>JAAUYH010067920.1_pt1 | contig 17240 bp, 7 predicted proteins | sample 7278061 | NCBI WGS metagenome assembly JAAUYH01 (sample SAMN14350203, study PRJNA611818) | marine sediment metagenome | isolation source: surface marine sediment (0.6m) | place: French Polynesia: Moorea | collected 2018-08 | reverse complement strand
TTTCCGACTGTTTGAAGCAGCGCACATCCGAGATCATTGTGTTTGCTTCTTTGTACTCGTAGGCGTACGCAATAAAATTTTCGGGTAGTATTCACCGAGCTCTTCCTGTACGTCGTATTCGACTGGGTTGATGGGCCAGTAGCTTGAGCAGAAATAGCAATACTACGAGGACGAACCTGGAATAGCAATATAGAAGTTGGAGAACCTCCAATTGGACAAGATGCTGAAGACTTCGATGACACAGTCACTCTACTACTCGTGTGAAGTAGAATAAATATCGCGGCTAAACCTCCTGGATGTGCAATTATCAAGTTAACAAGCATTGGCCAGGAAAAACTATAAAGTATATTTTAGAAAATTGTTTGGGCGCAGGTGATGGTATCGAAAAAGATTAAACTGTATCATTTCCTTCTCTAGCAATTGAGGCTTCGAAGTCCGATATCAGTCATCTCAAATGCTTAGCACGCGTTAAATCTCGGAATTCGCGCTACTCGTAGACAGCGTGTTCAATACGCTATCGATGAGTTCGGCAAACTCGCGGTTAAGTTACCCCTCACATTCAAAAATTGACCTCTGTACCTCGCGAACAACACATGACGACGTTTCTTGATAGATGTTGCAGTTGGGAGTTATAAAAATAGTTTAGATAAGATGAGATTCGAAATAAATCTAATCATAACATCATGTATCGTTGATATTAAGACAAATGCCCTCGACCCAACGGCAGTCACCATTCAGAATTCGGACAAGCAGTAGACAGGCAGTTCGAAACGATACTCATGGTATAGATAGAACAAGATTGGAAATGAGTTGAATCGGAGGTTTTTGCCCCGCCCCCCTCAATTTGACTTTTGTGCCTGCAAAATCGACTGCATTCTTTTCGTTTTCTGGAACAATAACGATAAACTAAGTAGTGACTTGTCAATTTTATTCTATTACACTACCCGCTATTAATTAAATGCTGAATCTTAAATTGATCACTTGGACAAATTCAATATGCAATTTGTAAACACAATCCGGAAGGATTAGAGCAAGCCGTACCTTATCTCTCCGGGTTCTTTGTTATTTCTCAGGTAATGTGGACGAATCTACAGAGGCACTGGGAATTCACTGCCGCTACTGTAATAGCAGCAATTCATCGCACGCTGCGAATCTTGTTCATTTAGCAAAAACTCTGTGCTTACTCCATCTTATAGTTCGAAAGACAAACTGGAAATCTTTAGGAGATAAAGAACCGGTTTCGTCGCGGTATAATCTGTTTCTTGAAAATTTACTCAGAAATGTGCTGTAAAATATGGCACACTATGTAAACGAGGGCACAGGATTGAAGAATTGTCTAATTTCGTACGATCTTCTTGATGCTTCTACTTCTCTCGATATAAAAGCCATGTGTACTGCGCGTATTCAGTGATTCATCGCCCTGAGACTTAAATTAATTGCTTGTTTTGTTCTTGCCGTTTGTAATGTGTCAGCGAAGTGAATGTGTAGCGCAAAAGAAGCCGAATGGCAAAACAACAACAAAAATAAACACCAACACTTGGTACCAGATGTAGTAAATAGAAGGTTGGGAGAACGGTCCACGCATCGTGCCCTCCTGATGGAGAGTTTGAGCACGGTGTGCCTTGCAATAAACAACGATACCCAACATAATTCCTAAGGCAGAGTCAAATTCTTACTCATTGCGTTAAAGAATGCTCATTCGACCATTAAGATTTTGGTCTTCTTCCATTGATAAATGTATTTCGTGCACGTTTGACTATTTGGCGATAAGTAATAGTGCCGACTTACGATAACTGACAATCGAAAAATACATTAAGGTGCACTACAACCATGTATGCTTGGTACAATCTTCGATAGAATTTTTTTTCTGTTTGGAAGTCGCTCCTAGATAATTTGCTCATACCAATTTCACAACCGGAACACTCTCGCCTGTCCGCCATTCTTCTATCAAATCAATCTATGATTCTGAATTGCAGAAATACAATTTGCACTCTTCATCAGTTTGTAGATATTCCGGCCTTATGAATTATCTTCAGAAATCAATCAATCTTACCTAGGATAAATTCTCCCGGATCACTATTTCAAGCTTCAATAGGGTGTTTCAGAGCATTCAATTTGAACCATTGATACTTGACAATTTACGTTTCATTTCGTTATCATGATTATCCCACTTCCAGGCTTACTACCACTTCAATTCATGTATATTGTATTCGATTGAGCGGTGTATGTAAAAAATTGAACATTAGAGTAGTGCCTATCAAGAGCAGGATTTAAATTTTCGATAGTTGTAATATGTATCCTTATCACGTAGATCTTCTTGGCGTTTGAGGTATTAACTGAAGTTAAGAATAAGTAGGCTAGACTTGGACAAGAAAATCCACTCCCATACACTTACATGTCTCTGATCCAGGAGATGAAGAAACTTTTGAATCATATATTGTACACGTAATTTTTTTCATAGAACACTTAAGAAAATAGATTATTGTTCTTTGCATGAGTCCTTTTCAAGGATTCGGAAAGTTCGATTTTGTTGAATATAGTTAAAAATGAAATGAAGAGCTCGACAAGTTAAGACAAAATATCTTGAAGATATTAATACCTAAAAAAGTGTAATATGCGCACGAATGATACATATTCAGCCTTCGAAAAAGTTTTATGATCTCCAAGCCTCCGTTCGAATGACGCCTTCGTGAAATCGAATGTAATGTAACAGCGTTTCATTTTGTTTACGAAATTTTTGAAAATATTTCATGACGCTGTTCGATAAATAGTAAGAAAGACGAACAAGTTCAAAGATACAGCGTTGGTTAAAAATTAACGAGAGTAAGAATTTTCTGTATTCTGTCAGAACATTCAATTTTATGTCGCAATAAATTTCCTCTATTTTGTTATTGCTATCGCATTCAACAGTTAAGTTCGAAAATTTACATTTAGCACCTTTACATTTGTTTTTTACTAATCTATTCATCTAATATAAACCAGAGTCCAATACGCTCATAGTATGTACTGTGTCACTTTCTTTGCATTTGGAATGCTTCTAGATTTCCAGAAATTCTCATGAAGTTCCATCTTTTCCTTTTCCGATGTCGTACTTTGTGGCTCCGTAATATTATTCAGATCTGGAATCCGAGAAAGTGACGAAAATTAGGAGTTTTAGACCTTCAGACCTTATACTTCACAGAGGAGGTTATATTATTAACTCTTCCCTTTTTATAACATCTTCAAATGTAAAACCAAATAATACATTTTCGCTGTTTCTTTTTAAATTTTAATTTTGATTGCGTTTTATGTCCTATTCACTGCTTTTGAAATTAAGTGCACTGTGTATGATATCAAAAGTTGCAACACTCGTGCACACTGCTACTATAACGATTATGAATAAGGATTGAACAAGGATTCTAAAAAGTGAAAGACGGATTTGGCCTTACCAAACTGTCCCAGTCCCAATTTACTTGAAGTGAACACTGTTACTGTACTTTACAGCAGCAGTGCGGTACAGTACACAGTACGTACAGTAGTAGATCAAGAAGACACGTCTGTCCATGTTTCACAGATTTTCACAGATACGGTAGCAATCAGTTTTCGACACAAATCCTGTAACATTTCCTACCTTTCTCGTCGAATTCTGAACTAATACTGCCTCGATTGCCGAAATCAAATGTCTTTCGCTCTTCGTCACCATCACTAATATCCATTCCGTTACTTTTAGCTTCACGCGTGCTCATTACGTACGATTCCAGCACATCATCCTTTTCATCGCTGACTTCATCCTGCATCGCTTCAGCCGAACAGCTCGCATCTCTGTCTATATCCACATACTTTTGCACGCAAAACACAGTCCCATTGCCAGCCTGCACGTGCGCATAAACCGCAGCCTCCGCCTCGGCGTCCAGCAAGTCCGTACGAGTGTCGGCGTTGTTCATCCAAGTATCAACACACGACTGCGCGATATCACGGTGCGGCGGAACGGCTGCAACAAGTTCAACTCGCGTGCTCCACCCACACCCCGCTGCAGGCGCTCCTCGTGTGAAGACGGCTCCCTCGGCTGCAAGCTGACTCGCCAGCTTACGCGCGTCGTTCGCCGCCGAATCCGGACCAGCCGCAATTGTCGATACACCAGCTTGGCGGCGGAATTTATTCGTCGCCAATCGCGCATACGACGCCCAACATGTGTCATCCGCGACATCGCAAGGCGACTCCCCCAGGGTCACAACGTACAGTGCTAGCAACACCCAGTAGCGCAGTGTTGCCATTGGAATTTCCGTTCACATCATCAAAAATTCGTTCTGTAGATTGTACCCGCTTGCATTGCTTTGGGAATCGTTAACGTCCATCAAGTTGAACACCACGGCCGCGTAAAACAACAGGAATCAACTAGCGGCGGCAAATGCAATCATAATATCACACACTCTCTTCTGTTATTCCTTCATCATGATACTGCGATTATCACTTTGCCACACCGCAAGTCGTGTTCACAACTCGAAGTTACGGACGAAGAGTTTGTCAACTATTGCCAGCCAAAGTTGAACACGACACTCAATCAACTTGCATCGGGCAGGTCGTTGGGAGATTTCGCGCACGCGCACGAGACCTTCCAGCACCATCCTCCATTTGCAACTCGTAACTCGCAACAACGCAGTCGGCACTTACACGGCAAGTGCGTTATATGCCACAGTTCAGTTTTCCCAATTGCGCAAGCACAAATACATAAGTATGCGGTCGCCAATACTGTACTAGTTTCGACGAAGGCCAGAGCGACAAATGACAAAGACGCCGCAGTCCAGCATTTTTATTTCACGAAAACTGTAAACGAGAGCGGGAGATTTAACAAAAAAGCTGATTTGCGTAGCGCGCAGATAAAATAGGAAATCTCGAATGCGAAAAATCGGGCTTCCACTCATGAGTGGCCACACACCCTGATTGGGCGAAGTACTCGCAATCTCCGGCTCATTGCGGAAGGAAAAAACTTGTGAATTTCAGGCGTTCAACTAGCGCATCATCCGCAGCTGAGACGCCCAAATACCCGACACATTGCGGTTGGTTCGTCACACTACCGTCAACAGACACCACGACAATTCGCCATGGAGCCCTCGCTATCCGCGCCCACGCTGCAGCAGTATGTGCTGCGCTCGGTGCGTGAGCGGATGTACAAGATGCACGGGCGCAACCCGTCGAAGGAGGTGCAGTCCCAGGTGCTGGACCTGATAGCGCTGCTCAACTCGATCACGCTGGCCGTGAAGAAGGTGGGCAAGCAGATACGCCAGGTTGGGCTGCCGCGGCCGCGCGACGAGCTGGACTCGCTCAACGAGTACGCCAACCAGACCTGGGTCGAGGAGCTGCTTTACAGCCAGAAGTCCTGCGTCCTGGTGAGCGAGGATCTGGCCGAGCCCGTCATCGTGCAGGCTGAGATGCAGGGCACCTACGCCGTCGTGTTCGACCCCCTCACCGGGCTCGCCGATCCGCCCGCCCCCGACATGGGCTCGATATTCGGCATCTTCCATCAGATGGGCACGGGCACGCCGTGTGTGACGGACGTGCTGCAACCGGCCAGCAACTTGATTGGGGCCGGCTATTGTTTGTACTCGAGCTGCACCACGCTGATGTTCAGTGTCGGTGATGGACTGCATCAGTTCACCTTGGATTCCGCCATGAACGAGTTCATCCTCACACGAAGTAACGTCAAGATGCCGTTTCACGGCACCACCTACTCCGTGAACGAAGGCTACAGTGCACAGTACGACGCCGAGACTCGCGAAGTCATCCAGAACATGAAGACCGAGCCCGCTTTGAACGGCGTGCAACGCACGTGCAGATACATCGGATCGATGGTGGCCGATTGCCATCGCATTATCATGAAGGGTGGCTTGTACGCCTATCCCGCCAGGACGGATTTGCCGAATGGCAAGTGCAAGTTGTTGTACGAGGCCGGCCCCATGGCTTGGTTGGTCGCACAGGCGGGCGGCCATGCCACCACCGGCAGGAACCCCATCATCGACATCTGTCCGGACAATATCCACGCCCGTGTGCCCGTGTTCTTGGGCTCCGCCGATGAGGTGGCCATCTGCACCGGCATCTACACGAAGAACGCTTGGGGCAACCTCAACACGGACCCCATGTCCGCGCTGCGCAGGAAACGCAGCATTGGCGAGAAGAGCGCCGCGCTGAAGAAGGGCGTCAAGACCGACGAGGACGAGGACGACGGAATCATTTGCTTCCACCTCGGCGTGCTGGCCTCCTGATTGTGTATGTGGTGGATCTGTTGATGGTTTGTGAATGTGCTGGTCTTTGGCTGGATAGGCCCCCGTGTCGCCGGTCGCCCTGACGCGCTAACATGTACGCTACATCGTAGTTCTATATTGATGCTTCTTAAAATGCGCAGGGATCCATCGCGGAAGCGATGCTTTCCCCTCGCTCTTGCTTAACAGTCGTCGATATCGATAGATGGCAGAAGAGCTCTGTCTGGTTCAGCTTGTCCATACAGCACTCGTACAGGTGCTTCGAGTTGTACAGTATGATACAGTAGAGGAATTGTTCAGGAAACCCCCACAGCGATGCTCTTGCAAAACAACAAACAAATGGCATAACTCGAGTTGGGGTGTCTGCAGTTGTGACGAAAACTGGAAAACAATACCGCCCTATTCAGAGCCATCACGGAAATACTCAAGTTGATCTGTAAGCAATAATCAAACCTCAATAAACATTTCGAACTTCGTACGTGACGCTCGTCAAACATCGCCTTCGACACACTTTGGTACCATGGACCGCGCGACGATGTACCGGAAGGTGCTGTCATCGTATCAGCACCTGGGCAACACGGCGTGGTCGTCGATCCAGACGTCGTGGGAGCGGGCATCGATCCACGACGTCCCATCGCTGGTGCATTGGTTCCTACTCGACGTGCCGGTCGTGCCCGTGCTGCTGGCGTTCCACGCGCTGTTCGCGGCCGCGCAGACCGCGAAGCCCAGCGCGGGGCGCCACTTCTGGTTCAAGTCGTGGGTGCTGACGGTGTTCGCGGCGTTCGGCGGCAGCACGCTGGCCGCCGTGCTATCCGGCGCGCCGCCGCCGCTCTTCACCACCGGCAGCAACTACATGCTGAGCTACGTGACCATCGCGTGGTACGCGGTGCACCACGTCCCGCTGCTCCGCGCGTTCCTCAGCCTGCGGCCAGTCGCCGCGATACTAGCGTTCGGCGCACAGGCCGCGAAGGCACGAAGTATTTTCGCGTTTATCGACGGCTTCGTCACCAGGTATCCGGGCGCGGCTGCGGGTGCGATGGTGCTTGGAGGCGTGGCAGGCAGTGGTGGTTCGTTGTTCGTGGCGTTCGAACGCAAGTTGCGCTTGGGTGCTGCAGCGCCGAGCGAACTGAGCAAACCGGGATGGGGCTTCAAGTCGGCGTATTTGGCGTCGGTCTGCTATTACGTCGCGACCGACCCCGATCTGGTGTTTCGAACGGCGTTCATCCCCCTGCGAAAGGCGTGGCCGAGGGATACGGCGAGATTCGCGATTTCGATTTGCTTGTGCACGCACGCGTTCGTGGAGGCGCTGGTGGGACGACACATCAACCTGCTGTTTTTTGTGGAAAACGCGTTTTACGCGGTGACCAGGCTGGAAGGATCGGATAAGGTGGTGCCAGTCGCCAAGAAAACCGTGGAGAAGTCCACGCCCAAGAATACCCCGGTGCAGCGACGCGCCAGGCGGGTCGTGCCGCAAATCCCGTCGACCAGAACCTCGGAGCTGAGGCAGAGGAACGCGGTGCCGCGCATGAACCACCTGAGTTGAGAATATGCAAGTCAATATGTAAAGTTTACTGTTGTGTCACTAAACCGTTTAATGGCAGCCGTGCGAGCACTGGCAGTCGCATGGACTTGGCGGCGACGCGACGCGAACTAGCGTGGTGCGGCGAATCAGGGTGGGGCGAACGCGACGGCAACTGCGATGGCGACGGAGTTTGTACGCTATACACAGTTTCGCGGAAGAGGCGTCGCGGTATCGTGGGCGTACAGGAAGTGTGGTGCAGTGTCGACGCGTGGAGGTTGCGTCGAGCGTAACACGAGCAGTGCCCAAGACGCGCCCGGTGTTGTCAGACACCTCGAGCTGAACCGTGGGCCAGCGGGTGCCGGAGCCAACACGCAACCCACGAAACCGTGCGTACTTGCCAGATAATGACGACACTTCGGAGTCTCCGGTGCTCGGAATGCAGGCAGAAACCTGGAAACAAGGCAGTTCGTGTTCACAGGAAGGGACAAGGTTCACGAGCCCCTGGCAGGTCGTCACCTCCAGGTCGAGTTGGCTCGGCGACCACGAAGGTGCCGATGTGGTGTACGCGACGGGCGCATGCGAGACCGAGGGCCACCCGGCGACCGGCCAGTCGGTGACGCAATCGTTGCGGGTTTGGCAGTCGCAATCGTAGTCGGTTCCGCACATGGTGAGCTTGTGGTGAACATCGTGCGCCTAGATCGCCGGATTTGTAGGGGTGGGAGGGTGGCGAACGGTTCTGTGCTAGACCATTGAGCTGGAGCCATTCGTTGGGGGATTGCCAATCGGGACAGGTGCACCTGCAGCTGCGGTCGAGCTACGTGATACAACAAGAACATACTTGCCCTCTCGTAAGAATTGGACGTGATCGAAATCTCTTTTTGTTTCGTGCCGTGATAATATAAGTTGACGTCATCGACGAAACAAAATCGTGATGACATTACTCTTTACGCTGACTCGAGATCACTATCAATAACAGCACGGCGAGCGTTTTACCAAACGCAAACTACAACTACATTTAATCTGACCAACCTCCATCGTCATCGTGATCATCTTCGTAATCATAATCATCCTCTTCCTCCTCTTCTTCTTCCGACGACGATGAAGAAGATGACGACGACGACGACGAAGAGCAAGAATGGAGCTCTTCCTCTTCCTCATCGCTGCTACTCCAGCTCTCATGAATGTGGCACATATAGCCTTCATCTTCATCGCTAGAAACATCGTCCATGTCCCACCAATCCAACATTCCGCCTTCGTCCTCCTCGCTAGAACTACTATCATGGTATCCATAATCCACGCCACCACCGTTACACGAGCCGTCGTGCGAACCCCATCTATGACGCTCGCGTTCCTTGCGTCGTCGATGGCGTGCCGCGAGGAATCCTAACAATCCACCAGCGGTGACGGCAGCAGTGCCGGGGGCGAGCATGCTATTGATCTTGGCCTTGCGAACCTCAGCCTTCACAGACAGGACACCAATCCCATTGATCAAGTCGTATTCGCCTTCTATACTGCCATTGGTCAGCAATGTTTTCAAGGGAATCGTGACCTCTCCTAAGTTCATTTCGTTGTCACTATTTCGCACTATGAAAGTGAGCGATTTCGGTTTAGGATGACCGTGTGACATGAGGGTGCGTACGGAATCGCTCATGTTAATAGTAAAACTTTCATTCCATGCTACCGTGGCACCGTCGGAAGAGGGAGCCGTACGACATATCACATGGTGATCGATATTATCGAAACATAATGCGACGTAAGGCGAGGTCGCGGTTTCCGCTAATCCGCGTGCGCTTAGCACGGATACGCTCATTGTTCTTCCACGTCCCATTTTGTTGGAGATGTTGTGACAAGACCTCAGGTGCTAGAAAGAGAGGATAGTTAAATATACTAGAAAGTCCGCTCTAGATACATTTGGCCCTTGGTTCTTGCGTTCGGCCCTTACTGAATTAACCCACGATAGAACGAGATCGAGCAGGAGGCTTCCTCGTGCTTAGCACGAATTACATACTCTGGATTTTTATGGATTGCCTGATAGTATGATCCTTTTAGCTAACATTTATTTTTCGACTTGCACTATTCTTGTTCTTGGGCTTTCCAACAGTGTTTCGTACGACAACAGAAGATCGGCTGGAAACCTGCTATTTATTTATAACAGGAATAACTGAAACTAGTTCATTACAACTCGGGAAATTGAAATCTAAGAGTTAATTTTGGCATTTATTTCAATCAGTAGCAATAAAATAGCTTAATGCTCCGATTATCTGAGTTTCTATATCCTCGCTTGACGGCTTTTGATTCCCGTACTTATTTCATACCCTGAACAAGTAAATTGTTCCAGCTTACACGGATTTAGCGTCCTCCCATATCCTTAGCAGTTATTCTTTCCAGATTGTCATTAGTGAGCCTGTGTTCGCTGACGACATGGAACAACAACAACTAGACTTAGGTAGTGCGAACACTCATGCGAGTATTGGACTTCAATCTGCTATATTGAATTGTTTATCTTCTTCTCTGTACAACTCTTTGTTTACATGTACTTTCCCATCCATTTCTTGAATTAGCTGATACTGTAGAGCGAGTGATCCATTTTGTCTTGTTGTTGGATTGAAATGATTGGTTCTCGATTCATGAAGTTCGTTATTTCCTACTCACATGGTACCTAGATATATTTGTCGCAAATTCGTGTTTCTTAAGTTGTTGACTGCCTCTCGATAACTGCTGTGTACACCTTCGCGGTATCAAGCCAAGGAACCGGGACGGTATGAAAGGTAGTAGACCATTCCTTCAAAGGGTCTTGTTCGCTCAAGCTCAACCTTCCGCCTATTTGTAGCTTTTTTTACTTTGTTTCCGTCTTGTTGTTATCGTTATGTCGAATACCCAGCTACCTGAGTACTAAAGTTCTATCCATATTAATCTGGGATTACATTTGACTAAATTATGCAGGATCCATCCTGAACAAATGTGCGAACGGACACACTTTGCTGTACAGTGCAACAATATCTTACGTGACTGCGATTCTTAGCCGACAACTCTTACGCCCGAATAATTAATGGACTATGGTCAAAGACTACGGTAGTAGATTTAACTCTGTCCTCAAAAATATACATCAACGTTCGGCCTCAATGAGTATCGAACTGTTCAGCTCTGGTGTTCCAAACTTAAATTGATTTGATTTATCGCGAAAGAAGTAAAAAGCAGAAAACTCATTTAGGATACCGTAGAATGTACCTTTGCGGAGAGCGGATGGGCTTCGGGTATTCCGCGCAGCCAAATCAACGGTTCGTGTGCCTGTCAACGCTGTCAATGGGATATTAGCTCCCAAAATTTCGAGGGAAAGTGATTGGAGAATAGAAACGTAGTGAAGCGTATCTGCAATTCGCCTAAGTAGGTTCGTTTACAGTATGGTAGCGATGTCACGAATGCTACCCAGATCAACGGAGCGAATTAAAACTGCAACCAACGTCGTATTGTGGCACAACTCTGAACATGAGTGCGGGCGCCTCCGACCGCATCAATGTGAAGGGCCTTCAAATGCTGTGCGAGTTGTGCGATGCCAAGATGCAGGGCGTGAATTGGAAGTCGCACATCATCGGGAAGCGGCACCAGAAGAGAATCAAAGACTACAAACCGACGCGTAAATGGACGCAATGCCAGCCGTGCTGCAAGCTGGTGCCACAGCGCGAGTGGGAGAAGCATCGTCAGGACCCCATTCACGTGGGTATGTACCACCTCATGCGGCAGCATGGCGTCGAGGTGCCGGAATCGCAACGACCCCCCGACCCCAAGTCGCCGACGGCGGCGCCGCAACTCAGGAAATGCCCGGCGTGCAACATGAACGTCTTGGCGGCGGCTTGGGATGGGCATGTGACGAGTGCGTTACATCTGGAGAAATCGGGCAAGAGCACCGCACCTCCTTCGGCATCACTGTTTCGACGTTGCGATTATTGTAGATTGGATTGTGCGGCGGCGACGTGGAGCTCTCATCTGACGTCAGCGAAGCATAACCTGAACGCGGCGGTTGCGGTACCGAAGGTGCACTGTGGTGTATGTATGAAGGAATTCCCGATGGGTCTGTGGGCGGAACATGAACGCAGGCATGGCGGGCCGATTTCGCATCGTATCAGCTGTACGGCTTGCAAGACAGTGAGCCGATCTATTGAGCAGTGGAAGGATCATCTCACTGAACAACCGCACTTGGAGGCGGTGAAGCGATTTCGGGGTCAGATACGAACGAAATTTTGCGATTCCTGTCGAATCGAACTGTTTCCCTCGCATTGGCAGATGCACAGTCGAACGAACCAGCATATCGTGGCGTCGGTGCCTGCGCGCGTGAAGTGTATACCGTGCAAAACGACGTTCCCGCTTTTGGAGTGGAAGGAGCATGCGAAAACGGCGCACACGGAACGACCGATGCATCACGTGCGTTGCGCCGTGTGCGAGAGGCAGTACGAATGTCTGAAAGATTGGGGAAAGCATCTTGCGAGTGAACGGCACCAGCACTATGTCCAGGCGTACCAACGGCTGGGTATTGCCACGCAGCGGTGCCCGTCGTGCAAAATCGACTTGTTCCAGCAGGATTACAAGTGGCACAAAGGCACATGGCTGCACTGGGCGAACGAAGCACGCCGAGACCCCAAACGAAGGCCGCTGCAGGTGGAACATCTCCTGGAGTAACGCGGTGTTTGAAGCGTGCTTTCTGCCTCGAGAAGAGATTGTGCTGATTCCCCCTAGAACTCTCATTTTCATTTTACGTTCTGCGCCCAGCCCTCTCGTGGCGCTATTAAACTGCAACAGAAGGCTGATGACCTGCTGCGCTCATTCTTCATCCCGGTTTATTGTATTCGCAAGACTTCCTCATTACTGATTAAGCTCTCGGAAAGGACCAACTACGTATTCCCAGGTAACCGAGAAGGTTGGGTTACTCTCGGAATCGTGGTCTTGGTCAGGACACCATCCAATCGTTACAAAAACGTAGTTTAGTTAGAAGTCGTCGTAAAGCAAGATAGACTGATTTTATGAGCGGGAGTAGGTGTTGTGGGTTACCAGCAATGGTCAGCAGCTGCCTCAGAACAGTAACCGTACAAGATAGTGTCGCGTCTGCGATAGAATTCACGGCGTAGAATCCCAGTCAAAGCGGAATCAAGTTACAGCGCCACTACCCGTTGACGCGAAGTACACGAACAGGATGCGCCTCGGTGTTGAACACCCAATTCTCAATGTCTATTCCCGGACCATCGCCACGGTCTCGGAACAGTAAGTAGAAGTATTTGAGTGTTTCAGCTACAGCTCGGATGTTAGTCAACTATCGCAATGCTAGTCTGGAAACGATGCGGTACATACCAAGAACAAAACTGTGCAGTTTGCCATATTTCCTCAACCTGCGGGTGCGGATTTGGAAACTGCTTGTGAGCAAGCCATTTTCCAAAGTCCCACTCCGTTGAATGTCATCCCACATTTCCTTCCCCCACTCGCGATACATCGGGTCTCCTGTCACTTCGTGCATGACGTAAATCGCCTCGATGACTTCCGGCCTCAACAGTGAGTGGTCCGCCCCGCGTCTCGGAGTCAATGACCCATTCTTCCGCACCATTGATATCTCCGGCGCAAGCCCGTGTTCATTTGAACGAGACATCAAGTAGCAAGTACGCGTTAAACCTCGCGCACGTTGAATGTAATCATGCTCCAACTTTCCGTGCAGCCCACCACCGAGGCCGTGCAATGCGCCAAGCGCTAAAGCGCCGGGAAAGAAACACGCTAAATGTTCCATTAATGGGGTCGGTGGCGAGGGCTCACTATGAAGAGGATTGACGTTCACGCCCAATCCCAAAGTGCCATTCCGTACGAAACCCAACTCCTGGAACACCAACTCCACCTGCCGCTCAAACGCAGCCCGCAAGTGTCTGTCACGCTTCCCGGACCATACCCAAGTTTTCAGCAACATCTCAACGAACGAATCCACGTGTGAACTAATAGTTTGTGGCCCACCGGTGTCAAAGCCCTCCTCTATCGTTGCGGGATCCGAATTGAACCTAGTTGGTACCACTCGATTGTCTGGTAACGCCTCTACCATGTTATCGATACATCGGTCTACTGCCGCCGCGTAGTGGGGTAGCCCCGTCATCTGACTCAATGTACGAAATTCGAGTTGCATTGTCCCCGTTTCCGCGGTGCTCACAAATGAACCACTCCACTCATCACGTGGGCGCATTCCAACCTCATCCGCATTTAGCTTCACTTGTGTCGGCGGACAGCCAGTCGATGAAATATTGAACGCATAGATAATGGAATCTGCGAGCTCCTTCGCACGTGTGCGCCAAACCTCATCGCCCGTGAGTGCAAACGCAGAATTGAACCCCCCGAGCATGCGAATGACCAGTTCGAAAAATGACACGGTCTCGGTATTACTACGTATGTTTAGGTCTTTCTCCGCCCAGCGCAAAACTTGTTGGTACTGTTTGGAAAGTCCCATAAGTACCAGTGTATCAGCGCTGTCCACGGCAGTCAACCCCATTCTGAACCACTGATGACATGTATGCTCCGCCGGCTCATATTCGTCACCACCACCATTGCCACAAACTCGCCAGTACGCATCGAAGCTTTTAGCTGTGGCAATTCTGACGCGTTCCGCGTACGCTGCAGCGGAATGAGGCCCGCGGGCGGGTATAGCTGAGGACTCCGCGTCCGACGGTGGCGCGTCATGCAGGGTCAGCGAACGTGCCAGAAATATCAGCGCACAGACCGCAATCGGGTAGCGCCATCGCCTCAAACGTAACTTCAGTCGTCGCAGCAACTTGGCCATGAAAGCGCTGTTTCTGGTGTTCGCTCTTCCGGCGTAGGTGCACGGGGAGCACAACTAAGCACATAAGGAGCACCGCGACATGACTGGACGGCCGTGGGCTCCATACCTCGCTTCACACGATACAAGTCAGTCAAGTTGTTAAGCGATGCAGTGCCTCACAGTGATGAAGTGCGAGTGTCGCCATAGATTTTCGCATTTTTCTCGTTCCGTGCCATGAAGGTCCGTATCCACCCTCTTTCTCTAGGTCAGCCACGCTCCGGTTGTGACCTCAGTCTATGACTCCTTGCGCCCAATAAGCGAGCGGCCTGCTGCTCGCTCAGTTTCACACTTCTACAGCGATTACTGCCGTAATATTTTGAAGTTCATGCTTTCATCAACGTCATGATGACGGTGGGGATTTACTGTTATGTATGCAGTAGACCTGAAACATGCGTTATAGATTGTCGGGAATAAATTAGTGCAGCGTACGACGCATAGGGCAGGGCCCTAATCACTCAATGGGCGGGTGCATCATTGAAAGCGCTCCCAACAGCGATAGGTGGCAGCGGTAAATTTCGGACTGAACTGCAAATTTGAAGATTCTAAACTTCATTTTGTGATTAATGAAATGGGTCACTGAACACGAAGCTCGTATGTGGGTTAGGCTACAATAGTTTGAGGAATCAGACCTGCACCATACTACGAAGACTACAGCACCTGGAATTCATAGAAAACCCGGTACTGTACTGTGACAGGAGGTGGCCACATTGCATCAGTACACACCCCGAAAAAATAACAGGCGGTTCTGCGTGCTCGCGTACTCAGAAGTAGAAATTGGAATTCTATTGGGGTTTGAGTGCTCAAATTAGAGAACAGTACCACACTACTCAGTTCAGCTCTGTTACTCTGCAATAAGCGCAACACATCTTGTTTCGAATAGAGCAATATTTGATCGATTCTATTGATTGCGACAGTCGTGAAGCACTGTCGTACTTGCAGTACGGTAGACTGGTGCGTGAGAGTTTGGGAGTGAAATGCTACAGATTTTGTAGCGCTTTATTCTCTTCTTCTGTCCCTCTGTTCTTAGCTACGATTCTAGATTCGTTTAAGTACTGCTTTTGGAGAGCGCGTTGAATGATTACAGAATGTAAAACGTGTAAAGCATGCTGAGAATTTTTGATTGTAAGGCTGTTCGTATTATTCTTACAAGTCCGGTTTATTATTGGCGTTACCGGAGGCTTGTTAGGTAATTTGTATTATCGTTGGAGGTGTGTTATGTCATTCTTAGCGTAGGCTTCATTAGTAAGGTTAATCATGTGATTCTTGTGTGGTCGTTCTGTTGGCATGACTCTATTATCATTGACCGGGGCTTTAACTTCGGCAAGTATATCAGAAGTGTACTTGTTTATTTAAAAACTCTCCCAATAATATGCTTTACGATACAGTCTGTCGATCATCGAAGTGTCTTGTAGGTTTACTTCACCTTAACTACTGGGACTGGTTTGATAACAGTTCAAACATCTGTTTCTGCACTCAACGAGATATGTATGATCTGTTTTACGCTACCGATTTTTTCAGGCATACATATAATAGTCGTCTACTCGTCTTTCACCTTATGCTTACCGTTAACTATATATCTGTAGTTAAATGCTCTCATTTATCTCTATACACGCTGTAATATCTACGTAATATATTCAAAAAACGGATGATTGGCTTATTTTGATTTCAGTGCCAAAAGTTTCGAACATTTCATCATTTTTTCGCTCGTATAAATTCTATCTATTTCTTAATCTACGGTATGGAAGGTAACTGACATAGCTGTTCGAAACGATTACCCCCTGTTTCATCCTAACACTTAGAATTTTGTTATTTGCTAGCGTTACATATGTTTCATTCGTGCTGTGTCGACCATGGAAGCAGATTCCTAGCTTTGTTGTTCTTTTTACTTCGGGTAGTGTACAGAATTAACCTGGTAATTAAGCTAAATGTAGAAATTAAGCTCAGTTAGGTTTCATTGCTCAAGTAAACGAGGCTGACGTCATTGCAAAAGTTCTATCACGATAGCTAGTTTACAATTCGATACATTCTTGCGGGAAAAGAATTCGTCTGTACGATATCGTAGAATTCAAGTACAATCCGATCGCGTTTTATGTAAGCTTTTGCATCCAACTAAGCCCTTTAGATTCTTTGTATGCGACATTTTAGTTTCTCGATCGGCATAACCTTCGCAATGATTCACAATAAAGTACATATATCCGTTGCCTTTTTTGTTGTTGTACATAACTCACTCATCAGTGATAATGACACTCTTCTCTGTTCATGGTTTTCGAAAACACAGGTCAAGTTTACAAGTTTACTCCTGTTCAGTCCAAAACTTTTATCAATAGCTGCCGTTTCTCGAAGTAACGAGTGCGGACAAACGAAATACTTACTCTTCTTGCCAATCTGAATACTAGAGATATACTAATTCAACTCTACCTCATGAGTAGAAAGAGATGACGAATTTTTTAAGCGATATCTGAGATTCTTGAACTTGGACTACCACTGTTCAAGAAAAATTCCAAAAATGCTCAAATTTTAGGAGCAGTAAACGCTCTCGTTTGATTTCACCGGAGAATAGGCAAGATTGTGTCCTTCTCGGTTTCCAAAATCTGCTCTTGAAGCGGCTTTCGATTTTTGAATTTTGTCTATGCTTCAATTGTAA
>JAAUYH010127196.1_pt1 | contig 17242 bp, 8 predicted proteins | sample 7278061 | NCBI WGS metagenome assembly JAAUYH01 (sample SAMN14350203, study PRJNA611818) | marine sediment metagenome | isolation source: surface marine sediment (0.6m) | place: French Polynesia: Moorea | collected 2018-08 | reverse complement strand
TGCATCATAGGTGAATTCAAACTCTTTCGGTTCAGTCCAGGGCTTCTGCAGTCCTACAGTCGTGTCTACTACCCTACGGTCGAACTCACTCAGGAAGCTGTTGGCCTTCGCCAGTCTTTTCTCTTCGGGATCGTCACCATAAAACCACATGCGCGCATTACTTGGATGGTAATAGTCGTCGTAGAAGCCTTTGAACTGTTCCCATGTTAGGTCAGGAATACTGTGCGGATGTCCGCCACTCTCAACTCCGTAAGTAGTATCTGGGAATAGAACACGCATAGACAACTCCGAGAGAACACGGTCGCTTGATGAGTAGGCTCCCTTCATTTCATTGTATACCACACCCTTGATAGATACGTCATCACCTAGCTTGTCAAGCTCCAAATGATGACCTTCCTGTGCAAGAGTATCAGGAGTGAGGGTCGGATGAAACACGGCATCCATGTAGACATCTACGAGGTTATAAAAGTCTCGTTCGTTGCAGCTCGCAACAGGATAACATGTTTTGTCCGGGTAGGTAAACGCATTCAGGAAAGTTTGCAAAGAACTTTTCATCAGTTCAACAAATGGCTCCTTTACGGGGTACTTTCGACTACCACACAGAACAGAGTGTTCCAGAATGTGGGGCACCCCAGTTGAATCGTTGGGGGGCGTTCGGAAAACCACACCAAATGTTTTGTTCTCGTCGTCATTCGTGACACTCACTAACTCGGTTTTTGTTTTCGAATGTTCCCAAATTCGAACAATCGATGCAATCTCCTGGACGTGTTCCTCACGTTTCAGTTCAAAACCTGATACAACATCACCTATAGCGCGTTTCTGTAGTGGAGGAGCGGCAACCACCATGCTGACATTCGATGTGGTGGCCACAGACTCAGCAGCAGGGACTGCATTGCATGCGACAGAGGATTTTGCGCGAATCAGACCACCACTCGCCCATGTGGACCGGGCACGGAGCAGTGGACTCCGTGATACGCGAGTACGCTTCATCACTCGAGCAACGGCCGTAACGAAAGCCATACGTTGGTTTGTCATGGTACTGAAATTTCAGCTGAATCCCTTCACGAAAGAGGGAACTGTGAAGCCTACAATGTTGTAAATTCTTGGTTGATTTTTCAACTTATACGCTCGAAATTGAAGTTCAGCTCTGCTGGAAAGTGGGTTGCGATCTCGACGACATACCACAAGATCGATGAAGAAAGGTTAGGTAGGATTCGGAATTGAATAGCTTCCGTAATCAATAAATAGTTTGGATACCATTTCCAAAGTAATAGAAAATATCTATCTTAACAGAATGAATCTAACAGATTATAAAACGTACCGTACAAGTCACTTTTTACATCTGAATTTGTTAAATTTCTATGCCCAGGGACAGCAAGCAACTGAAAGCTTGTATAAGCTGAATTCGTACTACTGCAGCAGGGAAGGTACAGTCTGGGCGTGCATGTGTATCAACTGACGAACAAAAAATGACATTTGACCGATTTATGCTTCGGCAGTCGCCGAGATGGATTACTGTTGATCCTGCTGATGCCGCTGTTTCGCCGAGCGAGGTATTGTTTATCGACCGAGCAACATGCAAGGCCTCGGTTCGTGACCGACTCGATGTCGCAGCTCTGGCTGAACCAGAATCTGTACGTGTAGTTTTTGGGCTCGTCGGCCTCGTGAACTCTCTTGTCGATGAATACTTGATTGTGGTTGAAAAAAGAGAACAAGCTGGTGTTCTACTGGAGGAACCAGTTTGGCGAGTGAAGAAGCTTTCCGCAATTCCCGTTCGTGGCGCTAAAATGTTGAAGAAAATGCCCAGCATCACGAAGCAACAGAGAGACGAAGAAGCGATGCTGCATGCTATGTTGCTCGATGCGCTTGCGCTTCCCGGCTTCTACTTCTCTCACGGTATTGACCTAACTCGCAGTGCGCAAGCTCGCGCTTCTCGTACAGAACGTACTGATTCTACGCCACTTGTCGCCATGTTCGCACGTGCCAACATGACTTTTGTATGGAATCGATTTGCTGCGAAACCGCTTGCCGACCTCGGACTTGTAGCATGGCTTGTGCCTTTGATTCTTGGATATGTCGATGTCCGAGACGCAATGGTCAATGGCAAATGGATAACTCTTGGTCTCATTGCAAGACGTGCCGCCGATAGACCAGGTCTCAGGTTCACTGCTCGTGGAGCAGATATTCACGGAAACGCAAGCAATCACGTTGAAACCGAACAAATAATTGCGCACGGGAATGCCTTTGCTAGCTATGTGTTGGTGCGTGGAAGCATCCCCTTGTTATGGAAACAAGAAGCTTGTATTCGATATAAACCTAAACCTACGTTGAAGAATGTCGATGATGGCGGAAAAGATGGACTAAGCCAACAAGCGTTCGAACGGCATTTTAAAAAACTAATTGCAACTCATGGTCCTATTACTGCAGTGTCCCTAATTGATACTCGAGGAGCTGAAGCGAAGCTCGGTGAAGCATATTCAGCGGCAGCATCTCTTTCAGAAGAACCTCAATTGCGGTATGTCTCTTGGGATTTCCACGCCAAAACCAAAGGCATGAAATACGAGAATGTCGAATTAGACCTCATGCCTTCGCTTGACGCCGACCGAAAGAAGTATGGATACTACTTGCGGGATGAGAACGGTACAGAGTGCAAGCGGCAGACTGGCGCATTCCGAATCAACTGCATAGACTCACTCGACCGCACTAATGTGGTACAATGTGTTATTGCTCGCCGGGTGCTCGATGATGCTCTGACAGTTCTAGGTGTTCTCAGTCCGGATTCACCAGAAGATAGCGCGGCGAAATTCCCCTCTTTTGAACGTCAATTCAAAGCTACCTGGGCAGACCATGCAGACGCAATAGCAGTGGTTTACTCTGGTAGTGGTGCATTGAAAACCGATTACACGCGCACAGGAAAGCGAACAAAGCCAGGTATTGCACAAGACGGTGTAAGGAGCGCTCGTCGATATGTGTATCAAAACTTTTGGGATGGTCGACGGCAAGACGGAATCGATTTGTTCTTAGGTGTGGTCACTGTGGATAATACGAAAGAAGCTAAAGAGACGGAAGCCGAGCGTTCATTTGGACCAAGCCAGACAAAATCAGTGTTTCCGTTGACTGAACCAACAGGTGTTACAGTGCGATTCCTGCCCCATGCACTGGGAGTATTTCTCGGTGTAGCAGCAGTTGGTATTGCGGCACCTCAGCGCTTTGTACTCAAGATGATTGTGACAATTGGAGGACTCACAGGAGCAGCGGCAACATTGAGCAGAATACTTCAAGTCGGTCGTCAGCTTGTCGCTAAACCAAGATTTCAGGGAACCAACTAAAAATTACATACGAAAACCGCTCATCAGCATTGAGTGCTAAACTTGAGTTTATTATTATTCATCGCTCGGTAGCTCTACGTGGGCTTCTTTTTCGAAGCGAGCACTGTCACAAAAGTTGAAACTGCAGTCGTTAGCACGACAAAGCCAGCAGTTGGAAGTATGTACAGCCAAGCACGAGGCAGAAATAAAATCTTGAGTATACTCTCTGAGGATGCGTACGGCTAATTTGCATATGAGTTGAAAGTCAGTCAAAGATAGTGAGTGGCAATAACGACAGAGTAGGTAGATAGAACAAACCTCAACAAATGTCCACGCTGAAAAATAAACAAAAACGAGTAAGCTGAATAGAATACATCCCACACCTACAGCCTTGTCAACCAGCTGAGCCTTCAGGGAAAAAAATCAGTTCTCTTGCTTCATGCCATCAAATGGATTGAAGCGAAACGAAACAAATCCACTTTCAACGTACCATATCAAGAATTGTGAAATGCCGTTGGACAGTTGTTCAGATACCTAGTGAGAGCCTGCAATCGCGAGGAGAGAGCGTGCGTGCGTGCGTGCGTGTACTTCGTTGTTCGCGTTGTACTTTGTGTGTATCTGTCTTGCTGTGAACAGCCTCAATGCGTCATGGTACATATAATACAATTAGCTTAGTAGGGGGTACGGTACAACAGCAGTGCAGTGCAGGCTTTCGAATACATGGATATAAAGTTTCTTAAATACGTAACCTTGTTAACGAATTTCTATTTCTGGCACTCGTGTAAACATAGGCCCTCTAGTTTTCCGCTGCTGATCCATCGGCGACGTTTTCTCAAGGTGCAACACACGACCACGGCCAGATTCGGTGGTTTTTGTTCCATCCCAGGTATCCGATCTTATCATCTGTGTCGTGCCTAGTCCATATTCGCTATGGTAAGCCAAGACATGCTGAAGAACTTGGTAGATGCCGTTACCAGAACTCTGTCGCCCAACCAACAAGAGAGAACTGCTGCCGAACAGTTTCTCGCTTCGCAACAAAGTAATACACAATTTCCACTTGCTCTTTTACAGCTTGCTGCTAACGAATCGGTGCCTGTTGCGATTCGTCAGGCCACTGCGGTTTATTTGAAAAACTTCGCAACTCGTTATTATCAACAAGCAAACTGGCCGGAGTTGCCTGCTGAATCGCGAGATGCTTTAAAGAACGATCTGGCAAACGGTGTTTTAGTAGCACCTGTACTTGTTCGTCGTCAGTTAAGTGCTGTGCTCGCCATAATCGCTGAGCATGAATATCCTGATCGATGGCCTTCACTTGTTGTACAACTTAATGCGCCTCTGAGTGCTGCAATTGATGCGTCTGCTAACCCGAATGCATCTATTAACTGGACAAGCATGCAAGGCTCACTCGAGTCATTAGTTGCTATTTTCGAAAGGTACCCAAATCAAATGCGAACGAATGAGTTGTACACCGAGATTAATAAGTCTCTAGAAAGCACTGCTCCTAGTTTGCTTCGTCTTCTTCCGGTTATGTCCAAAGTCACTAGGGACAACCTTGCCCAACGTGATCCTGCTACTATTCAACTTATTGTTGGGAATACTACGTTGCTAGCTCGTATTTTCTATCTACTCAGTTGGCAAGACTTGCCAGCTTTCTTCGAGGATCATCTCAAAGAGTTTATGGGGGTGTTCCAAGAACTTTTGAAATTCGAAGATGTCACCATTGACGCTGCCGCAGATGATGAGCCTAGCTGCATTGATCTGATGCATGCCGCAATTGTAGAAATTTTCAATTTGTATGCCGGGAAATTTGATGAGGAATTCCGCCCATTCTTACAACATTTCGTGAAAGATGTCTGGGAATTGCTAGTGAAACGAAGTAGTGCAGCGAAGTACGACAAAGTTGTTACCACGGGCATCAAGTTCCTAACAACCCTGTCAAAATCTCCTGACCATACTATTTTCAGCGATAGTACAGCGTTGGCACAGGTCTGTAACAGTATTGTTGTACCGAATATTCAACTTCGTGATGAAGACAAAGAACTCTTTGAAGATAATCCCGTGGAATACATCCGACTTGATATGGAAGGTTCAGATAGCGAAACAAGACGTAGAGGAGCTGTCGAATTAGTGAAAGGATTGTGCCAGCACTTCGAGTCGCAAGTCACTGAAATATTCTCTAGCCATGTATCCCAAATGCTAGCGCCCACTTCATCATGGGAGAACCGCGATGCTGCCTTGTATATCGTAACCGCGCTTGGATGGAAGAGTGGTACGGCCGCTCTTGGTGCAACGGAAACTTCCTCTCTTATCAACGTTGTCGACTTTTTCAATTCCCAAGTACTACCAGAACTTGCAAAATCAGCTAACGCGCCACAACAGCTCACCGCTCCCATTTTTACTGCGGATCTCATTAAGTATGTCGTTTCTTTCAGAGTTCAAATCCCCAAAACGTCGTATGGCAATATCATTCAAATGTGCGCCAAACTACTCGAAGCCAAAGAACCCGTGGTTAAGTCTTACTCTGCGCTCTGTATTGAACGACTTTTGCAGGTCAAGGATGTGATTCCAGTGAGCAATGGGCAATCGAACGGAGTCGCATCGAAGAAGCGAGTTCCACGAATGACTAAGGAAGACATGGCCCCTGTATTGGAAACTCTCTTACCTGTTATTGTTCGGGCATTGCAAAGTAGCCAGCGAGCAGACGAATACTTGATGCGATTGATTTTACGTTTCTGTACGGTCTCACAAGACAATATGCGTCCTTATTGCCCGTCTCTTATCAGCGCTCTTGTTCAGGTCCTGGAAGTTGTTATTAAGAACCCGGCGAATCCTTTGTTCAATCATTATCTGTTTGAAGCGCTGTCTGCTCTTATTCGGTTCAATGGCGACCCCACATCAATTGCTAGTTTCGAGAATGCACTGAAGGCGCCATTGCAAACGATTCTTGTCGAAGATGTAACAGAATTTGGACCTTATGTGTTCCAGATTCTTAGCCAAATGATGAATGTGCACACTGGAGCGTTGCCAGAAGTGTATGTTCAATATCTGCCAGCCATCCTGGATCCAGCAATGTGGGAGAAGCGAGGATATATTCCAAGTATGGTGCTGTATCTCGAAATCTACATTAAGAAGAACAGTGCAGCTGTCATTGCAAATAATCAGATGGAGCCAATATTGGGTGTATTCAACAAATTAGTCGCATCAAAGGCTACAGACCATCTTGGAGTGAGATTGTTGTGCACAGTTTTCGAGACTTATAATGCGGAACCATTAACCAATTATTTGAACGCCATACTTAGTGTTTTGTTGCTCCGGTTGTCGGTAGCGACAACTCAGAAATATGAGCAGAGCATATTGTACTGCTTGTCTGTATTTGTTTTGTGTTACGGACCAGAAGCGCTCAAAACTAGCATGGACAGTCAACAACAGGACCTACTGAACATGTTATTGCAGCAAGTATGGCTCTCGAAAGTGACAAAGATTGTGCGTCCTGGTGAACGTCGTGTTTGTGCACTAGCTCTTGCGGACATAGCGTGTGCGTCTGACATGTGCTGTAGTGAACCGTACCTAGCCTTGTGGTCAAAGATTATAACTGTTACAATAGCGTTGACGGAAGGAATCGTCCATGATGACGAAGCGGACGGTGAAGATGGAGAAGAAGAGAATGCACCTCATTTGGGAGCTGGTGAATCATATTCGGCGGCCCATTCTCAGTTGCAGTGGGGCTTGAATGTGAAGAATCGTGCCAATTTCATCAGACCGGGTGTTGATCCCAAGCAGCATCTAGCCTCTACGCTTTCTCAGCTATCTTCACGTCATCCAGGTCGCTTTGGTCCTCTCATCGAATCAGGTGTTGAACCTGCTGCTAATCGCATACTGAAAACTTACTTAGCCGGAATTGGAGCCAGCATTGCGTGAACTCACTACGCTACTCCATTTCTTAATGATCAATAAACTAGAGAGGAGATGTTGGAATCGAACCGATAGAGATCTGTTGCTTATCATGTGAGCTGGTGTCGTCCAGAAAAAGAGTCTCGGCAGCACAAATACTTGCATGACGATACGCTAAAAAATTTGCGATTCGGCGTTTCTCCGCCCTACATCTATCGAAACGGTAAGTCCATAAATCCCTTTACTTGGTCCTCAATCTTTGGCAACTACTCAACACCTCAACCACAATGCTGCACACGGCCTTTACCGCTCCGATTGCGCTTACGGTGCGTTCGCCTTGGTCACCTGCACACCGAGATGTGCGACCACGCACGGTGCGGCGCACTGTTGCACAAGCTCGGATGATGGCTGATGAGGACAAGTCAACTCCTCCTCCTCCTCCTCCTCCTCCGGCCGAAGAAACCAGTGAGTCTTTGACCTCGGCGTCCGGAATTCTCAAGCTACTCCGCGAAGACACACAGGACTATAAGCCGCCGTCGGAGACTCCTCAGAACCTTGGTGTTACTCGCGATGCCGATGGAAAGAGTAATGTCTGGGCAGTCGAGCCACCCATGACTACAGACCAGCGCGACCAAATTCCAAAGGCTACCATTCTAGCTTCCGTGTTCGCTGTGATTCTGCTGGCTCTTCTCATTCTTCCGAAGCTGCCTCTAACCAATGCTGACCAGTTTTAGAATGAATCACTCTCGCTATCAACGCTTAAAATGTTTTAGGCGTCTCTTTTCCTTTACGAGACGGGAACAGTCTTACAAACTCACTCATCAGCCAAACAGCTCATTCTTGCAAGGCAATCAACACCGCTCGAATACTTTGTACAGTTTAGCCGTATTTGTAATTTCGCGTACCACTGCGTTAGTTCTGAACGACTTCGGAGGGTCGTAGTCCGACCGCAAACTCGCGAATAGGACATGGTGAAGTAGCCATTTACGTCGATCCACTTTTGTAGTCTCCCGAATATTGCACTCATCGGTGGCAGTAGACCCAGAACCAGCAGAGTCCATAGGTACCCAGAAATAGCCGTACAAGTCAGCTATTTCCGAGGCGATACCTAACAAACAAGCCTGTTCCTGAGACCAGTCAATTTCCGTAGCAAGGGCTTGAAAAAAACCACACACTTGTGACATATCTGGCATCACTCCTTGAAAAAGCAGTGGCATTGTTTTCAGCTTGACGCTCTCCGCAGTCTTACCGTCGAGTTCAATTGCAAAATATTCTTTCAACATGTCCTTTTTTTCGAACAGCACCTCTGCCCATTTCATTGCATCAGGGTTAGAATCGGCGCCTAATAGCACACTCAGAAAAACCGAGGGCCGAAAGTCTATTGGGTCAAGATCAGCAAATCTCATCAGCACCTGACGTAACATCAAGTCTCGCACAACTGGAGCAATCTCAACAAGATACAAACTGATGCGATGTTGTAGTAGTACATAATCATTCGAAGCTACACCAACAAAGGTGTGCTCCTTGAATATTTCCAACATTCGCTCATCGCACCCGTTGCGCATATCTTCAATTACGTTACGAATTGACGTCAACAATGGTAGCGCGTTTGGTCTTCGCTTTCTCCATTTAGCGAGTCCAACAGCTGGTGATTGTCCACCTATTGTTAAAAACGAATCCAAGTTTCCAACATTTCGACTCAACCCAGTTCTCTCCTGGAACTTCGGTGCAGAGCTCTCAGTTGGTGTGCCTGGATGCGCACCGGAATTAGATGTTCGTGGCCGTTTGTGAGGACCTGAAGTTCCCCCGCTAAATCCAGACCTCTTCCTCGAATCAGAATTACCAACGCCTGCCTCTAAATCAAGAAACCGAGACTTGATGTAAGGTTTATCCGGTCCGATTTCCACATCATTTTCTTCGGGCTCTTCTTCTGATTCCGGCACTTCGCAGGTCAACTTCTGCCCTTTCGTAAAAGTCGCTGGCACCACACTGTCATGAGCTCCCGAGGTAAGAACAGATTGAGCCAGAAATGTTCGAGATGTTTCAGATTTCCGCAACTCGACACTCAACTGCTTGATGTATTCGTCAATTATTTCTGTTTCATGCAAAAATCGTACTTCTTTTTTCGTTGGATGAACGTTTACATCGATATCCTCCTGTCGCATGGTAATATTCACATACGCAAACGGATGAGTGCCTTTTGGAAGAAACTCAGAATAAGCAGAATCTATAGCCCGTTTCAGAGGGGAACATTCGACAAGTCTTCCATTAATAAACAATACAAAGATTCGTTTCTTCAAGTTGAAGCTCGATTTTGTTACCAAGGAATCAACTGTGACACCCTTATCTTCGATTCGAGACGATACAGGTACCAACTCCTGTGAAACATGAGAGCCAAACGCCGCGCGAATGTTCGAGACTGAAGTGGACCCGCAGCGTGTTCGTACATCAGGTCTAGAAGTCGCAGTCAACTTGTCACCCTGGCGTCGGCAAACAAACGAAGTTTCGGGAAATCGGATAGCATAGCGTGCAACAACATCCACAATAGCACGGTACTCTTCCCCTGTAGCACGAAGTGCATTGCGACGAGTGGGCAGATTATAGAACAAATCTTCTACAGTAAGTGTTGTTCCATTCGATGCTGCCACAGGGTTCGGCTCAGATTTTACCTTCCCATCTGTGTACGAGGCAGAGTACCCGATTCGAGCATCTTCAGGTTTAGTGACTATGGAAACACGAGAGACGTGCGATACAGATGCAAGTGCTTCTCCGCGAAACCCGAAAGTTGAGACCGTCCGCAGATCGTCAAATTTGCGAAGTTTCGAAGTAGCGAAACGCTGACAGAGAAGAGGTAAATCTTCCGCGGAAATGCCACAGCCATCATCAGTAATACGCAACATCTTCATTCCGCCTGACTTGGCGAAAACATTGATGTTCCGAGCTCCTGCATCGAGACTGTTTTCTAGCAACTCTTTCACTGCCGCACTAGGCCGCAGCACAACCTCACCAGCTGCAATTCGATTCACTACATCCTGAGGGAGACGTCTGATTCTACCGCCTGTACTCTTCTCAAGGTTCGCAATGTCCTCCATTGGATTGCAGTTAGTTTGGCTCGGAAACGCTACTGCAACCGCGAAAATCCAAATAACAAACAAATTGTGCACTATGACAAAGTCGCTATTGCGTCTAAATTAGTGCAGGGTACAGTATATATCAATTAGGGGAAGTCATTTACTGAAATCTTGGAACAAAAAAGTTATCCAACCTTGAGTGATGACTCGTTTGAGGTGATACGAATACAAGGGAGATTATGTCGATACTCCAGCAAGCTCAGCCAACTGCTTCTCCTTCACCTTGAGCATGATCTTGTTATCAACAAGGTCATGCAAGGCAACAATACTTCTGATCAACGACGAAATGTACAGCACAAGCATCATGTCGTTCGTCTTTGTGTGGAATCCGGTAATGAGACTGGGCATGTCTAGACTCGGCAATAAATTGAACACATCCTGCATTTTGTACATGATCTCATTGTTAACTGGCAGTGTTCCATCTGCCACACTTGAGAGATACTCTTGCAGTTCTGCCAATCTGCTATGGAGAGATTTCAACGCTGCGAGCTTCGCGCCGATTTCACCGCTTAGGCTCGAAACCGTTGAGTCTTTGATATCGCGCAACAAGTGACCCACTCCAACTTCTTCTGCATCAGTTGCGTTGATTTCGCTAGGAAGATGCTCGAAAGTGCGCGAAACTGCACCATCTTGTTGGGGCTCTTCCACCGATAGATAAGCTTCAGTAGGCAGTCCGAGTTCCTTCGGGTTTACGTCCACAATCACAAGCACAGGATTGGTCGCGTATGACCGAATCAGTTCGTTAATGTCAAGGTCTCCCGCGCGAATCTTCGGACCCGTGGAGTACCATCCCACTATTCTCTCGCGCGCATTGACTTTGCGGAACATTCCCATCATGTTCTCAAGAAAGTTGTGGTCGAGAAACCACACATTCGAGTCTTTCTCATCCTCTTCGAATGGAACCGCAAACGAATTCGTGCAATTCACCTTGCCTTTCACGGTCTGGCCAAGTAGAATGCCTACCGCTCGCCTGATTCGCACATCGAGTAAAGTTGAGACGCGTTAGAGAAATCGTTTCGCTATATGGTGGATTTGACAGGTGCCTTACTTGTTAGTATCTTTGCATACGCGATTGTAATGGTCAACGACACCAAGTAACACCAGTGGATGAACTGCAACTGCCGTGGGCGTTTGGGGTGGAGCCATGTTAACCGATAAGTATTTGGACGCACACTCAACTTGAAGAGCTCCAGCTGAAACAAAATGAAGTTATACTAGGCAATGACAATGGCGTTGTATTGCCTAATAGGCTCCAGCAAAGAGATGCTCAATAAAAATGAAATATTTCTGTTTCCATTACTTACAGCATTAATTTGTGTAAGGATGGAAGGATATGATATTGGGTCGTCGTCGACCAGTTGGTATCGACGTCGTCTCTAAATCGTATCACGAGCAGAGGTCGCAGTGAGGGATTAGAAAGATGGTTTGGTTGCAGCAGTATCATGTTGTGGGCCGCATGATCCCAGGAAAGGGAGGAACCTCCGCCGATGAAGAGACTACAGTGTACCGCATGCGAATCTTTGCACCGAACGAGGTAATTGCGAAGTCTCGCTTCTGGTACTTCTTGAAGAAGTTGAAGCGCGTGAAAAAGGCAAACGGCGAAATCCTCGCTGTGAATATTATTCACGAGAAGGATGCGACCGTCGTGAAGAACTTCGGAATTTGGTTGCGCTACAAGTCTCGCTCCGACACGGTAAATATGTACAAGGAATACCGCGATGTGAAGATGACGGGCGCAGTCGAGCAAATGTACCAAGAAATGAGCGGCCGTCATCGTGCTCGCTGGTCCTCCATCCAAGTCCTGAAGGTGCAGGTTATCAAGGAGGAGGATGTGCGCCGTCCGAACACTTTGCAATTCCTCCCCGAAGACCTCAAGTTCCCGCTTCCGCATCGCGTTCAGCGTGCGAGCACGAAGGCTAATCGCGCTACCTTCTTGGCCCGTCGCCCGACCACCATTATTTCCAAGTAGACGATGTAATAGTGCGAGCTTGTTGTGGTGGAGATTGGTGCGGAGTAGCGAGAAATTGGAATCGATCGTTGATTCTCCCTTCATTTTCAGGCATTCAATTGCAAACTTCGCGTCAGTAAAGAAGCATTCATATCGATACTGATGAATTAACAAGAAATTTGCTTTTCGTTGTAGCAATGGAGAAACCGTCTAAATCACCGGTTTGGGATCAGAGTAATTCCGACCCACTCTATAGTGTCGTCGAAGCTGAAACAACTTTTCTGATTGTCCTTTTCAGCATACTTGCTCCAGTTTCATTGAATGTACTTCCCGTTCCGTAACTAGCACTTTGGATGAACGGTCTATATCGTGCCGTATCTTGCTACTGTACAGTATAGTACTGGGACTGTTGGGCAGAACACCGTACTTCTGCAAATTTGTTCTATATCGACAGAGATCCCCAACTATCACCTCTCTTTAGTTCTGACAAATGGGCGACAAGAATCTTCAGCGCTTCTCGAGCTAGGTAGCCTCATTCTGGGTAGGTATTGTGATTTGATAATTTACATTGACTATTTTTGAAACTCGGCAATAATTGTTTACAAAAACGTCGTATTACAGAGTCGTCTATAGTACGGCCCCACTACAGTACAGGTACTGGTAGAGCACTGGTTCAACACATAATCAGAGATGAATGCGATGGTAGGGGTTATTTTCATTCACAGTCAGTCTTTGTCTACAGAATATCTTAAACCTAACTTGCACTTTTCTGGTGCTTCATTACGACTGCGGAAGAACTGAAGAGAGCGCTGATGCATCATCTGGCTTGAGCTTCAGGTTTGCAAACGGCGCATCACCAAATCGACGTCGAATTTCTGCCAGGGCATTCACTATTCTATTACATTCTCCATCGGTTAATCGCGCCATGTGATCGTTTTCGTCGCGGTCTTGCCTTTCGCCCACAATTCGAATCTTCTCTTGTTCTTCTTTCCGTTGTGCCACTGCTAACAAAATCGCACTGGTAAGGCATGAGACAACAACCTGAACATGAGACATCACTAACTCTGCGTCGCGCTCCGCGATCGTAATTACTGCTCGGGCTACTGTAGTGTTCTCTTGTGGGTCTCCCATCATTGGGATACAGCTCATAAGCCGTTCCATAACTCCCGAGTTACCCCCAAATGGTCCGCTACCACGCCAACCTGGAGAGGTCACCATACGAGCAACCGCACCTGCTGCATTATCGATCAATGCTGCATTATCCCCTGTCTTCTCCAACTTCAGAATTCCATCGAGTAGTGTGGCAGCGCGTTGCATTTGGTTCCAAACTGGTCCATTACTGGGTCGAGCCCGCAAAAATACAACACCCGTCAAAAATACTGCGTTACGTTGAAGCGTCATGCCCTTGTTCGCGCACAATGCATCAAGTGCATGCGGTTGGACTTGCGCTGCGATAGCGTCAATAACAACAAGCGCTTTCTCATGCAATGTGGTACCGGGTGATGGTGGATTGAATGCATCACATCGGTCCCAGCTGAGGAAGAGAAGAACTCCAGCTATGGCCCCGAAAATCAGCCCTCTATTCCGTGACGATGAATTGAACATGTTCGACATCATCAACTTATACACTTCGTGAGCCTGATCTGCGAACATCCCTCGTTGATTACGCACAAGAGCTTCGAGAACATCGCAAATACCATTTGCTACACCTGAAATGTCTTCTCCCGCTTCCAATTCTGCGGTGTCACCCTCGTCCTCCTCAGTCATCTGACACATGGCGTCACCTTTGATGAGTACTCTCAGTGCATCTACGAATATTTGTACATAAGGCTCTAGTCTCTCAGCAGGAATCTCATCGCACAATACAACACAAGTGCTCAGTGTGTTCGCCACTGCCCACGTGTCACTGTCTTCAGTGCACATGAATGCAGCTCTTTGTACAGCACTCGACACAACATCTGAGGGGTCAAAGACCAGGGCAGGACAAATTTTCGATAAGTTCACGTTCGCAATCGCATATCGAACACTTGCTTTCTGCGAGGCTGCACGAACTTCTTCATGGAAATAGTTGATTGTTTGGTCAACGTTTTCTGCGGCTTGTTTGAGCAGAGCTTGTACCTCTATGGCTATTTGTGGACGTTGTTCGACAGCTGCGACATACTCCGGTGTTGAGGAAGCAGAAGCGAACGCGCCACATACAGCAATTGCTAACGTCTTCTCATCCAAAAACGCAGTTCGGATATGGAAGATGCCTTTGCCCATATCCTCTTCCTCAGCTTCACCGCCTGTCTCATCTTGAGCCACAGCCGAGGCAAGACCCTGGAAAGCACCATTGCCTTCGTCGTCGTCTGGTTTAAATTCTACATCTTCTCTTTCCATCGAAGCAAGTGCCATTTTCAGCACTCGAGGGCCATACACAATAACAGCTTGAGCACCTACTGCATCAGCCATACGCGCAAAGAACTGATAAGTCGCACGAATAATATTTGGTTCATCAATATCCAAACCTGTAATAGCAACAGCAGCCAACTTCTCAATGAGTGCCTTATCTTTGCACACGGATACCAAGCATCCAGCTGTGTCTGTACCGCAGACACGAGCGGCCTTACCATCCTCGTCGGTGCGACCCATCTGTATCATGGTTGCATGAACAAGTTCCGGCAAACATTTCAACGAGAAAAACTCATCGGGTGCATTCTCAGCTAAAACACCGATGGCAACAACAGCTTCAACAGCAGCTTCAACTCCAAGGCTTCCAATGGCATCAATGATTTCGGAGAAGCGAGGCTTTAGTGTGTCGGCATCGAGCAAGCACAAAGCGACCACAGGTTCTAGCGCAGCACAAGCCGATTCTCTCACTTGTTTCACTGGGTCACGAAGTGCGCACACGATAGCATTTAACGCAAATCCACCAACAGATGAAATCGTGCTACTCGTCATCTCTTCTGTATCCAAGAACTCACAAACACGCGCCATAGCATGTAAGGCATTAGCTCGCGCACGGGGTCCTAATACATTGCTCACGGCGCCCTGTGCCATTCTACCCAAAATATCAACAGCATGATCCGTAATCATAGATGCGCACCCTTCAGCAATCCAAGCCATAACACGGAAAGCAGCAGCTGAATGGCTGTCACGGTCCACCTCACTCACCCCTTCTTTCTGAGCGCAGTCAAGTAAACAGGTTGCACATCGGATTGAAGCTTCAAACACCATGGTCATGAACTCGGGTCTTCCCGCTAATGTTTCTAATACCCGGCAAGCCACATCACTCGGCTGCTCCTCTTCTTGTTCTTCATCGTCATCATCGGGTATGCGAAACTCGGACGCTACTTCACATACCTTCGAGAGTATCTCCGGCATAGAATGGAGCTTGCGCAACGTTTTAGGTTTGTTGTAAATAGCAAACATAAGATACTCAGCTGCGGCTGAACGTGCTTCATTTGCGGCATCTCTATGACGGAATATCTCACATGCAAAGGTAACAGAAGCAGGAAAATAAGAACGCATGGCATCACCATCAACCTCAGCACCTAGTTGACAACATTCAAATGCATCAGAGGTTACCAGGGCGAACTTGTCAGATCCAGGGTCGACTCCAGCAAATGCTTTCACAGCATCGGCAAGCAATGGCAATAGTGAAACTAAACGAGGAAAGATATCACCAGAAATAGTAGCAGCTGAACGCATTGAAGCAGCATAAGCTCGTACTCCTCTGGGTGTCTTTGCTTCAAGTGCAGCACGAAGTACAACTAAAAGTTGATCAATTTCAGATAGAATAGCTGGTGAACAAGAATCGGCAAGAGCTGAAAGCAATTGCAGACTAGCATCATTTGCATTTGATAGTGCAGCACTAACAATTTCAGGCCAGGGCAAACCATTTTTTGTGCCGACTTTTGAAGCAGAAGCAACAGATGCGGCAAGTGCGATGAGGGCGCTGCGTGCAGGTGGGTGTTGTTCGTTTGAAAGTGCGGTAAGAACAACGACTCGAACATTTTTAACATCTTGAACAGATGCATTCTTAAGACGTTCAGGAAGTACTTTTCGTAGAAGAATAGCAGTCAACTGACGAATTGTTGGGTCCGAATCGCCCAATAATTGTAGAAGATGCGCAGACGCTTCAGAATTCTTAAGATGCGTACGAAGTGCACCCGTTGCCTGTATAACAATGTTCGTATCTGGCACAGTTAGTGCTTGAAGCATTGAACGGACGTCCGTCATGACGGCCAGAACTGCGATGTTCGCTACTTAGTTCGGAACTTCTGCTCGTACAGTTCCTAAGGTCCACCGACGGGTAGCCCATGATTACCAGGTGTACACGTGTCAGATTACAGTTGTACTCACGAGTCGTAACTTAAGTTACTGTACCAGCACAGTACTGAGCTTTCTAACTTAACAGTTGATCAAGTTGATGTGAACATTCAACATTTGGCTGAGGAGAGGCATGTTTTGATATGGTAGGCACAATATGCCGATAACATTGCGAGTCAACCTTGCTAAATTTCTGTGTGGATTTGTCATGTTTAAGTCTAAGCTATTACAAAAGTGTAACTAAATGTAGAAGCGACAACAAATAAAATTTATCCTTAAATTAGATCATTGTACCAACCAATAAGAACTTGTTACTGAGCCATTTACCAATTGTAGGCTGAAGACATAGCGCATATCCACCTTGGGCTACAGTCTCTCAAATATATTAAAAAACTTATTCTGTAATAATCGTACTCGTCTGCACGGTACTGTACGATAGGCGGACAATTCTTTACCCCCTAAAATTTCATTAGAAATAAAGTAATCATACACTGGGTTGATTAACTCGAAAAAAGCGAAACCTTCTGTACTCCGAAAAACGAAGTGGTCATGGGTCGCAAAGTTGGTTCAAAAAATTTAATAAAAGGGATGAAAAGCAAGATTGAGGACTTATCAAGAGCTGATCATACACCTACCTACATTGCAAACTTCTA
>JAAUYH010153430.1_pt1 | contig 17250 bp, 13 predicted proteins | sample 7278061 | NCBI WGS metagenome assembly JAAUYH01 (sample SAMN14350203, study PRJNA611818) | marine sediment metagenome | isolation source: surface marine sediment (0.6m) | place: French Polynesia: Moorea | collected 2018-08 | reverse complement strand
TATTTCTTGTGAATGATTTTCTTCACAAGTTATATTGGCTCCTAATTCGTGAAAATAAATTTTGCTTTTAATTCTAGAGTAATGAAATTAGTTTTGCATCAACTTCAGCAGGTCGTAAGAACTTGTAATCCCATAGACTGCTCGACTTGCGTAGAATTCCGCTGATTCTAGGCAAATGTAACCTAACTTAAAATTTAGATAATCATTTTTTTGGAGATGGAAACTTATAAAGTAAATATACAGATCTTCTTATTTCAGTATCTATCAACTGCCAAAATCAAACCTTCTGCTGCACTTTCAAAAACGTACCAGTTGCCACTCGACTTTTTTATAACTTCTTAATTCTTGGGCAGGTGAATTATCGTATATTATTTGCTTCTTACGTTTCTAAAATGATGTACTGTCCTGTATTGATGTGGCTTATAACGTACCGCAAGTCATGTTCACTTGTTCGACGAATACCCTGTCAAAATTTGGTAGGTCATTAGTTCAGCTGAAATGAAAACAAGGGATACTGGCGTAAATTGAACCTGAGGATTTGTTGACTGCGAGTCTTAGTGGATGTACTGTGCTGCACACTGAACGATATTGGAAGGTCTGGGCGACAAAAATGATCATAGTTTATCCACTCCCTAAATGGTACCCTAGGAGTTGAATTCCGCATCGGAGAGGCTAAATGCGGATAGAAGGCGAGAATGTGATTCCTAAGCAATCCTTATGCGGTTAGACGACATTGCATCATTGCTCGAATCATCGAAAATATCAAGTTTACGACATAGAAATCATCTATGGACTCGTTGCGTCAGTACACTATTTTCTAGATATTGGAAGGAAATTCGTGAACAGTGCTGAATGACAAAGATACTCCGCATTCCTGGATCACTACTACGAATTCACGCAGGAACGTTAATGTATCCGTTTCAGAAGCGCAAGACGAGATGCTAGCAAGGCAACCTAACAACCGAGTAACCACCCCAGTACAATGCCTCATGGAATGTAATACTCGCAGTCTAGCACAACAAGGTAAAGCTAGGGGGTGGTATAGAGGTAGGGAGTAGAAAACGAGCAAAAGTCATTTACTAAATCCGTTGTACAGGGTAGGAGGACGTGATTGGCTGATACGAGGAGAAACTGTAAGAAAAAGAAGAGTGACGTAAGTCGGGTCCGAGACGTTCAGATGTGCGACAAGCGACATAATTGGATGAGCTAGACGAATTTAAATTTCAAAAATAAGCATACTGTAAAGGCGAGCCGAGTTGTGTTGGTTGATACCTACCCATCAAATCGAGCCAACACGCAAGCAGAAGCCTCCCACTGCGCCGCCGCTGCTCCCACCTTCAGCCTCACCGACACGCTACCACTCCGCGTACCTTCGCCCACCTCGCGTCGCCGCGCTAGTGCCCCCGCCGGATACCCCGCTCACCCTGCCCCACTACCACGCGATGGCCGCGCAAGATGATGGTGTCCGTGTGAAAACCGTCCTCGTTGGTGACGGATCTGTTGGAAAAACATGTATGGTGTACTCGTACGCTGAGAACAAGTTCCCCACGGACTATGTGCCCACCGTGTTCGACACCTTCACCGTGACGGTCCATGTCGACGGCCGTCCGCGCACACTGGAACTCCTTGACACCGCTGGCCAAGAAGATTATGAACGACTTCGCGCTTTGACCTACCACGAGACCGACGTGTTTCTACTTTGCTACTCCGTGGTTGCTCGTGCCTCACTGGAGAACATCGAGCGTCGCTGGGCCCCCGAAGTTCGTCGTGTGTCGCCGCAAAGTCATGTGATTCTCGTGGGCTGTAAAATGGACCTACGTAACGACACCGCCGAGGTTGAACGCCTCCGCCAGAAAGGACAACGTCCCATCACCACCGCGGAAGGGGAGCGTGTATCAAAAGCCATTGGCGCCGAGCAATTCTTCGAATGCTCATCGCTCACCCAGCAAGGGATCAAGGACGTGTTTGACGCGGCGCTGCTGTCAGCGTGGGATCCGCACCCCACGCGGCCCGGCGGCAAGAATCCGGCCGCGGCCTGCTGCACGATGTTCTAAGCGCGGCGCGCGCCCCTCTGTGCGGCAGCGTGTGTTTATTTTTGCGATCCGTCAATCCCTGCCCAACTGCCCACAAACCACAACCCCCTCCAATCCCTTGACTTTGCTAATGTAGCTTCTTATTAGATTTATTGACCTTGCACAACTCAAACTTGCCTCGTTTCGTCGCAACTCTGGCAAGGCAACCACCACCCTGTGAATCCCACCCCTGCCGCGATCCGACTCCTGCGCCCGCCCGATCCGCTAATCGCGGTACGCAATGAATTGCGATGCCCGGACTCGTGGTGAGCACGCGCGCACGCTGAGCAGCGGGAATTAGGTGACGTTAGGAATTTCGAAATTTTGTAAATTGGGATGGTTTCTAACGTTTTGAAATTTGAACCTGCGACGTGGCAACCACTTTTGCGATTCGTACCGTACTCCTAGTGCAATGGGGAGGTACTTCCGGGTGCTGCAGATCGCCCTGAACGGTACTACAAATGCGAGAGTCGGCTGCAAGCTATCCCGTCCTGTGATCGCTGTCTGCTGCGTTGTACGGCGTGTGTAGGGGAAAGGGGAGTAGTGCGGCACAGAACTCATTATGAATTGTCCACACGATTGCCGTAAGCAGAACACGCTACCCGCACCACCGCCGCGTCATTGCGGGAGTGAAAGGGAGAGTTGCGCCGGTTTTCTACCGTTGCACCGACTCTGCTTTGGGACGGCGCGATGCGGAAGCGCGCTGCGCAATACAGTAAATTCACTCGTCGTCCTGCTGGCAGCACAAGGGAGGGGGTGCTGCTGTGGCGGTCTACCCTGTCGGCGCACTACAGCTCTAACCCAATAGAAACTTGGCGTCTGACGCTCTAACATCTCGCCGTTCCGGTGAGTGCACAGGCCAGCCTGGCGCACTCATTGAATGCCACTGGAATGGGTCGACCGGGATATGTCCCATAATTTTGCGAAAGCTAACCCACTGAGAGTCGAGATACCGAATTCAATCTGATTGCCGGCGTGAGTGAGTAGCCAATTAAAAAATCGGCTGTGGCCGAAAAACTGGATGTAATTAAAGCGAATTTAATAGTCGACTATTTAATTGCGGAATAATTTGTTATCCCACACGCTTACGTAAATGCATATCACCGGAATACGCGATGTAATTGAATGCAACTAACTATGCGACTAATTAATTGCAAAACGATTTGATATCTCACATCCTTACGTAAGGGGCATCTCTGCGGAATCGCACGCCAGCCGACGCATATAAAACATGGTGTCGTCGAGGGTGAAGCGGACTCAAGTCGCATGAGAACGAGAATCACAACGACATTCATTCAAAGCTCATTACCTATCGCACTACGCAGAACGCACACAGCACCAGTTCACACGATGACGATGAAGAAGGTCGCGGTGGTGTACGCCACGAAAGGCGGAATGGGCGATGCGGGCAAGTTCGCAGCGGCTCTCGCCGCCCCAGATGAGAAAATCGACCCACGGATCGTATCACTGTCGCGCGACAGTGTCGAAGGTGGTACGCATGGTATCGCCGACGACGAAGTCGACGTGAAGGACGACGCGCTTCGCGCACAGCTGAGGAGAGACCTTGCCGAAGTGACCATCGCTCATGCGGACGTCGATGACACGACTGCAACCGCGAGGGTGCTGGACAGCGCGTTCGACGGCGCGGATGCCGTTGTCGCCTGCGTCGGTTCGAGACAGCCTTCGTTCGGTCGATGGGTATCACAGGGCGCCGAGTTGATTCTCGCGGCAATGAAGAAGCAGGAAGTGAAACGACTGGTGATCTTGTCGAGCATGGGCATCGGTGAGGATTGGATCCCGTTCGGCGTGGTGAAAGTCATCTGGAGTACCATGTTGAACACCGTGTCACGCGAGGTGCGTCGTGACCTGAATCGAATGGAAGAACTGGTGCGCGCGTCAGACCTCGATTATTTGTTCGTCCGACCCGTGGGCTTGACGCCCGAGGAGCCGCCGAAGCCGAAGGAACAGTGGGTGGTCGCGAGGGAGAAGGTTAATGTTAACTTCAGTATCGCCAAAAAAGACGTGGCCCGATTCATGGTCGAAGAGGCTGTGAACCCCACGTACAGTCGCAGTGCAGTATTGCTTGGGTCGCGTCCCAAAAAGTAGACTTGCGGTGCATTGATGAGTTCGTCTTGTGAAGTATGGGCATGAACTTTGTTGCGAACTAGTGTATTTTATTTATCGTTTGATTTGCTTTCTCCGCTGCACTCTCGGATGACACGGTATTGACTTGGGAACGAGCACAAGGAGTCTCGTCGCTTCACCACCATCCCTAAAATTCTGCTCGTATCGCCTCTAATAAATTTATTCAGTTCACTTTAGCTTGCAAGGAATAGTTTGAGGTACTGAGTGAATCTCCCTTCTTTTTTGTGACCGCTTTCTTTACGACTACTTCAATCGAATGACAACTGACCTTCTGTTTGGACGAAGGTGTACCTGGCGCGACGATGCTTGATGATTATCCACAAATATGTACTTGATGCTCAGTTGGGCAGTTCTAATTGTTGGTGTGGGCCTAGACTCTTCGAATCTAGATAAGTTCGAACTCTGTAGAATTTATTGCGCATGATCTATCATAATTGATCGTATTGAACTCTTCGTTTTATAGATCCCAAAGAGATAGAAATGAATGCAGGATATCATAACAACATTCTATCATACACAACGCAGCTACGACTGCACGTAGACGGACAGCAAGTCCCTCGCGCAACACATGAAACACTTAGTCGAAGCGAGGCAAGTGGTTGCACTTGCCTTTCAGCCCGCTCTGCGCACACGCCCACTTGCAGTAACCCACGTCGCGGGCGATATTGGCCTTGCCACAAAAGTGGGAACACAGCGAACAATTGTTTCGCAGCGTCACCCGATCGTAGCCGTTCTCGTACGCGAGGTAGCAGCGCCAGCCCCAGTTCTTGCACATGCGAAAATCGGAGCATGAATCAATCGCCCACTTGCAGTACGCGACATCGCGTTCCTCTTTGACCGCACCACAATATTTGATGCACTTATTGCACTTTCTTGTCACGCCGCCCTTGTCCACGCGCTGGTACGCGTTGTGGCACAGCCACCCGAACGTCTTGCACTTCTGCCGCACAGTGCGCGGCGGTGTAGGACGCTCGGGGCGATGGTCGTGCGCGGAATGGGCAGAAGCGATAGTCGCCAACGCGATCACACACAAGACCACTGGAACGATACCGCCCTTGTAATTCATCTTCTGCGAGTAGGCCTTAGTGATAAGTCCCGTTCTTGGATTCGGCGAGCAATTTATAGACTGTTCTAAATCCGGCAGGCATTGTTTATAGAATGCGTTTCCGACTCCGATAGGCATTGTTGTTCCCTGTGGTTTTCGTCTCATATCCGGTATGATCTCACAGTGAACTAACATACCCTTGAACCCACGCGTCAAATCTCCATGTGCTCAATACTTCCCGCAGCACAATCCACTCACGATTTCCGTTATACTGGGTACAGTCAACTACAATCGTGTGACTGCCCAAGTTGCAAAACCGTTCGCTACAAACACTTGAGGTAATGGCCAGTGTTAAACGAGGGAGAAATGCGACTGAGGCTGTTTTCACACACGCGCGCGCGGCGGGGGTCAAAGGATGCACTACTGCGCACTTACGCATCAGCTTACACAAAGCAACCCCAGTACGGCAGATTAAGAGGGCACAACAATTTCATATAGAAGTAAATTATACCGTTGTAAATCCACATCACGCTTGGACCCATGCTGAAACCTATCAAAAGGGTAAGCTCTAGAGATGTGGCATAGTTACTCCAATTTTTGCAACGTTATAAGTCGAACGATTTCAACTCATCATTGTGCATGCTCTAGTCACAGAGATAGGGTTCGCAAGTTCGTAACCATGCACTCGAGACAACTGGTCCTTCCCTGTGCTTATAGTGCCTTAAATCAGGTGGTGCAGTGCGCTCCGGAACCTCCGTGTGAAAAGAGCCTGATTGTTGCCACCAGGCCGCGTTTTGGAGGTTTTTTTCTCGTGATGGAACAAGACTAGACTAGGATATTGCTTTCACGTCGAACTTCTAACCTGAGAAACCTATTCGGAATTTATTTCAATCTCGCGGATTCGCATCCGTTGCCCCCCAGCTACGGTGTCGGGGGTAACAGGGCGCTTTGCACTGGCGGCACCCTGAGGCTTGCGGTAGCTGGCAAACTGTTGAGTTCATTATAAGATCGAACGTGACAGGAAAATAACGAATCGTTAGGCGGTAGTGGTCTGAATCAGGTATGTCTGAACGCGCAAGCACATTGTCATAGGCGCGTAGTTTTGATTCAGTGCACAACAGAGACGACGAGTCGAATGATTCGTGTTCCCGGTTTCGGCTGATGTCAGGCTGAGCCAGGTGTTTGCGCACAAGACATGGGTGTAGATCGAGCTCTATAGTGAGAATGTCGACAACTGAAGGAAAGCAGATTCCATGGGAGGATCTCGATAATATATTGGGAAATAGAACAGCCGAGTGTTTCGTGAAAATAGACAATTCTCACATTTTCTGTGCGACGAGCAGGGTTTGCATTGTTGCTGCACTCGCAGTGCAAATGTTGTCGTTCTGCGATTTCTATCGATAAAGAATCGATACTATTGGAGGGTGTTCATTCGATAACCAAATTCAAATCCACGATGCTCTTAAGTTAGTGATAGACGCGAAGGACAATTTACCCTTCGAACCGCTGAGCGCAAACACACTTGCGACGATCGGGCAACGCGGCTCCCGTTCTCTAGAATATACGTTCACATAGATTACAAGTCGGTACGATAAATCGAAGATCAGGCTGTACGCTTGGCGACCGTAAGGAAACCTGGTGATGAGCGGGTATTTAGCTACAATTCTGCACCATACTCACTGGGGTGCGCAATGCAGCACTACCAACTATTGGAGCCGCTTCTTGCCCCTTCAGGCTGCTTTGATGAGAATGAGTATCCAGAAATCTCGGCATAGTTCGATTGCTGCGCTAAATTTCGATGAATTTCTGATGTTTTGCTAGGCTGTAGCAATCTAACGAGCGCTACAAATAGAATCGAGGCTATGTTCGACCATGTCAACAGCCAATAAGATTGGTTCGGTATGTCCAGAATTCATGAGTACGACGTTTGAATATTTCATTGCTCATTATGTGAGTGCTTGAGTGACCACTTCGGGAGTCTGCTGAGGGATTGAGCGTACAAACAAAAAGATATGTGAAGCCAGCGCAATTCTTGTAGTCACACACTCAGATTGGGTATAGAACCAAAACATAGAAATAGAAGATCAAATTTTGTATATATTATGATATCGTAGGAAAACTTGATTGAGTATTGGAAATTGTTATTGGACTGTACCTCAAACCGAGTACCGGTAGTGATTGGTGTTTCCACATTGACCAATCAGCTCGTTCGCTAATTACTCGGTCGTCTCACGCGTCGTCCTCACTTGCTTGATTGTGCTCGTCGTTCCGCAGTTGAGACACACAAACCACCGGGCACGCTCACACACGCACACAAACACATACACGCGACGATGGCACCGACGGAGAAGCAGATCAAGGCGGCGTTGAAGGAGGGTGGGAAGAAGGGGCAGGACCTAGCAGGGATGAATGCGATGGGGGGTGTGAAGTTCTTCTGCACGGTGGTGGACTCGGCGCTAGGCCAACACGAGTTGCTAGCGAAGATCATGGAGGGAATGAACAAGGAGGTGGACCCGACGGCGGACGACCGCAAGGGCGGCGCGGGCGACCTGGGGAAGACGATCGTGTTCGCGGATGACAGCGTGCTAATCATGCTGTGCCACGTGCCGGAGGAGCTGAAGGCGTCGCTGGACGCGAAGGAGTGGTTCGGCGCGATATGCGAGTCGGTGAAGGCGGACGTCGAGGAGGCGGGCGACACGGGACTGCTGCGCGCCACGGTGAAGGCGGACCCCGACAAGGAGGTGTTCCCGCTTAAGCTGCGCGACACGGCCGTCAACCGCAGCTACGAGCTGCTGGTGAGCAAGGGTCTTGTGCGCCCCGAGTCCGATGATGACGACGAGAACTACGCGGAGAACGCTGGCATCGAGTGGTAGTGCGGCGTGGTGGTGGTTGGAATGAATAAATGAAATGCCATGTTCGGTTGGTGCAGTTATTGCGTGGGAGCGAGTTGGACATAATACGAGTCGATTGCTAATGGCAGGCGAAACGGGACCAAGTATGAGGAACCAGTGGGTAGTGAGTGAAGAATGACGTTGTTTGTTATGTCCAGGCCCAGAGTTGGCGGGTTCATAAGTGCGCCGGAATGAGGCGACATAGGGCGGCTGGCGATGGCTCGGTGGAATTAGTAGTTGTGTACGGCGTGAAGGGCGACTGTTGTAGGAAAGAAATGAGAAGCATGGAGCACTGCACGACGCCTAGGAAAGCGAGGCCAATCGACGGTAGAGGGGCGTGCGTAGCAAGTAGAAAGTGAAGAATGAGCGGGGTGCAGATGCGTCTTCTCGTAAATAGGCGTTCGTACTACTTCCGCGCTTCACCGCGATATTATTCTATCTCCCATATCCGCCGCGCTAGCACCGCGCCCACCACTCGGACACCCACTGCCTTGGGCGCGCCCTCACCGCCAGCATGCAGAACCCCACGCACCTCCCCCCGCAGCGCATGATGAAGGAGCCGGCCGCGGGCGTGCATCCCCCGGTCGTGGTGAGCGGCGCGCCGCGCGCCGCCACGCCCAGCGTGGCGCGGCCACGCGCAACCAGCCCCGACACCGTGCCGGCGCAGCTGCGCGCGGCACAGCGTGCTAGAGACTGGGTCGCGTTCAGCAAGCTGGCGCGCGCCCACATCACCCACCCCTGCCTCAACCAGGCGCCCAACGGCGGGCACACGTACCTGCAGCTGGCGGCCGCGTGCGGCGCGACGGACGCTTGCCGCGCGCTGCTGGAGGCGGGCGTGGACAAGGACGTGGCGGACGCGCGCGGGTCGACGGCGCTGCACCTGGCCGCCAGCGGGGGGCACGTGGACGTGGTGAACGCGCTGCTGGACGCGGGCGCGCGGCTGCGGCTCAACAAGGTGAACAAGACGCCGCTGCACGACGCCGCCTGGGCCGGCCACACCGAGTGCGTGGTCGTGCTGGTGCCCGCCGCGCGCAAGGCCGGGCTGCTGGACGCGGTGGGCGACGACGGCCGCGTGGCGCTCCATTGCGCCTCGCTCTGCACCGACCCCAGGATCGTCGACGCCCTGCTCAAGGCCGGCGCCAACCCCGATGTCGTCGACCTGCGCGGCCGCACCCCGCTCGACTGGGCGCGCGACCTGATGCGCGCGTCGGGCGACGCCACCGTCGCGCAGAAGCTGCAGAACGCGGGCGCGCGCACGTCGCAAGACCTCGGCCACGACGAGTAGCCGCCGCGCGCTTGCTTCCGTGTGTATCTGTGTGTACCGTACATCCAAGTAGTGTGGGACGTAGTTGATACAATGTAGACTATGCTTGGTCATCCCCGTTCGCATTCTCACTACACGCCCACCTTTCACTCCGCACCTTAGCGCCGATACCCGCGGTGGTGGCATCGCCCGACATCGCTGTACCCGTTACAGTAACGACACCAACGTTCGCCGTCAACGCGCGCCCGCGGAGCACAGCCGCCCTGCTTGGGTTCTCCGCGTGCCCCGTATCAACCCTCGCACCCATTATCCCACCCGTCTCCCAGCTTGCCGCCGCTGACGACTTGTTCTCCTTTCCTTTCCTTTCCTCACTCACTTGCTCCCCTCAACCGCTCTTGCTGCTCAAGACTCCACCGGCGTAGCATCGTTTTACGCTCGGTAGGACGCGAGCCAACAACAATGGCCAGCTGTGATATCCTGTAGTAAGATATTTGCGTCACCGCCCTACTCGTTGTACAGTACTGTATCAATCTCGGAGCAAATGCCACGCCGCGTATTCCCGCAACTCTCCTGCACTTCTGTAGGTTGTTCTTTCGTTTGTCAGGTTTGACGGCTCCAAACACTCTCAATAGACTCCGCCCCATCGTTCCGATGATTCGAATCGAGTCGCTACGCTGAACAAATCGGCCATGTTGACAAGACATGTACTCCATAAATTTAGTCTATCTACCACTGACTATCGCAACACTTCTCCCACAGCTACTGTGTCGCACGCCTACACCCTGCGGTACCGGCAGATCGTTCTAGGGAACCTGCGACACGCGAGCAGCGTCTCACTGAAAAGCACGCGTCTCCACCTATGAAACAGATTGCTTTAGTATAAGCCGCACACGTCCGATTACATACTACGCGGGTTGTCCGGGGTCGTCGGGGCCAGGAAACAGGTCCGCGGGCGCTACCAGTTGCTTGCAGACGGGGCACGTCCGGTTGTTCGTCATTTTCTCGCCCCCCAACCACGGCAAGATGCACGGGTCATGGAACGCGTGCTCGCACGGCAGCATACGCACTTCATCCCCAAACTTCAGTTCATCCTGACATATCGCGCACAACAACCGCCCCGAGTCCTGTCGTCTCAGCCCATCCGCTGCCCCATCCATCGACACCGCCGGTGATCTTATATCGTACGGTTTCAACGGCGCAAACTGACTCAAGCGCAATCCCGTCGCATCTAGCAACATCGACGCTATTGTGTCATGGCCTGCTTCTCTCGCCGCCTGATACGGCGTCACTCCATTCTTGTCCGGAATCGAGATGTCCGCATTCACTCCTTTCGCGAGCAATGCCTTCACCACCTCCGTCAACCCTTTCTGCGCCGCAATGAACAACGCCGTTTGTTCTTCCTCGTTCCGCGCGTTCACATCCGCACCACGCTTCACCAGTAGCGCCACCGTCTTCGGGTGATTGCCCATACTGGCTTCGTGCAACGGCGTATCGCCTTGCTTGTCCCGCACATTGATATCCGCACCCGCCGCCAGCATGACTCGGATTAAATGCAATGATTCCGTATCACCTAGATAGCTCATCACCGTGTTGTCGTTGTCATTCTTCGCGTTCACGTCTGCTCCAGCTCGCAGCAGCACACGAACGAGCGTTAGGTTGTCACTCATCGGTGTTCGCGAGTTGCACGCGCGTATGAGCGGGGTGAAGCCCGCCTCACACCGCAGGTTGGGGTCGCATCCGCACATGAGCAGCCGCCGCACACAGCGCGTGCGATCAAAGTCGCCATGCAAGTGAATCGGGCACATGCCCTGCTCGTCCTTGATGTCCATGGGCGCGCCCGCCTCGCACAGCAACCGTACCGTCTCCTCCGCGCGCGGGTCCGCCGTGACCGCCGAGATGTGCAGCGCGGTCATTCCTCCTTCGGCTCGCTGCGTGAGGTCAGCGCCCGCCTTGATGAGCACGGCCAGCACCTCAATCGAATGCTTCAGCGCCGCGTACATGAGTGGCGTCATCGAGATATTGTCCACCGCGTTCAGCTTCGCACCGTGCTTCAGCAGAATCTCCGCGATTTCCGGCGTGTTTTCGAGTGCCACCAGATGCAGCGGCGTCTTGTGGTTCGTGACAGCTGACGGGTCCGCTCCATGTTGCAGCAGCAATTCCACACATTCCGGCTCACCCAAAAATGTCACAAAATGGATAGCTTGTTTTCCTTCCAAGCCTGCAACCTTGACATCCGCTCCAGCCGCGGTGAGGTGTTTCAAACAAGCCAGACGGTCCTCACTAGAAATGGTTTCCGCGCGTGCCACTGTCATCAGCGGGGAGCTACCGTACTCGTTCACTTTATTGCAATCTGCACCCGCGTCAAGCAAGCCCTTGACCGCGGCGGGACTTCCGTTCGAACATGCGATGTGCAGCGCAGTCACACCCTGGTCACCAATGGTGATATCCATGTTCATTTTCTCTTTGATGGCCGGGTTCTTCGCAACAAATTCCGCAAACGACGCCAATTCTTTCATGTCTTTTGTTGCAATAAAGCCAAGAGGCACCGAGCCATCATAATTCGGAATACTTGGGTCACCACCTAATTCCAATAGTTTTTGGAACACGTTGAAATGTTCATGCGCAACCGAGTAGTACACCGGAGTACTTCCATCCGCAGACTGTCCGTTCACAACCGCGCCCTTCTCTATAAGCAGTTGCACGATTTCCTCTGAAGATTTGCCGCCACTCTCCGTGTCGCAAGCGTAGTGCAGCGCAGTCTTATCATCATCATCCGTCGCGCCCACACGCGCACCCTTCTCTAGCAATGTTTTCACAGCATTGACAAGGCCGCGTTTCGCAGCCAACATCAGGGGCGTCGTGTTCTGTGTATCAGATCGAACGTTAATATCAGCGCCGCTAGCTAGGAGCATTTCAATGGCAACAGGATCGTCAACTTCCGCCGCGACGTGCAGCACAGTCAACCCATCATTCTGTCGGTCGGAAATCTGCTGCGCAAACGGAGCCACTTCCAACAAGTACCGCATGACATCATGTTGCTTCTGCCTTGCCGCGAGATGCAACATGTTCGCTCCATAAAACTCCTTTTGATATTCATTGAGCGCCTTGAACACGGCCGCTATCATTTGCATGTAAAGCTGGTTACCTTCACTCTCTTCCTCATCGCCATCTGGGTTCGTGTTCATGTGTTCCACTCGGACGACGTCGCCCATTTGAACAATGTGAGTCTCAGTCCCATCATCTCCGCGCAAGATATGCATCTGACCCTCACCCAGGCTGGTGGGGGGACCGGATGGCGCACCATTTTGCGAGTTCATGTTGGGTTCTTCAGGGTTCTCGTTCTCCGCGGTTCCGTTGGAGGGCGGGTTCTTGCTCGAACTCTGGGCATTCGCCGCCTTACGACGGCGCTCTGCCTTCGCCAACGCGTTCTTCAGCGACCCTTGCAGCATGGCGAACAGTTCCGACGCGATCTTGGCATCTTCCGAATTGTCTTCCTCCTCGTTCGCATCCACCATCTCCTGGTCACCGTCGTGATTCATGTCGAAAAGGCCGGGAAGCGAGTCATCGTCGTCGTCACTATCCTCCATGCCATCCTCCATCATGTCCCCGTCACCCATGCGCATTATGGGGTGGTCCGGATCGGTGAAGTTGCCTTGCTCACTGCCATCTTCGGATAAACGCTGGTTGTTCTCATCGATCTCAAAGTCGCCGAGGTCCGCGGTGAGAGAGCGATAAAAGTCACGACTCGAGCTGGGGTTGGCGCTGCTTTCAAAGCCCCACGGCGGCCCGTTCGACTCGTTATCATCATCGTCCTGATCATCTTCCATGGCGATTGTCATCGGCCCATCATCACCTAACGGCTCCGAATGCTCAAGGGGGGCATGGTCCTCATCATCGTCGTCGTCGTCGCCTCTAGAATTCATGAGATCGCCGTGCCCATTTTTGATGAACTTTTCGCGTACAGTGTACAGTTCGATGGACTTCTTTCGGTCGACTGGTCCCTCGGCGGTGTCGATAGCGACTAAGTCACGCACAGCCTCTAGATTGCCACAAAGCACGGCCACATGCACAGGGCGCATCCCGCTGTGGTCCCAATCCGAGGGTTTCGCACCACACTGGATGAGGGCACGATAGGCGTTCATCGAGTTGAGAAACACCGCGAAACTGAGCAGGGACGCGAGTGTGCCCGGCACGCGCTTCCATTCATTGACCATCTTATCGCAGAACGGCGCCTTCACATCCGCGCCGGCCTTGACCAACTTGCGCACGCTGTCATCGGAATCGGCCAGCACGGCATGCGCGAGGGCGGAAAGACCTTTGGAGTCACGAATGTCGATGTCGCGTTCACGCGGTGGGATTTTCTCAAGCGCGGTAAGGACGACATCGAGCGCGGCAGGCGCTTTCTTCGCGCACATGGCGGCAGCGTGAATAGGACAAAGACCGTGAAGTTCCTCTTCGGTTGTGATGAGAAAGCCGCGACGTTGCTCTTCGCGAATCTTGTTACTCTTGTTCCGATTGCTGTGCCGCACGGCGCGATTGTATTTGCGCTTCAAATTGCGTGCTAGCCTTGGTTTCTCGGACGCGTTGCAAAAGCGGGCGAGTACGGCACGCGGCCGCGTGGCGAGGAGCGCAGCGAGCTTTTGCCCATTCGCTGCACTAGCGCTAGCGCCAGCGGTGGGTGTTGGGGGCGTGGATGGACTCTTGTCTTCATCCGGCGTGGTGACCTCCATCGCGTGCACGCTCGATCAACGAAAAACTCGTTCAATGGCGACGTGAGGCGAGCGCGATGACGAAATGCGGGAGGGCGATGGGAGGGCGATGGCGGGGTGAGTGGGGGATGGGCGGCGAGTTCGAGAAGCAAGTTGGTGGATTGGGCGACAATTCGGGTGGCGTGGGCTGTGGGAGAAGGGCGGTGGGAGGCAGGGGCTCGCTTAACGAACGCTCGGGGGCACGGCGTCGCGGTGGCGTTCACGAGAGTGGCGCAGCACGGCGGCGGGGTGTGCGAAATCGGGCGGGGCCACTAGTGATGACGCGCAATCTCGGCTTGGCTGGCTGGCCTTGCGAGCGCTCGATGTGAGTTCGCTGCAGAACTCAATCACGCTCTCGCTCGTTCGCTCGACACGGCTGTTTGCACGGCCGAATTCACTGCGCATGGTGGCGGGCCGCTAATTTTCGCTAATTTTTCCTAGCAAGCTTCCACACTCAAGCGCTCGCCCTCTCCCAATACCCCGTTTCCACTTGGCCGGCGCCGCCAACCGAAAACCAGAAACTTCCATTACTTCCATGCCCTTTTCTACCGACGTGTCTATTCCTCCCGCCGCATCCTGTTTTTCCGGCGCGACGCCCCACCCAACCCCGCTTCCGCGCAATTCAAACGCCCAACACGCCCTTGTTTCTCCAGTAATGACCATTTACACTCGCTGCGTCTCGTGCGCCGCTTCACTACTGGGCGATTGCTATACTGTACCATTACTGTGCTCACATATCGTCAGGCGATTCAGTCATACACTAATGTCTCATCTAGTCCAGTATGCCAGCGCATACAACGCACACCCGACTTGCATGACGTTCGTAACTGTAGAAATCCCAGTTGGACAACTCAATAGAAAAGTACAGTATCTGCAACAATATTCGCACACGCCAATAAATTAGATGCCGTATCTTGCTCGTGATTCAGTAATTCATTTGACAAGTGCATTTAACCATCTAGATGTAGTGAGTGGCTAACTCCTCGGGCCTTCTTAAGAGATTTTTTTATTTCTTTGCCCTTATACTGTGTTGCCACTGATTTAAGAGAAATTCCTCTCTAATATCCATTTCTAATTCGAAGCAACGTGCTAAGCATTGATACAACCCACCACGCACACAACTACGATGAATTACGAACCGCCAGTTCCTGCATTCGGTGAGTCTATCATGCACATCTCTACAACTCCGTTTTTTTAACACTAACCCACCTATCGTACGATTGCAGACGAGTCCAACTTTCTCGATGTGGAATCCGGTCGCCTTGCACGCGTATTGCCGAATAGCAGCGTCAGTGATGTGACGCGGACCGCTGGCATTGCCATCTTGAGCGCGATGATCAACGGCGAAGGCGATGAATTGGAGACCGAGTGGGTTTCGATTGGCAACTTCACCTCGCAAGATTTAGATCTTTCCGGCTGGCATTTAAACGACACCAATCACAGTCCGCTCCCACTGTCAGGAGTGTTAGAACCGGGCGAGACGCTTCGCGTAGCCAACATGTATAATCCCGGCACCGGCATAGGTGTACAGCTAAACAATCGGAGAGGCACACTCGAGTTGGTGAATCCCGCGGGTGCGGTTGTGGATCGTGTGGGTTGGTCGGTTAGCAAGACCCCGATTGTCGAAGGTGTGCCGGTCGAGTTTCACGCCGCACAATCTAACCTGCCGCCGCTTCGAGTCATCGCTGCGCTTGTCAATGCAGCAGGGGACGAGAGAAAGAACGAGTGGGTCACGATCTATAATTTCGGCAAGGACGAGATCGACCTCGCTGGGTGGGCGCTCAGTGATAACACTTATCGGAAGCCCTGGCCGCTCGAAGGAAAATTGCTCCCCGGTGAGTCGAAGCGCTTCAAGGCTATGCATACAACAGATACTGGCCCATCTGTTCAACTTGGGAATCGTCGTGGCACTATTGTTCTCATCGATCCAACCGGCAAAGAGGCTGATAAGGTGTCCTATCAGGGCGAGAAGAAGTTCAAGCAAGGTGAACCCCTTACTTTCCTTCTCGATGGTGACGTTGCAAAGGATGGAATGGGTGATCAAGTCTAGTCTAGATCGACAAGGACTCTTGCTAAAACATCGAATAACAAATGCACAGAGGATCAAATTTCCTAATGGGCTTGTCTAATAGAACAGAGCTGCAAAATTAGTTCAGGAGCAATCCAAGTTATCGCTTTAAATTGGGTCATAAGTTGGAATTAACTGTATAAAGAATGGAATTCGTTCTGCTCGTTTGTTTGGTACTCGAACGGTGCTGATTAGCGTATGGAATGCCTTGTTGACGTTTGTAGCGTCCAGTGCAGAAGTCTCGATAAGCAACAGCCCGAGCTGGTCTACGAGCTGCGATCCTTCGCTTGCCGACACCGCCCGCCTGTTTTCTTGCACGTCACACTTGTAGCCAACCAGCACAATCACGAGGTCGTCTCCAGCATGTTGGCGAACACCTTGTACATAATGATCCACACTCTCGAACGTAGCCCTACGCGTGACGTCGTACACCACGAGGGCCCCAACCGAATGTGCGAAAAAATGAGTTTGTGATCACCCAAAACCTAGGCGCCCCAGCTTGGAAATGGGTCGGTAGCGGAGATTCTTCAAGTTCAAACAATATCGGCGTACGAGTGTTCCGAATGAGAGTTTTGACTTTATAGTCGCCCAGTTCTAAACAACGGCTTCAAAAGTCCATCCCTAACACGGCTCTGAACGCGCTGTCGAATGTGTTTTCGGTATACCGCAGGAGAAGGTTGCTTTTGTCTACTCCACTATCTCCGAGCAGTACAACTTCATTCGTCATCAATTCATAGTTTCCTGCGGGCAATGGAATCGTAGGATCTATGGCTTCACTTACGCTTGTACCGGAAATCGTATTCAAGCTCCTCTCCTGCATCCGTCATTGTAACTTGGACGCACGGTACCCAGGTATGTGTTTCGTTATCAAGTTCTATTTCAGTTGTAAATAAGTGCTTATTTTGGGCCAAATTTTATCGGTAGGTACATATTACCATTTGGTTGGTCAGCCATCGCACAGACTTTCCGCTTTCGCCCCTCCCGACGAATATTGGTAGAATCGAATCTAGGTTGAAT
>JAAUYH010017429.1_pt1 | contig 17253 bp, 11 predicted proteins | sample 7278061 | NCBI WGS metagenome assembly JAAUYH01 (sample SAMN14350203, study PRJNA611818) | marine sediment metagenome | isolation source: surface marine sediment (0.6m) | place: French Polynesia: Moorea | collected 2018-08 | reverse complement strand
CCGCTTTCAAGTGGGTGGTGATTCAGATGCGCGCAATGATGTGCTGCGTGATCTTCTGGCCGTGGCGGGCATCGTGATTGCCCTGACCATCGCCACCATTGTCCTGACGTTCAACTCGTTCCGCTTGTCTCTGGTTACCGCTGCGGTGTCCGTTCTCTCAATGGGACTGAGCCTTTTGGTGCTCGCCATTTTCCAGTACCCGCTGGGCGTTATGGCCATCATCGGGGTGATCGGCTCCATCGGTGTTTCGATCAACGCGGCGATCATCATCCTGACCGGGTTGCAGAGCGATCCGGACGCGAGCCGGGGTGACACCGATGCGATGGCGCGGGTGGTGACGGATTCAAGCCGGCACATCGTGTCGACGACGATCACGACCTTTGGGGGCTTCCTGCCGCTCATTCTGGGGGGCGGGGCGTTCTGGCCGCCCTTTGCGGTCGCGATTGCGGGCGGGGTGCTGTTCTCGACGGTCGTGTCCTTTTACTTCACACCGCCGGTGTTCGCCCTGGTGCGCCGGCGGGTGACGGCGCGAGAGGATGTCGCCATGCCGGACGTCCGGACCCCGGAACTGCGCGTTGCGGCGGAGTAAGGGGAGCACCCGATGATTTAAGGTGGTGCAGTTGAAGCTGTCGACGTTGCTTTGCAAGATTTGCCGACCGTCGATTCTTTGCGCCGCGAAAGATCGATGGTGGCGGTGGACGCATTAGGCTTTAACCCGCGATCCCCGAAGACAGGTGAACAGGAGCTTGCTGGTGCCAATTGGTTCCAGCTGCAAGGATGCACGATTTGTCGTCCACACGGGTCATCAAAACTGTCCAACTACCGGTTTCTGGCGCTGTCCAGACTTCAATCATCTGAACGGCTGATTGCAGCCCTCCTGCAGAGACTCTCACCGTACTTGCTCTTTTATTGATCGATAACCGCATCGTGCGGCGCGCAATGCGCCTGCATGCTGAGCATGCCTGGCCCAACCTGCCGATGCTCATGGCCAACAGACCTTCGCGCACAAGTTCATTGCGAACCGGCACTTCGGTCGTGAAGTCGGAGATGCTTTTGGTCGTGATGCGGTCGCGGTGAAGGCCCGCTCTGAACACGCGTCGTTTTTTCCAAATTGCATTTCCTCCAAGCACTATGGAAGTCTTGCGATAACGGAGGTTCTCATGCCCAACCATCGGAGGACAGGAGAGGCGGATCTCATTCCGGCGATGCCCAAGTCGTGGAATTATGAACTCCTGCGCCGCATTCAAGGCGCCGATGGTTCCGCCGAAGTGGTCCTCTTCAGCCGCGAGATCTCAGCATACCGCGATCAAAGCTCCTTTGCAGTCAGCGACGCCGGCGAGGTCGCGGTCCAGTGCATCCTGAAGCTATGTGCCGCAACTTTGCGCCCGAGGCACTGGTCGGGCGTATGTTCCGCCTTATCGTGGCCGCGAAACGCCGCACGCTCAGGCAGGGATTTTCACGATTTCCGAGAACGGGTTGAGCAGGTCTGTGGGTCGATCAATTCCAAGACTGCGAAAACGATCTATCGCAAGTACCATGCCATATTGACGGCGCGCAAACTGTCGGTCTTCCGCGAGACCCGTCAACCCGACCCGGTGACTTTCGAGTTCCATGGGACCGAGTCACTGGATCGATCGCTTTCGCGGGGAAAAGGGGTTTTGCTGTGGTCAACCGACATGATGTTTCGCTCTCTGGTAGAGAAGCGCGGGCTCTGGGAGGCCGGCTACCGTCCGAGCCAGATCAGCCATCGAGTGCATGGTTTTTCCTACAGTGAGTTTGGCATCCGACATCTGAATCCAAGGGTCGTTGCCGCCGAGAACCAATACTTATGCGAACGCATTGTCTTCTCCTGGGATACCGCGCGACAGGCAGTCGATCGGGCGCTCGAACTGTTGAAGAAGGGCAAGATCGTGATCTTCACGAACAACATCACAGCCGGCCGGAATTTCTTCGAAGTACCGCTCAAAAGTGGCGGGTACATGACGCTGTCCGGCGGCCCGCCGGGCCTCAGCCAAAAGTTCGGCATTCCGATACACACGATTTCGACAATCGAAACTGAACCATTCGCGCGGTACGCCATCTATGTTTCCGACGACATTTCCGACGGTAACGACGCCGAGGACCCGGTCACAGCCAGGGCCAACATTGCCTGTCGGGCGCGGGATGAGGTAACCGCTGCGATCCGACAGGCGCCGGCCCAGTACCTGCCATGGAACATGATAGCGGCAAGCTCTCGGTTTTCCGACGATGTCTGAGCGGCTGGAGCGGAGTGCACTACCGCTCATTTCGGATAACGTCGCGTATAGACAATGCCGCGCAATAGAGGGTCACCAACGGATCGAAGACATCGAAGTCGATAAAGACGCGTTTTTGTGCTCTCAGGCCCTTCCACCACCTGAGTGGTGACATCACCCATTCCGGCGCGTCTGTGCGGTAGCGCCAGAGTACGTTCATCAAATCGGGAAAGACACGCACCGCCTTTATGCGCCCGCCGTCGGAATTGTCGACAGCATCGACGATCCGCGCACCCTTCAGATCCTCGTAAGCCATTCGTGGAATATTTGCCGGGGAGGCTTTTGTCGCGGCGATCCAACTCCAGGCTCTCGGGTTTATTTCGATCAATCGGAAACGGCCCGTGTCCGGTTCCCGGCGATACTCAAACTCAGCAATTCCCGTATAGCCAAGCTCGGACACGATCTGACGCATTTCATCCAGTACGGCTTTGGGGACCTCATCGTTTTGCCCCAGAATCGTATTGCCGTATGCCGCCGGAAAACCGCGAAGCTTCCGTCCGACGAAAACTCCCCTGACAATGGCGCTTTGGTCGGCATAGATACCGATCGAGTACATGTCGTCGCTGTTCCCTGGAACGAATTCCTGAACAACGAAGTGGTCCAGCAGCTTTTCATACTGCATTCGGAAAGCGCCCCAGGCTTCCGCGTTGTCGAATTTTTGGTACCGTAAGTCGGAATGTCGAATGCCTGCAGGCAGTTCAACATTCAGCCCGAGAAACCGAGAGAAATTGAGAGGTTTCACGATAATCGGGAACGCAATTTCACTCGCGAAGGCTCTGGCCCCGATCGAACGCGGCACGTCGATCCCGCGCTCCAGCGCCCACGAGGCAAAGCGCAGCTGATCGGTGACAAGCGCGACCGTCTCCGATCCCGCGCTGCAAAGAATTGCGTCCGGTGTGAGCTGCTCCGCAAACTCGGCAAGAAGCTGCGCGAAATGATCGTCCGTAGGAATAATGATCGGTAAACCATTGCCATCCCCGAACTTACGCGCAATCTCCGACAGACGGGCGGCTGCCGCAGAAGGCTCGGATCGAGGGTCTGGCATCCGCTGGAACGACGCGTGTCGGGACCATGCGGCCTGAAGTCGCCGAGCCTCGCAGACGACGCATGGGACGCCCTCCGCGGAGAGCGACGCAATGACCCCTAAAGCGGGAAAACGCGCGCCGAGGATTATGGCGGTCGGTAGGTCGGTCATTGCTCACTTGTGCGGGGGGGTGGCGACGTATTGCGGGCCGACGCGGAACTTGGCGGTTATCGCGGCGCGCGCACAGGCACCAAAACTCTGCGCAACCCCCTGCAATTCAGCCTCTTTCCCCGCGTCAAGACGAACAAACCTGCCCGGTGGCACGCTGACGTTCAGTGGCGACGTTGTCACTGCCTGATCCACAGGCATCGTGTCTGGAATTCGCTCGCCTCCGATTGTGCCGTGTGCGGAAAGAAAGACATCCTCAAGTGGCGAAATAAAAGCTTCCATACGCATCATCTTGGGATACCCGTCTTCATCTTCCGGCGGAACAAAGGATTGAAAGATGACGGACAGCGCATTTGGAAACACGCGGTGCGCAAGCCTTCGAACGGTTCCCCGAAGGAACTGCGCCGGGATACCGGTGCCGTCCGAAGCAAGAGCGAGAGCGCGGATCGCCGCCGCCTCTGATGTGAAACGGCCAAACAGGATGTCACGTCCTTCATCCGAGTTTGCCAGTTTGGCCACCAGATTGGGCCAGCGAGGATCCTCGGAGATCACTGGCACGCTGGGTCCGGGGGCACCGGGAACGGCTGACAGTTTGCCGCCGTCCTCGCCCAATTCATCAAGCGCGGCCGGAAGCCAGCGTTCCAGCTGCGTCTTCTGATGCAGGAACTGGAACATCGCGGTTTCGCTTAGCGCGGTGGCGACCACGTAAAGCGTCTCGCGCTCTAACGTGTGCGGCAAACCGATCATGGGATTTACAAGAGGATCGCCGGCTTCGCGCATGGCAGAACAGGGAACGATATCGATACCGTAGGTTTTGGCCGCCGCTGCGAACTCGCTCAGGTGTTCGCTCCGCCAGGACCGCCGATGAAGAACGATCTTCCGAAATCCCCGCCGCCGGGCCAAATCGACCAAAGCTACGATGAAGGGATCGATCTCGTCGGAATAGATCGCCCGGCGTTCGGGCATCAATCCCGCCGTCAGATTGCATTCGAGGGCAAAATAGCGTCCCGCGAAGCGATGCAGATCGAGACCGACCATTGTGCCGACCAAGGCATGCCGGTCCCGATCGTACCAGTAGGCGCGGTAATCCGGGGTCTGGTCTAGCTGCGCGCAAGATTCCAATGCGGCGACGTGGGGACGGCCCGGGTTCGGCACCGGACCGAGGGTGCGCAAGGCCTCGATCGCATCGAAGGCAGTCACCGCCCCATAGTAGAGCCATTGGAAGTCTTCCATGCGGCGCGGGCGGCCCAGCTTCAATCGGACACGATCAATCGCCAAGCGGCAGGCATCCGCAAACCTCGTGCGTCTGGCGAGCGAGCGATCAAGCGCTTGAGGGTCGGCCGCCGGATGCGAGGTTGCCGGCCCCGGTCCATCTGGCACTCCCAACGGCTCTGCTGGAACGCTTCCGCTTTCGCTACGCAGGAACGCCCCCACTGCCTTGCTTCTCTTGACCAGCCATCTGGGAGTCTTCTTCAGTGAAAACCACCATTGCCGGACAAACGGCTTCGGATCGTCGCGCGCCCATACGGCGAAGGTCTTCGGACGCATGTAACTCGCCAGCAGCTCGCGGAAGCTGAAGTCTGGGCGTCGGAGGCTCTTCACGGTTGAAAAAAAGTCCGCGTGTAGGTGGATCCAGACGCCTTCCCATCCGTTCGGCTCGTCACCTTCGATTTCGCCGCCCGCGGCCTCGGTATACGCCATGAGGGCATAGTTGAGACCAGCTTTCAGTGCGAGACCGTGACTGAGCGGACTGCGCCCGTTTATCTCCATGAGGTAATACCGACCGTTTCGGATATCCTGCTTGAACGCGACGCTGGCGATCCCGCGCCAATCAAGCTGCTGCAGGAGACGGAGGCCGAGGTCGTGAATTTCGGGTGCCTCAAATGTTTCGCAAGCCCGAGCCACACCGAAGACAGGGGGCTCCTGTCGTAGCTTGCGATACGTGAATGCTCCCCGCGGCACGCCATCAGTATCGACATAGACCTGAAAGTGTTGGATCGCGGTTTCCGGTCCCAGAACGAATTCCACGATCTCGCAATCGAAGCCATTCGCCTCTACCATCGCGATGACTTCTTGAAGTTCTTTTGCATTCTCGACTTGAAAGAGCTTCTGGTTGAAGACATGGGCGAACTGATGACCCTGAACCGGCTTTACCAGAACGGGATAGTCAAGCTCTGCCGCACCCTGAAAGTCGGAGGTCGCCTTTCCGAAAACCTGTGGAACCGCGACCCCCACTTGACGCGCCGCTGCCATTGTCTGCGACTTGTCGATCACGCGCTGCACGACCTCCCAGGGCGGACATGTCAGCCGGAAGTTCTCTGACAATCGGGCGTGGTTTTTCGCCATCCCTGTCAACGCGTGGTCGTTGGTGGGGATGAGAACCGCGCCCTTCCAGAGATCCAGCCGGTCTTCGAGAAAGTTCACCAAAGAGTTTGGGTCGGACGCGATTTCGAGGAGGCGGAAACTCTGCCGTACGAATTTCGAATAGTGCCCCATATCCGAACGCAGGGTCTGGATTGCGAAGACCGGAATTCCGGCCCGGCCGAGTGAACGAATGACCCCCGTTCCGTTCGCGTGGGCGCCGATGACAATGGCCGGAAGCCTCTCAGCCATCGGGCGAAACGCCGAATTGTCCGGATTTCGGATCGATCAGATTTCCCCCCAACGTCAACTCACTCCAATCTTAACAAGAAGGGCCCCTATCTCCCGACAAAGAGTGCCCCGAGCGCCAACGAGCGTGAGGAGGGTCGGCGATTCTGTCAACACTCGGCACGAAGAAGAGAGCCAAGGGTCCGCGGATGAGACAGGAACTACCCGGTCACCCGGGTTTGCGGCAAAGAACCGCGGTGAAATGACCGGTCAAATAGCGCGACGGCAATCGTTCCAACGTCTCAAACCCCCGCAGGACGCGCAGGAACCCCTCCCGAGCCCGAAGGCGCCGGTCGAGGAACCGCGCAAACGGAACCGCCAGAACACGCGGGCAGTGCATTATTGCGGTCCTGTCGATCACCTTGAGCCCCGTGCCCTGCACGGCCGCACTGAGCGCGATTGGTCCCAGCGTGGCGCCGCAGTAGTAGGGTACAAGCTTCGTTCGGTCGATCATCCGACGCGGAAGTGCCTGGCGTATCCAGACTATTGGGTTCGCCGTATTGTCGAGGGTCAGGATCAGAATGCCGCCTGGAGCCAGCACGCGAGCAATTTCTGCCAGTGAGCAGTGGATATCGTCGACATTGGAGAAATGGTCGAGGGTCGAGAGAGACACGACGACGTCAAAACTCTCGTCCTCGAAAGGTAGCTTGCGTGTATCGGCGGTTGTCCCTTCAAGGCTGCCGTTCCGCCGTGTTGCCTCGGCAACCACGTCGCCGCTGATGTCGATGCCCGAAACGGTTCTGAAACGGTCGAGCAACCACGGTACCTGTCCTGTTCCAACGGCCTCTTCATAGAGATCGGTTTTCAAGACCGCTGCGTCTTCCGGGCGCTGGCAAAAGTCAATCCAGCGTGTCAAAAGCCGCGCATGCACCCAGTCGGCATGGAGACGCCAAACAGGACTGGTCGCGTGGTCAAGCCATGCACCACTCTCCCAATAGTCCGATTGGGTTCCTTCAACGGCATCAGTTCCCGCGTGAGAACCGCTTACAGTCGGTCGAACAGGATTGTCTTGATGGCGGTCTTGCATCCCGGAATGCTTGCCTGTTTGGCGCGGTGAATGCCAGTTTTGTCTTTTGCATCTGCCTCAGGCTAGCCTGACAACCGGCAGAAGGCTACGATACTCCGACTGAACGCTGGGAACGATGCCAAAAGAACCGGATTTTTCTTTGCAAGTTGTGTTACGCGGCGCGTTCTGGGGAATATCTAGGACAGTGGTCGACCGCGGCGTACGGATCGTGGTTTTCATCTTCCTGGCGCGCCTTCTGGAACCCAAGGATTTCGGCGTCGTCGCGCTTGCCATAACACTTACGATCCTCGCCGACTTCCTGATCGTCGAGGGTGGCTGGACCGAAGCTCTCGTAAGGCGCGATGTCGTCACGTCGGAGAACTACGACAGTGTCTTCCTGCTCGTCATCTCGCTGTCGGTCCTGATGGCAGGCATCATGGCGCTTTTTGCCACCTATCACGCCGCATTCTTTGAAACGCCGCAAGTTGCCCAGCTCGTCTATTGGCTGATTGCGCTCTATCCCCTTGCAGCCCTGAGAACCGTTCCACGCGCGATCCTGCTTCGTCGCTTCGACTTTCGCACTATCGCGCTTTCTTCCAATGCAGCAACGATTGTTGGCGGTGCATCGGGTATTGCGCTGGCTTTCCACGGTGCCGGCGTTTGGGCCTTGGCCGCCAACCTACTGGTCTCGCGCATCGTCTTGACCGCAGTCCTCCTTTGGCATGCGAAATGGCGGCCAGGTTTTCATGTTTCACGCATGGGGCTTGAGGGAATTCACAGCTTTGTACCGAATGCGATCCTCGCGCAAATGGCCAAGTTTGCGGACTATTACCTCATTCGTGTCTTCGTCGGCGCTCGCGCTGGCACTGAGGCGGTGGGTCTCTATTCAGTAGCCGTCGATCTTCGTGGCTTGCTACGAGGTCTGATCATTCTTCCCGCCGGACAAACGGTCTTGCCGTCGGTACGTGAACTTCGAGACGATCTGCCGCGGCTCCGGAATGCATTGAGGATCGGCATCACGCTTCTGACCAGCATTGCGTTCCCGGCGGCCGTCGGGTTCTGTCTGATTGCCGCAGATATCGTGCCGCTTGCAATCGGCGAGCAATGGGTACCGGCCGTGCCGCTCGTCCAGGTTATGGCGCTGACAATACCCGCCATGGCCATTATGCGAATCAACTCGGGCACACAGTACGCTTTCGGCAAGGCAGGCGTAGTGGCACGCCTCGCGCTTACCTCTGCCGCGGTTCTGGCCGCGCTGCTTTTTGTATTGCCGATTACCACCGCTGTCGGGGCGGTTGCGGTTTTGCTTTTCCGGGCCTACGCCATGCTGCCGTTGCATCTGCTTCAGCTTCGGCGAACCACGGGTTTCACATTTCGTGCTTTGGCACATAGTGCGTTGCCGAATGCGCTGGCAACATTCGTGATGGCCGCGGCTGTGTTGCTTGCGCAGGTCACTTTCCTGGCCGATGCGGATCCGTTGTGGCGCACACTGGCTTCGGTGGCGATAGGTGCAGTGGTGTATGGCCTTTCGATGCCACTGATCGCCCCTAAGACCCTCTTGGAGGTTCGCGCAGCCTTGCATTCGGCCCGTCCGCGGCCATCCGCAAAGGATTGCGGCGAAGCCTGACAGGTCAAGTTTTGCCGCGCAATTTGAACGGCAACGTGTTAACGGTTTCCAGACAGTGGATTACGATGCGACTCCTGTGCCATCCAAGTACTCAGATGAACAAACCTTGGCGAAGCGGATCAGCCGCTCCACCACACGTCGATTGGAGTTCGCCGAGGCTTGGAGGGCGCTGCTCGATATTCCGCTGACGCGGCTTGGACTAACTCGCGGCGGTTGGGCCAAACGTATCTACGGTGCTGGTAATGTCCTGTACGATCTACTGGAAGGCGCATTCACAGTGCAGTGGCCACGCCACCCGGGACGCGCGCACCTGGCCGCTTTGCAGAGCAATATGCGACTTTCCGAGAAGCCGCGTTTTCGAACTTACTGGCACGACGAGACTCGAAATGCCCTAATCGGTCTTCACCTTGGCATCGATCTGAATTCGTTCGAAGGGAAGTACTACCTGATCGAGAACAATATCGGTCCGGCCATGCGAGAAGTTCGCCGCGCCATTTATCCCGAAGCGATTGACCCGGTCCTCTCCGGCCTTGCTGCTTTCGCCAGGGAACATGGGTTTCGCACAATTACTCTTTATGGTCGCCGTTGGTCATCGGAACAGATCGAAGAAGTCCGCTCCGCATCCGAGGAGTTTGGAATTCCGATGGAGCCGGTTCAGAGCTTTGGGACACTTCCGAGAATCCCTTCCCTTCGCACGGCGGCACGGATGCCCGATCCCCTGCCGGAAGACAGTCTGCATGTGATCTACTATCCGGTCTACATGACGCCCCTGATGCACTGGATACACGACAAGGAACTTGTGCAGGTCTGGTATTCCCGCCTTGTCGATAGCATCGATACACGGCTTGCTACGGTGGAATGGGGCCAATCGCTTTTCATACCGCCGCATCGCGGTGATAGGTGGCCGAATCTCGTCGTCAAACTCGCCGAGGTCGACAAAGGCCGCGCTGTCGTCGTTGGGCGTTTCGACACTGAAGCCGAGGCACGCATCGCGCTTGGCCTTCCGGCCAGTGGAGACGCGGTTCCCACGGTGTTCGACGGTATCGCCGGAGGCAGGCTAAGCGGCCTGTTCGGCGGTAAGCGCCGGGTGAACTACCAGGGCTTTGCGCCCAGCGAGATCGTTGAGGGAAGGCTTCGGACGATCCGCCTTCATGGCTTTGTCTCTCCGATAGGGAGCCGTTTCCTGTCCGCACATGGCGTCGTTGCGGGTCAGGAACTGCCGGAGACGATCGAGAACGGACTGCTTGGCAAGCACGACGCATATGTGTTGAAACGCGCCACTTCACTTCGGCTGGAACGGTTGGGTGAGGAGATCGAGGCCGAACTGGCGCAAGTCACCGATGATTTCGGCCAGATCCTGAACCGCGCGGTCCGCGAGCGTTTCGAGCTGTGACCGACAAGCTGATCGCACTTCCCTACCAGCGGCAGTGGTTCGGACCCGGTCCGCTTTCGATGACGCGGAAATCCATCAGCCGCATCTCCCAATCCCAGCGATCCACCCTCCATTCCGGATCAAGGGGCAGGTTGTCGGAGACCGTCGTGACACCCGCATATTCAACCGTCATGGGCACCACTTCGCCGCGCTCACGCCAGCGCAGCATCAATTTGCGAAACTCCACAATGGGCAGGAAATTGCCCTCAAGCGGTCCCCAGCGGTCAAGTACACCGCCGATGGTGGCCATCTCGCCGATATCCACGATATGGACCACGTCCTCCTGATAGCCTGCCCATTTCAACGGGCCGCTGCCCAGCACGATATGGTTGTTCTGACCAAGCTCCGTTCGAAGATTGCTATACATCGACAGGTTGCCCGCCGTTCGCAAACCCATGTGAGACGTGAGACCGAACATCAAGATGAGCAAGGGCACGACGTAAAGCCATTTCGGTGTCTCGCCCTGTAGCACCGGAACGCCCGTCCATCGCCAGTCGCGAGCGGGCGAGAAGAGATCGCTGATCACCGGCCAAAGCATGACTAGTAGACCGCCTATGAACAGAAGGCCCCAGGCTGTCAGCGGCCGCGGCCAGTCGATCCAGCCCACGCCCTGTGCAAACATGATCGCCGCGCCAGCGAAGTTCATCCAGAAGAAAAGGCGGACGCGATGCATCCGGACCGGCCCGACATGCGCAATCGCCCGGCTTCTCCAAGCCTCCCAGACATTCATCGGTACGAAGGCCAGTAGAAGGGCTATGGCGATGGCTTGAAAGTCGACGATTCGAAGAACAGCAAGCTGAAGGTGGACAATCAGCGAAAAACAGATCGCAAACCATTGAAACTTTGGCAGCAACAGGAGGGGCGCCTCAACCAGCTGCCAGCTGAGAACAGCTACCGCGAGAACGAAGATCAGCAATGTGCCCGGGTTTGCGCTGACCCCATCTGACAGGAAGGCCAGAGCGAGCATCCCCAGAAGGATGATCGCGACCGGCGGGAGCAGGCCGCCCCAATCAATGGACGGCCAACGCAAGGCGGGGCGCTGCTGCCACAGAAGCACTGCCACAAGGGCGAGCATTCCGGCTAGGACCGCCAAGGGAGCAATGCCGGTTCCGGAGAAGTCGCTGGTGAACACATGTGCAATGTCCCCCGAGAACTGCCTTATGCATGACACGGCAGGGTTGATGAAGTCGTAGTTGAACTTGTGGAGCCCGGCTGAAAACAGTGCGGCGACGACAGAGAGCCGCGCGATCGGGAGGGCTGACGCCCCGAAGACGTCGACATCGCCACGGTCCCTTCGCGCATACGAATGGAGGATGCACAGGATCATGCCGACATTGGTGAAGATCAAAAGGTTCGTGTGGTTTTCGGTATCCGGGAGTTCGAAAACGACGAATTGAGCAGTCGTTGCAAGCAGCAATAGAAGAAAGCTTATGCGGTTAAGGCTGAGGACAAACCATATGCAAAGCGCAGCGATGATCCAGCCCGACGCGCGCAGTATGATATCATCGACATCCGAGAGAAGCGCGACTGTGTAGAAAACCATGAAACAGTGGATTGGCGTGATGTCGTTTGCCGCCCGAACACGAAACATGAAACTCCCTCCAACACGGAAGACGGCTGCAACTCTTCACCGCATGGACCGAACGTTAACAAGTATTTACGCGCCTCGCCAACGTCTGTGAGCAAGATATTCGACATTCGAACCCGAATTTGACTGCCTTGTTAGACGCAATTTCTTCACGTTTCGCTTGCGACACCATATCTTCATTAAGAATCGCGGCGCAGTGTAAGCCGCGCGGCTCGCAGTTGGACGCCTGTTTTGAGTGATGCGTATCTGATCTATGACGGGGACTGCCCGTTCTGCACGCAGTACGTGCGAATGGCGCGGCTTCGCGCCGTGCTCGGTGACTTGCGACTAATAAATGCGCGCGACGGTGGACCGGAGGTGGAGGCTGTCCGCGCGCAGGGCTACAAACTGGACGAAGGTTTCGTTCTTCACATGGACGGCATTTACTTTCACGGTGCGGACAGCCTGCATCGCCTCGCGCTCATGAGCTCCAGGTCCGGATTGTTCAATCGAGTCACCTATGCGATTTTTCGAAACCGCGCGCGATCGCGCCTGTTGTATCCCGTGCTCAGAACCGGTCGAAACACGGTTGTAAGGATGATGGGACGGTCGCCTTTGGGCTTCTGAAAGACACGCTGCTGCCACGCGGCCTATCTCGTGTTCCTCTCGAGCAGGAAAACCTTGGCAAAACCGAGTAGCCCGGCAACATAGTGGATGGCGTGATAGGGGAGGGCCCGTATGGCGAAGACGCCGCCACCGCTGCGCGCAAGTCGTCGTATCAACCTCAGATTTGAACCCACGAAAGCCACCACTGCGACTGCGACGGCCCACCAGGCCGTCGGCCAGAAGAACGCGAACGGAACTGCGGCCGCAGCGAGTACGACGGACGCCGCGGAAACCGTGTGTGATCGCGATGTATTCAGCGTGCCGAAGGGCATGCGTCCTGACTGCATTAGTCGCGTCCACGGCACGGCCCTTCCGAACAGATCGGTACGAAACATGCTGCCAAGCGTCCAGTCCTTGAGATGCTTCCCAAGCATATCTGGATCGAGACGGATCCGGCCGCCATTCGCGACAAGCCGGAGGCCAAGCTCCACGTCCTCGATGTCCTCCCAGTCTGGCTCGAAGCCGCCCGAGGCTTCGAACGCCGTTCGGCGCACGGCACCGAGGCCCGACCAGAATGTCCCGATCTCGCCCGCCGCGTCTTGATGTGTCGCGTGATGTAAGATGTTTCGATACCGGCTGACGACCGACGGCGCGGCTGGCATATCATCGTATGAGCCGATCACGGCAGTTATTTCGGGATCGGCAAAATGCGCAATGAGCCTTTCCCGCAGGCCTTCGTGGACAAGAACATCTGCATCAACAAAGACAAGGATGTCCCCTTCGGCGCCGGAAGCACCCTTGTTTCGAGCCCGTGCCGGTCGCGAAGGTTTGGAATTTCTGATCACCTGCACGGCAAATGCTCTTGCAATGTCGCCTGTTTTGTCGGGTGAGCCGTCGTCTACAACGGTTACCTCCTGAGGCTTGAATCCAGACTTTAGGAGGGCTTCAAGGCATTCTCCAAGAGTCTCTTCAGCGCGAAAAGCGGGGATTATAACGTCAAATTCGGGCTGATAGACACTATCGCAACTCATTCGGGTCCATTTTTCTTATCCACTACGTGCGGAGTTAATATTCTGTTAACCTCCCGCACAAGCGGTGATTCTTTGTTTGTTTGGGGGGGGGTCTTGTTCCCGAAGCGTGTTCTGGTTGCCGGCGGCGCAGGCTTTATTGGAAGCCATTTGTGCGATCGCCTCGTGGACGACGGAAACGAAGTGCTTTGCGTCGACAATTTCTTCACGGGTCGCAGGCGAAACGTCGAAGCACTTCTGAGTCAGCCAAACTTCGAGATCATGCGTCACGACGTGACGGAACCGCTGCGAGTGGAAGTCGACGAAATCTACAATCTCGCATGCCCCGCCAGTCCCGTGCAGTACCAGACCAGTCCGACTCAGACGCTTAAGACGAGCATTCTCGGCGCCACGAATATGCTTGGATTGGCCAAACGGACGGGAGCAAAGATCCTTCAGGCATCGACCTCGGAGATTTACGGCGACCCGAACGTGCATCCGCAGCCGGAGACCTACTTCGGGAATGTCAATCTGCGCGGGCCGAGGGCCTGCTACGATGAAGGCAAGCGTGCCGCGGAAACGTTGTTTTACGATTATCGAAGACAGTTCGGTGTGCGTACAAAAGTGGTACGGATCTTCAATACTTATGGTCCGAGGATGCATCCCGACGACGGAAGAGTGATCTCGAATTTCATTGTTCAGGCTTTGCGCGGCGACGCTCTCACTCTTCAAGGCGACGGCTCGCAGACGCGGTCCTTTTGCTATGTCGATGACCTCGTTCGTGGTCTCATCGCGGTCATGGCAACGCCGGATGACATCGAAGGACCGATCAATATCGGTAATCCTGAAGAGGTCAGCATCGCGGAGATTGCCACGCGGATTGCTGCAAAGGTGGGCACGAAGGCCAATACCGTCCGGCGCAGTTTGCCGCAGGACGACCCGCGCCGACGTTGTCCGGACATTTCTCTCATGACACGGCTCACTGGCTGGACGCCGACCATTCCCCTTGATGAGGGACTGTCAAGGACGATCGAGCACTTTCGCGAGGAAGTCGGGGCCATCCCAATCAAGCTGAAGGAAGCCGCCGGATGAAAAAATCTGACTCCAGCTTGGCGCAGGACCTCGTAGTCATCGGCGGCGGCCCGGCCGGCCTGACGGCAGCTTATGAACTGCAAAAAAGGGCACCGCATCGCTCGGCACTTGTCCTCGAAGGCGGCGATATTGTTGGGGGGATTGCGAGAACCGAGACCTACAAGGGCTTTCGTTTTGACATCGGCGGGCATCGTTTCTTCACGAAAGTGCCCGAGGTCAACGCGATGTGGCGCGAAGTCCTCGGCGATGAATTCATCCGCGTTCCACGCCAGAGCCGGATCTATTACCGGGGTCGATATTTCGACTATCCGCTGAAGCTGATGAACTCCCTTGTCAATATCGGGCCTTACGAGGCGACCCGTATTATCCTCAGCTACCTGAAGTGGCGGATCAGACCGTACGGTGATGAGAGAAGTTTCGAGGAATGGGTCATCAATCGTTTTGGCGGTCGGCTCTACATGCACTTTTTCGCCTCTTATACGCGCAAGGTCTGGGGCATGGACCCCAAAAACATCGAGGCCGACTGGGCGGCGCAGCGGATCAAGAATCTATCGTTGTCGAAGGCCGTATGGAATGCGTTGTCGGGAAAGAACGATACAGCTTCGCTGATCGAGGAGTTTGACTACCCACGCCTGGGGCCCGGTCAGATGTGGGAGCGGACCGCTGAACTGATCGCTGAAGGTAATGGCGAAGTCAGGCTCAACTCGTACGTCACGCGGGTATTTCGCGAAGGGAATACGATTACCGGCGTGGAGGTTCGGGACAAGTCAGGGAACTTGTCGCTTATCGAGGGCGACAACTTCATTAACACGATGGCACTTCGCGATCTGATCGAATGCATTACGCCGGCGCCACCTGACGAAGTTCTGCAGGCGGCACGCGCGCTGAAGTACCGGGACTTTCTTATCGTATCGCTGTTTCTAAATCGCGCGGATCCCTTTCCGGACAATTGGATTTACGTGCACGAACCTCAAGTGAAGGTCGGCCGCATCCAGAATTTCCGTGCGTGGTCCGAGGCGATGATCCCGAACAAGACGCAATGTTCGATCGGCATGGAGTACTTTTGTCAACAAGGCGACGGTCTCTGGTCCAGTTCGGACGATGAGCTGAAGCGTCTTGCCGCCTCCGAGCTGGAGCAACTCGGTCTTGCCGAGGCGAAGGATGTTGCCGACGGCGTGGTCATCCGACAGCCCAAGGCTTATCCCGTTTACGACGCGCAATATCGGCAGGCATGCGCGACCATTTCTGACTGGATCAAGGGGCTGACGAACTTTGAGAGTATCGGCCGAAACGGGCAACACCGATACAACAACCAGGACCATTCGATGCTCACAGGCATTTACGCGGCGAGGAACCTGCTCGGCTCGAATTATGATGTCTGGGCTGTGAATGTCGACCGGTCATATCACGAAGAGTTTGAAAGAACGGACACGAAGGGAAACCGCAAGTTGGCGACCGCATGAGGTTCCTCTCATGGGCCAAACGCGCCGCCGCCCTTGTTGGGTCGCATTGACTCTGCGCAGGGTAAGGGGCGGTGAGACTGTTCTAGCGGAGATTGGTTCGAATTAGTCTACCGTTTATCGCAGTACTTAAAGCATTCCCGGCGCTTCCTGGCCGCCGAACCAAGCGCGTCAGGAACCACCTGCGGCATCCCGTGCAAGCAGCACGGCGGATGGCGGTGTGATCAGCGTCGTCACCTGCGACGGCAGCGGCGCAAATTGTCCAATCGCACCGAGTAATTTGTGCTGCCAGGCCAGGTCGGAGGGATGCCACTCCCACTGTGGGACCCATTCGTCGCCAAGCACGAATTCGCGCGCGAGCCAAGTGTAACCGGGTTGGAAGGCCAGGCGTCCAGTATCGGACAACGCGTGAGATGTGAACTCGTCCTTCGCTTCTGCCTCGGGCCATCCCTCAAGCCTGAGCAGCAGTGCCGCACGTTCCCGAACGCGGTAGGATGTCACGAGGGGCGCCTCCTCCGCCTTGGCCAGTGCAGCCGCATGTCGGTAATAGTCGAACTCGTAGCGTTCATCGAAGCCCGCGAAAAACGGACCGGCGAGGCAGAGCACCATCGTTGTGAACGCCGCGGAGCGTCGGTATCCCGACTGCCAAATCAGCCCGGCGGCGAGGGCGATCAGCATGAGTGCCAAATAATTGAAGAGGGGATAGTAGTTTGGCTTCTCTAGGTTGAGCAGAATGCTCGCAAGAAGGTAGGATGTCGCCGCGCCGATGGCGAACACGACAAGCGCCTGTCGCGCGCTGGCCGCAAGTCTCCGAAATCCGAAAAGAACGACTACCGCCGCGAGACCAGCCGTTGCCATGAAAAGGGCGGTGGTTGGGTCGGTCAGGTGCTGCACGAGGGGCTCGGTCAGTAAAGATACTCTCGAATCGCCGTTGTCCATTTGCGGCGCGAACTCCGTGCCGGGGACGTTGCCGCCGTGTCCCAGGTCGATCCGGTAGCGGTAGAGAGGATCGCCGGCCACGAACCAGTAGAGCGCAAGTTCCGCCAGGATGACCGCGGAAAAGGAAACGGTCGGGATTGCCGCGGACGGCCAACGCCGCGTTTTCGGGGCCAAGAGGAGTCCCGCGATAACGAAAGTCGGAAGCAGATATCCCGCGACTTCACGACAAAGCCACGCCACGCCGGCGGCGAGGCCCGCAAGGCAAAGCCGCAAGGCAGTTTCGTGGCGTGGCTTTGCCGTGAAGTCGCGGGATATCTGCTTCCTACTTTCGTTCTCGCCGGACTCCTCTTGGCCCCGAAAACGCGGCGTTGGCGGTCCGCGG
>JAAUYH010108222.1_pt1 | contig 17259 bp, 16 predicted proteins | sample 7278061 | NCBI WGS metagenome assembly JAAUYH01 (sample SAMN14350203, study PRJNA611818) | marine sediment metagenome | isolation source: surface marine sediment (0.6m) | place: French Polynesia: Moorea | collected 2018-08 | reverse complement strand
GATACGCCGACGCGATGAAGTGGTACGGGACCGACAAGCCGGATCTCAGGAACCCGATCAAGATGCAGGACGTGTCGGACCATTTCCGCGGCTCCGGTTTCGCGATCTTCGCCAAGCTTCTGGAGCAGGAGGGCACCGAGATCCGCGCGATCCCGGCCAAGGGCGGTGGCTCGCGCAAGTTCTGCGACCGGATGAATGCCTATGCCCAGAAAGAGGGCCTGCCGGGGATGGGGTACATCTTTTGGCGCGACGGGGCTGAGGGCATGGAGGCCGCGGGGCCGCTGGCGAAGAACATCGGGCCGGAGCGGACCGAGGCGATCCGGCAGCAGCTGCATCTCGGCAAGGGGGACGCGGCATTCTTCCTGGGCGGCAAGCCTGCGTCATTCGAGGGCGTCGCGGGGCGGGCGCGGAATGTCATTGGCGAGGAGTTGGGTCTGACTGAGCAGGACCGCTTCGCCTTCTGCTGGATCGTCGATTTCCCGATGTATGAGAAGGACGACGAGACCGGGGTGATCGATTTCTCGCACAACCCGTTCTCGATGCCGCAGGGCGGGATCGAGGCGCTGGAGGGCGATCCGCTGGAGGTGCTGGGCTGGCAGTATGACCTGGCCTGCAACGGGTATGAGCTCGTCTCGGGGGCGATCCGGAACCACAAGCTCGACGTGATGTTCAAGGCCTTCGGGCTGGCCGGGTACTCCGAGGACGAGGTCCAGCGGCGGTTCCCGAGCCTGGTGAATGCCTTCCGGTTCGGGGCGCCGCCGCATGGCGGGTGCGCGGCCGGGATCGACCGGATGGTGATGCTGCTGGCGGATGAGATCAACATCCGCGAGGTGATCATGTTCCCGATGAATCAGCGCGCCGAGGACGCGATGATGGGGGCGCCGTCGGAGCCGACGAACGAGCAGCTGATGGAGCTCGGACTGCGGGTGCTGCCTCGGGAGGAGTGAGTGTCCTAGCTAGGACACTTATCTAAGCCTATGATTTTATTGATGATTGCGCTAACAGTGCCCGGGGCGAGTCCGGGCGTTTGTCGGCTTGGGAAGGGGACGAGAAGTTCTGGATCCGGTCCGGGACGGCGCGGCGCTATTGCAGCCAGGGCGGGGTTTCATCCAGGCCGAGCTGGGTACCGGTGGGCTGCGGCTCGGTACCCTCGGGGCAGAGCCATTCGCGTTTGAACTCCGCCGCGGTTCGGAATTCCTGGTCTTCGAAATCGAAAATCGCTTGCTGGGCGCGGTCCGCCAACTCGTCCAGGTTATCCGGCGGTTTCAGCCAGCAGGTCCAGACGTTCAGACCCGGCGGCACTATCGTTCGTTCGTTCCCGATCACGCGTTCCAGTTGCTCTTGGCTTAACCACTCCGCGCCGCGGAAATCCGCGAAATGCGCGGGGGTCGCACCGATCTTCGCGTCATACCAATTGACAGATTGAAGATTCGCCGCCCAAAGGAAGGCGCCGTTCATCCGCGCATCCGTGAGCTCCGCCCCTTGCAACCGCGCCTCGCTGAGGTTTGCCCCCTGCATTCGAACTTCCCAAAGGACTGCCCCATCCATGCGCGCACGCGTGAGATCCGCCCCCTGCATTCGCGCCTGCCATAGGTCCGCGCCTTCCAGACGCGCCTCTGTGAGGTCCGCTCCTTCCATGGACGCCTCGTTGAGGTCCGCGCCGCCCATCCGCGCCTCGCGCAAGTTTGCCCCTTCAAGGCGCGCCTCCCAAAGAACCGCTCCCTCCATATTCGCCCTGTAGAGGTTCACCCGTTCCATCCACGTCTTCCAAAGATATGCCCCCTCGAGCTGCGCCCGACTGAGGTTCGCCCCCTCCATCCGCGCGTCCCAAAGGAATGCCCCCTCCATGCTTGCCCCGAAAAGATCCGCCCCCTCGAGCCGCGCCTCGGTGAGATCCACCCCTTCCATCCGCGCCTCAATCAGGTTCGCCCCTTCCAACCGTGCCTGCCATAGGGACGCTCTTTCCAACCGCGCGCCCGACAAATCGGCGGTCGTGAGGTTGGCGCGGGACAAATCCGCGCTTCGCAGATCACGCCCGCGAAGATCCCTTCTTTCAAGCTGCGCCATCGTCCCGGCGCGTTCGTGCTGCCACTCCTCGCGGAAATCGTTATCCAGATCTCTGAAATGGGCTTCGCAGCTGGCGACCGATTGCTCGGTCAATTTCGCCTGAGCCTTACCGCCCTGCACACTCGCCCAACGGTTTTTCAGGCACCAGTCTTGACGGTTGGGTTTGATGAATTCCGGCGCAGGATCGGCCACGCTGTAAAGGTGACCACAGATTTCGGGGCTGAGGCCCTGACGCCGGCACCAATCCGCGCGAAAACGCCGCCGGGCAACATCGCGGGTGGCAATTCCTGCGGTGCCGGGAACGATTTCGATCCCTTGGATGTCCGTGCGCGCCAGTGTGGACCGGCCCTGGAGGCCCGGCCAAGTGCATGCCAGCCATGCCTCAACCTGGACGAACAGGCCGCGTTGACTTCCCTCACCTTCCCGTGGCTGCCTCAGGTTGCGGCACTTCTCCTCCCGTTCTTCGCGCTCAAATCGTCGCGCAAATCCTTCGTCGTCACTTTGCAGCAGATCCTCCAGTTGCCTCAGGGTGAGGTCCTCGAGCGTCCAGACCCACGGCAAACCTCTCACGTATTCCGATTGTGCGGTATCCGGGTCCTTGTCGTCGCCATTCTCGAATTTCTGGCCTTGAAACCGTTCCAGCGGTTCACCGCCACGGATGACGTTCTCGTAAACATCGATGGACTTGTTCACGTAGTGCTCGATCCCGCCCTCGGTGCGCAGCCAGCTCACGGATAGAACCAGAATGACCGCCAAGAGGCTGAGCGTACGCTTGACCCAGCCGGACCAGGGGCTGGCGCGATCCTCGGGGGGTGTCGAAAGGCAGCGCAGGTGCCACCAGCTGGTGAAGCCGGCATAGAGGCTGAGCAGCGCGGCACTCGCGATCAGCAGCGTCATCCATTCGTCGTGAGCGGGCATCGAGCGCCACCAGAAGGCCAGAAGGACAAGGGGGCCGGCGATCCAGACGAGGATGCGCGTCACCAAGCTCGCCAGCCAATCCATGGGGCGCCTGGTCGCGGCGTTGCCGCCACGCATACCAAGCACAAGATCGCTGACGAGCCAGGGAAAGATCTGGTCGTCGAGCGGACGCCCCCCGGGGGCTTCTTCCGGCTCGTGAAGAGCCTCCCACAGCTTGCGTAGGTGCAGGTGCAGGTAGATGTAGAGCGCGGCGCCGAGAACCGGCGCGAAGACGAAGAAGCTGGCCGTCGGGATCGAGACGGAGATCAACGGCAGGTCGGTCTGGCGGCTGTCGATGAAGAAATCGGCGTCCTCGACGCCGAGGAGCGTCACGCCGACGAAGCCGAGATAACCGAGCAGCGCGAACCAGGTGGTGCGGGCGGCGGCCGACAGAGTGTCGATCCGTGCGATCTGGGCTTCGATTGTCTTGTCGCCGGGGTCGCTCATGCGGGGAGTGTTGGGCGCGCGGATGGCACCTGTCAACTTGCGCGGGTGAGCGGAGGGGGGCCGAGCACGGCTCTTTCCCCTTTGCGGGTGGGGGTGATCTGGTAGATTGACGGCATGGCGCTGTTCGATCGACCCATCGGGACCTGGACTTACGCGGCGATTCGCTTTGGCTGCGGGTTGCCGGCGCGTGGCTCCCCTGAGACCCCGGCGGAGATTTTGGCGCGGCTGGCAGGGCCGGACCGGATGGCCGAGGTCTATCCGGGGCCGCGTTTGGCGCCACTCGCCGAGGAGGAGCTGGCGTTTCGCGATGTGCGCAAGCGGTTCCGGCAAGGGGAAGAGGGGCTCGAGGACGAGGTCAAGCGGCTGCGGCTCGCGCGGCATCTGTCGGTGATCGGCGCGATGCAGACCGAGCTGGTGCGCTGGTCGGTGACCGAGGATCCGTTTCGCGAGCGCCTTGTTCGGTTCTGGGGCGATCATTTCGCGACGAATGCGGCGGTTGTAAACCCGCGCGCGGGGCCCGCGGCGATGCATGAAGAGGCGATCCGGCCGCATGTCGCGGGGCGCTTCGCGGATCTGTTGATCGCGGCGGTGACGCATCCGGTGATGCTGATGTATCTCAACCAGGTCGGCTCTGTCGGGCCGAATTCGCCCGTCGGGTTGAAGCGCGGGCGCGGGCTCAACGAGAATCTGGCGCGCGAGGTGCTGGAGCTGCACACGTTGGGCGTCGGCGGGCCCTATACGCAAAAGGATGTGCGGCAGTTCGCGGAACTGCTCACCGGGCTGCGGTATACGCTGAAGGGCGGGTTCCAGTTCGCGCCGCAGATCGCCGAGCCGGGGGCAGAGCAGGTGCTGGGCGTGTCCTATGGCGGGGCGGGCAAGGCGGTGCTGGACGACGTGCATGGCGTGCTCGAGGATCTCGCGGTGCATCCGGTGACGGCGGCGCATGTCGCGCGCAAGCTGGCGGTGCATTTCGTCGCCGACACGCCCGATGATGGGCTGGTGGCCGCGATGGCGGCGGCGTTCCGGGACACCGACGGGTTCTTGCCCGAGGTCTACCGCGCGATGCTCGAGCATCCCGCGGCGTGGCGGGGGTTCGGGGCCAAGATAAAGCAACCCTTCGAGCTGATCGCGTCCGGCATGCGGGCGCTGGGGCTGGAGGATGTGCATATCCGGCAGATGAAGCGGAACCGGATCCGGCGGCATGTCCTGTTGCCGCTGCAGCGGATGGGGCAGCCCTATGCGCGACCGCCGGGGCCCGATGGCTGGCCGGAGGAGGCTGAGGCCTGGATCAACCCGCAAGGGCTGGCCGCCAGGATCGCCTGGGCGATGGAGGCCGCGCAGATGCGCCAGGTCGAGCCGCCCGACCCCCGCGACTTCGTCGACACGGCCCTGGGCGAGGCGGCGAGCGGGCGGCTTGTGTGGGCGGCGGGCGCCGCCGAGACCCGGCGGCAGGGGTTGGGTCTTGTGCTCGCCTCGGCGGAGTTCAACCGAAGGTAGGAGGGCGCGATGGCTGAGGGTCTTTCAAGACGCGGATTTCTGCTGACGGCCTGTTCGGCGGCGGCGCATCCGTTCCTGTCCACCGTCACCTTCGCGGCCGCCCCCTGGGATGCGCGGCTGGTGGTGATCATCCTGCGCGGGGGCATGGATGCGCTGGGTGCGGTGCAGCCCCATGGCGATCCGGCGCTGGCGGGGTACCGGCCGTCGCTGACACTGGGCGCCTCGGACGGGCTGATCGACCTCGATGGGTTCTACGGGATGCATCCGGCGCTTGGGTCGCTGGCGCCGCTCTGGGGCCGCGAGGAGCTCGGGTTCGTGCAGGCCGTTTCGACGCCCTATCGCGACAAGCGTAGCCATTTCGACGGGCAGGATCTGCTCGAGGCCGGCACCGGCGGCGATGTGGCCTTGGCGGCGCGCCGTGGCGGATGGCTCAACCGGATGCTGGGCGAGGTGCCCGGCGTGACCGCGCAGACCGCTTTCGCCATCGGCAACGAGGAGATGAAGATCCTGCGCGGCCGCGCGCCCGCCAGCCATTGGGCGCCGGATGTCGACATGCAGTTGACCCCGCAAGCGGAACTGCTTCTCGAGGCCGTCTATGACCGCGACCCGTTGTTCGCGCCCGCCGCGCAGGAGGCGATGACGCTTGCGGCCGAAATCGATGTCCAGACGCTCGACCAATTGCCCAACGGGGAAAAACGCGAGCCCCTTGCGGCCTTCGCGGCTGAGCGGCTCAAGGACGACACCCGGATCGCCGCCTATTCGCTGAACGGCTGGGACACGCATCAGCGGCAGGGCAACGGTTTGCGCCGGGCGCTGGAGCGGCTCACACGTTCGATCCTGACCTTGCAGGACGGGCTCGGGCCGGTCTGGTCGAAGACGGCGGTGATCGCGATGACCGAGTTCGGGCGCACGGCGGCCGAGAACGGCACCAAGGGCACCGATCACGGCACCGGCGGCGCGATGGTGCTTGCCGGTGGCGCGCTGCGCGGCGGCCGCGTCTATGGCGACTGGCCGGGGCTTGCCGAGGACCAGCTCTACGCGCGGCGCGACCTGATGCCGACGGCGGATGTGCGAGCCTATGCGGCGCTGGCGATGCGCGGGCTCTTCGGGCTCGACCAGAGCTTGTTGGAGTCGGTGGTGTTCCCCGGGCTCGACATGACCGGGGCGCAGCAGATCGTCGCCTGAAAACTAGCCGGTCTGGCGGGGGTCGGTTTCTTCGGTCGTCACGGCGGAAACCTTGGTGGTCTTCGTCAGGATCGTGCCGGCGACCGCAATGCTGAGCGACAGGATCCCGAGGGTCAGCATCGCCCAGTCAAGCAATTCCTTGCCGCGGCTTTCGCGCGTGGGTTCCGGGGTTGGCAGCATGGGTAAACCTTTCCTCGTTCCGCGTCCCCCTGGCGTTTCCGCTCTTGGGTAGAGCATGGAATTATGAATAATCCGTGCAGCGGACGGGGCGTTTTTCGCCAAGCGTCGGGCGAGATTGTGGCGGGGGCCGGATGACGGAATTGCTGGATTGGACGCCGCCGCGCTGGCCGGATGCCGAGGTTCTGCAGGGCCGCTACGCGCGTCTGGAGGTGCTTGACGCGGACCGGCACGGGGCGGATCTGCACGCGGCGAACGTGGAGAGCGACGCGATCTGGGAATACTTGCCCTATGGGCCATTCGCCGCGGAGGATGAGTATGTCGCCTGGGTCCGCGAGGTGACGGCCGGGCGCGATCCGCGGTTCCATGCGATCTATGATTTGGATGCCGGGCACTGGGGCGGGGTGGCGAGTTATCTGCGGATCAAGCCGGACGCGGGCTCTATCGAAGTGGGGCATATCAATCTTTCCAAGGGGTTGCAGAGGACCCGGGCGGCGACCGAGGCGATGTTTCTGTTGATGCAATGGGCGTTCGAGGCGGGGTATCGCCGGTATGAGTGGAAATGCGACGCGAAGAACCTGGGCTCGCGGCGGGCGGCGCAGCGGTTGGGGCTGAGCTACGAGGGCGTGTTCCGGCAGGCCACGGTGGTGAAGGGCCGGAACCGGGATACGGCCTGGTTCGCGGCGATCGACGGGGAATGGCCGGCGTTGCGGAAGGCATTCGAGGCGTGGCTGGAGCCGTCGAACTTCGACCGCGAAGGACGGCAGAAGCTGCGCTTGGCGGAGCTGACGGCGCCGGTGCTGGTGGCAAGAGATCCGGCGCTGGAGGGGTGAGTCCGTTCCTCGGTCCTTATAAATCCTTGGACCGTGAGCCGAGCAAGGGGCAGACCGGGGGATGCCGCACCGACATGGCAGCGGTGCGCTTTATGTTTGCAAGGTCATTGCTTCGCTCGATCTTCGCGCTGGCTTAACCGACGCGGCAGACCAGGGGCCGGTCTGCCACTGGCCCGGCGGCTTCGCCTTGTCCCGGGCCAGGGTGCGCTGCTCGGCGGACCTCGCCAGGCGTCCTCAGATCGCGACCGGCCGCTCCAGCCGTTCCTGGATCAGCCCGGCGACGCGGGCGAGCTCGGAGCGGATGGAGCCTCCGCCGGCGCGGCTCGACGCGAGAGAGGTGGCGGCGGATTCGAGCGCCTCGTCATGGGCGCTGCGCGCGACACCGGTCAGGAACTGGGCCACGTAGTCCAGGGTCACATCGTCGTCGGACTCTGTGAGCACATCGGCGATATGGGCGAGGTCGTCCCGCAAGGCGATCTCATCGGGGGCCACCATCTCGCTTGAGACGACGCGCAATCCCCTGGGACGTTGAGCGGGCGGTAGCGCATCCAGCACCGCGCTTTGGAACACAGCAAGGCTTTCGATCGGCTTCGGCAGCACCCCGTCGGCGCCGGCATCCACGGCGGCCACGAAGCCGCGGTCATCGCCGCTGGTGGCCAAGATCACCGGGATGCGCACAGCAGCGTTGGCCAGTTCTCGGATCAGTTCCACCCCCGAGCCGTCGGGCAGGCCGAGATCGACGATGGCGACCGTCGGCGCATAGACGGTCAAATGCCGTTTCGCGGCGCGCAGGCAGTCGGCGCGGCGGATGCGGGCGCCGGAGCGCAGGCACAAGAGCCGTACCGCCTCTGACGCGAAGCGGCTGTCCTCGATCACGAGGACCGTCATTCCGGCCAGCGGCCGGTTCGCGGTGGCCATGGCGCCCATGGGCAGGGGATCGAGCGTGAGTGGCATTGGACCGGTTCCTTTCCAAGGAATCTTTCAGTGCTGCGACTCACTAAACCCGTTCAGGGTGAATCGTCGGTTAACGCGAATACGGATGCGGCGGTCTGGCCGCTTGTGCCTTCCGTGCAGGGGTTCCATAAGCGGGCCCGAGCAGGACAGGAGAGCTTTATGATCGGCCGTTTGAACCATGTCGCCATCGCAGTGCCCGACCTCGAGGCGGCGTCCGCGCAGTACCGCGACACGCTGGGTGCCACCGTCGGCGCGCCGCAGGACGAGCCCGATCATGGCGTGACGGTGGTGTTCATCGAACTGCCGAACACCAAGGTGGAGTTGCTTTATCCGCTGGGCGAGAATTCCCCGATCCAGGGGTTCCTCGACAAGAACCCCTCAGGCGGCATCCATCACATGTGCTACGAGGTCGAGGACATCCTTGCCGCCCGCGACACCCTCAAGGCTGAGGGCGCGCGGGTGCTGGGGACCGGTGAGCCGAAGATCGGCGCCCATGGCAAGCCGGTGCTGTTCCTGCATCCGAAGGATTTCAACGGCTGTCTCATCGAGCTGGAGCAGGTCTGATGGGCATCACCTCGGCGCTTGTTCTCTTTGCGGTGATCTGGTTCCTCGTGCTCTTCATCGTGCTGCCGATCCGGTTGAAGACGCAAGGAGACCTGGGCGAGATCGTGCCGGGCACCCAGGCCGGCGCGCCCGAGGCGCCTCAGATGAAGAAGCGCTTCAAGATCGTCACGGCAATCGCGTTCGTGCTGTGGGTGATCATCGCGGGGACGATCATGTCGGGCGTGATCTCGGTTCGCGACATCGACATGTTCAACCGGATGGGCTCTGCTCCAGCCGGTGAAACAGATGGGTGAAAGTCGCGGCCCCGAGGATCGGGATGATCAGGTTTAGGAGCGGCACCGTAAGCGGGATCGCCATCAGCCCGCCCGCGAGCCAGACGGCGCCGATGTTGCGCCGGTAGGCTTTTTTCGCCTCGACGCGCCCGAGCCGGCGCATGGCGACGAGCTGGAAGTATTCCCGGCCCAGAAGGAACCCGTTCAAGCCCCAGAAGATGAAGGGCGCGGCGGGCACGAAGAAGGCATAGAGCACCAGGGCAAGAAGGTTGGCGATAATGATGATCGCCAGGAAATTCAGGCTGTCCTGGAGGGCTGACGTGAACGGGATGCGCGGGGCAGGGGGCAGGTGCGGATAGTGCCGGTCCTCGACCGCTTGCGCGACGTCCTCGAGAAAGATGCCGGTGAAGGCCGAGGCGACGGGCACCATCAGGAAGATCGACAGCACGATCATCAAGAGAATCGAGCCCCAAGACAGAAGGTCGTCGACCCAGGTGACCTCTCCCACGATCGGCAGGGTGACGCTGTCGGGCGAGAGCCAGTTCACCACACCGAGAAAGGCCGCGTAGACGCCGAACAAAAGGGCGATGGTGAGGCCGATGCCGAGAAACAGGACCCGCCGGAACCTTGGGTCCCCGATCTGGCCGAGCGCCTTGAGGAAATCGCCGAGGATCACGCCCTCACCCAGGTGGTGATCGCGTCGAGATCGGGGCGCGGGCGTTCGGGTGGCGTGGCCGTTTCGGTGCCGAGATGGATCAGGCCTGCGACGGATTCGTGGTCTTCGAGGCCGAGGCCCTCGCGGAGGAAGACGCGGTCATGGCTCGCCCAGCCGGTCAGCCAATTGGCGCCCCAGCCGGCGGCGAGTGCGGCGTTCAACAGCGCGAGACAGACAGCACCGGCGGAATAGGTTTGCTCGATCTGCGGAATCTTTTCCGACGGTTTCGGGCTGGAAATCACGGCGACAGCGAGGTCAGCGTTGGCGTATTGCGCGACGCCCTTGTCGATCTTTTCCGGCTCAACGTTGAGCGCGGAGCCCCTTGTTTTATTGAGTTCGGCCAGGCGTTGCAGCGCCGGTTTTTCAAGCACGAGAAAGCGCCAGGGCTCAAGCTTGCCGTGATCCGGCGTGCGCGCCGCGGCAGTGAGAAGCTGTGTGACCGTGGCGCGGTCGGGCACCGGGGCGGTGAGCGTCTTGGCGGGCCGCGAGCGGCGGGTCAGCAGGAAGTCGAGCGCGGCTGGGTTGGGCTGGGGCATTTACGGGCTTTCGCTTGGGTCTCGGATCATGTCGGGGCTGGGCGCGCCTCGGTCAAGTGCCGAGGCCGAAATGGTCCACGAGATCGTCGATGATACCGGAATAGGCCGCCTGCATGCGCGCATTGGGCTGGCGGATGCGCAGCGTTTCGGCCTTGGGGTCGGGGGCCTCGATGGCGCTGCCGGAAAGCTCCTGCAGCACAGCATGGGCGCAGAACGGAACATAGGCCTCGGAATAGCCGCCCTCGTGCACGAGGACGAGGCGGCCGTCGCAAAGCTCGTGGGCGGCCTGCATGATCTGGCGGGTGAGCATCCGGAATGTCTCGGCACTGCAAGTCATCTGGGCGAGCGGGTCATAGGCGGCGGCGTCGAAGCCGCAGGCGACGATGACGGCTTCGGGCTGGAAGGCTTTGAGCTTGGGGATCACAAGCCGCTCCATCGCTTCGAGATAGGTGGCGTGGCCGGCGCCGGGGGGCAGGGGGATGTTCATGTTGGTGGCTTGCGCGCCGGCGATGTCCGAGTGGCCGGTGTCGAGCGGGTAGTTCGCTTCCTGGTGGATCGAGATGGTGAGCACGTCCGGGTCGTCGAGAAAAATCGCCTCGGTCCCGTTGCCGTGGTGCACGTCCCAGTCGACGACCGCAACGCGCTGGGCGAGGCCTTGCGCTTGCGCGGTGCGGATCGCGACGGCGATGTTGTTGAGGAGGCAGAAGCCGTTGGGAAAGTCGGGCAGGCAGTGGTGGCCGGGCGGGCGCGAGAGGGAGTAGGCGTTCTTGTTCTTGCCTTGTAGGACGTTGGCGAGGGCTTGCGTGGCGAGCCCGGCGGACAGCGCGGCCTGTTCGTATCCGCCCTGGCCGAAGGGCGTGCGCATGCCAAGCTCGCCGCCGCCGGCGTCGGACATGGCCTTGAATGCGTCCAGATAGTGGGCCGGGTGCACGCGTTCGAGCGCCTCGCGGGGGGCTTCGGGGGCGGTCTGGGCGTTGAGCTCGTGCATCAGGCCGGTGACATTGAGCAGGTTGACGATCCGCCGTTTCGTCTCGGGACTTTCGGGCAGGCCGCCAGCCGCCAGCGGTTGCACGAGACCGCCGACGGAGAAGGTGAGCGCATAGTTGCCGCCGGAATGCCAAAGTGTGCGTTCATCCCAGAAAAAGCCGGTGCGGGTCATGGGGGCCTCCTGTTGGTTCAGGGGCGTTTATGGCGCGGGTTGCGCGGGAAGGGAACGGTGGGAACCAGGCAAAATGAGCGCTACCGCGCACGGTTTTCTTGGCCAGTTGCGAGGCGACACACTGAACGTGCGTTGCAAAGGTTGCGCGTTCTGGAAAGCCGTATTTTTCCCGAGAAGAAGTTGGATGCCTTCTCTGAAACTTCTTCTCGGGTCAAGTATGGCGGGGGTCTGGGGGCAGCGCCCCCAGTAGCGCCCGAAGGGCCAGACCGGCGCGCCGAAGGCGCTCATTTTGACAGCGGTTCACTCGCCGTAGGGCACCCAGATTGTCTTGACCTCGGTGGCGGCGGCGAGGAAGTCGCGGCCCTCGCCCTCTGCCCCCATCCAGTCGCGGCTGCGATTGTGGTTGACCCAGCTGCGTTTCAGGTTGCCCGCGGCCTCGCGTTCAATCGTGGCCGAAAGATCTGTGGAGGAGAAGCTCCAGACTGCGTCGACATCCATGTGGCCGGCAAGATGCGCGGCGAGGTCCGTGTGCGGGCCGGTGAGGATGTTGACTACGCCGGCGGGCACGTCGGAGGTCTCCAGCACTTGGTAGAAGTCGGTGGCGGCGAGCGGATAGGGCTCGGAGGCGACGGCGACGATGCGGTTGCCCATGGCGATGGCGGGGGCGATTGTGCTGACAAGGCCCAGAAGCGGTGCGTCGTCGGGGGCGAATGCGCCGATCACACCGCAGGGTTCATGCATGGCGAGCGCGATGCCGCGCAGGGGAACGCCCTTGGCCGCGCCGTCATATTTGTCGGCCCAGGCGGCGTAGGTGAAAAGCCGCGCGACGGTGGCATCGACCTCGGCGTGGGCGGATTTCGTTGTCATTCCAGTGAGATCGTGGAGCCGGGCGGCGAATTCCTCGGCGCGGGCCGAGAGGTTTTCGCCGATATAGTAGAGGATCTGCGCGCGAAGGTGGCCGGTGGTTTTCGACCAGCCCGCGGCGCCCCGCGCGGCCTCGACGGCGTTGCGGATGTCCTTGCGGTTGGCGATGGGCGCGTGACCCAGAAGCTTGCCGCGTTTCGACCAGATCGCGCGGGAATAGCCGCCGTCGGGGCGGGCCTGTTTGCCGCCGATATAGAGCTTCGCGGTGCGGTCGAGGCCGTTTGTCTGCGCATTCGCCGGTGCGCGCACGGGCGCGATCGGCCTCAGCGGTTTGGTCCGGCGCTTGGGCTTGGTGTAGGCCAGAAGACCCTCCCAGCCACCCTCGCGGCCGAAGCCGCTTTCGCGCACGCCGCCGAAACCTGCGGCCGCGTCGAAGAGGTTGGTCGCGTTGACCCAGACGACACCCGCGGCCAGTTTCGGCGCGATGTCGAGGGCGAGATTTATGTTTTCTGACCAGACGCTTGCGGCGAGGCCATAGCGGGTGTTGTTGGCCAGCTGCACCGCCTCGGCGGGGGTGCGGAAGGTGGTGCCGACAAGGACCGGGCCGAAGACTTCCTCTCGCATCAGGCGGTCGGATTGCGAGAGGCCGGTGATCAGGGTGGGCTTGTAGTAGCAGCCTTGCTCGGGCAGCGGCGTGTCGGGCTGGTAGACGTCGCCCGCCGAGCCCGCGACCATGTCGGTGATGGTCTGCAGCTGAACGGGATCGACGACGGCGCCGATGTCGATGCATTTGTCCAAGGGGTCGCCGAGGCGCAGATTGTCCATGCGTTTCCGCAGCTTGGCGTAGAAGTGCTCGGCGATGCCTTCCTGAACGATCAGGCGGGAGCCCGCGCAGCAGACCTGGCCCTGGTTGAACCAGATCGCGTCCACCAGACCCTCGATGGCCGAGTCCAGGTCGGCGTCGTCGAAGACGATGTAGGGGGATTTGCCGCCGAGCTCGAGGGTGAGCGACTTGCCCGACCCGGCGGTGGCCTCGCGGATATACCGCCCGACGGTGGTGGAGCCGGTGAAGGCGATTTTGTCGATATCCGAATGGCTTACGATCATTTCGCCGACATGGCCATCGCCGGTGACGATGTTGACAACGCCTTTTGGCAGGCCCGCCTCGCGGCAAAGATCGGCGAAAAGCAGGGCCGTCAGCGAGGTGTATTCGGCGGGCTTCAGCACCACCGTATTGCCCATGGCGATCGCGGGCGCGATCTTCCAGGCGAGCATCAGGAGCGGGAAGTTCCAGGGGATGATCTGGCCGCAGACGCCGAGGGGCTCGCGGTCTTTGAGTTCGCTGTCTTGAAGCTGCGCCATGCCGGCGTGGTAGTAGAAATGGCGGGCGACGAGGGGAATGTCGATATCGCGGCTTTCGCGGATCGGTTTGCCGTTGTCGAGGGTCTCCAACACACTGAGAAGACGGGAATGTTTCTGCACAAGGCGGGCGAGGGCATAGAGGTATTTTGCCCGCGCGTGGCCCGAGAGGCGGGCCCATTTCGGCTGCGCGCGTCGGGCGGCGGCGACAGCGGCGTCGATGTCCTCTTGCGTGGCCTGGGAGAGCGTGGCGAGGGTCTCGCCGGTGGCGGGGTTGCGCGAGACGAAACCGTCGCCGGGCGGGGTCATCTGGCCGTCGATGAAATGGCCATAGCGATCGCCGCCATCGACGAGCCAGGCCAGCGCTTCGGCGGCGGTTTCCGGGGCGGGGCCGTAGTCGAGGCTTTCGAAGATCTCGGGGACGTTCATCTTGGGTCGCCTTTGGATGTGAAGCGGGGGTTAACGCGCCGCGCGTTTGAACCGCGCGAATCATAGGTTAACGTCTTCGTTTTCTGGGAAATGGCACGTCGGTATAACGTATGTATTACGTCGGTATTGCGTCGGTGCGGGTGTCGGTAAACCCCATGGTTAACAGAGCGTACGGTGGGGTGCATCGCCTTACCCCATCGCGTGCCGGTAACTGGCCGAGTAGCGGCCGGTGACGTGGTGTTCGAGTTGGCGCTCGATGTCTCCGAGCAGCGAGGAGGCGCCGAAGCGGAAGAGGTCGGGTTGCATCCATCTTGTGCCGAGTTCGTCCTTGAGGAGCGCGAGGTAGGTAAGCGCGTCTTTCGCCTTGGAGATGCCGCCGGCGGGTTTGTAGCCGATCTTGTACCCGGTGCGGTCGTGGTAGTCGCGGAGCGCGCGGATCATCACGAGGCTCACGGGCAGGGTGGCGTTGACGCTCTCCTTGCCGGTGGAGGTCTTGATGAAATCCGCGCCGCCCATCATCGTCACCAGGCTGGCGCGGGCGACGTTGCGCAAGGAGCCGAGTTCGCCGGTGGCGAGAATCGCCTTCATGTGGGCCTCGCCGCAGGCGGCGCGCATCTGTTGGGTTTCGTCGTAGAGCGCCTGCCAGTTGCCGGTGAGCACGTGGCGGCGGGAGATGACGATGTCGATCTCGCTTGCCCCGGCGTTTACGGATTCGGTGATCTCGGTAAGGCGGGTTTTCAGGGGCGAGAGCCCGGCGGGAAAGCCGGTGGAGACGGCGGCGACGGGGATATTGGTGCCTTGCAGGGCGTCGACGGCGGTTTCCACCATCTCGTGGTAGACGCAGACGGCGCCGGTGGTGATCGGGGGCATGTGCAGCGCGTCGAGCAGATCCTGGCGGACGGGTTGGCGGGCCTTGGCACAGAGGCGGCGGACGCGGCCCTTGGTGTCGTCGCCGGCGAGCGTGGTGAGGTCGATGAGCGTGATGGCTTTCAGAAGCCAGGCGGCCTGGTGGTCTTTCTTGACGGAGCGGCGGCCGGGCAGGGTCTTGGCGCGGCGCTCGATCGCGGAGGTGTTGGCCTGCGCGGACATCACCCAGTCGAGGTCGAGCTCTAGGCCGGGATTGCGCGGCTCGGCGACCTGCGGCAGCTGGCTCTGGGTCGTCACGGGTGTGTCATGCTGGGTCGTGGTCTGGTCCATGCCGTCCTCCCGGGGTGCAGGGTCGCATGGGGTGGGGTTCGGCGCAAGTTGCGGCTTGTTCGGTGGAGGCGGCTGCGCCGCCGCTGGGGGCTCTCCCGCGCCGCCTTCGGCTCTGCGGGAGTCCGCGCGTTGCGAGGTGACGCATTGCTGTGGGCGGGGGCGCTGGTTGCGGCGGTGGAGTTTATTCTGCTGAGAAGACCGACCGGGGGCCGGTCATGGTCGAGGGTTGGTCGGTCCCTGCGGCTGTCAAGGCCGGGCCGCTGCGCGGTCGCTGCGCGAGCCTTGACAGCCGCAGGGACCTTTCGGGTCAGAGAAAGCGGGTGAGGAGCCCGCCGACGCCGGTGAGCCCGGCAGTGGCGAGGATGAAGAGGTGGTGCCACGGGAAGGCGCGGCGCAGCATCCTGGCAGCTGTGGGCGTTTAGAGGCCGGTGAAGAGCAAGGGCGCCAGGCCGAAGCTGTGGAGCGTCATGCCGCCGAAGAGCAGCGCGGCGGTGAGCAGGGCCGCGATGTCGATCATGTGAGCTCCGGTTTGCGGGCGGTGCCAATGTAGATGATGGCGGTGCCGGGCAGGCGGCCGAAGGTGAAATCGCCCTTGCGCGTGAGGCCGCGGGGGCCGAGGCCGGTGAAGTGGCCGGGGGTGAGGCCGGCGGTGGTCAGGGCGCTGCGCAGCTCGGCGGGTTTGATGAACATCGCCGGGTCGTGGATGCCCTTGGGCAGGAGCTTGAGGATGTCCTCGGCGATGGTGATCACGGCGAGGCGCGCCAGCGGGTTGCGATTAATGGTGTCGAAGAGGAAGAGGCCGCCGGGTTTGAGGGTGCGGGCGACTTCGGCGAGGACTTGGGCAAGGTCCTGGACATGTTCGAGGACGTCGACGCAGACCACGGCGTCGAAGCTTTCGTCGCCATAGGGCAGGGCCTCGCCGACGCCGACGTCGTAGCGGATGTCGCGGGTTCGGGCGTGGGTCTTGGCGGCGGCGATGGCCTCGGCGGCGGGGTCGATGCCGGTGACGCGGGCGCCGCGGTCGTCGAGGGCCTCGGCCATGAAGCCGCCGGCGCAGCCGAGGTCGAGGACCTCTTTATCCTGCCAGTCGAGGAAACGGTCGAAATAGCTCAGCCGGCCGGGGACCATGTTTTTCAGGGTGCGGACCCAGCGGATCTCGTCGGACCACCAGTCGGCGGCGACTTGGTCGTAGATGGTGAGGTCATTGCGGGCGCCGTCAGGCATTCTTCTTGTCCTTCGTCAGGCGGGGGAGGATGTAGGGCACGCGCGCCTGGTAGGCGCGGAAGCGGTCGCCGTGGAACTGGGTGAAGCGGCGTTCCTTGAGGCGCGGGGCGAGGAGGCAGTAGGCGGTGTAGGTGGTGGCGAGGACGAGCTGGTCGGCGGTCCAGGTGGGCATGGTCCAGAGCGTCAGCGCGAAGGCGAGGTAGATCGGCTGGCGGATGATTTTGAAGAGCCCGGTTTCGGGCATCGGCGGGAAGACGGGTTTGGTGCCGCGGGCGAGAGAGGTCCAGCCGAGCCAGCCGCCTTGCACCTCGGGGCCGGCGTCGAAGCTGGCCTTGGTGAGCATCCCCCAGCTGAGCGCGAAGAGCGTGCACATGATCCAGTAGGCGGCGCCCTCGGCCTGCCAGAGGATCACGCCGGAGGGGGTCCAGAGGGTGAAGAGGGCGAGAAGCTGCAGCGAGGCGATGGTGGCGTAGGTGGTGGTGGCCAGCGTGATCCCGTGGGGCGCGGGGGCGAGGCGGGCGAGGAGCTTTTGGCCTCTCGGCGTGAGCAGGAGGGAGTGGCTCAGGGGGAATTGGGCGAGGAGGAGTGCGTTGGCGAGGAGCGACCAGGGCTGCGGGAGCGTGCCAAGGCCGGATTGCAGACCGGTGAAGAGGCCCCAGGCCATGGCGAGGCCGGCGAGGGCGAAGATGCCGTGGCACGCGGCGCCGTAGGTGAGCGCGAGGGGGATGTTGCGGGGCGACTTCTGCATGCGGCGCGAGATAGGCCGGGCGGGGCGGGTGTCATCTCACGAAGCTGCGACGCGTGGGCGCGGGGAGGAGCCAGG
>JAAUYH010059303.1_pt1 | contig 17263 bp, 19 predicted proteins | sample 7278061 | NCBI WGS metagenome assembly JAAUYH01 (sample SAMN14350203, study PRJNA611818) | marine sediment metagenome | isolation source: surface marine sediment (0.6m) | place: French Polynesia: Moorea | collected 2018-08 | reverse complement strand
ATGCTCTCGGATTTTCTTGAAACCAAATTTCTACAGGTAATCTGGTAAGTAAATCAATTACGACTCCCATCTTCCCTGCTAATTGTCCTCTGGGAACCTCTTCAAGACTTTATAGAGAAACTGAATCGCTCAATTACTTGTCGATTCTCAGTCTCACATGAAATAATACTTTTAGGTAAAGGTTTATTAGAACTATTTAAGGCACTGTCAAAAGAATAAACTGCTCCTAAAGGTAAAAACATCCCCCAAAAAGCGATCGCTTCTAAGATATTAGATTCTACGACAACTGAAAGATAACTATCTTGCCATACTTGTATCATGCTCCAACAAGCAATACTAGCCCAGGTTGTGTAATGTCCAATTAATAGTAATAAGGCAAAAAAGAAACTAAAACCAAAGAGGATATATACTAGAAAATATTCACTGATTAATAAATTAGATATTCCTGTATAGTTTTCATACTGTAACTGAAAATTGGGAAGTATAGTTATTAAGGCGACTATCAACCAACAAGCTAAAATAATTCTTAATATAGCTAGAGAACGCAAATCAAGTCCCAAGATTTCTTCTAGCTTTGTTTTTATTAAATTGATCTTTTGAGAAACTCTAATACCCATGATAATTTAATCTAATTAAACCTTCTGCCTCCTGCCCTCTGCCCTCTGCCTTCAAGGGCGAAGCCCGTTAAACATGAAATAGTTTTGATTTGGGGACTTAGGGATGGGTGAGCGAAATTTACAGTGGAAAAAATTAATTTCCCCGTTGTTTAAGCAAAAAGTAAAAAGTAAAAAATAACGACAATTCAGGTGCTACTTGTTACTCGTTACTCATTACTCATTACTCATTATTCATTACTTAAAACGTCGAAACTACTAACTCCGAACTACTAACTCCGAACTCCGAACTCCGAACTAACGTGTTTCATTTTCCAAGCACGGGGTTGATAATATAAACAATTACTCATAGCTTGATCAGATTTAACCGTAAATCGAAAAGACTCTACAACATCGAAAGAACAAATATCACTTTTGAGATAAACTTTGGCATTATAAACTCCGATGATTAAACCTAATTGGGCAAACTGTAACTGCAATTCTATTTTTCCTGGTTTAATAGTAAACAAGCAATTATCACTGACAGAAGTTAGATATAATACCATTTCATTTCCTCCAGATAAGGCTCTAATTTTGACCCCTAAATTAACATCGTCTACAGTAATATCTGACTGACATTCTACTGAAAAATATGCCGTTTTTCCTGAAGTAAGATATTCGAGAATATTACCAGCTTCATCTTTAAAAGATAGAGCGGTAATATCAATTCCCATGCTTTGCTCTTTGGGTTTAGGAGGTAATGTTAACGCTCCTTTAGCTTGTTCTACTCCATTTAAACCCAAGTCTTCTTCATACCTATTAATTACTTGTTCGCTGGTTCCCGTCGTCACTAACTGACCTCGCTTGAGATAAATTGCTGATTCACAGATATTTAAAATATTATGGGAGTTATGGGAAACCAAAATAAAAGCTGTACCTTTTTTACGTTGTTCAGCTAGATGTTTATAGCATTTGATGCGAAACTTAATGTCTCCTACTGCTAACACCTCATCTATCAGCAGAATTTCTGGCTCTACATAAATAGCACAGGCAAACCCTAACCTAGCTGCCATTCCCGAACTGTAGGTTTGTACTGGAGCATCGATCGCATCCCAAATTTCGGCAAAATCGACTACTTCATCGAATTTTTGGCGGATTTGTTGAGTTGATAACCCCAAAATTGACATATTGGCATAGATATTTTCTCTTCCTGTCAAAATAGGATCAAAACCTGCTCCCAAAGCAATCAGGGGGGCTACTCTACCTCTGATCTTGACTGAACCAGTATCGGGATTAATCAAGCCACTGATAATTCTCAGTAAGGTACTTTTTCCCGCACCGTTAGAACCAACTAAACCCACCGCTTCCCCTCGACGCAGTTGCAAGCTAATATCTTGTAATGCCCAAAATTCCTGGGGGCGCAAGGTCTGACTTTGCCGTTGTCTGCCTGTTAATTCTGCTGCAATATCTTGGACACCATAAAAAAGCGATCGCTTTAAATTACGACAAAATTTCTTGGAAACATGATTAATGGAGACAACTAAATCTGTATCTTTTGGTTGCTCGATAATAGGTGGAGTAAAGGCTTTAACGGTCATTAATTATAATTAAGTAGATAGGTAAAATTAATTAGAAGATGGTTAGGGGGGTAGTAGGTAGTGGGTAGTAGGTAGTGGGTAGTGGGTAGTGGGTAGTGGGTAGTAGGTTAAAAGGCACTTACTACTGACTTCGTTCTCTTTTATTTTGGTTTTATATTTAATTCTGCCTACCCACTTAATAGTTAGTAATAAGTAACTTAATTTTTTCTCCAGGAGAAGCTGTTTTTTGTCCCCAAAGATAGGATATTTTTTCCGCAGTTTTGCAACCAAAGCATCGGAGACATATTTGATATAGATTATGATCAATCTCTAAAAATAATTGGGGATAAAGCGTGATTATCTTATCTAAGATTGCAGCATAATAGCGATATTTAGCCACTTCGGGTTGCTCGTAATAGTAATATAAATATTCTCTGCCGATCATTCTATAGCCTCTCCCTAAAGCTTGTTTATATTGAGCAGACAATTTTCCCATATGAGCTAGTTTTTGCTCTGCCTTTTCCATTACCATACAGTGAGCTTGCAACCAGCGCATTCTAGAGGCAGTAGAAACCGTGGGGTGATTCGGTATCCGATAAATAGAATCGCAACCTGGTTGATAGACAAATTTAGCTCCAGCGAGCGCGACAGAAATTAAAAAATCTCGATCTTGAGCCGCTAACAAACTTTCATCCCACCCTCCAGATTGCCTGACTATCGAACGAGAAAACATGACTGGGGTCAGATTAGACCAGCGATCATTTGCCAATAAAGATGCTAAAAAATCTGTCTTAGGACCACAAATTCTGACTTGATCGAAAAAGCTACTACCGTCGGCTTGATGGACTAAGTGTTGCCAATCCCCATAAACTACATCTGCTGCTGAAATTTGTAATAACCGAACTTGTTTCGCTATTTTGTCAGGAAGCAAATAGTCATCCGCATCTAAATATTGAATATATTCTCCCTGGGACAAGCTGAAACCGAGGTTGCGAGCATGATTTCCCCCTTTATTTTCTGTTTCTGTATGCCAAATAAGACGATCTCTATAACTTTGGATAATTTCTAGGCTATTATCTGTTGAGCCATCATCAATTACAATAATTTCAATGTGGGGATAGGTTTGCGCCAAGATACTATCGATCGCTTCTGATAGCCACTGTTGCGCATTAAAACAGGGAATGATTACGGAAACTAGAGGGTTTGCCATGTTAAGCACTGATTCTTTCAATTACAAATGGCATTGCCAAATGAAAAGCAACCCAGGTGAGCAATAAACCAAACAGGGCGATCGCACTAACTAGCCAAAAACCTGTTACTTGAGTCAAGATTCCTGTGGTTGCTAATTCCCGAATAGTTACTAGCAAAGGAGTCACAGGATTTAAGCGTACCAGAGTACCAAAAATGCCAGTTTTGGGTATGGGATAAATTACAGGGGTTAACAGTAACCAGAATCCAGTAACCATCGTTAATGCCTTGGTAACGTCTTGATAGAGCAGACTCAAAGGAGCGAGCATGACCCCAAACCAAGTACCGAGTAAGATCAAGTGAATCAAGGCAACGGGAGCTAAGATCACGCTCCAACCCACAGGAATCCGAAACCAGATAAACAAACCGACAATTAAAATTAATTTAATCCCAAAGTTAAACCAGACTTCCCCTAGCTTGGCGAGAATAATTGCCTCACGGGGAAAATTAACCCGCGATAACATGGGTTTAGCTTTGGTCACAGCCTGTACAGGACCTTGTAATGCCTCGACAAATGTTTGCCAGAGACTAGTACTAAACATCACATAAGCAGGATAGGGTAAATCTGTGGCGCTGATGGCGATCACCTGAGATTTTCCCGCCCAGGTAAACCCTAAAGCCATCGCAATTGGGGGAATAAACGCCCAGGTAATACCTAAAAATGACCGACGGTATTGAGCTTTAATATCTCTCAACATCAATTGCCAAGCCAATTCACGGGAAGCTAACAAGTCACGCCACATTAATCGCCATAGCTTGCGGGGCTGTTTTAACTTGCTTTCGGGGGTGTAGATGGATTCATTCATGCTGACTGCTTCGCCCATAGCGATCTGTTAGATAGCGGTTCAATCTTTTATCCACCGAAATCAATCGACGCTCTAGAAAACCACTCATTCTCCCCAGGGTAAGAAAACGAATTAAAGGGTGAATTATAGTTTCTGTCCGTCGCCAACCTAAACCTTGATAACGACGGGTAAAATAGCTATCTTCTGCCAAATCCCACTTCTCCCGCAGACGATTTAAACTTTTGACTACCCAAGCATCACTCCACCGCAACATATAGAAGGGAACATCCGCTAATTCTAAAGGTGGGCCTGGGACATAGGTAACGACAGAATTAGGTTCAAAATAAATCTTGCCTCCTAATTTAGCTACCTCCATACAAAAATCAAGATGCTCTTTGGTATTCATCATTTGTGGATCTAACTTGCCACCAATTTGCTCAAAAATAGCGGTACGTACTAATACACAATGAAATTCTGCTAATTCCGTTGGTTGACGCTTAAGGCGATCGCTTACCTCTGGAATACTTTTCCCTTGGAGATACATTTTCTCCCGCAAACGCCTTCTGCCTTTAATATCAGAGAAGATATGAGATTCTCCCCCAGCAAAGTGAATAATTTCGTGTAATGGCTCGTCTGGGCTCGTTTTTTGGCACATCAAGGGACCAACTACCGTTGCCTCAGTTGATTCGGCGCATTCAACTAAGTGAGACAGCCAACCAGGAGAAACCACGACATCATTGTCGGCAAAGACAACGTACTTAGTGTCAACATGACTTAGACCGATATTTCTGGCGTGATTAGGAGCAAGATAATGGTTAGTACGCACCAGTTGAAAGTTTTTCGTCTGGGCTTCTCGCTGCAAATAGCGTTTCACCGAACCTGGAGAATTGCCATCAACATAAACCAATTTAAAAGGCGTTTGAGTATGTTCGTAGATGCTGGCTAAAGATTGATGAGTATAGCTAAACCGCTCTCTAGGAGAGACAACAATAGTTACCTGTGGCTCTACCATAATTTTTTTTATTGATTGATTTATTGACTAAAATAAACAATAAACATTTATTTGATAAGTAATTATACGCAAAAAATATACATCAATAATACCCCAATATTTAAAAATCACGTTTATTAGGGCTTAAGTTTGATGATTGTTAGTCAAACTAAACTTATCTCTAATCACGCAGTATAGATACTGAGGTCGATCGCGAGAACGTACTGCCACTTTTAACCAGGGATTAAAATAATTATCAGGAGGATTAAAAGGATAGTTGAGTAACTCTGGGGCAAGTTGTTTTAATAGTTCTACTTGAACCAAAGAGCCTAATCTTTTTGCTTCGGGAATGCTTAATAGCAGAGAATAGATCCTGGCTGAATTGAGAATTGGCCATCGCTCTAGAGAATTCAGATCGTACACCTGTTCTTTAGCACTGAGCCAACCTGCTTGCCTTTGTTCGAGATAAAAGCGATCGCGCCAGTCTAGATGTGGTTGAGGATGAGCTTGCACCCAGGTTAACCACTGTCTTAAGCCGTCTGTAGCTGAAGAATCAGTAGGTTCGTTAAATAATGCTGCAATCTGTGCTGCACCTACTTGAGGAGATTCAAAAGTAGCTGGTAGCTGTCGCAAATCGTGAAAACCACTGGCGACCTCAAATCCGTGTCCGCCAAAAGAGATCCCTTCTAAGCTATCTCTTACGCCCATGACAAAGGGTTCGGCATCACCCTCAGAAACATTTAATAGTGAATGTTGCTTGACTAACTCTCGCCTAATCTGCTGTTGTTTAGGTGGTTTGTTACGCAGCCAAACATGAGGAACATCGCATTCTTTTGCTAGTTTAGCAGGAAGCAAGCGGTCGGCTAGAGACATTCTGGCTGCAATTCTGGTAAAGGTAGTGAATTCGATCTTTGCTGATTTGGCGATCGCCAGAATTGAACGGGAGTCATAACCTGCTGTTAAGCCCAACCAAAGTTTTTGGGGTTGTTGTCCGATATTTTGTAACGCCGTAACTAAACTATCTTTTACTAATTTAATTGTCTCGTTATCATGGCGATCGCGATTGATATCTGGCATCAAGGGGCGATGAATTAGACGATCTCGTCCAAAATCTAGTATTTGACTGGCTAATAGCCTTTTAATACCTGCAAAGCGTGACAGGGGAGGAGTATACCAAGAAATACCTCGACCATATTCTAAAAAGCGCGAATCAAAATTACTTACCTGCAAAATTTTTACTAATAAAGCACAACTACTAGAAATCCAGATTGCTCCTTGAGCATCCCAACCATAGTAACAACCCAACAACCCGTTAGCATCCAAGTGTATTTGTCCGTTACCAATCAATAGCCAGCGTCCTGTCCAGTTAGCATAACTATTAATTACTTCATCACTAGATAACTGGCATATTTGTTCTATAGGCTCAATATTCGCCGATATTTCCACCGCTAGACCTAATAAACCCCAGGTAACTCCATCTTGATCTGTAGCCCACCCCACCCTGAGATTAGGACTATGAGAAATCCAAGTAGAGCGATCAAGTTGACGACAACACCAATCATCATCAACTAAAAATGGTTGCGAACCAATTACAAATTGGCGATTATGCAGTTTAAAGTTAGCATCTGACATTGTTGTTGGTGGTTAGTTGTTAATTATTACTTGTTTAGGGGATAACTCCGAACTCCGAACTCCGAACTCCGAACTCCGAACTCCGAACTCACGCTATTACCATCTACAGTAATTAGGTTCACCGTTAGCCGCTACAATTAGTAGAAAACCATTGTATTGTCTTGTAATCATTTTTAATCTTAATAATTGCTAAGTAAAATTATAAGTATGACATATAAAGTATTAGCTCAAATTAAAAATTTATTTCCCGTAATTATTAAGCTGTATATACCAATAGTAATACTGCTATGTTTGGTGATATTTGTTAGTTCTATAACTGGCGTTTCGATTAATAGTTTTATGAACGATCCTTCTGCGATCGCAAGAACGAATCCTTTTGTCGGTGTAGTTTCTAATATAGGCATTTTGTTTTGGTGTGCTGCTGCATCTATCTGTTTTTTTAGTTTTATTTTATTAAGAAATAATAGCATTAGAAATAGTTTGCAAAATTTTTTACTTGCTTCTGGATTTGTAACCACAATTCTGCTATTAGATGATTTATTTCTTTTTCATGAAGAGAATTGGAACTCACGCAGCTTCTTATTTCCCAATATAACTTTCCTATCGGAGAAAGTCATTTATATTAGTTATTTGGTAATTATTCTGTTCTACCTAGCCAAATTCAGAAGAATAATTCTCAAAAGTGATTTTGTCCTTTTATTATTAGCATTTTTATTCTTTGGTATATCAATGAGTATAGATTTTTTTGATATCTCATTATTAAATTACGCCATTGTTGAAGATGGATGTAAGCTATTCGGTATTGTTAGCTGGTTCGGTTATTTTTCAGTGCTTTGCTTTAAGGCAATACAATTAGACATATCTAAAATCAAAGAGCCAAAATCTACAAAACCAATAGGAGCCAGCACAAAATGAAGCAATTTAGCGCTACAGGAATTAAATGGCAAAAATATATAAGGTATTTTTCTCTGAAGTTAGTTATTTTATTATTAATTGTTGACTTATTATTTATTTTTTGGTGCGGGATTTATTGGCTAACAGAGTTGAAATTGATAAATTTCCCCATGTCCAAAATTTTCATGCATAAAGATCTATTACCAATTACAGAAGATCAAGGTTACCCGGAAGTCTTTCAGTATATTAAAGAATTATGGATTGCCTTACTTTTGGGCTTTGGCTATTGGCAACGTAAACAACCGTTGTTTTTAACTTGGAGTTTATTATTTGGCTATTTGCTACTAGATGATGCACTAATAATTCATGAAAAAATTGGAGGCGAAATTAGCTATCTTTTTACAGATTCTTTCGGCTTGCGTTCAAATGATTATGGTGAAGTTTTAGTTTCCACTGTTGTAGGAGTATTTTTTTTAATACTTATTAATTGGGGCTATTCTCAAAGCAGCTCTATAGAAAGAAAATATTGCAAGTTTCTCATATTATTTTTATTTGCTTTGGCATTTACGGGCATTATATTTGATCTTATGCATGTCATGTTCATAGACAATCAGTATCTAGATTTAATGTTTGCTTTGCTTGAAGATGGAGGAGAACATATTGTGATGAGTTTTACATTGGCTTTTGTTTACAAAATTGACTGGCAATATTAGAGATTAAGTTTGAGGAAAAGTTAATCAGGTTATTATACCAATTCTCTATGACAATGCACTAAATGAAATTGTACTCTTTTGCGTCTTTGCGAGAGATCCAAACCAAAAATATTAAGTGCAACTTAAAGGAGAAATGGTATTACTCTAATTTAAAATGAGATTAATAATTTAATACTAATTTATGGCTAAAAATAGTTTTTATTACTCTGGTAAATATTAGTAATTTTATTTAGTTAAGAGCTTTGGTGACCAAGTCTTCAATCAATACTGGTCTAGTGATGCTTAAAATCCACTGCTTCCATTCAGCAACCCCTATAGAATTGTCAAAGATGTAAAAAGGCGGTTGGCGATCGCTTTTTCTAGTGCGACGACGACGTATTTTGCTTAGATGATAATCTACCGACCAAGCATCATTTGTACGGGCAAAGCACAAAACAATAAAGGCATACATGGTCAAAAACCAATTATGGTTAAAGGTATTAGAACCCAGAAACATTCCATGTAAAAAGAAAACTCCGATCAATGTGACAATCATCGAAAGGGGAGTAAATAGACCTATTGCCGCGCAAAACCAAGTTATGATGACGATCACGATGATGATTTGCCAATATTCCGGGGCTATATGGGGAATAGTAATAGTTTTACTAAACCATAGGATCTGAATAATCTAGGGTCAGTAGCTTCATAATACTGAAAACCTCGAATTGGTGATTTATTAGATTGAAATAACGCGCTTAATAAAAGTGTTCCATAAACAAAAAAGCGTAGCGCACCATGCAAAGGAGGGAGACTATATAGCCACCAGTTAGCATAGCGATTTTTCAGAGTATCTGATTTTGTACTAGGTTGATTTTTATGAGAACTCTCAATCATAGTCTTTCATTAAACTTTTTCTGGTTGATGAATTGCCAATTGATCATAAATTTTTTCTAATTCATCGTTAAGCCGATTCATATCATAGTTTTGTTCCACGAATTTTCTGCCAGCCAAACCCATTTCTGGCCAAAGATCGGGATTTTCAATTAGATATCGTAGCTTATTGGCGATCGCCGCTGCATCTCTTTCGGGAACTAAATAACCTGATACGCCATCTTGGACTAATTCGGGAATACCACCATGAAAGGTTGAAACCACAGGTAAACCCATCGCCATTGCTTCTTTTAAGGTGTTGACTGGTGCATCTTGATTCCCATCCTTGGCGGTAACGCAGGGAGCAATAAATAGATGTGAATTATCTAAGATCGAGATGATTTCTGATTGTTGTCGCCAACCCAGCAATTCAATTTTGTCTGCTATGCCTAATTCAGTAGCCAATTGCTGTAATTCAGCACGCAAATTACCATCACCGATAATTTTATACTCTAAGTTAGGATAATAGACGATTAATTGAGCAATTGCGCGAATACCGTATTCAATGCCTTTTTTTTCCACTAAACGCCCTGTAGTTACGAGACGAATTAAACCATCTTCGGGAAAATAACGGGGTTTATAGGCAAATTTCTCACAGTCTAAACCCGAACCATTAACCACTATCTTGTCAGGGGGACAACCGATTTTAACAGCGCGATCACGAAAGAAATTACAATTGGTTACAAAGAAATCTGCCACTAGGAAGAGTTGATCATATACGCGATCTCCTTGTTCTTGGACATACCAACTAATGTCCCAACCGCGAAAGGCAACAACTAATTTACCCTGCAATAAACCCAAAGATCTTAAGGCTAATACCCCAGGATCTCCAGGAGACTTTCCTTGTAAAGCATATATTCCAAACTGACAGTGAATAATATCATAATTATTTTGCTCCAGAAAAGCGATCGCACCATAAAACAAGCGGAGAGAAACAGCCTGTTTACCGTAATTAAAAACATTAAGCGATCGCAATATTGCAGGAATATTTCGCCACCCCTTAGTTACTAATAACCACCATGCTTTTAAAAAGCGCAGCCCATAATTTGAAGGGATTTGAGGCACATAATAGCCACAGTCAATCAAGTTATATTGATCAACTATCGGATGAACTTTTGTCTCTGCGGAATAACCTTCGAGGGCATAAATATCTACTTGGTGTCCCCGCTCAATTAACCCACTAATTTGATTTAAAATAAAAGACTCAGATAATACGGGAAATCTTCCCACAAGAATAGCAATTCGTAGACTGAATTTAGGTTGCAAATTAGCTTGATTCTCCTTCGTTTAAATAATTTTTATCAATGTTTAGGGAAATTATATTTTGGCAATGATTATATATCAAAAGGTATTACTTAATAAGGTGGATCTTCTAAATGTTTCCGTTTAAAACAGAATTATTTGTATGAGGAAAGTTTTGTCATGCGTTTGATACAGGATTTCAAACCGTTTGTCCCATCTAATAATTTTGCTGTATCGAAATCATTCTATGAATGTATGGGTTTTACGATTAATTGGGATGATGGAGAAGTTTGCGAAGTAGACACCAATTTTGGCTATCGCTTCCTACTATTGCCCAAGAATCATAACAACTACGCCCATAGCCTAATGCTACATTTCATGGTTAACTCTGCCCAGGAGTGGTACGACCACTTCAACAATGTACAACTGTCCGAGAAATTTGCAGGAACAAAAGTGGCAGCACCGAAACTGATGCCATGGGGTTTATTAATAACTTATGTTTGGGACCCTGCTGGAGTATTGTTACATTTTGCCGAGAGACCAAGGACAACCACATAAACCAAGTCTAATTTGAAACCAGTAGTTTTTAGGTAACTTTTTTAGGTAGTAGGTAGTAGGTAGTAGGTAGTAGGTAGTAGGAAATAGCAATTTCTTCTTTAAACAAAACGACACTTCTCTATATGGACGCAGTTTAACAAAAAGCTGTCTAGAAGTTTTTTATACTTAGGTTGCTGTTCGTCGCCAGCTTGTTAGTTTGCTGTAGTTTGCTGTGTTGAAAGGCGATCGCCCAATAGCAATCTTCTCCATACCAAAAACCCTTGATTCTCATATTTGATTTGATGTTAGTTCCGTACTTTTAGTTTGATTTGTTTCTCTCTTGATATTTTCCTCGGCTGACGTTTTTTGGTTTCTTAATTATGGATTTGATCGGCTTAAAATATTAGGAACGAAAGTCTCGACAAATCCAGCTAAAACCGAGGCAAATCCTATTTTCCAGTTATTAATAAGTTCAGGAGTCTGGTCGTTATCTACAAAAAATTGAGTGAGGGGAGACACTATGTTGGCGCGGAGGGCAATATAGACAATTAAGCTTGATATTATAGCAATAACAATCCGAGATACTCCTGCTATTCTGACATCCGAATCAGGATCTATTTTAATTTCTTTAATTCTCAAGGCAACTGATAAAACTCCTCCTAAAGCACCGCAAATTATGACGACAAAAAACTCTTGAGGTATTGAAAATTCATCAATTATATTGATAAATGATTGAGGAAAAATATCAGGTAAAACTCTGAGAAGGAGAAGGGCGAAGAAAATTGCAAATAGAGCATGATAGCTCCCCAGCAAATATTGTAATCTGGCATCTATATAGCGAAAGAGTTTTAACCGCTTTTCAGCTTCTTTTAGAACTTTTTTGCTAACCTCAAATTCATTTTCTAGAGCAAATTTGATTCCATTAGCAGTCAGTTTATTGATCGTTTCAACTCTTGCAACTTCTTCAGGATTTTCGGAGATTATTTTTGATACAATAGACTGAATTTCGTAAAATTTATGTTTAAATTCTTCATCTTTATCTTGTAATTTTGGAGCTTCCCAGAGAATGACTTTTCTGGTTTTATAAATCACATATTCATATTCATCTTTCTTTTCTGGACTCTCCACTAGGCTATAAATATATTCAATGAAGTTTCCGTGCCGATCTAGCCCTCCAACTTTATATGTTTCTAGATTTACATCATCATTAGAGTTATTATCAATAACTTGTTTTGGATTCTTATCATCATTAGAGTTATTATCAATATCTTGTTTTGGATTCTTACTATTTTTATTTTTATTTCGTGTTTTGTATCTTTTAAACAAAAGAATACATTTTTCAAATAAATCTGCCCCCACCATTTTAATTGTCAGCAATATCATTGGAAATATTAGAGGCCAAGTTACTATACAGAATACAAAGGCAAGCAGTAGGAGACTCAAAAATCCCTTTCTCAATTCATTATTTTCTCGATATTGAGTAATGGCAAGCTTGATATTTTCAAGATATTTTTCTGCCAGTTCTTTTCCAGATTTATCTTCTGATTTGAGATCTTTTTCTTGTAAATCTGCTAAGATATCATTCTTGAGAACAATTTGGATACCTTTTCCTTTCTGTTCAATTTGTAACGAATCAACATCTATGGAACTATCTTGGGCTTTTGCCTTAAGTTCGTCAGAAATTTTTTGCGCTCGTTCCTGTACAGATAAGTTACCCACCTGATCTTTTATCTCAAAAACTGATTTACCTCCTAAACTTACTTCAGCAATTTCATTATTTGAACCTTGATTATTAGTTTCTTTTTCCTGAGAATAAACTAATGAGCTAGCAGTTATTATAGATATAGTTACAATAAAGATTATTAATACATTCCAATACTTTTTACTCATTTTGCTTTACAGACAATTAAACAGATTATTAAAATAAATACTTTAGTTAAGTGATTCTTTGATTAGCATTCTCCATTCAGCAACGTTAATGCATTGCTAATACATTTATTAGATATCAAGAATATGAGTTTCTTGTGATTACGCGATGAAATATATAGTTATTCTCAATAGAAACTATGTAATGATCATCAGAGAACATTCACGTTGCCAAAAAACTGTAGTCTTGAAAAAAGAAAACAGAGGAAATTAGAGAAATGTCAGATAGTCGGGTATTTGAGTGGAATACTATTGTAGATTTTGCTGATACTGATGCTGGAGGCGTAGTATATTATGCTCGTTATTTGGAGTGGGCTGAACGAGCTAGAGCGTCATTATTACGGGATTGTGGCTTATCAAATCAACACCTATGGCAACAAGGAATAGTCTTTATCGTCACCAGGGTAGAGATAGATTATAAGCAATCAGCACGACTGGATGAGGAAATCAGACTAGAAACAAGCATTAGTAAAATTAAAGGTGTTCGTTTAATTCTGAACCAAAATGTATATCATCAGGATGATAATACTTTGTTGTGCAGTTGTGTCGTCACATGGGCTTGTCTCAATCACAAAAACCACAAGCCAATCAAAATACCCACCTCAATCGAACAAAAAATAAGATAACTAAACCGCATCTAGTTTTAGGGCGAGGGATGCTGAGGTTCCGCGACTCTTATCCAATCGCCCTGTTGAAACCAGTAGTTTTTAAGATAACTGTTCGTAGGTAGTAGGTAGAGACGTAGCATGCTACGTCTGTACAGTAGGTAGTAAGTAGTCAAAAAAAACGGCAAGGATTAAATCATGAATGTAAAACCACAATTTTCTGAGTGGATGAGGTTTAGAAAGCCTTTATGATTCTTGTCGTGAGTCGATACTCAAAACTCCAGCACCAGTATAAATAGTCATCAATAATCCACCAATTAGACCGATATTTTTGAGAAAATTGTTGATTTCATCGGGGTTAGGGATGGGATTATGAAATACTAGTGTGGCGGGAATGAGAAATACAATTAAAAGTATCGAGCCAAGTTTGACTTGATAGCCCAACAGCAAAGAAAGTCCTCCCAACAACTGAAATACAATTGTAAAAAACAATAATATATTGGCAAAAGGCAAGCCACTGTTGCTCATCATCTCGACGGTACTATTAAACCCGAGAATATGACTAATTCCAGCTTTCAGGAAAATTAGGCAAAGACAAACACGGGCAGCTAAAGGTAAATATTTCATGTTTTAAGCGCCAGGCGATCCGAATGTATCATGCAGTGAAAACTTAATTCTATTGTAGCGATCGCCAGACTTGCAATAGCTTAGTTATGGCTCAACCCATCAGTGTCTTACCCTCAGTCTGTGTAGATGATTCAGTGCAAGCGATCGCCGTCTGTCAGTGTCATGCCATTTTTCCAAAGCTCATACTCACTCAGATCAATATCTTCATTCCAGACAATTCCATAGCCTCCTTGCTCAACCTTAAAGTTCTTGAAAAATGCAGGTTGACGAAGTGGAGCAAATATAGGGTTTTTCAACAGGTGGAGAATATCATATTTCTTCACTTCTTTATTAGTGAATTCAATTACCAAGGTGTGATCGTTAATTGCTTTTGCCTTGTCAATTCGAGGGTATTTCATCCTATTTTTAGTCTACTTTAGGGGCGGTAGTTTACGAAACTCTTGAGTATTCCACATCTGCAAAAGATCTTGCTGGTATAAAGTTGACCACTCTAGAACTAATTTCTGAGCGCGACTTGGCAGATCTCCTTCAATGATTTCCAGGGATTCAGGCATTGTATTCACCATATATTGCATGAAAATGAGTATGTGACAGGATAGATCGTGCCTACAATTTATTCTTCAAACAGTTTCAGCAGGGAACAAGACCTCCCAGTTTTTGTAAGTCGAAAAAGTATAAGTCTTTCACTCTCAAACAAGCGGGATACAAGCTACTAGGTTCTAACAGGATCAGAATCGGAAGCACAGTATACAAATTCTTTAAGTCGAGAGAAATAGAGGGTAAAATCAAGACTCTGACAGTAAAGCGGAGTGCTACAGGAGAGATGTACATCAATGTAGTGACGGATGCCGTGGCAGAGTCAATAGCAGTCGTGACGGGTAAAAGCGCGGGCTTCGATTTTGGATTAAAAACTTTTCTATCTGTCTCTGATGGGAAACAGTATCAATCTCCCTTATGGATGAGGAGGGCATCAAAGCTAATACAGGCAGCAAGCAAAAAGCTATCTTCCAAAAGACTCGGGTCTAACAATTGGAATAAAGCCAGAATTAGTTTAGCTCGATTGCATGAACAGATAGCTAATAAGCGAAGGGATTGGTTTTGGAAATTAGCACATCAGTTATGCGATCAGTATGATTATCTCTTTTTTGAGGACTTGAATCTAAAGGGGATGCAGGGACTATGGGGGCGAAAAGTCTCAGATCTAGGGTTTGCTACTTTCATCGAGATCCTGAAGCTGGTAGCAGAAAAGAAAGGAAAGTATGTCGGCTTTGTCAGTCGCTGGTATCCCAGTTCTAAAACCTGTAGCCATTGCGGACATGTCCACAGCAATCTGAGTCTAGAAGATAGAAGATGGCGCTGTCCTAACTGCCATCAGGATCAGGATCGAGACTTAAATGCGGCAATAAATATTAGAAGAGAAGGGGCATCTTCTCTTGGGCTAGGTGATGTCAGTCAGAACTTTGGTTCTGCAATCACTTTCTGAATCCAGAATCCCCGTACCTAATGGTCGGGGAGTATGTCAACCTAATTCTATCAAAGCTTAAATTGGTCAAAGATAGGGTTTTCATGCGATCGCCAAACTACCTAAAAAAAACTAAAAAAAGGGGGATGAACCCCCAACAATAGAAGCTAACAGGAAGGGACAGCAGTAAAATTGATGTTGCACCCTAGACTAAATCACATTCACTGAGTACAAGATTAAGTTCCCCAAGGCGAATACAATTGATCTGGTTGAAAAGTGGAACGGTATGAATAATTGCTACTACGTTGTCACCTGGTTGAGCTTCCGCCTGAATTGTGCTTCCTGCTTGAGTGAGGTCGCCGAAAGCCATAGGTGTGCCATTAACAATTAGAATACCGATAGCTCCAGTGTTTTGACAAAGAGTGGTTGAGGATGTTTTTAGAACCATGAGCTTGGCAATTGTACCTTGAACCTGGTGGATTAATTGTGATGAAGCACCAGATTCTCCTACACCCCCTTTAGCAACCGCAACGCAAGCACCAGTAGTTATAGCAGTCATTGATATTTCTCCTTATTGAATACTTATTGAATAAATTGTGATTTCAATCTAAAAAGCAATCGAGAATAACTAGGGAATAAACCGCAAAGCGACAAGTAATATGAAATACTTTAATGTTTGCTACGAATATGTGGAGTAGGGATATAGGGAAATAGGGATTTGGAGAATCTTGTCATTCTTGTTTGGATTTCATTTAAGATCAAAGCGATCGCTTTATCTCCCCAATTAAGCTTAAAGAGATAGAGATAATTAACACTGTTTCCAATTAGCTTTTAAATTGCGATCGCCACAAGAAATTCAAAATCTATACTTGAAGTCTCTAAGAAATATGAATATTATCCTGTAGAAGGTTGAAAAGCGATCGCTAAATAACTAAAGCTCTATTCTCCAACTTCTTCAAATTGAGTTTATTTCCGATTGCAAAGCAGCAATCTGAGCCTCGGCTTTGTTTAAAGATTCATACCATTCCCGTTCAGGATCGCTATCGGCAACAATTCCAGCGCCTACCTGTCCATAAACTTGAGCTTGATCCGAATCAGCAGCTTTAACGTAGAGTAAAGTCCGAATCAGGATATTGAGATCTAAATTGCCCCGTTGATCGAGATAACCACAGGAGCCATAAAATAGACTACGACGGAAGGGTTCCAACTCTTCAATAATCTCCATGCAACGCACCTTGGGACAACCTGTAATGGTTCCTCCAGGAAAAACACCCCGAATCAAATCTACAGCATCGCAATCAGGGTGTAATATTCCTTTGACGTTGCTAACCAGATGCATGACATGACTATAGCGTTCAATTACTAGCAACTCATCGACTTTAACCGAACCCCACTGACAGACTCGACCAAGATCATTACGCTCTAGATCTACCAGCATAATATGTTCCGCCCGTTCCTTCGTATTTGCCAGTAACTCTGCTGCCAAAGCGCGATCGCTCTCTTCGTTTTTTCCTCTTCTTCT
>JAAUYH010009437.1_pt1 | contig 17265 bp, 15 predicted proteins | sample 7278061 | NCBI WGS metagenome assembly JAAUYH01 (sample SAMN14350203, study PRJNA611818) | marine sediment metagenome | isolation source: surface marine sediment (0.6m) | place: French Polynesia: Moorea | collected 2018-08 | reverse complement strand
TCAGGAACAACTTGATGAAAAAATTGGTGCTGTAGTTAATGTCAAAACCCAAGATTTGCTACTTCAAATTCAGCAAATCCAAGATAGTATTGGTAACCTTAGTCAAGAAATCACCCAAATAGTTCTCGAAAGGCTTGACGAGAAAATTGATGCTGTCGTGAACGTGAAACTTCAAGATTTAAGACTTCAAGTTGAGCAAATTCAAGGCATTATTGATAATCGGGTTGATGTTGTCGTAAACTCAAAAGTTGCAGACCTTACTCAAACTATCAAAAATCAGATTATTGAGCAGATTAAACCAGATATTGACCAACAGATTAATGTTGTAATTGATCAATCTACAGGCGATAATGCGGATCTAGTACTCAACAACGTTAGGAAAGAGGTAGATAATCTGATCAATGCCAACTTTGACAATAAACTACTGAACTTCCGTGATAATCAACTAGCGACCATCATCCAAAATGAATTAAATCAGAACTTCACTGATTCAATTACGGCAACAGTTATCAATAATGTCAAACATCAGCAATTCTTCCTTGATATTAAGCAAGCAATTGAAACCGATATCAATAATTTCTACGCACGCTTAGGACAGTTCCAGACTCAGTTGTATCTCAAAATAGAACAAGGCGATACTCAGCTTTATAACTGGACTCTTGAACAACTTGTTGCTCTCCAAGGCTGCATGAGCGATCGTCAATCTCTGGTGGACATGTTTGAGTCCTTTGCTGCCAAACTTAAAGATGAATTGGATAGTGCTCCTTGCGTGCAACCCAGCCGTTTCACTCCATTCACTAAAACTTGGGAACAGTCTCAAATATCCCCTGCACAACCTCAGCAATTGCCAGGAAGTTAATAGGTAATAAATAAATTAGGTAATAGGTCAAAAAATTTATGACCTATTACCCAAGAAGAATCTCCAAAAAAATTAAAGCTCTAAGTTCCAATCATGTTCTAAATTATTTCTGGTTACTTCGATGCCAATTTTTTCTAGAGATGCGAATAATTTACTTGCCGCTTTATTTGCCAACTCTTTTGCCAGCTCCTGATTGTCATTGTGGGAAGTAAGTCGTATCACTATTTCGTTATCTATCAATTCGGCATTAAAGGTCATTTGACTTTGGTTCATGGGTAAAGAAAGATCCCTAGAACAACTAAGGTTGGTTAATGAATAATATGATTGTTCAGACCAAGTTTAGTCTTGAATCTCTAACTTGACCACTAATTTTGAAAATGAGTTATTTCTATCGTGCGGTGCTGCTCTCTTGCGCTATATTATTTCAGATCTTTTATGAGGACAGACAAGGAGGTGTAATTAGACTCAAACCCTTTGGCAAAACTGCTGCACCCGCCTAGTTAAGCCATCTGCGATCGCCACACGGTACTTTGTACTTCAAAATAGACCCTAATGGCGATCTTTCTTGGGCAAATGAAGCTTTCAAGGTATACAATCTTCAGCCTTTGCCCAAGTCTCCCAAGGAAGTTAAGTTACCCGAAGGCATGGAGTTTGGTTCGCCAGAGGCAGAAACTTTTTTACAGCAGTGCTGGACTTCTCAAACCCATGTTACTCTTTCTCCGTAACGATTTTTGATTAGTAACGCCAACATAATTTCTTGTTCATTTAAAGTATTAGGAGGAATAAATATGGCTTCTGAGTCTAACAAAAAGGAAGGTAATCTATTATATGAAAAAAGTGTTGTAGACCAAGAGGAACTTGATAGTGGAGAAAGGACACAATTTAATCCTCAAGTCAAACATTTTAATTCCCAGAATATGGCTTATTTGGCTCGATGTGCTAGAGCTGTGTATGGTAGGTTTGAAGCTGAAGGGAAAGATCGTTCTAAGGCAGACTCAACTGATAGCCCAGAAATTAAGGAAGAGTTGTCGAACACTCTTGGATATAACTTTGAGAACACTACTAAATATGACCCTAAAAAGCCTAGTGCCGAACTATTCACTTTTATGTCGCGTCAGACAGAAACCCAAGGGTGTGTAGTGGGAGATGAAGAAAAAATAATCGTTGTTTTTCGCGGGACTCAACAAAAGCTGGACTGGCTGGCAAACGCTAAACTGCATCAAGAAACCTGGACTGCAACCCGCAAGATTGGCAAGGTTCACGTAGGTTTTTATGAAGCCTTTGTATCTGTATGTTCCAAGATGGAAGATTACATCAAACAACTGTGGACTAAAGATCAACCAATTTGGGTAACTGGACATAGTTTAGGAGGAGCATTGGCAACCTTAGCTTGTGCCCACATAGAGTTGCAAATGCCTGATGAGTATCGGGTAGCTGGAGCCTATACCTTTGGACAACCCCGGGTCGGTAATGATGATTTTGCAGATGCTTTTGATGAACGCTTAAAAGGTCGTTTCTTTCGCATCATGAACCAGAATGATGTAGTTTGTGTCCTACCATCTAAAGTTTTTGTCCAGCCTTCCAAACTAATTGTACCCAAACCAATTCGTTACAAACATGTGGGCACACCAATCTATTTTAATGACAAAGGGGAACTGGTTTATGATGCCAATTGGTTCGAAAGAGTTGGCGGTCGAGTTAAGGGTATTGTAGGCGACTTTGTTAAAGATTTTGGGCAGGATATCTTAAACCTGGAGATGCAGGAAATTGCCAAGCTGGAAATTAGTACTATCAGAGATCATTTTATAGCAGAGTGTTATTTACCTTTAGCTAAGGAACATCTCAAAAAATTAACCGAGGATAAATTAGAAGCCGAGAATAAAGTAGATTAATCTCTGGGTTGTTCAACTGAATTTGAGAATGTCACCAACGATAAAAGTAACTTTTCTAGATTAACAACACAAAACAAATAAGTTAAGTAGTATTTATTACAAAAAATAAAGTGTTTGTCAAGGTTTACATAAATTATATGTACAATTTATGTGAACCTCAAAATTTGAGGTAAAACTTGTTGAATTTTTCAGATAATTGGGGCAGTAATTTTTTTGCTTCAATTTTTGGTCAATTTAAATTAAGCAAGAAAATTTTTTAAAGGTATGTTTTCTCTGATTGTAATATTTTGTGGCTCTCCAATATTTGTGAGGCCAAATTAAAAACTAAAAAGCTCAAAGCCTTACATAGTAGAGTAAAGTTTTGACAGTAGAAAATCTTTTAGTTTCTTGAGAAACCTATAGGACAAGACTTTTATCTGATTTAGCTTCTCTGAGCATACATATGAACTGAAATGGTCTATTTTGTCTCGCTCGAAATATCTTGTTTTTTTTAAATAAAGAACCCTCCAAAAAAAGTCTCAGAAACAAAGTCTACTAATCTAAAGAGTCAGAAATTAGGAGAGTAATCAAGAAGGATAACAAAGAAGATAGAGGTTAAATGTCTATTATGTCTCTAATATTTCTCAAAATCCATGATTGCAAATTCTCTTCCCTAAATTTGTTACCTTGCTCTTCTAAGCATTATGCAGCAGTTTTGTAACTAAACAATGGAGAGATTAAATATATGAAACGCCTAATTGTTTGTTGTGATGGAACTTGGCAAGACCTGGAATGTCCTTATCCCACTAACGTCGTTAAAATAGCTCAAGCTATTGACCCGATCGCCGGTGACAGGATCGTTCAAGTAGTTTTTTACGACGAAGGCATTGGTACGGGCGGCAGTACTGAAGTTCAAAAAAAAATAGATCTGGTTGCTGGAGGTGCGATTGGTAAGGGCATTGACAAGAACATTCAGGATGGCTATCGTTTTCTCTGTCTTAATTACTCTCCAGGTGACGAAATTTATCTGTTTGGATTTAGTCGCGGTGCCTATACGGTGCGGAGCCTTGCTGGCTTGATGTATAATTCTGGGTTGCTCTCACGCCCTAACATCCGCCACATCCCAGAAGCCTATGAACTGTATCGCGATCGCCTCAAGCCAGACCACCCGAATATTGCCGATTTTCGCCAGAAATATGGGTTCAAAACCGCAAAATATGGCGATCGGGTTCCGATTACCCTGCTTGCTTGCTGGGACACAGTCGGTTCTTTGGGGATACCCGATCTTACCTCCTTCCTAAATCTCGACCGCAAGATTAACGATCAATACCAATTTCATGACCCTAAGTTAAGTCCAATTATCCAAAATGCCCTCCATGCAGTTGCTATTGACGAAAAACGCAGCACCTTCTACGCCAGCCTAATGGAGAAAAGCAATCGAACAGAAGAACAACGGCTAATTCAAAAATGGTTTCCTGGCGATCACGGCTGTGTTGGTGGGGGTTCAAAAGAACAAAGTGGTTTGTCAGACGGCGCTTTACAATGGATGACTGACTCGATTAAGGAATTAGGGCTTGGTCTTGAGATCGATACCAGTGTCATTCCCACTGGTGTTCATCCCGATCCTGACGCTGAATATAAGGTTGAACCGAAGAGCATTATCGGCAAGATGACGAGAATTTTGGGTACCAAAGTTCGCAAGGTCTCAGATAACTTTGATGACTTACATGAAAGCGTGAAAAAACGTTGGCACGATCTGGGAGACTATCGTCCGCCCAATTTGCAGAAACATAGCTTCAAGCTAAATGAATATTTACAGTAGATTAGGCGAATTGTAGCGACCTAATTATCAGACTATAGTTTTGCTAATTCTGGCAATAATTGAGCAAAAGCTTTGCCCCGATGACTGACTCGATTCTTAGTTTCCGAGGACATCTGGGCAAAAGTTTTTTGTAATTCGGGGACATAAAAAATCGGATCGTAACCAAAACCACCCTCACCACGAGTTTCTCTTAAAATTTCTCCTGGACAAACTCCTTTGGTTTCTAAGGCAATAGTACCATCGGGACGGGCGATCGCGATCGCGCAAATAAATTTTGCTTGACGCTGGGACTCTTCTCCTAAAGCAGTTAATAATCTAGTAATTCTCTCGGTATCAGTCTTGCCATAGCGAGCAGAATAGATTCCTGGCGCACCATTTAAGGCATCTACTACTAAACCCGAATCATCTGCGATCGCCCATTCTCCTAGAGCCTTAGCTACTTCACTAGCTTTCAGACGAGCATTGGCAATAAAAGTTGTTCCGGTTTCGGCAATTTCTAATTCTTGGGGTTTTAATTCCAATTGCCAATCCAAACCCGTTAGATATTCTGCCATTTCTCGGAGTTTTCCTGGATTACTTGTCGCAACAATTAACTTTCTTGACATTAGATTATCTGAGTAGCTGTCTAAAATCAATTACCTACACTTGATCTTTAATATTAAAAGGAGTAGCATGACTACCCCTTGTTCATAAAAATAATTATTAATTATAATTATCTTAAGCTTACTCGTTACAGAAAGCTTTCACTGTTTCTTCTAACTCTAATTGTAATTGAGCATCAGTTGCCATAGTACCTAAAGATTCTAACTGTTCATCTGGGATTTCTAAACCATAACTGGTTAAAGTTTGACTCAATAAAGACTCAATATCTACTAGAGATGTTTGTAATTTAGGATCGCTATTATCTCCTGTACATGCTAATGTTTTTAAAATTTCAAAATCTTCTTGACTGATATTAAAATTAGTAGTTTCTTGGGCATTGATTTCTGTGGAAATAGCTAAGCCAAGAGTTATGGCAATAATATATACTATTTTATTCATATTCTGTTTTTCCTTATAAAATAAAGAAGCTTATATTATGTTTGTAACACATAATATAAATATCGAACATTAGTATTTTAAGTTAAAAACTAGATCGTAAAATAACTACGGAATCAGTAATCGTTACAATCTTGAATTAGATTTTAGGTTCAAGTAGATATACTTATTGGTTACGTCCCATATCGACTAGCTAAGAGCTAATCACCAAGGGATTTCAAACCCCAGCAAATAACTCTTGCCAAGTTTGAGCTTGCTGAGCTGGTTTAGTTACTATTTCCACAATCTTATTCTTGGCATCATCATTAAACAAAGCTTCAATACAAACTTCTGCCACTTTCTGTCTGGGAATACTGCCTTCAAATAAAGTATCAGCGGGCGACATTAAAATCTGCTCTGTATTATCCTCATTTCTCAGTCCCCCTGGTCTAACGATGGTGTAGGTCAAACCACTTTGTTGTAGATAGGTTTCTGCTTGTTTTTTCCAGAAAAGAACTAACCAAAATAAATTAAGCGGATGGAAGAATTTGGAGACACAGAGGGAGGAAACTATTACAAAATGCTCTACATTGTTTTCTTTGGCAAGATTAACTAGGTTTTTAGTTCCTTGAAAATCTATTTGATAAGGCTCGGTAAAATTAAAACTGGGAGTAGCTCCAGTGGCACAAATTAATAGATTACAACGAGATATTGCCTCGGTTAGCGTATCTGGTTGGGTGACATCTCCCAAAACAAAATCTACTCCAGAAGGAAATAATTCCTGTGCCTTTTCGAGATTTCTCACTAGAGCTGTTACCGTAATATTACGTTTTAATAATTCTTTAACTATATGTTTTCCTGTTTGTCCAGTAGCGCCAACAACCAATACCTGCATAAGAATCTAAATCACACCTGTTTTAATACAAAAATGTTTCACTGAAAATATCGACCCCCTCATTATAGGGAATTTCTCGTTAAGCTTGCCCGTCTCTTGGTCAGCACCGAAAACGGAGGAGTATTTTGGTTTAACACCAACAATTGAATTGGTAGCCTGGAAAAAAATATGCAGTTTAAATTTATACAAGCTCAAGACCCCAGATTCGCGAAAGTGTCAACTCAGAAGTCAACTGTACCCAAAAAGTCCCTAGAAATCACTAAGCCTTTTTTGTTTGAAGGTAATTTTGTCGGCTATATGGATATGTATAGCGATGCGGATACAGTAGCGAAATATCTTGATGCTCATGATCATTGGTTTGTCAGTTGTGCTCATCCGATGAAGGTAGAACCGCTAGGAAATAATGGCTATACCTTAATAGTGGGTCGTTTTTCGTCTTTTGGTTATGAAGTAGAACCTCAGGTTGCTTTAGTCTTTCATCCTGCTCAAAACCGAGTTTATACAATGCATACTGTACCAGTCCCTAACTATGAATATCCCGGTTATGAAGTGCAATATGATGCTGCTATGGAATTGCAAGAAATAACCCCTGAGCAAATTCTAGGAACCAAAATTACTAAGGTATTTGCTGATCAAGAATCTATTCCGTCAATGGTCACCAGGGTTAGTTGGCAATTAGATTTGACTGTGACAGTTGATTTCCCTAAGTTTATCTATAAATTACCAGTTTCTTTAATTCAAAAAACAGGAGATCACTTATTATCTCAAATTGTGCGTCAGATATCTCCCCGTCTTACCTATAAAGTACAAAAAGATTTTCATACAGGCTTAAAGTTACCAATGCCACCTAAAACTGGTAGAACATTGCAAAAAGTACCAAAGCTATCAAACTCCAATGATGAGCAAGCCGCCTAAACCATAAATAATTATTGATCAATTGGGATCGAGTAGGCGAGAAAATCGGGCTCGATTCCTTTAAGTTGTAAATATTGAGGCTGAATCTGTCGATATGGTGGAAAGTCAAGATGATTCAGGACTGTTTCTGAAACTAAGATGCTATTGGGGGCAGCATTTTTTTCTAATCTAGCAGCGATATTTACCACTTGGCCGATCGCGGTATAGTCTTTTCTTTGTTGACCACCAAACATTCCCACAACAGCGTCACCTTGATGAATGCCAAAACGCAATTGTAACGGGGGAAGATTCTTGTCTACACCAATTCCTTGGGCTTGCCATTTTTGATTTAAGGGTTGGAGATAACTGTACATTGCTTGCGCCGTAGCGATCGCTTTTTGACCTTGTTCTTGGGGAGATAAGGCTTCTGGTGCCCCAAAAAGAGCCATAACCGCATCCCCCAGAAATTTATCAATGGTACCGCCTTGCTCAAATACAGCTTGAGCCATGGCCTCTAGATATTCATTGAGTAATTCCGATAAGAGGTTAACTTCTAGTCTACTTGATAGGTTAGTAAAGCCTACTAAATCGCAGAATAAAATCGTGACCGATTGCAGTTCTGGGTTGAGATCAAGAGTTAGTTGGCCCGCTGCCGCTTTATTGGCGATCGCTTCTGGCAAGAATCGTTTTAAAATTGATTCAGTCAGATAGTGATTCAATTCTGCAACTTTTTGCTGACTAATTTGAAGTTGTTCTGCCTGTTTTCTGGTCTTGTCATAAAGTCGGGCTTGTTTAAGCGCGATCGCTGCTTGAGTAGCTACGGCTTGTGCTAATTGAATTTCTGAGGGCTCCCATTGACGCGAAAGAGCAGATTGACGCAGAGTCAGACTTCCCGTAATCTCTCCATTTAGAAGTAAAGGCACAATCAACAAAGCTTTAGATTTAGCACGCCAAGGTAAATCATGTCGAGCTAGTTCCTTTTGGGCTTCGAGATCTTGAAAAACTAGTGGTTTGCGCTCTTGTAAAAGTTTTTGGAGAACCGGATTATCGGCAATTTGGACTAAAGAAACCGTTGAATTTTGATTGTGGGGATTCTCATTAGAGAGCAATGTTGATTCTTGAGGATTATAAAAAGCGACGCAACGCATAAAGCGATCGCTTTTTTTCCAAAGAGAAAGACTGCACCCATCTACTCCTAAAGCCGAACCTAATTCGCTAACAATAGTATTAAACATTACTTGAGGCTCTAAACTACCCCGAATAGCATTAATAATACGGTTCAGAGTAGCTTCTCTTTGGGCTAAATTCCGCATATTTTCATAAGCTTCGATTTGGGCGATCACTAAACCCGCTTGAGTCGCCATCTTGCCTGCCAATTTTATTTCTTCAGGTTGCCAATTACTTGCTGGTTGACAGCGATATAAAGTGAGAGTGGCTTTAAGATTTGCTTGATCAGTTAAAGGGATTGAAAGACCAGACTTGATCTTGAGTTGTTGACAAGCCGCATCTAAAAGATCTAATGTTTGTCCCTGGGGCTGACGCTGGTTCTGACCGCTTTCTTTGGCAAAGTGACCTTGCCAGGGTCGCTTGTCAAGATCGTTAAAAATGACTAACTTATCGGTAAAGGATACCGTTTTTTGCCAAGTCTCACTACTAATACTTAATAAATGCTCCCGATTAGCTTGATAGTAAAAACACTGTGGCTGATTGCTCAAACTCTCTTGAGCACAAATAGTAGCAATATCTGCATTTAAAACTATGCCAATAGTCTCTACAATGTTTTGACAAATAGTTTTCCAAGATAAACTATCGAGTCTGGGACAGGACAACTCCACAATGATAAGCTCTTTAGACTAAAGCACATTGTTATTATTCCCATACGGCAAAAAAAAAAATACACTAATCTATATATTAGATAATTAGAATAAATAACCTTAAATAAAAAATAGTTTTTACTGAATGTTTTTTTTATCTTCAACAGAAAATGATGATAAATGCAACACTATGGTTCGTAATGCTCAAAGAAAAGATGTTTCTGAATTAGCGACTACTATTGTTGCTTGCTTTTATGATTTTCCTCCCATTTTGAGTTGGATCAATCCACTTTTAAAATTAACGATCTCGGAAGACTTACGCTATCGTCTCCAAAACTCACCTCTGCTCTATTGTTGCTTAGTTGCCACGAAAAACTCACAAATTGCTGGTACAGTTGAGATTTCTCTTCAGCAACCCTGGTGGGCGATCACAGCACAATCCCCGTATATTTCCAACTTGGCAGTCAAAAAAAACTATCGCCGTCAGGGAATAGCCAAAAAATTGTTAACTCAATGTGAACAGGTATCTCGTAATTGGGGTTATCGAGAAATTCGGCTTCATGTATTAGCAGACAATCACTCTGCCCAAAAACTTTACCTGGGGATGGGCTACAAATGTATCTCAGAAGAAACGAGTTGGCACTTTCTATGGCCTAATTATTCCTCACGTCTATTAATGAAAAAAGAGTTAGACAATCTTGACTAAAAATCTACCAAGCCGACTTATATGTTCTAAAATCTTAAAGAAAATATAAAACTATAAAATTTTGTTAAGGGGAGATAGGGTATGTATATTGTGCAGATTGCCTCAGAATGCGCTCCTGTGATCAAAGCTGGTGGCTTAGGAGATGTAGTCTATGGACTAAGTCGAGAACTAGAAAATCGGGGTCATTGTGTAGAGCTAATTCTCCCCATGTACGATTGCATGAGATATGACCAGATTTGGGGGATTCACGAAGCCTATCGAGGTCTGAGTGTCCCTTGGTATGGTGGTACTATCAATTGCAACGTTTATTGCGGTTGGGTACATGGGAGATTATGTTTCTTTATCCAACCATATTCGGGGGATAACTTCTTTAATCGAGGCTACTATTATGGTAGCAACGACGATAACATGCGCTTTGCCTTCTTTAGTAAGGCTGCTTTGGAATTTTTGTTGGTTAGTAATAAGCGTCCTCATATAATTCATTGTCATGATTGGCAAACTGGTTTAGTTCCCGTGCTACTGTATGAGATCTATCAGCATAATGGTTTGGGAGGACAAAGAGTCTGCTACACAATTCATAACTTCAAACATCAAGGGATTGCTGGTGGTGATATTCTTTGGGCAACTGGCCTCTATCGTGAGGATTATTACTTCAATTATGATCGCCTCAGGGATAATTTTAATCCTTTTGCTCTTAATTTGATGAAGGGAGGAATTGTTTATTCCAATTATGTCAATACGGTTTCTCCTCATCATGCTTGGGAAGCCCGTTATCAAGATGTCGGATACGGTTTAGGTCATACTTTAGAAGTTCATCAAAGTAAATTTGGTGGCATCCTCAATGGTGTTGACTATAGTATCTGGAATCCCGAATGCGATCGCCATATTCCCCATCATTTTTCTCTTGATGACATGGGTGGTAAGGCTCTAAACAAAAAAGCTTTGCGTGAAAGATTGTTGTTACAGGATGTTGATAAACCGATCATTGCCTATATTGGCAGATTAGATCAACAAAAAGGGGTGCATCTGGTACATCACGCTATGTATTATGCTCTCAATAGAGGAGCACAGTTTATCCTCTTGGGTTCTGCTACCGAATCTAGTATTAATGATTGGTTCTGGCATGAAAAACACCATCTCAATAATAATCCTGATGTTCATTTAGAGATTGGATTTAACAGTGATTTAGCCCATTTGATTTATGCAGGAGCAGATATGATGGTGGTTCCCAGTAATTATGAGCCTTGTGGCTTAACCCAGCTCATTAGTTTGAAATATGGTACAGTGCCCATTGTCAGGGGCGTTGGTGGATTAGTGAGTACTATTTTTGACCGCGATCACGATCAAGATCATGCCGAAGAAAAACGCAATGGTTATGTGTTCTATGAAACTGATAACCATGCTTTAGAATCTGCTATGGAAAGAGCAATCGGTCTCTACAAAGAATTTCCCAAAGAATTTGAACAACTCAGACAACAAGGGATGGAATATGATTACTCTTGGAGTAAGTCAGGTGCCAGGTATGAAGGAGTTTATGACTTCATTAAAGCCTTTTAAGCGGTGTGACCCTGCGGATTTTTGAGGACACGCATTCTGACGAGCGACCCTGCTGCGGAAACCGGCAGCTGAGGAACGCGCGAGGAGGTTTCCTTAGAATAGTGGTTCCCAAAGGGTGCGGAGCAATGTCCGTAATCCGCCAAGGAAGCGGTCAGACCCCGCGTCGGCGTAAGACGCAAGGGAATGCTGACCAAGAGACGCCCTAAAGGATATGCGGAGCGGTATGCTTTAGCGCTAGCTTCGCGTCACGCACAGGGCGTACAAGCTTTCGAGGTTCCCTCGAAAGACAGCACTTCACCAAGAGAAGGATGAGGACTAGGACTATTTTCTTACTCCTCTGTTCTTTCTAGGAGGTGCGTAAGCGGTGGAAACTCCTAAAGGGTTAAACAGTTTGTTTATTCTGGGTAACCCTTTAGGCAGTTGTTTCTTAGGGAAACCACCACCGCGAGAGGAAATGCTGCACCAAAGAACTGACTTGGGAATGTCCACCAATCAAGACTTGCACCCATTATTTTAATTATTTTCATATTACAAGAGGTTAATTAATGCGTATTCTGGTTATGGGAGGAACCCGTTTTATTGGGGTTTATTTAACTAAAGTTTTGGTAGCACAAGGTCATGAAGTAGTTTTGTTTAATCGGGGTAATAAACCTGCACCAGTAGCGGGCGTTAGCCAAATTCATGGCGATCGCAAAGATCCGATTCAACTCAAGGAAAAGTTAGCTAAAGAAAGCTTTGATGCTATTTTTGACAATAATGGACGAGAATTAAGCGATACTCAGCCTTTAGTCGAGATTTTTCAAGATCAAGTCCAACATTTTATTTATGTAAGTTCAGCTGGCGTTTATCTTAAATCCGACCAAATGCCCCATCGAGAAGGTGATGCGGTTGATCCTAAGAGTCGCCATAAGGGCAAACATCAAACGGAAGCTTATTTAGCCGAATCGGGGATTCGGTGGACTTCGATTCGTCCTACTTATATTTATGGCCCTCAAAATTATAACGATCTCGAAGCTTGGTTTTTTGATCGCATTGTGAGAAATCGTCCGATTGTGATACCAGGAAATGGTTGTCATATAACCCAATTTGGTCATATTCAAGATTTGGTTAATGCCATGGCGGCGGTGATTGGGAATTCTCAAGCTATTGGTCAGATTTATAATATTTCAGGCGATCGCTATATAACTTTTGATGGGTTAGCTAAAGCTTGCGCAACAGCGGCTGGCAAATCACCTGAAGAAGTTAAGCTAATTCATTACGATCCGAGTCAATTTGATTTTGGCAAACGCAAAGCTTTTCCGATTCGAGTACAACATTTCTTTGCTGAAATTAATAAAGCAACGCAGGAGCTAAATTGGCAGCCAGAATATGATCTAATATCAGGACTTAAAGATTCTTTTGTTAATGATTATTTAGCTTCAGGACGAGATAAAGCAGAAATTGATTTCTCTCTAGATGAACAAATCCTGGAAACCTTTAAATAGTAATAGTTTTGCCATGATTTCTATTATCAGGGATTCCCTCTAGGGGCGAATGGCCATTCGCTCCTACTCTATCTGCAAAACCGATTTATCCCAAATTAAAGAATGTTTGCTACACATGCAATTTAGGTAGGGGTTTGGCAATGCCAAACCCCTAAACCCCTACATTTATCTGTCGGATTTTTTGTTCAAATTGGTATTAATCGCAATCGCGGTTGTAGTTTGCCGTGTTCATTATACGAACATGCTTATCTTCTCGTATTCAAGGCAAAGCTCGACAAATTCAGCATTCGGCCCATTTACGTAACAGATTAGCAATAGTTTTAGAAATGAGATCGAATTCAACAGTTTTACCCTCCTTAGCAAATATTGATCGCCTTACCGTATCGAGATCGAATAGGAGTTCTCGATCGCCCGCATCCCGAATAAAACTCTGTACCCAACCCACTGCAACGAGACGAGTACCTTTGGTCACTGTACTAACTCGATGTATAGTTGTAGAGGGATAAATCAGTGCCGAACCAGCATCTAATTTAAAACTTTTTTCATCCTGAACTCCCTCGGTGATCAATTCTCCACCTTGATATTCCTCTGGAGAATTTAAAAATAGGGTAAAAGAAACATCTGAACGATAACAATTGCCCATTATGGCATTATCCACATGATGATCGTAGGACATACCCTCGTCATAACGGCTCAAGAGCATAGAATGAATTGCTTTAGGACGAACTGCCGTCTGAAATAAAGCATTGCGATTTAAAGCAGCTTTAATTTTGCCTTGAAGATCTTTAGTTTGAGATGTTCCCCCTTTAAGTTGCTTATTGTTTTTAACCAATTTGGCATGCCAGCCAGCCGTCAGTTTGCCATCCACAAACTCCGCCTTACTTAAAATACTATTAATATCAGTTAGCTCTTCTGAACTTAAAACATCTGCGATCGCAAAAATCATGAATTGCAGTTGGAGATGATAGCGGTATTGACTTGAATAAAAGGTTTTAGGTATCCAATTTTACACTCAATTGTTCCAAAAAGTACTAGGAAAATATTTCTTTCTCCCTAACACCTACCACCTAAAACCTTTGACCTTCAGAGCATAGCCCCCACAATTAGTCTCTATTTTCGCAATTCAATTTGAGAAACCAGACTATAAACTTCAGAAGGGGATTTAACTGGGGTTGCTGGCGGATTGACCGAAGGCCAAGCAGATTTTAATTCCGCAAAACTCTCAAGAATCTTCTTATGAGCTTCGAGATCTTCTTGCTGTTTCTGCCTGCTGATATTTTGATAGAGTTCTTCAGCATACATAACAAATCCTCGCGAATCCTGATATTCTACAAGTTCCACAAATTGATTATTCGCGATCGCTGCTTCGTATTCAGCCGCCGCATTTTTTAGTAATTCAACAATCACATCCATTACCAGTCCAGGAGACTGAAGTTGTTCTGCTGGTAAAGCAGCGACCGCGCCATCAATCGCAGTTAAGGAATCAGAGATCGCTTGTTGTGTCTCAGGAGATTCTGGTGCTGATTTAAATAAATCCTGCATTTCCACTAAAGTTGGTTTGAAATCGGCTACATTGCGTGCCGGTAATTCGGCTTCAATGTCACTGTACAATTCTTCCACAGGATGCCCGATATGAGGCTCAGCTTCTTCGTAATTACCTTCAGCAATGAGTTCTTGAGCCACGATTAAATGACCTTTCATTAAGCCAAGGGAAGTCAGATAGTCTACATCAGCATTTCCGCTAGTAGTGCCGCCTTCACCACCTTCGCCACCTTCGCCACCTTCGCCGCCTTCACCACCTTCACCACCTTCACCACCTTCACCGCCTTGAGCAATCAGCAACTCAGAGACCATAGAATTAGAATCAGCCGCAACTTCTAAATTATCATCTGCAACATTGGCCGCTAGAGTCTGAGAGCCGGTCGCACTCGCCAAACTAACGGCTAAAAATAACTCTATAGCTTTGAATTTAGTTGCCATTTCAATACCTATTAATACTATTACAATACAATTACTGAAATAGTAGACTATCATTATTGATATCAAATTTCAATAACTTAAAAAATAATTAATTTTAATTGTCATAGAAGCTAATTTATGTCTTGTCTGCAATTACCTTAAAAAATCCCATACAACCATATTCAGCAATATAATCTTGATGGGGATGAAACATATATTTACCAGAATAGGGATAAGCAAATTCTAAAATATGCCGCTCCGCCGTACCCATACTAATTACATCACTTTCTAAGTCGGGTTTGAGGGTACGACCTGTTTTTAATACTTGAAACATATTGGCATGAATGTGAAAGGTAACTACTGGATCGAATTCGATCATGTTCAGTAAATATAAGCGCACTAGTTGATTCTGATAAATCGGTATCGGATAATTGCGGTAATAGTTGGGAATCCCATTAAAAGCATAGAGCTCATTCTTGCCATCATCATCTAAGTCATAGGCTCCCATCACTAACACCATTTCATCTGCGGGAGGACGACCTTGTTTGGGATCGATGATGAATAAGCCATAAAGTCCTTTACCAATATGACGAGTGACTGGAGCAATATGGCAATGATAAGGATGGACGCCATAGGGTTGAGCATCAAATTCATAGACAGTTGTTTTACCCCGTCTCACTCCTTTGATCCCATCCATTTCCACTGGATGTGTGCCGTGAAAATGAACGCTATGGGAATGTCCATCTTCATTATGAAAAATTATTCTTACGCGATCTCCTTCGGTGGCTCTTAAAGTAGGCCCTGGTAAGCGATTGTTATAGTTCCAACTCACATAGGTTAGGGCTCTGTTTAGCTGGACTGTGGAGTTACCGGCTACTAAGTTAAATTCTCTGACTGTACGACCATTTTCTTTCTTTAAAGTCCCATAATCAAATTCCCGTAAAAGGGTCATGGGATTGTAACCGAAGCCGGAATTATCGATATTTTCTGGTATCTGCGGAATTTTTACTGAGCTAGCAGAAGTAGCTGGAAAAGAACTTAATTTAACAGCAGCATAGGAGATTCCCAATCCTGCTAGTCCCCATTTGATTAATTGGCGGCGGCTCCAATTTGGCCGCTCTTGATTGGAGAAGTTAGGCATTTATTGAAACAAAAACTAGTGATGTACTCCCATCGCCTCCGCAAGCGGTAGGCGTGGGCTTCCCGCTCACGAAGATAATATTATTCAGTAAACAGTTGATAATACTTACTTACAGATTAAATTACAACACAATGCTAGTCAGAATGGCTCAAAATAATTAATAGCAGATCGTTAGTATTGATTGCCTAAGCTTTAACCACTTTAGTTTGAATACTTTCTATAGAATTTCCTAAGGTACGGGACTTTACTGCACGGAACATGCCAAATCGGCAAAGACCACTACCAAAGGCAATTCGCATCAGTAATAAGGTTGGGACTTCTCTTAGAGATTTAATTAAGCCCGAAACACCAAAACGAATCAGACCTTGTGGTCTAACTATTCCTTGCCAAATCGAATCAAACCAAGAGGGCAGAGTTTCCTGTGTCCAATCTGCTGTTACCACAACTCCTTCGGCTAATCCAGTTTCTGTAATTAATTCAGAAAAGCCTTCTATGCTAGAAAAAGCTGGATGCGACCATTGGTCTAATAATTGACGCATTACAGGTTTTTCCCAAAAATTAAGAGGTAAGGTACGCTCATCTCGCTGATTCCAGTCAGCTACAACTAATATTCCACCAGGCTTTAATACTCGCATCATTTCTTGAGCATACTTGGCTTTATCTGCCATGTGAGGACCTGCTTCGATCGACCAAACAACATCGAAACTATCATTGGGGAAAGATAGTGCCAGAGCATCATCTACCTGAAATTTAGCATCAATTGTTTGCGGGGTTAATTCCTGGGCGCGCTTGACTTGTTGGGGGCTAATAGTAATTCCCGTAACGTCAAAACCATAATCTTTTGCCAGAATACGGCTGCTGCCACCGATTCCGCAACCGACATCTAAAACAGTAGTACCATGAGGGAGCTTGTCTAAGCCACCCCATTTCACCATTTCATGTACAAAGTCGGATTTAGCTTGCAAAAAATTTTTGCTTCGTAGTGGTGAACCATAATGACCTAGATGGATATGCTCGCCCCAGTAAAATTCCAGAATACCGTCTTGAGTCCATTCATCATAGGAATTGGCTACGGTTTCGGACGATTCATAATTGCGAGGAGTAATTAGGTATAACGTAATCCCTACTATTAGGAGTAAAAGAAGAAATCCCAGGAAGTAGTATATGTACATGTAAATGAGACCGCAATATTTGTTTACAATTTTGTTTTCATAATATCAAGTTATCTACACTTAAGGCTTTTGCC
>JAAUYH010248913.1_pt1 | contig 17269 bp, 19 predicted proteins | sample 7278061 | NCBI WGS metagenome assembly JAAUYH01 (sample SAMN14350203, study PRJNA611818) | marine sediment metagenome | isolation source: surface marine sediment (0.6m) | place: French Polynesia: Moorea | collected 2018-08 | reverse complement strand
GTATATAGCGTTTCTCGGACTCATGGGGTACACTTAACTCCTGCCTCCTGCCCCCTGCCTCCTGCCTCCAAGCGATAACCTCTGTACCTCACAAGTATGAGAACTGCTATAGTATTTTTTCATTAGCGTTCAGTGGGAGTTAACGTTAGGGTTATCATTTCTCCTGATTCGTCTATTTCCAAAGCATTGATAATATTAATCGTGTCGTTGGATAACTTAGTAATATTTTCGTTTACTTCATCTTCTGACTGTTGAGGAATGGTTAATAAAGCTGTTTTTGCTCCTTGAAATAAACTTAAGTTAGTCAGAGGAATCTTCTCAAGAATTGTGAGTTCTTTATCTTGATTTTCAGTTAAAGTAACTTGATGACATTGGTTATTACTTTGTTGACAAATAACCGTTTCATTGGCAGGAATCAATACTTTATCTTTAAATTCAATGGATTTAATTTCATTCAAAGGAATGCCAGTGGTATAACCTTTAAAACTAATGATTAAACTACGAGTATTCAAATCGATAAAGTTTCCTGTCGTCATATTGCCTGATTTCAAAGAAACCAATACAAAATCAGGAAAAACAACTTGAATTTTTTGGTTAATATTTTCTTGTTTATTTTGTTGAGAGAGTAGTAACGAGGGTAAGATAGGAGTGCCTAAAGCCATATGAGGAACTGTAACAACGGCACTCATTAATATCATGGATAATAATCGTTTCATGGTGAAAACTCCTCAAGACAACAATAATAGATGATACTATGAAAAAACCCGGTTGATAACCGGGCTGCACTAGCTTGTGTCTATAAAAAACGAAGTCACTATCTAACAGATAGGGCTACTTAGTGCCTATTGAGCTAAATTACAAGTCAAAGGACAAGCAGCATAAATAGAAGTGTGAGAGGGAGTTGCTTCGCCGTGCAGCCATCTCAACCAATGAACATCTTGGGGATGAATCCCTTTAACGGTAAGTAGTGCGGCCCCTAAGAAAATCACTAATAAATTAACACCAATCAAAGATCCAACCACCAATAAAACAGCACTTACCGGTAAAACAGATTGTAAAACAATTGATGCTAAAGCCCCAAACGTTGCCATTAAAACAACCAGGGGAAACCCAACAACTAATAAACAGACAATTAACGTAAAACTCCAAACTAAGAAGCTCTTAACAAACGTTAAAGAGTCAACTTTTCCTAATTCAGTTTTTTGTGCAAATTCCATATCTTCCTCCAGAGCAAACCAGTAACTTTATCTATTTTTTAGATAACGCTGTGTCAATCAGTATAGATAATCTCACAGAAAAAATGAGGGTTTTGAAAAAAAAATTTACATTCAACGGTTATTTTAGGGGTTAAAGATTGCAAAATGTTGCAGACAATTTTGATCTCAACGAAATTATCGGGGATCAAGCCTATCGTCATAGGATTGAATGTAATCTTTTGTAATATTCATCAAAATTACAAAAAAATGTAGCATTAGCTACAACGCTCATTTTTTGTTTTCAATGATTTTCTTGGGCAAAATATTAATATTTCTTAAAATTAGACGATAATTTTTTCAGAAAGAAAATAACGATTAACCCAAAAAACAGCCCGTACCTAAGTTTTTTCAAAAATTTTGGGAATACTAACCAAAGAAGATAACCTGACAGACCATTTAATTTAGCTTATTTCTAGAGAAATATAAAGATTATGACCCAATCCCAACGTCCTTCCTTGCCCCCTTTACCCCCTCCTCCCATGCCTCCAGTGAACGATTTTGAAGAAACCAACATGGACTTAATGGACATGGAAGGCATACCAGAGGCAAGTGGCAGCACCCAATTTATGCCCGCTTCTCCCATTATGAAAGAGCCACAAAGTCCTGTTGAAGCACCCACGCGCCCACCTATGCCGGCACCGCCTCCGTTACCAGCCACACCCCCCAAAAGTTTTGGTCGTTCTCCCGATCAACCCAGTTTGGCCGAATTAATTCGTCATGCCTTTGATGAGGGGTTTTCTGATGTTCACTTAGGGGTAGGAGAAAAACCCCGAATGCGCGATCGCGGGGAAATGACCATTCTGGAGTATCCAGAAGTGGATGAAAACACCTTTATGAGTTGGTTACGGGAAATTCTCAAAGAAGATGAAATTCAACGCTTTAAAAAGGAATTAGAATTTGATGGGGCAACCCAGTATGAGTTTGCCAGGGTTCGGATCAATATTTTTGATAGTTTACGCGGACCGGGTATGGTACTGCGTCTCATTCCCCTGAAAATCTTGACCATGGAACAATTACGACTCCCCATGATCTTCAAAGATATTTCGGACTCTCACAAAGGGTTAATTCTGGTTACCGGTCCCACCGGTTCAGGTAAATCAACTACCATGGCCGCGATGGTGGACTATATTAACAAAGAACATCCCAAACATATCATTACCATTGAAGATCCGGTGGAATTTGTCCACCAAAGCCGTCGTTCTTTGATTAAACAACGGGAAGTGGGGATGCACACCCTCAAGTTTGATAATGCCCTCAAAGCCTCCTTGCGGGAAGATCCAGACATTATTCTGGTGGGGGAAATGCGGGACAAAGAAACGGTGAATACGGCACTCAAAGCGGCACAAACTGGTCACTTGGTCATGGGAACTCTCCACACCAACAGCGCGGTAAAAACCCTAGAACGGATTTTGAGCTTATATAATGCTGAAGAACGGGAAGCGATGCGGGTGGCGATCGCAGAATCTTTGGTGGCTATTATTGCTCAAGGCTTATGTCGAACCACCGATGGAAAACGGGCGGCTTATCACGATATCTTGATCAACACCGAAACGGTCAAAGACTACATTATTCAAGGGAAAAATGACGAAATCCTTGAATTAATGAAGGATGGGGAATTTGATGGTATGATTACCACCAACCAGGCTTTATTTAATCTCTATCAAGAGGGACGCATTACCGAGGAAACTGCCTTAGAATTATCTCCTACCCCCAACGAAATTGCGATGATGTTACGGGGACGAATTTAGAAGAAACTCTAAAGAAATCAAGATGAAGGATGAATATAAGTTATAACAGAATTAATTCTTCCTTCATCCGATCTGTTATTCCTCTAAAAAATAACGAGCATGGCCGAAACAACAAGGGTTATACCGGACTTGTTTAAGGGTATTGCCCTTTTTACCCCAGGTGGCGATCTCGTTTATTGTCTCGATAGAAATAAACAAGCCCATTGGCATTCTCATTTATGCCTAGTTTTGCAGGAATTATTAAAGTTACCGGAACCCCCTCATTTTCTGGTTCCTGGTTATACGGCGACCGTTGACCGTTGGTTTTGTACCCGGGAGAAAAAGATTAAAACAGTGGCTGAACTTTATCCTGCAGTTCGTCGCTACGAACCTTTATTAAATGTTTTGTTTAATCTTAACAATATAGGTTGGACAACAGCGAGTTGGCAAGACCAAGCTTGTGATCCGGTTGTGATCGAAACCTATCGTTCTCGTTTTCCTCAACTGTGGGAAAGCCATGATTTATTAGTACGTTTGGATGAACGTTGGGAACGGGAACTCAAACATCAATTTTATCCCCTAGATAGTCAAAAAAAAGATGAATCTGAGGTCAATAAAGGTTATGTCTTACGTCTTTTTGTTTCTGGCAATAATCCCTCTACTAAGCAAACCCTAAAAAAAATTCATCATTTTCTGGAAACACAGTTAAATCATCCTTATACGTTAAAGGTCATTGATATTGGTAAACACCCAGAAATGGCAGAAACCCATCACATTTCTGCTACTCCTACCCTAGTTAGGGTTTGGCCTAAACCCATCAGACGCATTGTGGGAGAATTAAACGATTTATCTAGGGTGTTACAACTAATTACCACCAATTAGCTAAGATAAGTTATTATTAATCGCTCAATTGAGAATATGAATTTACCAATGGCAGCCACCTTATTTTACGGAATTCTACTGCTTTTCGGTGGCATTATGGGTTATGTTTCTGCTAAGAGCAAACCTTCTTTAATTTCTGGCGTTGTTAGTGGTTTGTTTCTCTTAGTTTCTGCTTTTCTTCAATGGCAACAAGTGCCAACGGGATTAGTTTTGGCTCAAATTATCACCCTTTTACTTGCCATTGTCTTTTCGATTAGGCTTTGGAAAACCCGAAAATTCATGCCAGCCGGGTTAATGTTGATGCTAAGTGTAGCCATGTTAGTGATTTTATTCCCAACAACCACTTAAGCTAAGGTTTCGGGACAATAACCCAATCCTCGGGTAAATTGTTGACGAAATGCCTCAATATCATTACTATCGGGTGAACCATGAGAGACAATAGCCACTTGATAACGACTCATGACATCAATAGGAGATTGACCGGTTTCTAGACTCCAGAAGACCATTTGTAGGCGAATTTCCAATTCGTAAGGAATACCCAGTTCATTCATAAACGCTTTGAAGTCGCCATGTTGTTGTGGAGTTAATGGTTGTCTAAACTTAATCTTGATAATCCAACCATTGATTTGATGAATAACCGTCATCGAACAAGAAGATGAAGCATACTTCCGTTGTAGATATTCGATCACCCGTAACGTTAAACTGGCGTTGGCTAGAAAATAGATATAATCCATTGTTTTCCCCCTTAATTTTTTCTGCTGAACAATTCCTCTAGCTCTAGTGTGCCAATGATCGCTTCATTTGTTATAGGGGACTTCCCCCCTATTTTCCCAAACTGTTATGGGGGAAACCACCCAACTAGGCTATCATCCCCATGAATATACGGATATAGTATAAGAATTGTTCGCTTGTTATGGGGAAAACACTGAGTGAATTCCTAAAGTTATGTATCTTATTTTACATGATTTCTTTAGCATACAACGAATCAAACTCGTTTGGGAACTGTCATTTTATGAGTAGTGATCATTTATTATCCAGTTACGACTATCATCTACCACCAGACTTAATTGCTCAAAATCCGATGATTCCTCGGGATCATTCGCGGTTATTGGTAATTAATTCCCCCACAAGTCATATTCATAGCATTTTTCGGGATTTACCTCAATGGTTATTGCCAGGGGATTTGTTGGTGTTTAATAATACGCGTGTCATTCCAGCGCGACTTTATGGTCAAAAGTCCACCGGTGCGCCGGTAGAAATTTTATTATTAGAAGAAAAAGAGCCTTTCTGTTGGTTAGCGTTGGTGAAACCTGGAAAGCGGTTTAAACTTGGCAGTGAAATTTATTTTAAGCTCGATAATAATGATGAGAATTTTTTAGTGGCCACTGTTATAGATAGGGACGAAGAAACAGGGGGAAGATTACTTAAATTTGAGGTAAATTCTGTAGAATTATTTTGGGAAAAAGTCGAAAAAATTGGTCAAATTCCTTTCCCTCCTTATGTGACTGAATCTGAGGCTAACCCGTCTCAATATCAAACGATTTATGCTCAAAAACCAGGGGCGATTGCTGCACCCACCGCAGGGCTACATTTTACGGAAGAGTTATTAGAAAAGTTACAAGAAAAAGGGATTAATCAAGCTTATATTACGCTACACGTTGGCTTAGGAACGTTTCGTCCTGTGGATATCGATAATATCAAAGAACATAAGATGCACCAAGAATGGATAGAAGTCCCTGATGTAACGGTTGAAAAAATTAAAGAAACAAAAGCTAATGGGGGGCGAGTGATTGCTGTAGGAACCACTGTAGTAAGGGCGTTAGAAGGGACAGCCAAAGCAACAGAAATGGCAGGTAAACAAGGGTTAATTTCTTTTAGGGGTAAAACAGATATTTTTATTTATCCGGGCTATTCTTGGCGTATTATTGATGGACTGATTACTAATTTTCACTTACCAAAATCAAGTTTATTGATGTTAGTGAGTGCTTTAATTGGCAGAGAAAGATTGTTAGAATTATATCAAATTGCGATCGAAGAAAAGTATCGTTTTTATTCTTTTGGAGATGGAATGTTGATTTTGTTATAGTTAAATAGAAGCCATTAACATCACCCGAAAACCGATTTGACTAACCCCAACCCCTTGAGGATGATAAGCATAACGAGAAGCACAACGACAATGATAAGCATCTTCATCCCAGGAACCCCCTCTTAAGACGCGACGGGTTTCTTGTTGAGAGGATAAGCAAGGTTTGCCTGAAGCAGAGGCATTCTCATAGCTAGAATCCCAAGCATCGGCACACCATTCCCAGACATTCCCGTGTAAATCGTATAATCCGAAGGGATTGGGGTAAAATGCGGTGACGGAGGTAGTTTCTTGACGATAAATACCCAAACTTTCTGCTGCATACAAACGTTTCGCCATATAATTAGCCAAATCACCGGTTAACGTTGGGCCAAAATAAAACGGAGTGGTAGTTCCCCCGCGACAAGCGTATTCCCATTGCGCTTCACTGGGAAGTTGATAAGTCCGTTGAGTGTATTGAGAGAGGCGATCGCAAAATTCCACTGCATCCTGCCAAGAAATGGAGTCTACCGGACGATCGCTGCCTTTAAAAGCAGAGGGATCAACGACTAACTCTCGGTTAACTTGAGGATATTGAGCGACTGTTTCCCATTGTTTTTGAGTAATGGGGTATTTTCCCAAGAAAAACCCCTCTACAGTAACAGAATGCTGAGGTTGTTCACATACCTGAGATCCGGCTTCAGTTGGGGATGAACCCATCATAAACGTTCCCTCAGGAATATCAACCATCTCTAAGAAAATTCCCTCTCCTAAAGCTTCTTTAAAGGATTTAGACTCACCCTTAACCCGTTCTAAAATACTCCCTGTTTCATCAACAATCGGTCTTTCAAAACTAAATGTTTCTAGAGGTGGTGTTTTCAAAACGGGAGACGGTTGAGGGTTAATTTCTACAGGGGAAATAGTGGCAGGTGTTTCATCGGTTTGAGAAGAAGATTCTAAACGATTGAGTCGCTGTTCAACGTTTAACAGTCTTTCTTCTAACGAGGAGGGTTGTTGTTTTTTATCCACTTCTAAATATTGAGCCAAAGCTTGAGCAATTACCTTAGACTTAGGAAGACCAACAGCATTAGTATGAGCTAATAATTTCTCGTATAACTGGGGCGGTATTCTCACACTAACCTGAATATTACTCATGACGGGTAAGGGAAATACTGATGATTTTATTGTAACGCCTTGCAAGCATAACAAATTTTTCTCAAGTTTCAAAATCATTTTTATTTTCTTAATCTTAAATGATAGAATCTCTGAGACTTTACCCCCAAAATGCTCAACCATGATTCAACCCAAACCCCGAACCCGACGACTTTTCTCTGCGATCGCTTTAAGTGGCGGGTTCATTTTTTCTTTATCTTCTTCTACCCTAGCCCAAGGGGAAACCTCTGATCATGCGATCGCTAAATTTAATTGGTTTCAAGCCGTTATTTTAGGCATGGTACAGGGGTTAACGGAATTTTTACCCATTAGCAGTACCGCCCATTTAAAGGTGGTTCCTGTAGCGTTAGGATGGGGTGATCCAGGGGTGGCGTTTACGGCGGTGATTCAACTCGGTAGTATTGCTGCAGTATTGTGGTATTTTTGGCCAGATTTAAGTCAAATTATTACGGGAATGGTTACAGCGATGAGAAAATCTGATTATCAATCCCATGATTTTCGTTTAGGAATGGGTATTGCTTTAGGCACGTTACCCATTGTCTTTTTTGGGTTATTAATGAAGGTGTTAATTCCTGATTTGGATAATTCTCCTTTGCGAAGTATTGAAGTGATTGCAGGGGCTTCAATTGTCATGGCATTATTGTTAGCTTTATCAGAAAAAATAAGCACCCACAAACGAGGGTTTGAGGAGTTAAGTTGGCAAGATGGAATTTTGATGGGATTCGCTCAATCTTTAGCGTTAATTCCTGGGGTGTCCCGTTCAGGATCGACCATAACTTCTGGTTTATTTCTCAATTTAGAGCGAGCAACTGCAGCCAGATTCTCTTTTTTATTGGGAATTCCGGCCATTACTTTGGCGGGATTAGTGGAGTTAAAAGAGGTGTTAGAGGTGGGAATTTCTAATGATATTATGGTGCCGTTGATCGTGGGAGTTATTTCGTCTGCTGTGTTTTCTTATTTAGCGATCGCCTGGTTAATTCGTTATTTACAAAAGCGAGATACTTGGATTTTTGTTTGGTATCGTTTAGGGTTTGGTTTGTTTATTTTAGGTTCTATCTTTTTTAAAGCAAGTTAACTTTCAAGTCTAATTTTATCTCGTACATCCTTGTTAGGATAATCCTCAGAGGTAGCAACAGAGTTGTTATCTCTCTTTTTTTTATAAATAAATGTTGCAACGACTTGACAAGTTTGCTATATTATGAGTGAAGCCATAATAATTGGTCACAAAAGATAAAATAAACTAACGACGAAAATGACAATATTTAACGCGATACAGTCTTCATTATCTCCTTATCAACTCATAACAAACTTAAAGATTGATCCTCTACAAACATTATTTCATGACATCCCGAAAGATCCTTATATCAGGGAAGGATATCGTTATAAATCCTTAGCAAGATGTCGGGTTAAAGGAAATATTATAGAAAAACAACCTCATACTCCTTTATTTCAAAATAAAAAGATTAATCCTGTTAATGGTGGATTAGTTCGAGTCTATCCAGAAATAGAGAATCTGAACTGTGCAAAAGAAGCTATTTTATGGTTTACTAAAACTTTCAAAATTGATTATAGTTATGAAATTTTAGTGCAAGCGCAACGAACAAAATGCACTGTTAGAAAAGCTGGAATTACTACACCAGAGGGATTTCATCGTGATGATATTGATTTTTTAGCGATTCTTTGCGTCAATCAATCTAATATTTTAGGTTCAGAAACTCAGTTAAAAGATCATCAGGGTAATATTGTTTTCAAAAAAGTTCTCAACCCTGGAGAAATGCTTCTCATAGATGACTCAAAACTCTTACATTATACGTCTCCTATTACCTTAAAAAATCCTGCTGTCAATCACTTTGGGTTTCGTGATGTTTTGATCATTTCTACTGCCAAAGGTTTCGTCAATCAAAACCCTAGTTTTGCTAAAAATTAAAGCTTATAGTAGCTGATTCATAAACATTTGAAAATCAAAAGAATTACGAATTATAGGGTATAAGCTAGATTAATATACTTTACCTGATTTTTCCCAAGGTCAAGTGAACTTTAAGAGAATTGTAGTGAACTGTTTCAACTGAAATGGTGGGTTACGACGAATGATTGTCTTCTTGTTATAACCTAGATTATAGCCGTCTAACCCACCCTACCTTAATGCTAATCAATTCCTCACCTTTTGCCAGCACAGTGAAATATGTTTTCTAGAATACTTAACTCATTGAGGGATGTGTTAATTACGTTACAATTCAAGTAACTGTTGTTCTCAGTCCACTTGTTATGTCTTCTAAATCTAATAAATCTAAATCGATGGCCTATCAAGAGTTTGGTGATACTTCCAACTCAGAAGCTTTAGAACGATCTGTACCTGATCTGCCAACACAACAACAGGATATCAGAATACAAGCAACCCGTTCAGGACGCAAGGGGAAAACAGTAACCGTGATGACAGGGTTTCAACATTCTCCAGATACGTTGAATAAGTTATTAAAACAGTTAAAAAGTCAATGTGGAAGTGGGGGAACCATGAAAGAAGATACCCTAGAAATTCAAGGAGATCATCGTCAAAAGTTACTGAAAGTTTTAGGAGATTTAGGTTACAAGGTTAAGATCAGTGGAGGTTAATAATTTAACCCAGGAATGGATAATTGTTTGACTTGACTTTTTGGCTTATTTATGTTGTAAATAATGGCATTTTTATCGGTTTTTTCTGTTAGCATTTTGATCAGACATTTTCCTATATGATAAGCCATATTAACTGGAACAGCATTGCCTATTTGTCGATATTGGGAGGTTATTGATCCCATGAATTCGCAAATCAGGAAAGGTTTGAATTCTTGCATACTCTCTAATATTAAGGGGTCTAGTTTCCATTGGGTGACATCTTTCTGTTTGAGTTTGTGCGGGACTACAAGTAATGGTTAAACAGGGTTCATGTAAAGAGAAAGCTTTGATTTTTATTGAAAATACCCCGAAGCAATTGATCGAGCTATTTCTGATAACTGGTATGATTTTGATACCATTAGAACTTGATATGATTATAGCTGTAGGGTGGGCAATGGTATCAATCAATTTTGTACACAGAGTTGGATTTTTAGCATTGCTCACCAGATGATTACTGATAACATAAAAAATAACTATGGCCACCATTCTTGATCAAGTAACTGTTCAAGAGTATAAAGACATTCTGAAGGAAATTGTATTTTATTTTCAGTTTTTATTTTAACAAAACCTAGAGCATCTTGATAGATATTATTTAACTCTGCTTCTAAATAATTCTGCAGATTAGTGGTTAATTTACGTTTTAACTGGACTCTAAAAGTATAAATTTCACCTTGCCAATGATTTGCATTATATTCTTGTTCTTCTCTCCAATATTGTAATAATAACAAATGACGAATAATTTGATCTAATAAACTAGCGACAGCATTCTTGTTTTCTTTACTCAAGTCTTCTAATTCCTCAATTAAATTATCCAAATCTAAATCATTAAATTGCTTATTTTTCAGCAGTTTAACCGTTTCTTCTAACCATTGATAATCATCGATTTTGTAGAGTTCTTTTAAATCAGTAATTGTTAACATTATTATCTGACCTGAAAAAAAAATTATCTTACCTATTCTAACATCATAAACGTTGTGAAGGCTTAATAATATTAAGCCCCTACGGTGACATTAAGCCCCTAAAATGACTGCTCACTGTTCACTGGTAACTATTTTTAACTTTGACGTATTGTCTTTTGACAAACCTAAAAAATTTTGTCATAGTTCTTACTCAATAACAATTTTAATGATCCAGTTAAACCTATGAATTTTGGTGTGAAGAGAAGATACTGCTGCTTAGTTGCAGTGGTCAGTTTAATCTGTCTAGATACTTTTTTATATGCTGCTAAAGCAGAAATAAGTGAAGAACAACAGGAAAAAAATAAGGTTGCTTTTAACTATGAACCTGTAACTAATACTTGGGATTACCAGGATTTACAAAAAAAGATTGAGCAGGAAAAAACAAGAGCATTATTTGTCTTTAATTCATCTGCCTTAATTCCTAATCAAAAAGTCAAACTGGATGATTTTGAGCCACAATATGAAATTTCATCCAGTTATATTTTGCCAGAATTTATAAATATAACCGATGAGAGAAAACAGGTTCTAAAACCGAATTACATTCAGGGTGAGATCAATCAAAAATCAGTCAATTCTTCCCCCAAAAAACCCCAAATTAACACAGATTTTCTCTTAGCAGATGAACCGTTACCTCCTTCTCAACAAGGAATGTTTTGGAACCCTGCGCGTCCCGATAGTCATGCACCCATTGCTGTTATGGGGGAACATATTCATAGTGAAGGGGAAATCATGGTTTCTTATCGCTATATGTTAATGGAAATGGAAGGCAGTCGTGTCGGAACCGATGATATTAGTGATGAAAAAATATTAGAGCAATTTCCCGTTACTCCCACTCGTATGACCATGCAAATGCACATGTTTGGCATGATGTATGGTATCACCAACAATTTAACCCTGATGGCCATGTTGCCTTATGTGGTTAAGGATATGGATCATATAACTCGCATAGGTCGGGGGTTTAATACTGATTCTGAAGGGATCGGAGATATTAAAGTGACAGGGTTATACCAAGTTCTTAACGAAAATCGGCAAAGAATTCATTTCAACGCAGGGGTTAGCTTTCCTACCGGTTCTATTGAAGCACGCGATCGCACTCCAGCAGGCCCTGATCAACTATTACCTTATCCGATGCAACTGGGATCGGGAACCCTCGATCTCCATCCAGGGATCACTTATTTAGGTCAAACCGATGAATGGTCCTGGGGATCTCAGATTATTGGAACCCTTCGTTTAGGGACAAATAGTAATAGCTATAAATTCGGAGATCAAATCATGTTAACGGCCTGGGGGGCGAAAAAATGGAGCGATTGGGCCAGCACATCTTTACGCATTAAAGGAAGAAATTGGGGCAATATTAGCGGAAAAGATTCCCGTCTTAATCCTCTTATTGTCCCCACTGCTGATCCCACTCGACGGGGAGGAACTCAAATTGATATTGGTTTTGGACTCAACCTTTTTGTACCCGAAGGAGACTTAAGAACCGGTCGTTTAGCGATTGAATTTGAGGTACCCATTTATCGCGCTCTTCAAGGGCCACAATTGGAAACAGATTGGCAATTAACTGCTGGTTTACAATATTCATTTTAAAGCGGTTAAATCTTAAATCAACATAAAATAATGTTGAGACAAAAATCAGATAACTTTGACAAGTTGTCTTTTGATTTCTTAGAACGCTTGTGTTAGCTTAAAAGCGAAATTTTCTTCATTGCGATTCCATGAAAGATCAAAATATTCACTTTTCATTTTTTACGAGGACTATCAGTAATCTTAGTTTAACTTGTGCAACAGCTTTAGCATTAGTAATCGGAATAGGGACAGAAGTTAAGGCGGCTAAAATAGAATTTGATGCTGATACTTATGCCGGTTCTAATCCTAATACGTGTACTCCTCAGTTACCAGAGACAGGAGGAAAATGTTTTATTGAAGATGGTTTTAATGTGGAAGCTTTTTCGGCACAAGAAATAGGAAGTCCTACTGCTTTTTACAGCGAAGGCGCACATTTTCATCCCAGTAATTCCTACGAAGCACAACATTTTAGTGAGGTTGACCGACTCTTAGGTATTTATTTAACGTTACCGAATGGGGGTACTTTTTCTTTAAAAAGTTTGGACTATCAATTAAGAGATAATACCCGTGCTATTGCTGGTTATTCAACGGATGACACAAAAATTTTAATTAGTACAACGTTTGATCCAAGTCAACCGGTTTTAGGACAGTTTACGGAGTATTCTCTAGGGACTACACTCTCTCCCATGTTTCAAACTTTAAACCTGACAGAGTTTGAAAATATTACTCAAGTTTATATTGCCAGTTCAGGGGACGTAAATTTTGATAATATTACGACTAATTCTATTCCTGAACCGAGTTCATTAGTCGGATTATTACTTGTAGGAAGTGTGGGTTTTTGTCTTAGAAAAAAAGAAAGTCAAAGATAGAAACTTAATCCCTATCCTTGACCGATACAATAGTAATATAATGACAGTTTAACAGAGTAGGGGTCAACAGTTGTTGGCCTCTACTATTATATAGGGTCATAGAACAATTCCATCTTTATTAATATCAGGAATAAAAGAACTATTAATCGTTTTTAGTGCTGGTTTCAGTGAGGTAGGTAATGTGGAAACACTCCCCCGTTACAACGAAGTTTAACGAGGGAGTCTATTTTTAGCCCTAGGACTAAGTGTTACAATCACCACGCCGAATCAAAGAAGACATCATAATACGTATCACGATAATCTGTCCAGGCAATGGAGGCTTGTTGATCCACTAGCCGGGTTGGATCAGTACAAAGGGCTGGTTTAGGATGGACTACGCTGGCCTTCTGTCCTTCATTGATAGTGATAGGACTTGTCCAGGCAGTCAACGAACTCGTAGCGGTTCGACGATATCGGATATCGTGTTCCGGGTTTCTCACAAAGGCAACATGGAAATTATCCTCTGAATGACTGATTTCCACTGCTTGTTCATCCGTGGAGCTTGAATTGGATAAACCCATATTTTTTGTCCAACTTGTTCCACCGCTCTTTGTATAGGCGTAATAGATGTCCAAATCACCCGAATTATAATAATCTCTGGTATAGGCCACCAGCACGGAGGAATTGCTTGGTGCAGCGGACACACGGGGGTGATAAGACCTGCCTCTAACAGTGCTGAGTTGAATGGGTGTGCCCCAACTACTACCGTAATTTGTACTTTGTGTTACCCAGACATGCTGCTCCCAGGTACTGCCATTCCATCCCGGCTTTTCAAAGGTCACAAACAAATCATTAGCGAACTCGTCATAGGCAATATCCGGTCTTGCCGACAGAGAAGTGTTTTCAGAGCCGCCAGTGATGTTCATTGGTGTACTCCAAGTGCTACCAAAATCCGTACTTCGGCTAAAAAATACTGGATAGTAATCAATAGACCTTAGAGCATATGTGACGTACACATAATGGGCCCCTGTGTAATCAGGAAAATCTGTAGCGATTTCGGGGTATATATCTTCGCTTAGGGAACTAGAGTCTACAGTATGAGCAATCCATGTTCCGTTAACAATATTCCACCGAAAAACTTTGACCCACTTTGAACTACTCGAATTTCCTTCCACAGCCACATAGAGAAATTTCTCAGTGTCGCTTTTTTCAGCATAGGCGATAGATGGATGTCTTGTTGCATTCCCACTCGTCATCCAAGCCCAATGAGTCCAAGTCCGACCTCCATCCGTTGAACGCTCAATTCCGACATTGTTATTGGTTCTATTTTCCACCGCAACATAGAGCACTCCGTCAGGGGTACTGACCATAGAAGGCTCCCGCACATCTAGACTGGAACTGTTGATACGGACATCACCTGCCCAGAATTTCAGCATATCGAGGGTTTCGTCTGTATTCTCAGCAAGACCTGCCTCATCTGGTAACGAGAGCTTGGGAGCAATGACGTTCAATTCATCTAATTCTGTTTGAATCGTGTCAGCTTTCTTGATCTGCCCCGCTTTTCGCGCAGTTTCCAACTCCCTCAGCAGATCCTCTTCTCCAGGCATGAGCACAGTTGATGGAACTTGCTCAACACTCGGTTGCTCAAACCTTTTGGGAATAAGATCCTCCTGAACAGTGCTAAGAACCTCAGCCTTCCCAGGAAGCAGATTCTCCGGAGTAATCTCCTGAGCCACAGCTATGCCCCCACTGACAAGCCAAAATAAGCACACAACACACACACATATGTATACAACAAATCGTTCTACAATGCTTTTTTTCTTCATGATATTGCTCCTTGTAGTGAATGGAACCTTATCGATCTGACTTATAATTGTGCGCAACTGCGGTACAGGATCCTGTCTGAGATAACAATACCGTATATGCTTTGCACACTATATATATGATAAAATCATGCCTTTTAAATTTACTAATAAATTAATCAATCTTTGCTTAACTTATGAATACTAAACTCACTGATATCTTACTATTAATTAATATCGACCCCTACATAGTAGGGGTCAACGGCGGTTGACCCCTACATTAAACGTTTATTTTCTCAGTATTTAACGACCACCAACGGTAATTTTATCTACTTTTAAATGGGGTTGACCAACGGTGACATAAATGCTGCCACTGACGGAACCACAAAAACCTGGTGCCAGTCCTAAATCTTGAGAACACATGGATATTTCGTTCATAATATCCTTAGCGGTTCCAATTAAAGTTGCACCCTTCAACGGTTTAGTCACTTGGCCATTTTCGATTAAATAGGCTTCAGAAACGGAGAAATTAAACTCACCGGTTGCACCAACACTTCCCCCACCCATTTGCTTACAATAAATCCCTTTATCCACCGAAGCAAACAGATCATCGATCGCATAATTACCAGGGGCAATATAGGTATTACGCATCCGAGACGCTGCAGCATAGGCGTAACTTTGACGACGGCCACTACCAGTACGAGGATGACCCGTACGCATGGAACCCGTGCGATCCGCGATAAAATTCTTTAAGATACCATTTTCAATCAATAGGGTGCGTTGAGTGGGCATTCCTTCATCATCCATGTCAATGGTACCAAAGGCGTTATCAGACCGGCCTTCATCCCAAGCAGTTAAGTTTTCATGAGCAATTTTTTCCCCTTTCTTCTCCATAAAGGGGGTAGTTTTATGTTCGATTTGGGTGGTTTCCAAAAGATGGCCGCAAGCTTCGTGGAAAATGACCCCACCGAACTCATTAGCCATGATAATCGGGTAATTTCCGGACTCTACAAAGTCAGCGTAGAGCATTTTTCCCGCCGACTCTGCTACCCCTTCGGCCGCCGTTTCATAGTCCCATTGACGCAGAAAACCAGGGTCACTGGTATCGCCGAACCGTTTACCAATGGAGGCCCGATGTTCTCCATCGGCACAGAATAGGGAATAACCCACCGACTGGGTAAGGCGAATATCTCTAGCAAATGTGCCATCACTGGCCGCCACTAAGACTTCTTGCCAGTCTCGGAAATACATGGCCCGACGGGACTGGATATGGTTGGCTGTTTTTGCCATTTTCCCGTTCGCTTGCAGTAGAGTGTGTCCCATTTCTTCGATGGAACTACATTGGGGTAACCAAACTTCCTTATCTTTGGTTACGGCGTAATCTCGTAACAATTCTAAGTTAATTTCTGGGATGTAGGCATTAGGGGAAGGTAAGGTTAACCCCAGGATAGATAAGCCCTTCTCTAAGGCGGTTTTTAGCCCTTGGAACGAGAGATCGTTAGTGCTGACATAACAATCGGCTTTACCCTTGAAAATGCGGATTCCTGCCCCAGTGGATAAACGAGGAGAAATGCTGGTGATCGCGTCTTCTTCGGCTAAACAGCTAATATAGTTAACCCGTTCTAAGAAAAATTCTAAAAAGTCGGCCCCGGCTGCCCTTCCTAACCCTAACAGAGTGGAGAGGGGATCTTGCCAACTGCTATCAAAGCGATCGCGACTAGACTGATAAGATAATTGAGGTAATTCTTTTGAAATTAACAACGTTGCTGTCATAAGAGCGTTTCCTTAACTGGGTTTGGTATTGTAGAGACTGGGTTTATTTTCTATTCTATCCTTTGTCGCTGTTCAAGTCAGAGGGGGGGCGATCACTACTCCATGCCCACCATGCTTGTTCACATTCACATAAATAAAATTCTTGCCATCGGCGGCCATAGTCTTCGGTTATTACTGGGGCCCGTCGGTTGATCCAAGCTTTTTGGGCTTTATTGGCAGTAGAATGACAACGAGGGCAACGAAATTGTAATCCATGAATCGCAGTTTCGGTCCAAGCCGGAGGAGTGGGACTAAAGGCATCCATTGTTTTTATTTTAAGCAGTGGTTATCTTTATATTTTATCTTCTGATAGCTAAGAATTGATTGATAATGGTTACTTTATTAGTTGTCTTAATCTCAAAAGAGTTGTTTTATAACAGTTTTAATATCTTGCTCAGGAGGACGTTTTGAAAATTGTTTATGATTTTGACGCTCTCCTGGCTAAAGCCGAGGAGATTCATAACGAATCCCTGTCGGGATGGTTATTTTCTTGATTAAATAGACTTAACTGTAAAGTATATTCACTCAAGTTC
>JAAUYH010005995.1_pt1 | contig 17275 bp, 17 predicted proteins | sample 7278061 | NCBI WGS metagenome assembly JAAUYH01 (sample SAMN14350203, study PRJNA611818) | marine sediment metagenome | isolation source: surface marine sediment (0.6m) | place: French Polynesia: Moorea | collected 2018-08 | reverse complement strand
GCCCGCCCGAACGGCGGCTTTTCCGAACATCGGGATATATCGACATGTTCGAAGGCTGCTCGGGCGTGCTTGTAAAGCCGGCGTTTTTCGACGATGAGGCCTTCGACATACCCCCGGTCGCCTGGAGCGTGGATGACGTGTGGCTTTCGGGCATGCTGGCCAAGAAGGGCATCCCGATCTGGCTGGTCGCCAACCGGCTCACGCCCGAAAACACCGAGGCGCAGGCGCATGACCCGTTGGCCTCGGCCGTGATCGGCGGGGCGACACGGCATGAGGCGAACCTGCAGGCGGTGAGATACATGCAAGAGACCTTCGGAGTGTGGCTGTGAGCCAGGTCATCGTCTCTCTCTCGACGATCCCGCCGCGGTTCGGGCGGATCCAGCCGACCTTGAGGTCGCTCTTGAACCAGTCGGCCCCGGCTGACCGCGTCCTGCTCCACATCCCCGACCGCTACCGGCGCTTTCCCGACTGGGATGGCAGCTTGCCCGAGGTGCCCGAGGGGGTGGAGATCCGCCGGACGGCGGACGACCTGGGTCCCGCGACCAAGGTTCTGACGGCGGCACGCGACTTCCGCGGCACCGACACCGAGATCGTATTCGGCGATGACGACCGGATTTATCCGCGCGATTTCGTCCGTGATTTCCTCGACACCCGCACCCGCCGCAAGGGTTGCGCCATCGCCAATATCGGCTTTCTGGCAGAGGTCATCTGCCCCAGCACCGGCAAGGACCGGCCGCAGCCCGCGACGGTGCGCAGCTGGCGCATCACCGATCTGGACTTTCAGCTGCGGTTCTTGCGGAACCAGATCCGCGGCGGGACGCGATGGCGCGAGGTCGAGGAACCGTGGCGCCGAGTCTACAAACGATCCGGTTTCGTGGACATTTTCGAGGGCTGCGCCGGCGTCATGGTACGGCCGGAATTCTTCACCGACGAGGCCTATGACATTCCGCCGGTGCTGTGGACGGTCGACGATGTCTGGCTGTCGGGCATGCTGCGCAAGAACGGCGTGGGCATCTGGCTGCGCGGCAATCAGTTCCCGCCAGAGGAGACCGATGCCCGCCACCAGGCGCCACTGGTCAAGAGCGTCGTCGATGGTGCGGACCGGCATACCGCGAACCGGATGGCCGTGGAGTATTTCCAGAACACCCACGGCATCTGGCTTTAGAGGCGCGGGGTCTCCTTGGCCAGTTTTGCGCCGAACACCGAGAGAACCATCCGGTCCGTGATGACGGCGACCGCCAGGCGGTTGATCCATTCGACGGTCGGGCCGTGCTTTGAGTGCTTGGGCTGCGGACCGGGTTCCTTGTCGTGCTTCGCTTGATAGACGTCCTCAAAGAGCTTGCGCGCCCGCGCCCACACACCGGTGCCGCGCAATCCGCCTGTGGTGATGAAGCGCTCGGCATTGATCGGGGTCGCGCAGGAGCCCATCGAGCGGCAGGCGTTCTGGCCGGGCCGGCGCAGCTCGTACTCGGCGCCATAAAGCCCGCAACCGCCCGGGTTGGCGGAGGCGTTGAGGCCCGTGCAGGCGTGCAGTTCCTCGCCGGGGACCGGCACACGCTTGAAACCGTCATGATGAATGTCGGGACGTCCTTGTCCGGATTGCCGTGGCTACCGCAACTGTTGCTCATCCCAAATCTCCTGCCATCTATCCCGCGGCGACGGCCTCATCACCGCCGGTGGCCGGGTTGATCGGGATCGTCGCGAGTTCGACCGAGATGGCGGCCTGCAGATCGGCCTTCAGGCGCGCCGGGATCTTGTTGCGCCCGCCATAGACGCCCCCGTTCATCGCGAAGACCATCAGGCTTTCGGCGGGGTTGAGGTGGTATTCCCTGGCCGCCCACCGCATATAGTCCCAATTCTCACGTGGATCCGTCCCTGCGTCCGCAAGTCCGTTCTTTGGAAATCGTCATTGCCCGCCAGATCGAGCCGCATCTTTTTCGGCATGATCATGTCAACGGATCTGCGCGAATTGTTCCCCGAGCCGAGGGCTTTCTGTCACCATGCGTCGGTCGCGTTTTGGGGGCATGCTTGCCAAGATTTCGCGCGAGTGGCGAAAATGCAGTCGCGGCGTCGCGCGAACTAGCAGATCCGGGGCAGTTGCTCTCCGATCAGCATATCGACGATGCGTTGGCCCCCGAACCGCGTGCGCATCGTGACGAGCCCGGCGGGGCCGCCGGTGGCGTGACCGATCGCGCGGGCGCCGCGGCCGGCCTCGGTGGACCGCATCGCCCTGAGGGCCGCTTCGGCCTGATCCTCGGGTGCGAAGAGCACGAGGGTGCCTTCGTTGGCGAGATAGAGCGGGTCGAGGCCGAGGATCTCGCACATGCCCTGCACCTCGGCGCGCAAGGGAAGCTTGTCTTCGTCGATCTCGATACCGCAACCGGCCGCCTGCGCGATCTCGTTGAGCGCGCTCGCCACCCCGCCGCGGGTGGCGTCGCGGGCGGCGCGGGTGCCAGGGGCGGCGGCGATCACGGCCTCCATCAGGTGGCCAAGACTGGCGCAGTCACTGCGGATTTCCGAGGACAGCGCCAAGTCGCCGCGCGCGGCGAGGATCGCCGCGCCATGGTCGCCGAGCACACCGTTGACGAGGACCACGTCGCCTGGCCGAACGGTCTCGGCCCTGAGATCGCGCCCGGCGGGGATCACGCCGACCCCGGAGGTTGTCACGAACACCTTATCCGCGCTGCCGCGCCCGACGACCTTGGTGTCGCCGGTGACGATTTTCACCCCGGCCCGTTCGGCCTCTACCGCCATCGAGGCCACGATCCGGCGCAAGAGCGCGACCTCGCAGCCCTCCTCGATGATGAACGCCGCCGAGAGCCAGAGCGGCCGCGCCCCGCCGACGGCCAGGTCATTCACCGTGCCGCAGACCGCGATCTTGCCGATGTCGCCGCCGGGAAACTCAACGGGGTCGACGACGTAGCTGTCGGTGGTGAAGGCGAGCTGCGCGCCAGGCTCGGCCAGGGCAGCCGATGTCAAACGCGCCTGGTCCTCCATCGAGGCGGGCTGGAAGACGGAGGTGAAGACCTCGCCGATCAGGTCGCGCATCGCCTTGCCGCCGCCGCCATGGGCGAGGGTGACGACCTTGTCGCGCAGACCGGGGCGAATGACGTTCACTCTGCCGCCTCCAGCCCCCGCCGCCCGCCGTATTGCCAATAGGCCGCGCAGGCGCCCTCGGAGCTGACCATCAGCGCGCCGAGCGGCGTCTCGGGCGTGCAGCCACGCCCATATTGCGGGCACTGCGTCGGCTTGATCCGGCCGGTCATCACCTGGCCACAGGCGCAGCCTTCGGGCTCCTCGACCACACGCCGGACCGAGCCGTAACCGATGCCGAACTTCGCCTCGGCGTCGAAGGCGGCGTATTTCTCGCGGATCCGCAGCCCGCTTGCGTCGATCTCGCCCAGCCCGCGCCATTCGAAACTCGGCCGGGTCTCGTAGACATCGGCGATGGCGGCGAGGCTCACCGGGTTGCCGTCTTTCGGCACCACGCGGGAATACTGGTTTTCCACCTCGGTGCGCCCGTCGCGGATCTGTTCCAGAACCATCAGAACGGATTGCAGAAGGTCCAGCGGCTCGAACCCCGCCACCACGATCGGCTTGCCATAGTCGCGGGCGATGAACTCGTAGGGCGTGGTGCCGATCACCATCGACACGTGCCCCGGCCCCACGAACCCGTCGAGCACCATGTGCGGATCATCAAGCAGCGCCTTGATCGGCGGCGGCACGGTGATGTGGTTGCAGAAGACGGAGAAATTGGTGAGCCTTTCGCGGGCCGCTTGCTGGATCGTGAGCGCGGTGGACGGCGTCGTTGTCTCGAAGCCGAGGCCGAAGAACACCACCTCGCGGCCGGGATTGCGGCGGGCGAGTTCCAGCGCGTCGAGCGGCGAATAGACCATGCGGATATCGGCGCCCTCGGCCTTGGCCTGCATCAGCGATTTGACCGTCCCGGGCACCCGCATCGCGTCGCCGAAGGTGCAGAAGATCACATCTGGCCGCTCGGCCAGTTCCACGCATTCATCGACGCGGGACATGGGCAGCACGCAGACCGGGCAGCCGGGGCCGTGGATGAACTCGATCCCCGGAGGCGTCAGCTTGTCGAGCCCGTAGCGGAAGATCGCATGTGTATGCCCGCCGCAGATCTCCATGATGTGCACCGGGGTATCGGAGGTCGCGCCGATTTCGTCCGCCACGTGCGCGACAGCGGCCAGCACACCCTCGGCCGCCTCGGGGTCGCGGAATTCCTCGATATACCTCATACTGGCTCGTCCAAGGCCCGCGCGCCGTCTTCCATCGCGTCGAGTGCCTCCTGCGCCTCCCCGAGCCCGCGGAGCGCCTCTAGCGTTGCCGCTGCCTCGTCTTCATCGATCCGCGCCATGGCGAAACCCACATGGATCAGCGCGTAACAGCCGACGAGGTTCTGCAACGGACCGTCGGCGATACACGACACGTTCACCTCGCGCCGGACGCCCGAGATGTCGGCCAAGGCCAGTTGCCGCCCTTCGTCGGTGATCTCGACGATCAGTCCGGGTATCCCAAGGCACATGGCTCAGGCCTCCTGTGGGTACAGCGGGGTAAGGAAACGTGGGCCGCTCATTCCGCCGCCGTCCGTTGCGCCTTGGCTGCCAGCGCCTTTTCAAGCCAGCCGATCCAGGCCGCCATGCCTTCGCCGGTGCGGGCGGAGACCCGGATGATCTCAATGCCCGGGTTCACCCGTCGCAGGTTGGCTTCGTAGAGGTCGAGATCGACGTCGCAATACGGTGCGAGGTCGATCTTGTTGAGCAGCGCAAGACGCGAGGCGGTGAACATGTCGGGGTATTTCAGCGGCTTGTCCTCGCCCTCGGTGACGCTGAGGATCGCGACCTTGGCGTCCTCGCCAAGATCGAAGGCAGCCGGGCAGACGAGATTGCCGACGTTCTCGATGAAGAGCATCGCGCCGGGCGCGAGGCCGAGATGCTCCATCGCGTGGCCCACCATGTGACCGTCCAGATGGCACCCCTTGCCCGTGTTGACCTGCACCGCCTTGGCGCCGGTGGCGCGAATCCGGTCGGCGTCGTTCGAAGTCTGCTGGTCGCCCTCGATCACCGCGAGCGGCTGATCTCCGAGCGCCTCGATCGTTCTGCAAAGCAGTGTCGTCTTGCCGGAACCGGGCGAGGAGACGAGGTTCAGCGCGAGTGCTCCGAGTTCGTCAAGGACCGCGCGGTTGGCGGCGGCGTAGCGGTCGTTTTTGGCGAGGATGTCGGTCTCCACCTCGATCAGCCGTGCTTCGGACATGCCCGCGACGGAGACGCCGGCTTTGCCCTGCCCGAAATGCAGATCGCCATGGGGGCCGTGGTGATGGTGGTGTCCCTCGACCGTGGTCTCGCCGCATCCGCACACCGTACACATCAGGCTGCCTCCAGATCCTTGATCCGCATGTCGTCCCCGCCCGTCGGCATCAGCTTGCCGCCGCCGCAGTTCGGGCACGGGTCCAGGCGGTCTTCGAGGTCGACCTCCTTGCCGCAGTCGAAGCACATCGCCTTGCCGGGGATGTCGAGAACCTCGAGCGCCGCGCCCTCGGCCACGGACCCGCGCATCACCGCGTCGAAGGCGAAGGTAAGCGCAGGCTTTTCCACGCAGGAAAACCGCCCGATCTCGACCCGTACGCGCGTCACCTTGCGGACGCCGTGGATGCGGGCCTGATCCTCGATCACCTCGCGGATGCTCTCGCAAAGCGACATTTCATGCATTCGCCACCTCCGTCTGGGGAGAGTCGGTCACGCAGACAGAGGACCATGGATCGGGGATGTCGATCAAGAGCAGGGCGCGCCCTTGGCGTCGCACCAGAAAGTCCCGGCCACCGGCCAGGCGTCATTCCCTGTGCACCTGCGCCAGCGCCACCAACGCCTGCCCGAGCGCCAGACCGCCGTCATTCGCGGGCACCTTGGTGTGGATCAGGACCGGCACGTCGCCCAGCGCCTTGACCGTAAGGTCCAAGAGAAGCGCGTTCTGGAAGCACCCGCCAGACAGGGCGACCGCTCGTGCTGCACCGCCTGCTATTAGTCCCCGCGCCTTTGCCGCGAAGGCCTGCGCCAGCCCGGCGTGGAACCGCATTGCCATCGCCGCGGGCGAGGCATCGGTCACTCGGTCGCCCAGCCACGCCTCCCACATCACCACAGGGTCGAACCCCTCGCCCGTCTCGAGCATGGGATAGGGAAGCGTCGCGCTCTCCGGCGCCTGCCGCGCCAGCGCTTCGAGCCGCATCGCCGCCTCGCCCTCGTAGTTCTGGGCGCCGGTTACCAGCCCCAACCCGGCGGCAAAGGCATCGAAGAGCCGCCCCGCCGAGGAGGACAGCGGCGCGTTCACCCCCGCCGTCATCGCCTGCCTCAGGGCGTCCACGGGCTGGCCCGGGCAGAGCGTTTCGGCGAGTTCCGGCATCCCCGCCTGATCCAGCCGCGCCAGAAGGTTCCGCCACGGCTCTCGGTTCGCCGCATCGCCGCCCGGCAGCGGCGCGGGCCGCAGCCCGGCCACACGTTCAAACCCTGCATAATCACCCAGCAGCACCTCACCGCCCCAGATCGTGCCATCCGGCCCCAGCCCGAGCCCGTCGAGGATAATGCCCGCCACCGGACCGCCATCGCGCGGCCAGAGGTTCTCGGCGAGACAGGCGGCGAGATGCGCGTGGTGATGCTGGACCTCGATCAGCGGCGGACCCTTCTCCGCCGCATGGCGAGAGGAGCGGTAGTCGGGGTGCAGGTCACAGGCCACGGCCCGGGGCGCATGGTCGAAGAGTTCGGCGTAGTCCGCGTCCGCCTTGACGAACTCCTCCCAGGTCAGCCAGTCGTCGAGATCGCCCAAATGATGCGACAGCAGCGCCTGGCCGTTCTTCGTCAGACAGATCGCCGATTTAAGATGCGCGCCATAGGCGGCCACATCGGGGGCGTCCTCGAAGCCCCCGGGCAGGGGCAACGTGCCCGGCACCTGCCCGCGCGCGCGTCGCAGGATCATCGGGCCGTACGGGGTGACCCGCTCGACGCTGTCATCGAGGCGCCGGGCAATGTCGCGGTCGTGCATCAGGATCGCATCGGCGATGCCGCCGAGCTTGTCGCGCGCCTCTTGGTTGCCGATCACCTGCGGCTCGCCGGAGAGGTTGCCGGAGGTCATCACCAGCGGGCGTTTCACGGCGTCCAGCAGGAGGTGGTGCAATGGCGAGTAGGGGAGCATCCAGCCGAGCTCTGCAAGACCCGGCGCGATTTCGTCGGGCAATCGGTCGCCCTGCCGGGCCAGCAGGACGATCGGCGCAGCGGGGTCCTGAAGCCGCGCGACCTCGGCGCCGATCGGCCGCGCATGGTCGCGGATCATCGCGAGCGTCCCCATCAGCGCCAAAGGCCTGCCCGGTCGCCGCTTGCGCTCCCGAAGCCGCGCCACGGCCCCGGCATCCGTCGCATCGCAGGCGATGTGAAACCCGCCAAGCCCCTTGATCGCCACGATCTGCCCGTCGCAAAGCCGCTGCACAGCCTCGGCCAGGGGATCCGCGGCGGGAGGGTCCATCGCAAGTTTGGGGCCGCAGCCGGCACAGGCGATCGGCTGGGCGTGGAAACGGCGGTCCTCCGGGTCCTCGTATTCCGCGCGGCAGGCCGCGCACATCTCGAATGGCGCCATCGTCGTCTGCGCCCTGTCGTAAGGGAGCCCCTGCAGGATCGTGAAGCGCGGGCCGCAATTGGTGCAGTTGGTGAAGGCGTAACCCTGCCGGCGGCCATCGGCGAAGATCTCTTCGACGCAGTCCGCGCAGGTCGCCGCATCCGGCGTCACCCGGGTCTCGGCCCCCGCCGCGCCTGAAGTGGCGATGACGAACCCGCCGGTCGTGCTGATCGCCGCCTCGGCGATTTCAATCGCATCGATGCGGGCCAGCGGCGGCGCCTCTGCCCTTAGGGCCTGCAGAAATGGATAGAAGTCTTCACCTGATGCGAGGATCAGCACGCCTTCGCCGTCGTTGCGCACCTCGCCGGTGATCCCGAACCGCTGCGCCAGCTGCCAGACAAAAGGGCGGAAGCCGACGCCCTGGACCTGTCCCCTGATGCGGATGCGATATGAGGTCATTGGGGCCTAATTCGGGGCTTTGCCCATTGCCGCTCCGGGTGCCATGTTTCCGGTCCTCCGCCGCCCCTAGCCAAGCACCGAAAAACTCGATTCGTCATTGATCGGGCGTTTGCGCGAGTAGAAGCCAACGTCGATCTCGCGGCCGATATAAGGCAGCTGGAACTGCAACGGCTTGGCGTCGTGGTTGTTGCCGGCCTCGCAATACTCGACCAATGCGGCCATCATCTTGCCCGCGATCGGGGCGTTCTTGTACTGGTTCCCGCTTGTCCCGCAGGCCATGTAGAAGCCAGGCAGCGCGGAGCGGTCGTAGATCGGGATCCAGTCGGTGGAGGCGTCATAGAGGTCGACCACGCCACGCATGCGCGAGGGGATGCCCAAGGTCGGCACACGCTGGGCGTAGCGCAGGGCTTGTGTTGTCCATTGATTCGTGAAGTCTCGCGGATACTCGGTGTCGCTTTCCTGCCAGTCATGCGGGTCGCAGGGCGGGTCCTCGCTGCCGACAAGGATGTGATTGCCCTGTTCCGGACGGCAGTAGCAAGCGATGTCGCTGTCGGACACGATGGTGCCGTTGGCCTCGAAATCGAAGCCCTTTGGAGCGGGCACGTGGACCACCTCTTGCCGCAGGGGGCGCGTCTCGATGGTCATGTCGCCGGTCACTTCGGCCATCTCGTTGATCCGAGCAGAGCCGGGGCCAGCGACATTGATCACCACCGGGGCATGTATTTCTTCGCCATCCGCCAGGCGCACACCGGTCACGCGACCGCCTTCTTGCAGGATCGCCGCGACCTCGACGCCCATCCGGGTCTCGGCGCCGTGCTGCTGAGCCGCCGCCATCAGGTTCTGCGCCGAAAGCGCCGGGTCGGTGACATAGCCCGCCTTGGGCCAGAACACCGCGCCCTCGAGCGTTTCGCCATTTGGCTCGCCAAACCCGTCCTCGTCCATGCGCTTGGCCGGGGCGAAGCGGTCGAGCGAATAGATCGGAAGACGCTCGGTGATCTTCTCGGGGGCCCACTCCTCGAACGGGCATTCGAGCTCGGCAGAGTATTTCATGTGCTTGGCGAGATGCCCGTTTCCTTCGGTCTTCATCACCAGACAGCCGACCTCGATGAACCTGGCAAGCTCGGCGCCAGCGGGAAGGCCGAGATACTCGGCCCAGTCGCGCCAGTAGTGATAGCCCTCCCAGGCGAAGGCGGTGCCATCGAGGGTGGAATAATGCATCCGGATGATCGCGCAGGACCCGGCGGTGGAGCCGTGTCCCACTTGCGTGTTCCGGTCCAGGGACAACGTCTTCCAGCCGCGCTTGGTCATCTCGAAGGCGGTGGCGGCACCGATGACGCCGGTGCCGATGATGATCGCGTCGGGGCTTTGGGGCATGGGATCCTCCGGTCGTAGGTCGGGGGCACCGTGGCCGAGCAGGGCGCGCCTGGCAAGGCCCTACGGCGGGGTTGCACTTGACTCCGACATCAGTTTGTCATCGCCTGAGGTTAGTTGGCGCTCGAACCAACACATACCAAGGGAGAACCCGATGAAATTGACCACATCTTCATTCGCCATCGCAGCCACATTGGTGTCTGCCAATGCCGCTTTCGCCCAGACCGAGATCGAGTTCTGGCACGCCTTTACCGGACGTCTCGGCGATCTGGTGGCCGAACAGGTCTCGACCTTCAATGCGTCGCAGAACGACTATGTCGTGACAGCCAGTCACAAGGGCAACTATTCCGAGACCCTGAACGCCGGGATCGCCGCCTTCCGTGCTGGCGAGCAGCCCGAGATCCTGATGGTCTTCGAGGTCGGCACCGCGACGATGATGGCCGCCGGGGGCGCGATCAAGCCGGTCTACGAGGTGATGGGCGACGGTTTCGACCAGTCGAAATACATCGGCTCGGTCAAGGGCTACTATACCTCGCCCGACGGCAACATGCTGTCGCTGCCCTTCAACTCGTCGACCCCGGTCCTGTGGGTGAACCGTGACAAGCTGTCGGAGGCCGGGATCGACCCCGACACCGACCTTTCGACCTGGGAACAGGTCGGCGCGGTTCTCGACGACCTCAAGGCGGCAGGTGTCGAATGCCCGCTGACCACCGCCTGGCAGAGCTGGGTGCATTTGGAGAACTTCTCGGCCTATCACGACACGCCATTCGCCACGAAGGACAACGGCTTTGGCGGCACCGACACCGAGCTGGCGTTCAACGGCGCCGCGCAGGTGGCGCATATCTCGGCCATGGGCCAATGGGCGCAGGACGGCAAGTTCATCTATGCCGGGCGCCGGAACGAAGGCGGCGCGAACTTCCGTGCCGGCGAATGCGCGCTCTTCACCGAAAGCTCGGCGGGCTACGCGGGCATCAGCTCGGAGGCCGAGTTCGACTTCGAGGTTCGTCCGCTGCCCTATTGGAAGGCGGTCGCGGATGAGCCGCAGAACACGATCATCGGCGGGGCTTCGCTTTGGGTGATGGAAGGCCATTCAGACGAGGAATATGCGGCTGTCGCGGCCTTCCTCGACTTCCTCTCCAGCCCGGAAATCCAGGCCAAGTGGCACCAGGATACCGGGTACCTGCCGATCACTGCCGAGGCCGGCGAACTGACGCGCGAGCAGGGCTTCTACGAGGCCAACCCGGGCACCGACATCGCCGTGATCCAGATGACCGCGAAAGAGCCCACGGGCAACTCCAAGGGGCTGCGTCTTGGCTCCTTCGACCAGATCCGCGGGATCATCGACGAGGAGCTTGAGGCCGTGTGGTCCGGCGACAAGACCGCCGAGGCCGCCTTGACCAGCGCCGTGGAGCGGGGCAACGCGCTGTTGCGCCGCTTTGAGCAAGCCAGCCAGTAAGGGCTGACCGGCCGCGCCTTCATCCCGAGGGCGCGGCCGACCCAAGTGCATGGCCGACAAACCCCCAAGCCTTCCGGGCTGGAACCACACGCCGAACCTGCCGCTGCAGGTCTCGCCGCTCTTCCGCTGGCCCCTGCGCCCGCTGGCGATCCTGCATTGGTTCTGGAGCCGCTGGTTCCTGATCTCGGAAAAGCTGATCCTCGTCGGCATCGCTTTCGCCACGCTGACCTGGTTCCAGCCGCCGCTCGAGGTCACGCGGACCCTGTCGGCCGATTGGATGCTCGGCCTCTACATCCGCAACCTCGTGCTCTTCACGCTCGTCGCGGGCGGGCTGCATCTGTATTTCCATGGCCAGAAACGCCAGGGCGACCGGCTGAAATTCGACAAGCGTCCGCTGATGACCGAGGGGCGGCAGTTCTCGCTCGGCGGCCAGGTGCGCGACAACATGTTCTGGTCGCTGGCGTCGGGGGTGACGGTCTGGACCGGCTACGAAGTGCTGATGTTCTGGGCGATGGCGAACGGCTACGCCCCGGTGCTGAGCTGGGAGGCGAACCCGATCTGGTTCGTCGCGATCTTCCTGCTGATCACGCTCTGGGAAAGCTTTTATTTCTACTGGATCCACCGGCTGCTGCACTGGCCGCCGCTCTACAAACACGTGCACGCCGTGCATCACCGCAACGTCAACGTCGGCCCCTGGTCGGGCCTGTCGATGCATCCCGTGGAACACGTGATCTTCCTCGGCTCGGTGCTGATCCACTGGATCGTGCCGGCGCATCCGGTGCATATCCTCTATCACATGCAATACCTGACGCTCACCGCCGCGACTACGCATTCGGGGTTCGAGGGGCTGGTGGTGAAGGACCGCAACCGCCTCGCACTCGGCACCTTTCACCACCAGATGCACCACCGCTATTTCGAGTGCAATTACGGCTCGCTCGAGGTGCCCTGGGACAAGGTCTTCGGCTCGTTCCATGACGGAACACCCGAGGCGAACGCCGCGATGAAGGCGCGGCGGCAGAAGATCATGGGTACCTGATGGAAAAGCGCGTCACCTTCAAGGGCATCTGGTTGCCGATGCTGCTGGTCCTGCCGCAGATCACCATCACGGCGGTGTTCTTCTTCTACCCGGCGGGCCAGGCGATCTGGCAGTCGCTCTTCATCCCCGACCCCTTCGGCCTTTCGATGCAATGGGTGGGGCTGGGGAATTTCGAGTTCCTGCTGTCGGACCCGTTCTACCGGGCCTCCTTCATCACCACGGCGGTCTTCTCGATCCTTGTCACCGTCGTCTCGATGGGCGTGGCGCTGTATCTCGCGGTGCTCGCCGACCGGCTGATCAAGGGCTCGGGCACCTACCGGACGCTCTTGATCTGGCCCTATGCGGTGGCGCCTGCCGTGGCAGGTGTCCTGTGGCTTTTCATGTTCAATACCCGCGTCGGCGTCGTGACCTGGTATCTCGGCCTTCTGGGCTACGACTGGAACCATGTGCTCAACGAGGGCGAGGCGATGGGCCTTGTCGTGGTCGCCTCGGCCTGGGGGCGGATCAGCTATAACTTCCTCTTCTTCCTCGCCGGGCTTCAGGCGATCCCGCGCAGCGTGATCGAGGCGGCAGCGATCGACGGCGCGCATTTCTGGACCAGGTTCCGCACCATCGTCGTGCCACTGCTGTCGCCCACGACCTTCTTCCTGCTGGTGGTCAACATCGTCTACGCCTTCTTCGAGACCTTCGGCGTGATCCACACGATCACCAGCGGCGGGCCGCAGCAGGCCACCACGATTCTGGTCTACAAGGTCTATGCCGACGGGTTCGTGGGCCAGGACCTTGGGTCCTCGGCGGCGCAGTCGGTGATCCTGCTCTTCGTGGTCGGCATCCTGACGATCATCCAGTTCAAATATATCGAAAGGCGGGTGCATTACTGATGGCGGAACGCTCGGGCATGGTCGAAAAACGCGGCGCGGGGCTTTGGCTGACCCATGTCGGGCTGATCATCGGCGTGGCCTTCATCTTCTTTCCAATCTGGCTCGCCTTCGTCGCCTCGACCGTGACCCAGCCCGAAATCGTGAAGCCGCCAATGCCGCTTTTGCCCGGCGACCATTTCTTCGAGAACTACCGCAAGGCGCTGGTGTCCGGCATCAACGCGCCGGTCGCGGTGATGCTGATGAACTCGGCGGTGATGGCGATCGGCATCGCGGTGGGCAAGATCATCATCTCGCTGCTAAGTGCCTTCGCCATCGTCTATTTCCGCTTTCCGGGGCGGCGTATTTTCTTCTGGCTGATCTTCCTCACGCTGATGCTGCCAGTCGAAGTGCGGATCGTGCCGACCTATGAGGTTGTCGCCGGCTTCGGCATGCTCAACAGTTATTCCGGCCTGATCTTTCCGCTGATCGCCTCGGCCACCGCGACCTTCCTTTTCCGGCAGTTCTTCATGACCGTCCCGGACGAACTGGCCGAGGCCGCAAGGGTCGATGGCGCGCGGCCGATGCGGTTCTTCTGGGACATCCTGGTGCCGATGAGCCGGACGAACATGGCAGCACTTTTCGTGATCCTCTTCATCTACGGCTGGAACCAGTATCTCTGGCCGCTTCTGATCACCACCGATCCGTCGATGAACACCATCGTGATGGGCATCAAGCAGATGTTCCCCAGCGGCGACGACACCGCCGATTGGCCGGTGATCATGGCGACCTCTATCCTTGCGATGCTGCCGCCGGTTTTGGTGGTCATCGGCATGCAGCGGCTCTTTATCCGGGGCCTTGTGGACAGCGAGAAATAAGCGATGGCGACCGTCACCCTTCAGGACATCAGGAAATCCTTCGGCAAGGTGGATGTGATCCACGGCGTCGATATCGAGATCGCCGATGGCGAGTTCATCGTGATCGTCGGGCCCTCGGGCTGCGGCAAGTCCACCTTGCTGCGTATGGTGGCGGGGCTTGAGACCGTGACCTCCGGCGATGTGCATATCGACGGCCGGCGGGTGAACGAGGTCGAGCCGATGGACCGCGACATCGCCATGGTGTTCCAGAATTACGCGCTATACCCGCATATGTCGGTCTTCGACAACATGGCTTACGGGCTGAAGATCGCGCGGGTCCCGAAGGCCGAGATTGCCGAGCGCGTCGCCCAGGCCGCCGAAATCCTGCAGCTAGGGCCCTATCTGAAACGCAAACCGCGCGAGCTTTCGGGCGGGCAGCGCCAGCGCGTGGCGATGGGACGGGCGATCGTGCGCAAGCCGGCGGTGTTTCTTTTCGACGAGCCCCTGTCGAATCTCGACGCCAAGCTGCGGGTACAAATGCGGCTTGAAATCAAGGCGTTGCAGCGCGACCTCGGGGTCACGGCGCTTTACGTCACGCATGACCAGGTCGAGGCGATGACGCTTGCGGACCGGATGGTGGTGATGAACGGCGGTATCGCCGACCAGATCGGCGAGCCGCTCGACGTCTATGCCGATCCGTCTACCGCCTTCGTGGCCGGGTTTATCGGCTCGCCGCCGACGAATTTCATCGGCGAGGGAGAGCTCGACCGCACCCTGCCCACGGGCGGCACGCTCGGCATCCGGCCGGAGCACGTCCACCTCGCCGCCGCGGGCGCGGGGCAGTTGGACGGCAGGGTGATCTACGCCGAGCCGCTGGGGGCAGAGACCCTGATCCACCTGCGGGACATGCACGACCACCAGGTCACTGTGCGGCAAGACGGCGCCGACCCGGTGCCGGCCGAGGGCGACACGGTGGGCCTCACCTGGGACGCGGGTGACGAGATGCTGTTCGACGCCGCCGGAGCGCGGGTGCGGCAGGGCTGACCTGCGCGCGCTTGGGTTAACGAAGTGTGACGGCTGCGCGCGGCGGATAAGGCGAATCGGGCCGGATATCCCTGGTTAACAAGGCTGAAACCGCCGAAATCGCACGTCGGTATTACGTATGTATTGCGTCGGTATTGCGTCGGTGCGGGTGTCGGCAGACCCCATGGTTAACAGACCGTACGGTGCGCGCCACAGTAAACTCCGCCGCGCGGGCGCGGCGGACCTGAGCCAATGCTTCCGAGGATGCGGGACGGCCCGGGCGGTCACCCGCCGCAGGCGAACTCGTCCTTGAGGGTGCCCATCACCGCGTCCGCGGCCGGCATCGCCTTGCGGGCGCTGAAATCGCCGTAGATCCAGCGGATATAGGCCCAGCGGACTTCGTCGGCGGTGTTGACTTCGGGCGGGCAGACCTCGGTACCGGCGCCGGCCATGCCCGTCGATTCGAGCGCCTCGACGAAGCCCATGATGTACTGTTCGCACTCGGTCTCGGCTGGTCCACCATCGCGGGCGTCGTTGTCGGCCAACTGGCAGGGCGCCATCAGGTCGGCGGCCATGTAGCCCGCGGCATGCGAGTCCGCGAATGCGGGTGCGGTCAGCATCAGGGCCGCGGCAGTGGTGGTGATCAGAAGGCGCATCTCTCTGCTCCCGGTCGTGTCAGATGCGGCCCGGCCAAGGGTTGGCCGGGCCGGGTAAGCTTATTCCGCTTCTTTCTCGGCCAGCGCATGAATCGCGTCATCCATCCGCTGCTGGTGCTCTTCGTTGTTGACGAACTCCGGCGAGTTCACGGCACCCCAGATTTCCGCGTCGGTCATGTTCTGGTGGCAGCCCATGCAGAGCCCCGTCCGTTCCATCTTGTCGCGGGTTTCCTGCGGCAGCGGGCCGGTGAGCGGCCAGTGCGAGCCGACGGTCACAAGCTGCTGGCCATCCTCGGTGACGATCCGCGACAGATCGTGATCCAGCGACGGGATCGGCTGCGACTGCATCTGCGTCTGCTCTGGGATCAGCACGCCGAGCGCGGTTTTCACATCGACCGTGAAGCCGTCCTCGTAGCCGTTGAGGAACCGCCCGCCGCTGATGCCGTAGCCCAGCGCCTTGGGATTGTTGTGGCAGCTCTCGCAGCTCCGCGCCTCGCGGCCCGCCGTGTGCGGCTGCACTGCGGCGTGGTCGAGGCCCTTGGTGCCACCGGCATCCGGCGTCATCCAGGTCTCGTTATGCGCGACCGTGTTGCCGTCCTTGTCGATCACCGTGGTGATGACCTGGCAGCCCGGCATCAGCGGGCTCACGCGGCCCTCACCGTTGATCCCCAGCGTCGGCTCTTCCCAGCGCAGGTAGCTGCGGCTTTCCGAGACCTTGCCGGGCGAGGTCAGCCCGTTGGTGCCAAGGGCGGCATCCGCCGTCAGGCCGTTCTCACCGCGCGCGTTGGCGTTGGTGATCCAGTCGACATCGGTCTTGCCCTCGGAATAGTCCACGGTGACGTGGCAGCCGTAGCACTGCGGCGCCCAGTCGGCATGGCAGGCATAGCATTCCATCGTTTCCATGTGCTGGCCGACGGACATCATCGCGACCTCGGCATTGGGCGACTTCCAGGTGCCGTCCATGGCGATCTGCTTGAGCACCGGCACCTCGAATTCGAGGCCGCTGGCCGAATGCATGATCACCTTGTCCCCGCGCCGAACGACATTGCCGTAGGGGTTGCCGCGCGCGGTCAGGAGATAGCCGTCCTCGGGCTCGTAGACATGGGCGAACCATTGTTCATCGAGCAGATCCTCGGTCAGGCCGCGCGGATCCTGGGCGATTTCCTGCTGGAACTCTTCGCCGTAGCCCAGCGGCAGCTCCCACGGGAACTTGGTGACGGTGCCGTGGCAATCCTCGCACTCGATCTCGACCTGGGCGAGCGTGGTGCCGGGCAGGTTGCCGTCACCGTGCATGTCGACGGTGGTGTGGCAGTCCTGGCAGAGCATGCCGCCTTCGGGGTTCTCGGGCCGCGACTCGATCTGGTGATGCAGGTCGTCCTTGATGAAGAGATAGCTCTTGGTGTGCAGCCGGGGCTGCTTGTTGCCGGTCTCGTCATAGGGCGTGCCATAGGGGAATTCCATGATCCCCTGATAGCTGACGCCGATCCGCTTGCCGCGGTTGTGGCAGCTCACGCAGTTCTCGGTCGGGATGCCGGTATAGGTCACGTCGCCATGGGTGACGACGGATTTGCGCGAGCCCTGCATCTGGTGCGTCAGAAGACGGCCGGGCTGGTCGCGCGGGATCGTCGGGTCGCTGCCTTCGTAGAAGCCTTCGTTCGAGTACGGCACATGGCAGGACGAGCAGCCGGCGCCGCGATAGTCGCCGCGCTTTTCACGCCCGTTCACGCCTACATGGCAGCGCTGACACTGCTGGCGCGAATAGGTGATGCCGGCGAGGTTGGGATGCTGGCTGACCATGTCGACATCGACCTCGGGCACCTGCTCCATGCTGTCGGGCATCTGGTCGGGGTGTGCTTCGGCGAAGGCGACCATGTAATCCTGGTAAGCCTCGGTGCCGATGCTGGGCACATTGCCGTCCTCATCGACGAGGTCGTAGTTGCCAT
>JAAUYH010142381.1_pt1 | contig 17277 bp, 18 predicted proteins | sample 7278061 | NCBI WGS metagenome assembly JAAUYH01 (sample SAMN14350203, study PRJNA611818) | marine sediment metagenome | isolation source: surface marine sediment (0.6m) | place: French Polynesia: Moorea | collected 2018-08 | reverse complement strand
GTTTATTTACTTATATAATTATCAAAAATATTAGTGATTCATTAAGCTTTTTTGATTAACAATGTTGAATAAACACTATACTACGGTATTAACATTAGCTATATTAGTAACTTTTGGGATTATACCTAAATCTTTGGCATCTTCTGAGAAAGTGAAATCTGATTCCTCTCTAGAGTATCATTTGGCTACTGTGAAAGAAGACAGTTCTACTAGCGACAGTAATTTAAAAGCTAACCCTAAACAAATTTATAATTACGCAGACAATTTACAAGATACTCTTGTTGCGCAGGATGTTTCTCCTGTAACTGCTGATGATGGTAGTTCAACAGAGCAAAATCAATCTACTAAGTTATGGCTATTAATTCTCGTAATTATTATTATAGTTCCTTCTGTAGGGTTTTTCTTACTCAAGTCTAAAGCAAAGCCAGAAACAATAGATGAGGAACAGGCAACATCAGAAAATATAACAAGCATAGAGGAAATGCCTGCTTCTATTCCTCAAAATGTAACTTCTGAGTTGGCGGTAGATTCTATTGCTGCTAATGAGCTGATTCAAGAAGATACCCCTGTAGAAAAAAATGAAGAAGAAATCAACGAAACCATTGTAGTAACTACTCCAGATTCGAGTCTAGATTCTAGTTTATTAGATGAAATTAAAGAACAACCAGTTGAGGATACTGAAATTGAGAGTGAGAATGATGAGCGACAATCTGAGTTAGAAGATAGCCAGTCCTTGGAAAAGCTAAGTTCTTCTGAAAATGCGATCGATCCTGAAGAAATCATTAACGAATTACTAGATATATCAAAACCAGAATTGCCATCAACCTCCGTTGATGATGAGAATTTTGCAAATAATTTAGCAGAAGAATCTGTAGTCTTAGAAGAAGTAGCTCAAAACCAACCTGATTTATTGTCAGACACAGAAAACACTACAGAGACAGAACTAGAATCAACAGAAAAAGTTACCGATCAAGAACTAGCTAATATTTCTATAGTCTCAGAAGAAGTCTCAGAAGAAGTAGCTCAAAACCAGCTTGATTTATTGTCAGAACCAGAACTAGAACCAACAGAACAAGTTACCGATCAAGAATTAGCTAATATTTCTGAATGGTTAAATGAAAAAATAGATTCATCAAGTGATAAAGATGTTAGCGTAATGGATGATTTCTGGAATAATATTTCTTCTATAACTGAAGAGATTAATGCGGAAACAATACCAGAACCAACAGAAAAAATTACCGATCAAGAATTAGCTAATATTTCTGAATGGTTAGATGAAAAAGTAAATCCCAATTCTAACCTAAATGCTCTTGATACTAATGATGTAGATGATTTAAATGAGCTAGTTAAAGGGAGAGGACAAGATACCAACGAAGAATTATTAGCTAATAATTTGAATTTAGAGGAAGAGCAAAATTATAATGAGCAAACGAAAGAAGGGATAAGCGATGTAACTTCTGACTTTTTAGAAGAACTCTTAAATGAAGATTCAAGCAAAGAGAGCAAACATTAGAATTTTGTATGGGGTAAAAAAAAGGACAGATATTAATTCTGTCCTTTTTTATTATTGAGTTAAAAATAATCGATTTAGAAGTTCATTTCGGCAGCTTGAACTGTCTCTACTTGTTTTTTCTTGATTACTAGCAGAATTTGACAGAGCATAATACCCGCAGCAAAAGCAATCATACCAGCTATACGAGCAGGGCTTTGTAAGACCACTTCTGTGTCTTTTTGACCGAAACCACCTACGTTAGGATCATTAGTAAGAGCATCTCCAGCAGCAATTTGTTCTCCTTGAGCAACAATTAACTCTGGACCTGCAGGAATAGTATCAATAACTCGATCATCCCCATTATCAATAGTTACTTCGTAACCACCTGCTTCTGGCTCGCTAATTGCGGTGATTGTTCCAGTTGCAGAAGCCTTAAAGAGGTTGTTGTTGCTGAGTGCACCAGTAGGATAGACTTGTCCTCGTCCACGATTAGCACCCAAGTGAACAGAATACTTACCAAAATGAATATTTTTATCTTTACTGGGATCGGGAGAAAGTATAGGGAAAACAACTTCTTGGTATTGATCTCCAGGTAAAGGACCTACGATATATACGTTTTCTTGGTCTTCTCTATATTGTTGGAAATAAACACCACCTACTTTTTCCTGCATTTCTTCAGGAATTCTGTCAGTAGGAGCAATTTTGAAGCCATCAGGTAGCATTAAGACTGCACCGACTTGTAAACCACCTTTAGAACCATCTCCGTATATTTCTTGGGATTCTAGATCATAAGGAATTTTAACCACTGCTTCAAAAACTGTATCTGGTAAAACAGCTTGAGGAATTTCTATTTCCGCAGGTTTTTCGGCCAAATGACAGTTAGCACAGACAATTCTTCCTGTTGCTTCTCTGGGAGTTTCTGGAGCAGTTTGCTGCGCCCAAAATGGATAGGCAGCAGCAGATTGAGGTAAAGCTAGATCGCTAGCTAATAATACAGCAAAGGTGGCGATCGCTACTACCATAATTTTGGCGATCGCGCTTCTAACCAATTGCCCCATTGCTAATTTCATGGGTGTTCTCATCTCTTTTGTCAACAATCTCAAAACTAATAATTTTCCTTAAAGTTTCAGGTACAAACTAACTGAGTTTGTAGTGTGTAAATACTTCGTTATCATCAAAGGCAACTCGATAAAACTATGTCCACCAAGGTTTTTCATTAGTACGAAAATCAGTTTCTGTCCAAGGACTAAAGACTAACTTGTCATCTTCTGTAACATCAGCATGGGCTAATGCTAAAGACAGAGGTGCAGGTCCTCGAACTTTTTTCCCTGTCGCATCATATTGAGAGCCATGACAGGGACACATAAATTTGTTTTCACTGGCATTCCAGGGAACTACACAGCCCAAATGAGTACAAACTGCATTGATCCCGTATTTTTCGATCGTATCATCTTCTGCGATGACCACATAAGTAGGGTCGCCTTTTAGTCCTTGGGCTAAAGAGCGATCGCCTGCTTTATGTTCTGTAAGATATTCGCTGACAATTATGTCATCACCAAGGGCATCTTTGGCAGTTATACCACCACCAGCACCACCACTAGATGGAGGAATAAAGTATTTTACTACTGGATACAAAGCACCTAAGGCAACACCTGTAATTGAGCCAAAGGTGAGTAGATTCATAAATTGGCGACGCCCCATATCGGGGACATCAGAAGAGCCAGAAATTTGAGTCATAGTGAAATAGCGACTGTATACTTTTGTAAACTAAAATGAGAACAAAGTTTAGAACTCTCTTTATATTTTGCCCTTTAAAAGTGACCATTGAGGGATCAGAGGCATAACTATAAAGTTTCTTGTCTTTAAAAATATTAACAACTTACTGTATTAAATTATTACAGAGATTGAGTATTAGATCATCAAAGAGTTAGAGTTTAGCGATTAAACTAGAGAAAATGACAGGCGCAGAACTACATCAGATTTTATTGAGCAAATGGGGTTGCTCTTACGATATCCAGTTGCGAAGAATTAAAGACCGTATTTTTGTCCAAGTGATGTGGAAATATTTAGAACAAGCTTCTTTTCCTCTTTCTGAACAAGAATACCTAGAACATTTAGAAGCAATTGCCAATTATCTAAATGCTTGGGGAGGGGTTCAACAAGTACAAAGCTTTATCGACAAAACTCGCGATCGTCCAAGATTGGGTAAAGCAATTAGTATTCCTCTAGACTTAGGCGAAAGAGCCTCTGAGTGGATTCTAGATGAGCTATAATGTCAATCCTCAAAAGTAACAAGAGACTCAGTATGAGGACAAGGAAATAGGGAATAGCGGTGCGACCCCCTAAAGGGTTCAGCCGTTCTTCCAAGTCGGTGGTAGTCGCTACAACGGGGGGAACTCCCCCTTCGGGTTCAGTACTTCTTGCTCCGTCCTATACGCGCTCGGAGACCTCAGCCTAATCGCGGTGCGCTTTGATCGAGTTGATTCTGATTCTTTAACTGATTAGATTGGTACACTCATGTGAAAACCGCTATTAGCTATTTTTTCGGGTTTTTGACCAAATAAAAAGCCCAACAATGAATGTTGGACTCTAAAGGTGTCAATCCTGTGAGCAAATTTTGTATTTATATTTTTTATTTAAATTAAGTTATTATTTACTTCTTCTCTAATATCTCTCATTTTCTTGACAATGACATCCTTAGAAATACTAGGTTTTTGAGTTTATTTGTGTAACTATTATTGATTGATGAAGTTTAAGCTAACTTAATTTTTCTTCGGGAAATGTTTCTTGAAATTCTTCAATTAGCTCATCTAACTCTTCTAAAGCTTGATCTACATCAATTCTCAATGTCCCTAAGTTAGGTGTTTCTAACAATTGCACTAGCAATTCTCTTTTACTTTTAATCTGAGCAATTCGGGTTTTGATAGTAGATTTATCCATAATTCTGCGTGATTATAGCAACTATAGCTCTAAAATAAACAATATTGATCAAATTATATACTTAAACATGCTGCGTAAAATATCTTTAGCTCGTCTTGGACTTACTGTAGGTGGTGTTCTAACTCTTATAGGCTTTATTGCTTATGTTACGGGTAATGCAACTCTTAATTTAGCAGGATTGTTTTATGGTGTACCTATTTTACTTGGAGGTTTAGCTCTCAAAGCTGCAGAATTAAAGCCTGTTCCCTACATTGAACCTACAACTGCAGAAATTATCGCTTTAAGAGAAGAACAAGCAACCCCTACGCAAAACCAATTACGTTTAGATGTAACTCGTTATCGTTATGGACAAGAAGCGCATCTAGATGAATCTTTAGAAAGAATTGGCTTAAGCCCTTCCGATGCAGATAGACCAGAATTAATTGGTATTCAGGAAACACAAACAGAAGGAAGATATACACTGATAATGCAATTTGATTCGCCTTTTATATCTTTAGAGCAGTGGCAAAAAAAACAAGAAAAAATTGAAAAGTTTTTTGGTCCTGAGATAAAAGCAAATATCACTCAACCTGGAGACAATTATATCGATTTAGCTCTAATTAAAGCAGGGTAAATTAGGTGTACAAGTCCTCCTTTGCTTGATAGAGGAAATAGAGAATAAAATGTTTAAATAAGCTGTTATACATTTATTTTAATCGTCGTAAAGTCTTGCTACAAGAGAGCTAGGCTGCAAAAATCCCAATTTAAATGCGTGTCAGCTTCATCATTTTTAGGCAATTCTATCAGTAGCTTCTAATCAGAATGCAAAAAAGTATTACCCCGCAATTCCCAAGTGTTAAAAAAAAGAGCTTACTGCCATAACACTCTTGTTCAACCGTTTCTAAAGTGGGCTGTAGGAAAGAAACAACTATTAGCAATTATCAAAAAATTGCAGCCTACTAGATACACAAGATAAGCTAAGACGCATTTAATTAGCATTATTTAAAATTTGCTCGGAAAACGTTCAACCTTGCTCCCCTGCTGAGGGTCTGTCGCCTGGGGTCTCCCCAGGCGTTTATAGGCCCCGTCCCCTGCACCTCTGTCTTGGTGGACGTTCTTGAATGAGTCGCTCACGGTGAAGCATTGCGGTCTTTGGTCACTTGAATGCAAGCTCCAAGTGCTGAGTACTTCTTGATCTACTATTTGAATCAATAAAATCTCCTAAGTATAATTACTATATTTTCTTGTAATCAAGCTAAATCAACTTGAATTTACTTCGGTTATTACATAGAAAATTAGCTGAATAAATTGTTATCAAAGCAATAATAATTGCTAGAAATTTTATTATTAAAATATTTTTCAATTTTTATATAGCGTTTGAATTTGCTTCAGTAATTACACGGTAATAATAGTGCTGTGCATTTAAGTTAATACTCTTATTTTTAATGTCGATCATATAAGATGTTATCTGTAAAAAGAGTGTTAAGTGAAGCATGAAAATTAATCAATCAGAATTGGCTACAAATTTGCTAGACAAAACTAACAAACAACCTAAAACTAGTTGCCTCATCTTGTTTATTTGTTTTCTCTTAGTTTCAATTCTGGCTGGCTATTTTATCTGGCGCAAAATTCAACTTAATGCTGCTCAAAAATTAGTCTACGATTGTTCTTTAAATAACAATTGTTCGCAAATTACAATTATTTCCGCTTTAGAAAAACTTGTCAAAGCTCAGAAAAAATTAAAGTTACTTAATCTCTCCAGTACTAATCTTGAAAATGCTAATCTTGAAGGTGCTCACATCCATCGTGCTAATCTCTCTAATGCCAACCTCAAAAAGGCTAATCTCAAGAGTGCTGACATCTATTTTTCTAATCTCTCCAATGCTAATCTCTCCAATGCTAACCTTAAAAATGCTGACATCTATCGTGCCAATTTCTCTAATGCTAATCTCAAGAATGTTGACATAACCAATGCCAATCTCTCCAGTGCCATCCTCATTAATACTAAAAATCTCACCCCTACTCAAATTAAATCAGCCTGTAATTGGGAAAACGCTTTTTACAAAGGTCAATTCGATGATGACTATGAAGAATGGATAATTGATAAACAAGCTAATCAGCAATTTATTGAGCTACTCCAACAAGCTCATGCTTCCGACCCTAAACAACCTGTTGACTGTAGTGCATGGGAATAGGCAGAAGGTTCTGAATTTGTTTAAGACTAATAGTTTAAAAGTAAGTTTTCATAATCAGATTTAGTATGAGTTACACACGGCGTTACTTAAATATTGTCTACTTTTGACAGTGAGGACAAAAATGAGCAGAGCGTCCACCTAATTTAATTTTAACGATCGAAGTACCACAGACACGACAAGGCTCTCCTTTCCTGCCATAAACCCAAGCAGCATCACCATAATTACCACTTACTCCTAGTAAATTAAGAAAATCGCTAAAAGTTGTACCACCTTTATCCACAGCAGTTTGTAGAACTTCAATGATGGCACTGTGAAGTTTGTTAATCTGATTGTCAGTTAAATTAGCAGAGAGCGATTCTGGCTTGATACCACTTTTAAACAGGGCTTCATCTGCATAGATATTGCCAATTCCAGCCACTATTCCTTGATCTAGTAACAAAGTTTTGATTTGGCGACGACTAGAGCGTAATTTGTCTTGAAAATAAGATTGGGAGAATTGTTGAGAAAATGGTTCGGGACCCAATTTTTGTAAACCAGTGATAATCTTTTCTGGTGCTATGCCAGGAGGGACAAACCAAAATTTACCAAAGGTACGAATATCGACAAAGCGCAATTCTTGCTTTTGGGGAAAAAACAGACGGATACGGGTATGTTTTTGTAGAGATTCTTGCTGCTTTACCCAGAGAAGTTGACCAGTCATACGGAGATGTACTCCTAACCAACCTCCATCTTGACTAGATGAGTTGACTAACTTGGCTAATAAGTATTTTCCTCGTCTTTGCCAACGCTCGATCTTTACTCCTTCTATTCCTTGCCAAAACTCTGCTACAGAAATAGGGTAAGCAAGTGTTCTTTTTAGCACTACATCCCCACCCATTATTGGTTGTTGAAGGGTTAATTGATTAAGACCCCTACTTACTGTCTCTACTTCTGGTAATTCTGGCAAATTTAAGGCTATCCTTGAGTTTAAAACAACTAAGAATAGCCTATCAGTCTTCGCAAGAGTTTGAAGAAGTTTTTAGCTAACCTCTTCTAATTCGCTTTCTGCAAAGTTATTAGTGTTTACACCACTAGGACTACCACTTAAGCCAGTGTAGTTAACTTTATCAAAACGGACAATCACTGGGTAAATGATACCGCTTGTGTCAACACTAGCAACTGTGCCTACGTCTTTATACCAATATGATTCTTTGCGCAGAATTCTAACTTTTGATCCTCTTTTAATTGCCATAGATTTTTCAATTAAATAAGTTTAGATATCAAAATACTAAAGGATCAATCCTCTTGAATAAGTGACAGCTTTAAGTTTTATTACAAATTTTGCCACTGCAAACTAACAAAATGGGCTGGACGACCTATACTATCAACGGTTTTGGCGATTTCTCTAATTTTGAGATTAAAGGGTATGGCCGTGGTTAAGTATTTCTGTACCGACATACCAATATCTGGTGCTAGCCAACTAACCGCGGTAGTGGCAAATCCTAAACTTAATAGTTGTCCTAAAGGATCTCGTGGCAGAAAAAAATAGGTAGTTAAAATTGCTCCTGTAGTTAGTACCATCGCAACGGAAACATTAGTACCACAGCGAGGATGAATAGCTAAATTCCATTCTCCCTGTTTGAGACGATCCAAAGCTAAGCAGACAGCGCGCTTGAGTTTGAGGGGATTAATTTCTCCGTAAAGATAAAAACCTTTTTCCGTAGACATCCCCCCAATAGTTTCATTGTCATTAAAATTTACATTGCTGCTAGTGTGGTTTCGTCTTGCTTGTTCTAAATCACTTAACATCCAAACTGTTGCATGCTCCAAAGCGTGTACTTGTCGCAACATCAAAATTTCTTTCAATCCAGGTAGAAAGCCTAATTGTTCTAGCAGTTGGCTATCTTGATTTGGCTGAGGTTGAAATAAATCAAAATTGGTAAAGTTCCCGCCCTTGGCGAATGCAGTATTAGTCATAGTTTCTATTGATTGAGGGGATCGCCCAGATCCTTATTATAAAACAAGCAATTAACTACAAATAACGAACAATTAATTAAGAATGATCCCAGATATACCTATTCTTTCTAGGGATTGTAAGACATTTTCTGCGGTATTTTGATTACCAAACACTCCCACTTGCAGCATAGATTTACCTTGATAAGTAGTATTAAAGGCATCAGGATAAATCGATCGCACTTGTGCTTTTTGGCTATCACTAGAAGCTTCAGCAATCACTTTATACATAGTTGTCTTTGTAGTTGTTGTGCTTGTACTAGTATCAGCGACAAAGTTGCCTCCTAGAACATCGGACAAACTACTGATTTGGGTATTTTGGGGAGAGGATGTCAGAGTTGAAGGCTTAACTGGAGGACTAAGAGAACTAGATTGCGGAACAGCAGGAACTGGTAATTTAGCTGGTTGATTGATTTCAGCTTTACTAGATGAGTTATCAGCCTGTTCTTCTGCAGTTGAGTTTGATAAGGTTGAAGGATCTGGTGGAACAGTAAAGACTAAGATGTTGGTTGCTTTTGTCTCAGAAGAAGTCGAAACTGGAGGAGAGGAAGGAGAAGTGATGGTTTTGGTTTGTGGGAGAGGATTACTGTTGCTATTGGTAGGTTCAGAAACAGATATAGCTTGGGAAGTTTCTCTCGCCACTGGAGAAGAGGAAGGATAGGTAATGGTTTTGGGTTGTGGGAGAGTGTTACTGTTGCTATTGGTAGGCTCAGAAGCAGCTATAGCTTGGGAAGTTTCTCTAGCTACTGGAGTTTGATTGGTAGAAAGAGGAGATAAAAGTTTTAGAGGTCTTAACTCACTTGCTTCAGTAGTACGGGGAGCAATAGCTGTACCCATAAAATTGATATTTCCTTCTGTCTTCCCATTAATTTCTGTACCAGCAGCAGTGATTGAATTAGGAGTGCCATTTTGGATATCTAATTTCTTATTGCCACGGAAAATATTTTCTCCTGGTTGGGTAGTTGTACCTAAATCTACTCTAGATTGAGCGATCGCAACTAAGCCAGATTCTGAAGAATTAGTGATTTCATTTTTGCGTAAAACAGCTTGAGAATTACCTTCGAGGATTACCCCAATCCGATTACGACTAAAAGTATTAGCGAGTAAAGTTGGTGCAGAGTTTTGGACTATACTGATCCCAAAACCAGTATTATCAAACTCATTATTTTCTACTTGAGGTTTAGATGTACCATAAATAAGTAAACCATTACCTCCATTACGAGAAAAATAATTATTACTAATATTTGGTTCGCTTCTACCGTTAACAGATAGTCCTGTATTGCCATTGCGAATAAAACTATTATGGGTAACTCTAGGACTAGAAGACTCAATCCATAAACCATGTCCTCGTGAATGAGGATTCATAACTGTTACACCAGTTAATCCTTGAGCTTCTCTAATGGCTGCGATCGTGACTTGTTGTCCTGCACCAGTGGGACTGATAAAATCGCCACTGCCACTAATGACAACATTATGTCCTTGGGAACTAGGACTACCCTGAATTGTCACCCTGTTACTAATAACCAGAGGAAAAGTTTCCCCTGTCTGTTTGCTATAAGTCCCAGGATTAAGATGAATAATCGTGTCAGACTCGGCTAATTTTAAGGCTTCAGTGATAGTTTTGAGGGGAGATTCCTTACTTCCGTCTCCTTGGCGATCGCTTCCTTGTTTTGAGTCAACGTAAAGAATGTTTGCTTCTGCGGAAATTTTTTGTTCGGGGTTAGTTTGAGCGTTAGCTGCCTGGGGTAGAATAACCTTGCCTGTAATTAGAGGTAGTATGAGCAATAAAGATAGGCTGCCAAGCCATTTTTTGCCGATTATCTTAGTTTTCCAGGGATAAAGAGGATTATTTACAGGGAACGAGGAAAGTCGATCGCTCTTGGTCATAATAATTGATCTCCTTCAACACTTAAAAAGTCTTTTCTTATCCATATAATAAAGACACAGTAGAAATAAAGACGCAATCAACCCATTTTCTGTTGCATGGAATGCGTTCTAGATAACGTATAATTGCGAAAGTTTATGTTTATTGATTAAGTGTAACTAAGTGAAACTATTTGTTCATCACACTCCTGAACTTACTCCTGTAGAACAACTCCCTGATTGCGCTGTAGTAATAGATGTTCTAAGGGCAACCACCACTATTGCTACTGCTTTAGATGCAGGGGCAGACTCTGTACAGGCTTTTAGTGATATAAATCGATTGATGCAGGCTTCGGAAGCATGGCTACCAGAAAAACGCTTACGGGCAGGAGAAAGAGGCGGAGAAAAAGTAGAAGGCTGCGATTTAGGTAATTCTCCTCTCAATTTTACGGCTGAGATTGTCACCAACAAGAGATTGTTTATGACTACTACTAACGGCACTCGTGCTTTAGAAAGAGTCGCCCAATCTCCTACTGTGATTACAGCTGCTCAAGTGAATTGTCAAGCAGCAGTTAATTATTTATTAGAAAAGAAACCAGCAACTGTATGGTTGGTAGGCTCAGGATGGCAGGGTGGTTATGCTATAGAAGATACTGCCTGTGCAGGGGCGATCGCTCTTTCTTTGTTAGAGCAAGGCAGCTTATCTTTAGAAGCTATCACTGGTAACGATGAAGTAGTTGGCGCGATCGCTCTTTATTCCCAATGGAAAAATAATCTGGTAGAGATGTTTCGTCTTGCCGATCACGGGCAACGCCTCCTCAGATTGGGATGTAATGATGATTTAAAATACTGTGCTGAAACCAGTATTTTGGATGTTCTACCAATTCAAAAAGAACCAGGTATTTTAGTTAAGTTATAAAGCCTGACGCAAGTTATACTGCTCTCGGTTAAATTGCTTTTGCTCTTCTGTTAATAAATGGTAATTTTCTAGAGGAGGACGCATATCCCACTGGCTTTCGGCAAAAATTAACAGGTTTGTCGTCATAACTAAGCCTGTTAATAAAAATTGCCACCCCAAAAAGTAAGGCAGAATAACTATACCTAGTATATGAATACTAGCTGAGAATAGCAAAGCACGGGAGCGGAGTCCTATTCCTGTGAGCAAATAGCCCGCAGCACTCAAACCCAACCAAAGATGACACAGATGAACTAGAATTCTTCCCCAACCTAGAAAAATACTGAGATCGGTAAGAACAACCCCCCCAAACATCAACAAAGACCAAGTATATAAAACCCAGCGCAAGCGTTCTACTCTAACCCAAAAATGAGTCATCTGAAACATGGCAATTGTGCCAGCAATGGTAATAATTGACCAAAAAAAGGCTTGAATATTCCAGCTAATTGGATTAAATTGGGCTGTAAAAAAGATTAATGCGGAAATAAGCCCCCAAACTACAAAAACTTGGTCTATTCTCGTATAACTTGTTGCCAATAAAGTTTTATCTTTAAGAGATAATTTTAGTTGTAATAATCCTTGGCGGTCTTGGATATCTAGTGCTTCTTGTTTGCGACGTAATATAGGCTGTTGGTGGTCAAAAAAGCTCATTGGGCTATTTAGCAATTAGCGAGTAAACAGAAATATATCTTACTCTAATTTTATACACATTTCTTTACTTTTATTTACAAAATTCCCAAATTAACTAATCGAGAACCCTATCCACAAGAAGATCGAGCTTTCCAACGCAATGACTAATAACTAATGACTAATGACCAATAGCCAATTTACCAATTTCGCCAGCCACCTTGAACATCATCTTTTTTCACCCCATTATCATTACGTAAAGAGAGAATATTCTGATATTCAAAGGAACTTCCCCAGCGATCGATCTCTCTAGCGCGAATTACAGGCACAGGGTGAGTTAAGTTGGCAGTCTGAGCAGTTTTCAGCATTTCTCCTAAGCTATCTTGGCTAAAACTATCGTAGTCTCTAGCTTGTTCGATAAAAGCGTTTAAATTTAATTGAGGAGCAAGAGTAGGAGAACCACCAGCTAGCTTCATTAAGACTGACATAACTACTTTAGGGTCTTGAGTAGCCAGTAGGGCAGCGCGATCGCAGCTAAACTCAGCACAGCGTACCCATCGCAACATTTGCTCCTGCATAGATTGAGCTAAAACTGTCCCCCACACAGGAAGTAAGTTAGCTGCTAAAACCATGATATTCGCCATGGTCAAATAAACTCCATGCTCGCATTTGAGATGACCAAGCTCATGGGCAATTACTGCTTGAATTTCTTGAGGAGTAAGGATCTCGATCAGAGAAGTATGTAAAACCATGAAGGGCTTTTTCCCTCGCATGGCAAAAGTATAAGCATTAGGAACAGGATTTTGCTTTACGTATAGTTGAGGCGGTTCAAGATCGAGAACCTTACAAGCGTCTAAGAGCAGTTGGTGAATCGAGGGTAACTGCTTATCGCTAACGAGAACACTAGCAGCAATATTATCGACGTAGAAAAACTCTTCTGCTACCGAACCTAGTAGACTACGAATAGCCACGTCTAAGCCCGGTATTTGTTTTAGAGTTGTTGTAGCCTCTAAATCTAGAGGATGGCGAAAATCGTCTGCTTGAAGACCAAGAAGTACTTTTTTAGCTAAATCCATTCTTAACTTATCACCTTATCAGTTATCTACTCTTAATTATTAATCATTAATTAATCTATTAGCCATTTTTTGACACGCTTGAGACTTTCCCAGTCTGGTTTTCTGGCTAAACCATCTTCGATATTATCTTGGATGTCTTTGGCGATTTGGTTATCTAGTCCCATTATCTGTTGAACTATTTCTATATGCTTTCTAACTCCTTTTTCTCCTACTTCCAGCATAGCTAAAGCCAAATTAATGCGAGCTTGAGGAGCTTTGCTTTCTATTTTGGTACTTTTTTGGGCAGCCTTGAGAGCTTTTTTGCCTTGTTCAGTTAAAAGATACAGCCAAGCCAAACAACTCCAAGCAGTAGCATTTCTGGGGGCGCGATCGCAAAGTTCTTGAAAATAAGGAATTAAGTCTTCGGCTTTTTCTCCTGCTTGATATCTTGCTAAACCTTGGTCTAGTAAATTATCTACGGATTCGGTCATATAAAACTTTTCTTGCTAATAGGTCATCAAAGTTAAAGCAGGCTATATCTGCCTGCCCTATAAAAATATACTTGATTATTCTCGTTAAAGAGTAAAGTTAAACGCCAAAAGATTTGCCACACCCACAAGATTGGACTGCATTAGGGTTGGTAAACTGAAAACCACCACCAATCATAGCGTTACTATAATCTAGAACTAGACCGTAGAGATAAAGGAGGCTTTTGGGGTCGCAAATAATTTTAAATCCATCATAATCAAATACTTCGTCATCTTCACGAATATTACTAGGGTCTTCAAAATCCATCATATAAGACATACCTGAACAACCTCCCTGACGAACTCCTACTCGTAAACAGAGGTCTTTACTACCTTGTTGTTCTTGTAGCATGGATACGTGCTTTAAGGCTGTCTCAGTTAATTGAATTCCTCTTGGAGGAGTTACTGTTGTTTCCGTCATAAGATGTTATGTGATTATTGGTTATGTCTCTATTGTAGATTAGCCCTATTGGTAAAATATCATCAAAATCCAATATCTTTAAGCATGGCTAAATGTTTATCTATGGGAGCTAGAGTATTAGCAGCGATCGCGCCACTAGCAGCCACGGCAGGTAAACCAATCCCAGGAAAGGTAGAATCTCCACAGCACAAAAGTCCTGGCAAGGGAGTAGTTGCTCCAGGGAACAAGTCAACTCCAGCCTTAATAGCTGGACCATAAGAGCCATGATGACGACGGAGAAAGTGTTGGTGAGTAAGAGGTGTACCGACTAAAGTTACTTCACAACGAGAGCGAATATCTGGGATAACTCGTTCTAAAGCTTGCCACATAACTTCTGCTCTAGCTGCTTTTTGCTGTTCATACTCTTTACTTTTTCTATCCATGCCTTGCCACAGAGAGTAAGGCTCATTACCAGGAGTGTAGACATGAATAACGTGTTTTCCTGGGGGAGCAAGATTGGGGTCTAATACTGAAGGAATAGACATTACTATTACATTTTGGGGTGCATTTATTCCTTTATCCCAATCATTAACCACGATATAGTGACAAGCTAAGTCTGAAGGTAGATTGCTAGCATCGATACCCAAGTGGAGATGCATAAAGCTATCGCATTCTGGGGTATTTTGCCGTTGCTTACGGAAACTGGTAGACACTGCTTCAGTGGGTAAGAGTTTGAGAGTATCCCACACAGAAGCGTTAGAAATAACTGCTTTACTTGCTTTTATTATTTTATTTCCTCGCAATAATACGCCCACGGCACGATTATTTTCGACTATTACTTGTTCGACATGAGCTTTGAGCTTTAACTCACCACCGTGTTTTCTGAGTCCTCTTACTAAAGCCTCAACCAAAGCGGAACTACCACCCACAGGATAATCTAGTACTACCCCAGGTTTATACCATTCAGCAAACATAAATGCCATTTCTGCTGCAATTGTTCCGTTAGCTGGTAATCCAGAAAGTAGAAAACACAATAAGTCCAGCCAATTACGAATAAAATCATCCTCAACAACACCATTCATAATCTCGCTAAAAGGATTCAGTAGTTTGAGAATATTGGGTGTGTGCCAAGCCAAAGAAGGTAAAAACTTCATAGTGGTTATAGCTGCACCTAAATCTGAACGCAAAGCAGTAGGAGGAAAAGCATTTACTGCTTCTGCTAGGGGTTGCATCACCTGTTGTAGTTTCCGCCACTCAGCTACAGCTTGATTTCCCCGCAACTTTTGGAGGACTTCACAAAATTGATCTTTGCCCACAACAGTATTAAAGTCTCCTTCAGGTAAACGACAACCCCAAGTATCGTAAGTTAACCAAGTTACATCCTCACCAATAGCATCGAGGACTTGTTTAAGAGGGTTAGGAGAAGGGGAATAGGACAAACCAGAATAAAGAGATGGCCCTGAATCAAACTTGAATCCTTGGTACTCAAAACCATGAGCAGCACCACCAGGAATCGAATGACTCTCGCAGACAACTACTTTAAAGCCATACCTAGCTAGTAAACTAGCACAACTCAACCCACCAATTCCACTACCAATTACTACAATTTCTGTTTCTTCTTGGCTTAAACTTGCTGCCATTTTTCTCTTGATATACTACCCAAGTTATTGTGTCATATAAGCCAAGCGATCGCTTTATCAGTGAACAGTAAACAATGAACAGTCCCTAAGTAGCTAAAAGCTAAGAGCTTATTTAAGCTTTTTTGCCACATATTCTCCCTGCTGATTTAGAACTAAATGAATTACTTGACCTGCATTATTTTTGACAAATCTAATTTGTGCCTCAATCTCTTTGAAGAAAAAAGTTGTTTCTGATTCGGGAAAAATCTCAAGCTTTTGCTGGTCAGTGGCTTGTGTATAGAGCCTGTCTTGATTCTTAGTAACTTTAAGAATGAAATTCGGTTTGAGTTCATATTCACCAGAGTAGATATCATAAATCTGGGGATTGACCTGGGCGAGAACCTTTGCTTTTCCTAGAAAATCAATCCAATTATACTCTTTTGCGATACTCCGAATAACTTCTTCAGCTAAATAATAACCATCACTTCCATTTGTCATTACCACAGCACCCTGTCCCTTGCTGGTATAGGAAACCAGTTTAGACATAAAACCCGTATTTGCTCCACCATGCCCAAAACGAGTAACTTTTTCTTGATCGTTAAGCATCAATCCTAGTCCATAGGGATGCATTTCAGGTGTAATCATCAAATTTGTCATCTCTGTAGATAGTACTTGGTTAGATGAACCAGATAGAGCATTTTGTAATTCAATGGCAAAAAGAGCAAGATCGGATGGTGTTGTCCATAGTCCAGCAGCAGCCATTTCTGGATAGTTATAGTACTTGTTTTCTAGCTTTTGTCCTTCTTGATGTGCGGTAGCTGCTGAAGCTACGAGTTTTTCTGGTAAAGGTTGCTCGAAGGTGCTATATTTCATGCCGATTTTATTTAAAACAAGTTCTTCGGCAATGACAGGGAATGGTTTACCAACTACATCTATGAGTAACTGTTGCATTATTGTGTAGCCTCCGCCAGAATATCGCCATTGACTTCTTGGTTTTAAATCAACGCGAATAGGAGCGGAATTAGCTGGTTCAGTTCCCTCTAAAACTTGTAACAGATTAGGAATTGATTGATTAGCTGAGTATCCCTCAAATCCGTGAACTGTAACTCCCGCAGTATGACTTAGAAGACCCCGCAGGGTTACTTTCTGTTCTGTGGTGTACTCATTTTCTGGTACTTTCCAAGATTTAAGTCTATTATTAACATCTTCATCTAAATCGAGTTTACCCTCTTGCACTAAAGATAATGCTGCCATAGCAGCCACAGGTTTGCTAATTGATGCTGCTTGGAATAATGTTGTCGTAGTAACAGGAATATTATTATCTTGGTCGCATACACCATATCCCCGCGCCCATTCAATCTCTCCATTGTCGATCACTGCAATACTCACTCCTGGTACTTTATAATGCTGCATCCGTACAGCAAGAGTCATTTCAGGAGCGGGTTCGCCTTGAATTATGACTGGCGGAAGTAGGCTATTTTCAACAGAGGTAATCCTTTGAGAAATATTTACCATTGAGTTTGTTAAAAAGTTTTGATTATAAATTTGTTTGTTGGGATACACGAACAGAAGCTAAATAATGTTCTGCTTCTGCTAGGGAAGTTATTTGCAGTACTCCTAACCAAGTTTGATT
>JAAUYH010063224.1_pt1 | contig 17277 bp, 14 predicted proteins | sample 7278061 | NCBI WGS metagenome assembly JAAUYH01 (sample SAMN14350203, study PRJNA611818) | marine sediment metagenome | isolation source: surface marine sediment (0.6m) | place: French Polynesia: Moorea | collected 2018-08 | reverse complement strand
TGCGTTCAGTGCCTGTTTCGGGGGGGAGCATGGTTCGCAGCTCTATTAAATCGGGTCTATCGGATAAAGATTTAAAAGCTTGTATAGCTACTATGTCTGTCCCAATTTCGGAGCAAGCACAGCTCAGCGCAACTGACCGAGTCATATTTGTCAGGCCACGAAAGAATTTCTGTCATAAGTAGCGAACTAGTTAAAATTTCTAAGGTTCTTGTTAACGAAAAACTACGCATTAGGCACCATATGCTAATATTTACTGTTATTAGAAAATTATTTTAAGCTCCTCGTGTTGTTAGATGAGTATTATCTTGTAAAAGTATCAAAGCAGGAAGCAGTAAAAATTGGTATTAATGAAGAGTACACTGCTTATCTGGTGACACCCTCTCGTAGAGTAAGAATGTTCCTCCGGGCTACATTAATGTTCGAATTCCTACCCATGGATGCCATGATAGTACAAAAAGACTACTCAAATTGTTAATTGATAGTAGTTCTTGAATTAATGTACTCATGCTGAGACTAACAGAAGCAAATGTTGTAGATCATGATGTCCTTCTTGACCAATGATATAATATGAACCGTACATACAGCTCATCAGATTTATACTCGTGATATTCCTTTATTATCGATCTTCAAATATGTAGGATAGATGTATGAGAGACTAAAACAGCAGTGAAATTTGAAATTATCTGTTATCCTACAACAGGAGAAAAGCGAAGTATATGACAATTTATTGAGTCTTCCTCGTGGATCACAAAATTCTTTAGAACATGGAGCTATAGGTTAATTGTTATCAGAAATATTTCTTCCATTGTGCAGTGCAATTTTTCCCTAATTAAAATTACCCCAATATGGATCACTAGCCAACGTCTGTATTGCTGTTAACGCCGATTTTTAATTAAGTACTTGCTAGTGTTTTTCTTTATGCTACTATTAGATCAGCGATGTCCCCTATAATAAACTCATGCAACTTCGGGGTTACGAGATCACCTCTTTGTTCGGAACGGGAGTGACTCAACAACGAAACTAGGTTGTGGAATGAGCTTTCAAACTCCGCTTGCGAATTTCAATTCTCTATACGGCGTTGCCTATCTATCCATTTCCTGCCTACCTGGTGTCTATTCACTAGTGGTATTGCTGTGGGTAGTTCTCAGGGAAGACTACTAGCCAAGAAGTATCGGTATCAGTTACAGTCATGGTCCTAGTATATCACAGACACACTTTTTTGCGAGTTGTGATTTGGTTCGTCGACTAGGCTACAGCTAGCGCATTTGCCCATTTGTGAATTGTACTACACATTGAACTTAAATTTAAAGATGAATTTTCTGCTTGAGCAGTTTCTTACCAATTGCAATTATTACGTTTCTTTAAGTTTTATGTGTATAGATTGAAGAACGGAGACAAGAACATGAGAACAACGAATACAAGAAAGTAGTATTTTTCATAGAAATGTCAAAGGTGAAACATTTCTGATGTTTGATAGGCTTGCCTATAACTCATGAGTGATTGAACTCAATTTCAAGAATTTTTGAAATTTTCTTTAGCTCTCGCCGGATAAATGAGCAGCGCCAATCTTAATAGTCGACAGTCTCAAATCTCTCAGACGTTCTGTAAGCGTACTTTTCGCTGTTGATTGTTACAAATCGAGACAGTTCTTCTTTTCTACGACACATGCAATAATCAGACCTTAACCAAAGACACGGGTTGTACTTTGCCTCGTCTAACCACCAGTTCGTCATAATTCTTGACAAGATAGAGCCGTAGGCAGTTAATGCATAATGAAAGTTCAACTAAAGAATCACTGCAATACAAAGAACTTACGTGCAGCTTTGATCAAATTATGAAGATTTACATCTTGGTGAAATGCGGCTTTGCCCGAATTTTCAGTATCTCAAAGGCACTCAACATAAAGGCATTAGCGAATTAGTTAAATTTTTAGGTTGACTGATTCGTCGAAGAAGATAAAATATTATGACTCTGTTTGGAGCTACGTTTGTCAAAGACCCTTCAACATTGTGAGAAACTAGCCTAGTACTATCCTTTATAGTTACAGAGTTTCTTCTGTTTCAAGATTTTGTCAGCCTATACTGCACTATTTCAATGATTTCGATAGTAAAGGATAATTGGCTTCGAGATATCATTTAATTAGTGTATTCACTGATTTTTGACTGGTTTATATATATATATCGATTGCAAGAAGACAGAAGACTATAGATATTATTGCTTGATTTCGTTGTATGTGAAAAATTACCTTGAACTTTTCAACTGAAGAAGCTTGGCCTAGAAAAGAGACTCACTGAAATATGTTCAAATAACAAAAAATGCTCGGGTAGTGGAGAATTTGTAACTCCGAAACAAGACGATGGGTGAGCGAAAGCAATGGGTATCTCATTATTTTAAACGTATAGGCTAATATTCGCATCAATGGAATCCGACTAGAAATCGTTTTCATGATATAACCGATAGATCAAAGGGGTCATAAAGATAAGTCAGAAATTCGTGAAGTTTACTAATTTGATGATATCTCAAAAACGAATCATGATTTACTTATAAAACTTCATGTGCACAATATTGAGGTGGTATAATATATAATGTGACAGTTTTCTCTGTCAAATCCAATGAATTGTGGAGTTATGATCTTCTAATTTTTATACTTTTCTTATGCGCACCCTGTAGACTTTCCATGATGTTCCAAACCGTATGGTCGAGCATTTCACTGCAGAACTGCACGCAAGAACGAATATACATTGCTTAGAAATCTAACTAAGTCATAAATTGAGTGCCCTCTCTTTCGGTTCATTTTCTACAAGTAGCACACTCAGTGCAGCAATATTCTCAATGGATTCGGCCTCACATTGCTGAATACATTCTGCACTAACTGAAACGCTATCGCAGCATCCATGATTTCATCTGACATACTTCCAAAATGTTATTGCTGTTTTCTTTGAATGAGTGACAACATGGATCGGGGAACTTCTCAAAACTATAAATCTTTTTCTTCTCGTTAAATTCGACCCAAGCAACATATGTTTCAAGCTGAATGTGCTTGTTGTTGTAATTTCATTCGGATTAAAACCCTCAGGTATTCGAGGCTTGCAATTTCTTATTCTTTTCCAAAAGGAACTTATGAGTTAATACTAGTTTCTTCTTACATTCATTTTTCGAAGGTCGATAGATCGAAGCAGTTGTTTTGGTGAGCAAAAGTTTCTGGACATGCATGGCAACATCTAGCATGAGTTGCTATTGATAAAAATCTTAATGAAAACGATTTCTCCTTTGTTGATGTATAGTGAAGGTAGAATTGTGCTCCAGATCTTTATTTCAGTGTACAATTTGTTATATATTTTGATTCAAAAAGGCTTCTTTTTCAGGACAGTCTTCATGAACATTCTAAATCCCTAGTCAACGAAAAGCGTATGTTTTGTGTATCTCCAGAATTTCTTATTGTTCAATTTTTCTAAAATGGATTACGAACTATAGTACGGTGACTATCTGCGGACCTAAATTTATCCTGCAACTATAGAACCGAGGAGTCTATTGAAGATGACTTTTTGATTTCCATGGAATACTCAGCCTGTTAGGAATGCACAGGATTCATTGAAATTAATTAAATTGTAATGCACAGACCGTAGTGCTTTATTTCCTTCGTATACTGTACCTACAGTCTACCCCCCCCTCCCCCCGCAGTTTAAGTTGTCATGCCACGTGAATTGAGGCCCTACCGTAAAAGCAGAAACATGGAAATTCGAAACTGAGAATAGAATTTAAAGTACGCATTCATTCTGCACCATCCAGTGATCACGAATGAGCCCCACCTGCATCGGTGGCGCAGGTCCTCAGCAAAATTCGTGTGAGGTACTTGTTCCAACCTAGAATACCGTAGATGGTGTTTCGAAGCTACACACCGAACCATGCGTTATACCCATGACGCGTTCGCCGCTCCACCAACATCAATCCGACTGTTCGAGTCACGGCGGCCGACCCGAACGAAAGCAAGATATCGCGCACAGACACGTTACTCACGTTATCTCAGTACCGAAGGCCTCGATGTAGATTTCGCACGCCCAAACAGCTCCGGAAATTTCGGCCGCGTCTATTTCGGGCGCTACACGCAGTACCAACTAGATGTGGTGGTGAAATGTCCGGAAGATACCGAGCTCGCGCGCACGCTGTACGAGATGGAGGTGTACACGAACCGCAAACTGGCGCGCAAACACTCGACCATCTCGCGCTACCCGAAATTCCTGGGCGAACTACGAGAACCCACGACACAACGCGTGGGGCTGGTGTGGCTGCGTGAGAATGAGGGCGAAACGTTGGAACGGTATCTGTGCGGCTTTCGACTCGTTCAATTAGCGAACATGCTGGGCGTGGACTCGGGTGGCGTGCCGCGCCGTCGCCTCGCTGCGGCGTTGTTATACGAGCTGCTCACCTGTGTGCAGCAACTTCAAGATAGTGATATTATTCATCGTGACTTCAAGCCGGAAAACATCCTTGTCACACCGGGCACCGCCCCGTTGAAAGTCATAGATTTTGGCTCCGCATGCGAGTGGAGTATGCTACGCAAGCGAAACCTAGAGAACGCCACCATAGATCCGGTGTACGCCCCGCCAGAACGACGCTTACAAGTATTACGTCCTGCGGATCGATTCGACATGTACTCGGTTGGACTCATTGTATTACGCGCAGCACTACCGAGTTTGACGGACTCGAAAACCATGGAGCAGTTTGTTGAGGGTGTGTTAGCGAGAAACAAGTACTGTTTTCAGCGATGTGTGGGGAACATCGTCTCGGATGGGGGCGACGAAGTTGCCTCGTCGTTGCGGCAAGAGATGATGCAATTGGATGACGAGAGGAACAGCGATCTGTTCTCGGTGCTGGCCTCGCTGCTCACCACGCGCCCGGAGGACCGCGCTACAGTGGACTCGGCACTGCGCTGCAGATTCCTAGCGGTGGAGGGCATCCCCGCGCTGGACGAAGGACGGCTGAGATTGACCGAGCGATAGCGAAGCACTGTTGGCTATTGTAGTCTGCAGATCCTCCAGTTGTAGCGGGCCGTGTATGAGGCCATGCACACGCCACAGGACGCACGTAGGGTTTCAAGTGCGTACCAATAAAATTGCGCCGAATGTTTTAAGCTCCGCCGCCTCCATCGATTCGATTCTCGTCTGTGCTCACCTGCTTTTAGTGTGTATGTTTGTGCGTCAAGAGCGATTGCTAACTGCACTCGCACGCACAACTTTCACCATCGCACTCCACGCAACAACGACGAGCTGATGGCGTTCACCTTGGCACCGACCCCCCTGTCTCTCGCTCCCAGACACGCAGCCTGCAACCTCACCCGCACCCGACCCACACAGCCGCCGATGTGTGTCGCCACTAACCCCAACTCCTCGATTTTCGCCGCACCCCAACCCGACCGCATGAACGGCTCCGTCGGTTCACCCGCGGGTGCCACGACGAACACGAAGGCCAACAAAATCCCGCCCCAATTCGGCCCCGAATCAGTGAAAGCCGCCATAGATGCAATATCGCGCGGCGAGTTTGTTGTTGTGACAGACGACGAGAATCGTGAGAATGAAGGCGACCTGATTATCGCCGCCGACAAAGCCACACCCGAGCAAATTGCTTTCATGGTGCGATACACGTCGGGCGTGATATGCGCAGCGATGGAAGGCGGCGATCTCGACCGACTTGAGCTCGAACAAATGGTGAAACATAATACCGACCCGAAAAACACCGCATTCACTGTATCCGTCGATGTGAAAAAGGGCAACACCACGGGAATATCCGCCGGCGACCGTTGTCGCACTCTACGCGCATTGGCACGTTCTGACGCTAAGCCCGAAGAATTCAATCGACCTGGCCACATATTCCCCCTTCGTTATCGTCCCGGGGGTGTTTTGAAGCGTGCGGGTCACACCGAAGCTGCAGTGGATTTGGCCCGCCTAGCAGGTTGTTCCCCCGTCGGCGTGCTATGCGAGATTGTCGATGACGACACCGCTGATGGGCAAATGGCTCGTTTACCGGCGCTTCGCAAATTCGCCGAGACTCACGGCCTCGTACTAACTTCCATCGCCGACCTCGTGGCGTTTCGTCGCAAAAGCGAACAATTAGTGGAGATGGTTGGGAATGGGCCCGCCCGTTTGCCAACACGTTACGGTGAGTTTGAATCGTACGCATTTCGCTCCGCCATCGATGGCTGCGAACATTTGGTGTTGGTGAAGGGTGGGGAGCAAGGTTTCGACGCGCCATGCCTTGTGCGCGTCCACTCGGAATGTTGTACGGGGGATGTCTTCGGCTCGCTTCGTTGCGACTGTGGTCCGCAACTTGATTATGCGCTGCGCGAAATCGCGAAGGAGGGGCGCGGCGTGTTAGTTTATTTGCGTGGCCAAGAGGGGCGGGGCATTGGGCTAGGTCACAAAATGCGCGCTTACGCCCTGCAAGACCGTGGTCGCGACACGGTGCAGGCGAACCTCGAGCTTGGGTTACCAAACGACACTCGAGAATACGGCATCGGAGCTCAGATGCTGGCACATCTCGGCGTGGAGAAGGTATGTTATCTCGGCTTCAGCATGTGTGGCTAGATTCTTCCGTTGCTCTAACTTTCTTCATGTTTCATTCATTTCTCGTTCCAGATTCGATTAATGACTAACAACCCCGCAAAGTACAGTGGCCTCGGCGGCTACGGCCTCACCATCGTCGAGCGCGTTCCCGTGCATATCTCGCCCAACCCCGAAAATCTGTTCTACCTGCGGACCAAGCAGAAGAAGATGGGTCACTGGCTCAACATGCGCCTGCCCGACAAAACCGACTAAGTTATACGCAACTGGCTCTTTCGCACCGGGCGACAGAGCGATACGTTTAGGTAGCCGTGCTTATTAGAAAAACTCCGTCCCCGTTATTTTGCATACTGTGCCTGCAGCGCTGTATGAAGCTCGCGCTGCTCCCGCAACCTCTCCTCCCATTCTTTCAACCGCGATTTTATAGCAACCTCTTCATGTTTTTCAAGCATTTCAATGCATGAGATTTGCATGTCAATATCTTCTTTTTTCTGACACTCCTCCGCAATTGCTTTCTGTGCCGCCTCGAACCGCTTTTCGAACCCTTTGGTCAGCTTCTCCATTTTCTTCTCCAATCGTCCTTCCGCTTTCTGCGCGTTCGCTGAGAACACTTGCACGTCCGCTTCGTAGCGCGCCTCATCTTCTGCCGTCTCGACCTGCCTCATTTCATCATCACTGGTGACAATCCATTTAGAGCTCATCATAGTTTCATCGCGCTTCCGCAACGCCTCTTCGATATCGCTAACTTTTAATTGGCTAGATTCAGCCTCCGCGCGTATCAGGGCCAGAGCACGACGTAGTTGCGCGCCCTCGTTCGGCAGAGAAACATCCGCTACAGATTTGACTGCGGCAGCCGTCTTCGCTTCGTCTCCATCCTTCCCGTCTTGTAGAACTTTCTCCACTGTGATATCTTGCAACACAAGACGTTGCAACGACGACTTCGCGAACTTCTCCGAGCCTATCCACAACTCATCTGGTTTTGGTAATCCTCGCCTCGCAGCCGAACTAAGCACCTGACGCTTGGCTCGTTTCAACGCTTTCTGTCCTTCAACGGCGAGTCGCTTCTCTTCCTCTTCCGCATCTTCGACCATTTCCACATCTTTCGATTCATTCTCATCGTCATCCTCCAATTCTTCCATGGCAGCGACATCGAACGAATAATCGTTACCCGGCTTCGCCAATCTGTCCAGTCTATCCTGCACCTGCTTTTTCAAAAGCTGGGTTTTCGCCTTTTGCGCTTTCTTCCATTTCGAACTCGAGGAACTAATCGATTTCGTAGACCCCACCGTTCCTATTGTTGCCACCGACAGTTCAGATGGCGTCGCCAACGGGTTCGGTGTAGTTCTAGGGGTAGCGGAAGGATCATCCGTGACACTTGTAGGAACTGGAGTATTTTGCCCACCCATTAGTGGTGTATCGGTCTTGTGAAGCCCGAGAATAGTTTCCAGGTGCCGCTGGCGCTCACTAGTCCATGACTCGGGCGCCTCACTCGCAGGTGTGAGATGCGCCGAGCTACTACCCGCGGCCGAACCTGGGGTCGACAGGGCGGGATTGCGTTCAGGAACCAGCTCATCCGTGATTCCATTAGTAGGCGCACCACGCTTGCCCGCGAAAAGTTGGCCAGCCTTCGCGATAGCCTCAAGCTCCGCATCCGAAACCTGGGGTTTCGGTAGATTAAGGGGTCGTCCTTTGAGTACCGGCTCAATTTGCTCCACGACTGGCTCAGCTATCGCAGCCTCGGGATTCTTCTCCTCATAAACCTTCCGTCTCTTTTCATCCTGCCGCCGTGCACGCGCTTCTTCAATCTCTCGCTTGCCACTCTCAAACTCGCGTACATTTTTGCCCACCGCGCGAATGTCCGTGCTTACCGCCTTCCCGCGCGCCACCTCGTCGCGGGTGTCGTAGAAGCCAGGCGCGGGCGCTCTCGCGAACGGAATCTCGACCGCGAAATCGGGCTGTCTTCTATCGCGTCGCCGCGGCTTCAAATTGATCCCTGCGGCCTTGAGCTCACGGCGTTTCTGCAAATGCGCGACACGCTTCGCCACCTCGAGCTGTTTCTCGCGCGCCTTGCGCTTCGCCTTCTTTCCCTTCGTGTTGGCGAGACGCGCGCGCGCCTCGCTGAGCATCTCGAGCTCGTCCTCGTCCATGTCGACGGGGTCGGGGCGCGCGGGTTTCGATTCGGCGTTGAACTCCGCGTCGCGCGCGCGCGCCGCGTCGGCGATGCCGTCTCCACCCTGTGCCTGGTCGAGCAGCCTCTCGTAGTGCTCGAGGCACTGCGCGGCGGTGCGCCCGATCATGGGCGCGATGGTGCGCCACTGTGTGGGCATGATTTTCGCGAGATGCAGCAGGCGCTCCTCCTCCTCCCGCGTCCACGGCGTCTTCTTGATGTTGGGGTCCAGCCACTCGAACCAGCGCGCCTTGCACTGCTTCGCCGACTTGCGCACCAGCAGCGACGCGATGCGCGCCCACTGGTTCATCCCGTATTTCATCACGGCCGCCTTGAGGATTTCATCTTCCGTGTTCTTCCACACTCCGCCTTTGTACTGGATGCGCATCTTGTGCGCAGTTGCACAGACCGAAACGGTCTGGCGCTTGTAGAACTTGTTTAGACGGGCTCCACCCTCTGCGCACTGTTGCAAGACGAAATATGTTTTACTCGAAACAAGGGTCACAAAATGATTTCAGGACCTAAATTGTGTGTGTAACTAAAATAATAGGAAACTGTAAGTTAGCCAGTAACTAGATTGAGCGGACGCCACAAAATCATATGATTGTGGATCATGCAATAAATCAATCCATTGTGGCGCATCTTGCAGAGTTGAGCACAGGCGTCACCTGATTACCTCGCGCAGCGAAACGTAACCGTGTTTACCGAGCGAATCGATATTGTTGACGATGGCAGTGACGAAAACGCCGGAGGAGTGCACGGAAATGTCGGAGGTGCGGCAGGAAATCGATAAGCTGGACGACCAACTGGTGGCGTTGCTCGCGAAGCGGTTCGGCTACATCGAGCGTGCGTGGCAGATAAAGAAGAAGGCGGGCAACGAGGGTGCGATGGTGTCGTGGCGCGTCGAGCAGGTCGTCGAACGCGTCCGCGAACGCGCGGTTAAGTACGGGCTATCGCCGGATCTCATCGAAACTGTATGGCGACGGTTAATGACCTGGTTCATATCCTACGAAGATGAGAAAATGAACGCCGTCCCCGAGAACGGGACGAACGGCAATTGAATATCGCGAGGAACTTTACTCCGCATTGGCTTGTGCTGCAGCACAGCAATAAATTTATGGCTCGAAACGCGAAACTGCTCGGAATCGGGAGTACGGATCGCTGCGCATTCGTCCACGCTAAATATACTGCGGCAATCATTAGAGCTTCACGAAGCGTACCCAACGTTGGTTGTAGACGACTGAGGGCCGTCGTGTACACGTGTAAAGTAGTTGAGCCTTTTCAGGTTGCATTCAGTCCCACGTAAGGTCACTGAATTTATATTTGTGAACCTTGAAGGCCAAGAATAATCGTGTGAGTGAGCTCGGCGAAGGTGGAGTAAACTTTCCGTGCATTGTATAGCGGGTTATAAAACTACTAGCCATGAGACAAAGCAAAGCATTTCAATTCCACCAGGTTTCATTACTTCACGAATCAAGATGGGGTTGTCGGTAATGGTGCCTCTCTTCCTACAATAGACCAACACTTCTCATGCAAAAAGCTCACAAGGCAGACACCTACTTGTCTGGCTTCGCAGCCTGACGTTTCCACGCCGATATCATTCACTACCGGTAAGACAACTTTACGAGCTACAAAACAAATTGTAGCTTTACGTTTGATAGTCATATCACATCATTTGATCTGCTTGATATTCTGTTTTATCATGGTGCACCCTACCCGATAATCGCCCATCGACATCGTCTCAGCTACAACATGAGGTGGCGATTAACGTCGTTATTTGCGCAACATGCGCGCAGGTGCTCGACACGTACCAGCGTCAACCCCGAGGAGGTGGGCAAATTCGATGTACAAGCCGCACAATGGTGGGATCCGAATGGGGTGGCGGCACCGCTCCATCGAATGAATCCCACACGAGTGTCGCACATTCGCCATGTTATTCAAGGTTCTGTGCTGCAAAACTCCGGCGCTGCCGAAAAACGCGTATCGCAAACGCCCCCACTCAAACCTTTGACCGGTGTAGACGTGGTGGACGTCGGGTGTGGCGGCGGTCTAGTTACTGAACCGCTGGCACGTCTCGGTGCGAACGTGCTCGGTGTCGATATGTCCACGGTGGCTGTCGATGTCGCACGCAAACACATACACACCGATCCGTGGCTTGTCCGCGAGGGTCGCCTTTTCTACGAACAGGCCGCGGTAGAGGACCTGGTCGCCCGCGGTGACACGTACGACGCTGTACTTGCGCTTGAAATCATCGAGCACGTCGATGAGCCAGACAAGTTTCTTATGGACTGTGCTTCTCTCGTGAGTCCCGGTGGTGTGCTGATAATGTCGACGCTCAATCGAACCAATGCGTCTTGGTTGTTGGGCATTGTGGCTGCCGAGCAGATTCTACGCTGGTTACCAGCGGGAACGCATAACTGGAATAAGTTTGTGATTCCCGACGAAGTACGAAACGTGTTAATCGGACACACACCTCTGATTCCTCACCAACTTGTCGGCGTATCTTACAATCCATTCACCAGACGTTTCTCTATCAGCGATGACACTAGCGTCAACTACATTCTAAGCGCAACGAGACCAGTGAATAGCTCGAACGCAGATACAACCACAACACAAGTCTAACTGAAAGTTTACTCACACGCTTTATTTCTTGTTTCCTAGAAGTACACGATTCAGCACGGCCTCTGCACGCTCCCTTTCCTTGCCGAACCCTTTCTTGTCGTTGACCGAGTCGAACTTTCTGCGCTTCCCTTTCTGTACTTGCTTCGGCTCGTTCTTGACCTTCTTATCAAACTTACCAGCACTGGCGGTGGATTTTTGTAGGACCGAAATGCCATCCTTCAGCTCCTTCATGGGAATGTGTCGCTTCCCGCTGGCACCACGGTTTGTGGCGTCGAGCGCAGACAGTGGTTGAATCCTCGCCTTCGCATTCGACGCGCGGCCCAGATTCGCGCGCCGCTTCTTGTCCTCCTTCTTGATTCGCTCCTTCTTCTCGCGGCGCTTGGCCGAGAACGGGTCGTCGCCTTCCGCGAGCGACTCCTTGTGGGGGAGGATGATGTCGCGCGCCAACGAGTTCTTGCTGCCCTTGCCGTAGCGCGGCACGTACTCGCCCATCTGCTCGTCCCACACCAGCCGGTCGCGCCGCTTCTTCGAGATTCCCTTCTCTTTCGCGTACTGCTCCCACTTCGTCAGCGGCCGCTGCTTCGGTATTGGCTTCTCGCGCGGGAGAAGCGTCGTCACCTTTGGCAGCTTCACCAGCCGCCCGTCGTCCGTCATCTCCGACGGCAGCTTGAATATCTCATGCACCAGCGGCTCCAGCCCCGAACGCGCCAGCTCGATGTCGCTCCCCTGCAGCCCCACCCGCTTGTCCAGCGCTATCAGTGCGCCCAGGTCCACCTCGACGCCGGATGTGTCGTCCAGTGCATGCGTGGCTGGTGGTGCTGGGGCGGCAGGCGTCTCAACATCCATCGCTTCCGTCGCCATGGTTATCAAAGGGAATTGCGAATGAAGCGCACCGCACTGCGTGCAATTGCCGCCGACGTTCTATCCAGCAAGCAGTCGGATCAAATCAAAAAATAAATGGAAATTTCACAAATTTTACAGCAGTCGAATCATGTTTTGCGCAACCACAACCTGACATGCTATCCCAAAGTTCTATGCCACTAACTTGCTTTGACGACTAAATTTATGTTGAAACGTGAATCCAGCAAACGTATTGCACCCTATACGGCGGCCGATATAGCAGGAAATAGCGACTCTATATTCCGATACAGGCTGGATTGATGAATGAAGAGCGGATTTACTTCCTCACGGATGTTCGACTAACAAGGACAGTTCACGGATTCATTGGAAATGCCGACCTATCACGTCAAGTTGAAGTCAGTGGGAGGAAGGTCTTTGACTAGCTCGCATAGCACTTCCTTCATTTGTTTGTCGTAGCCTCGTTTCTCGGGGAGTCCATGGTGCTTGCGAAACCTGCGTACGGCGTCCTCGGTGTATGCGCCGTAATAGCCGCACCACAGGTTGTAGTGGCTTCTGTCCAAGCAACCGATCCTCGTGAGCAAGTACTGCAAGAACATTACGTCCACGCCGCTCGCCTTGAACCGCAGCGGCGCGTCGGGCACGATACGCCCTGCCGACAGGTACTCCCATTGGTACCGGTAACGCTCGAACTTGTGCACGTCTCGATCGCGCACCTGCTTGCTGAAGCAGAGCGAGCAGAGGTCGATTTTCGGCTCGTCCTTACTTACGTACCGCAACCCCAAGATGGGCTGCATCTTGCAGTCCTTGCACTCGACGTTGATGTGTTCGTCTAGGCGGCCCGCGCACCTGCCGAACACGTGCCGCAGATAGCGCAGCTTCTCGGCCGTGTTGGTTTTCCGTGTCAAGATATCGCTCACCATCACCGCTATCAGCTGCACCACCGTGAACGTGTTGTCGCCCGTCGCCGTGTCGTCGACCTCCACGATCTTCTTCAGAAGCCGCTCTATATCCTGGCCCGCTTTCGTCATGGTGTCGACGACGCGAGTGTGCTACAGACTGCCTCAAGATATAAACCGGTCTACATTTTATGGGGTATGTCGTGGGTAAGCCGCGCGATTACTTCAATGGTGTTTAAATTGTTTGTTCGTAACGTGAATTATCACGGCTTGACGTGAATTCGCCCTGTGCCAGCTCTGTGTCTTAGCGAGAATTCAATCCAGGCGCAGAACTGTGTTAGATGGATCGCAAGCTGTGATCAGATTCGACACAAAAGAGACCTTGTTGACATGATATAATATGTCGAGCAGTTGTATCGGACCAAAATGCGGGTATACCTATATCGTAAATTAGATCCGTAGCATAATCTTCATCCGTCGATTCGACCACCTCAGTTGATCCAGCCTGCCATCTGTGCGCTCATGATGCTAGGCTTCGCGCACAACCTCGGCCGATTCCGTCCGTTGCTGCGCCAGAGCGTCGCGAACCAGCAGCACAATTTTTGCGCACTAGCCGCCGCACCGCGAGCCAGCATGTCGACGATCCACTGCGACGCGACGCTGGCCGTCAGCGAGGACGGCGCCGTCGCGTTAGACGCGCACCAAGAAGCGCCCGTGCTCGAGTCTGCCCCCGCGTCCAACAGCGGCGTGCGAACAATTTGGCTGAATCGCCCGCGTGCGCTGCACGCGCTGTCGCCTACGATGTTGCTGCGCATTCGCTCGCGGCTCGAGCGACACGAATCGGACGATAGCGTCAAGTGTGTGGTGCTCCGTTCCACCGGTCAGCCGGGCAGAGCGTTCTGCGCGGGTGGCGATATTCGCAACATGTATTCGAGCGCGGCGAAGGGCGATTATGGGGAAGTCGACGACTTTTTCCGCGTGGAATACTCGAATACCGCTTTCCTGGCTGCCATGCAGACACCCATGGTTTCGCTATGGGACGGGATCGTCATGGGTGGTGGGGTGGGTTTGGGAATTCATGGCAAGTTTCGAATAGCGACGGAGAACACTACCTTCGCAATGCCTGAATGTGCTATTGGATTGCACCCGGATATCGGCGCCAGTTACTTCTTGCCACGACTCCGTGGTATGCCGTTTGCTGCTTATGCGGCACTCACGGGCGCTCGCATTCGGGGTCAGGATGTGAAAACAATCGGACTTGCGACGCACTACATTGAAAGTCAGTATGTGGACGCACTGGTACAACGGCTCGAGGCTGTCGATGTGTCAACATTCACGGCGATAGATAAGGTGATTCGCGAGTTTGAGGATACCACTACCAAGCCGTCGGTGTACCCGACCGCCGCGGCGAATACGGTGATTGAGCAATGTTTCAGTGCGGAGAATGTGGAGGGAATTATGGATGCGCTCGGAAAGGCTGCGAACGGGACTGCGAATGAGGAAGAGGCGGAATTTGCGAATCTGACGCTTGAAGCGATGAACAAGGCGTCGCCGGCGTCGTTGAAGGTTTCGCTGGAAAGCATGAAACGCGGTGGCAACAAGAACATGAACGTGAATCAATGTTTGGAACAAGAATTCCGTCTTTCTGCGCGCTGTACACGGGAGCAGAACTTCGTTGAGGGTGTTGGCGCGGCTGTCATCGACCGAACAAAGAAACCCAACTGGAGTCCGGCGACTCTACAGGATATGAAGGACAAGGAAGTTCAGGGATACTTCACCTCGCTTGTGGACCTTGACATGGAGGAGCTTGGCTTGCCAAAAAAATCCAAAATGTAGCCGCAGTAAACGTTTTGAGTTACCGAGCCATTTTTGAACACTGTGTCGTGCTTTTTGTACCATATTTTGCAACACAGCTGTGTAGAACAACTCGGCAGACCTACCCTGCACAATGGGGCGGAGAGGTGGGAAACGAAAACGCCAGGATTAATCCAATTACTTGAACAGTGACGGCTCATCGACACAGGTAACACGATTTCTGACCAATGATGCTAGAGTGAATGTCGATGGCTCATTGCACGAGGGTGGTGGTCAGACAGTACGCACCGCCATCGGCCTCGGGGCTGCACTGCAATCATCGGTACACATATCTCGAGTACGTGCGGGGGCGCAGTACACCCGGCCTTCGTGCGCAGGTGAGTGGTGTTACGCATGCAGGCTCGTTGGGTGATGGAGAGTTGTACGGGGCAAAAGTAGGCTCCAAGGACGTACGATACGTCCCTTCGGATGAAACGGCGACTGGAGCGACTGTGGAGGCAAGGCTTGAAACTGCGGGCGCTGTCGCCCTAGTACTTGATGCTGCTCTGCCAGCCATAATCACACGCGCACCGAAATCTGTCGCAATTCGCGGAGTGGCACTCACGTGCCTAGCGCACCCACGGCCGAGTACGTGGCTAAGGTGTTCGTGCCAAACGCCAAACGATTTGGGGTACTGCTTGAACACAATGTTCGTCAAAGAGGATTCTTTCCACGGGGTGGAGCTATTGTCGGCATCGACGTATCCTTGGAAAACGGGAAATTGCGACCATGGCGACAGCGAAAGCGAGCTCCGATTCGTCGAGTGAGTGGCATCGTTATTGTGGGTTCCAAACATCTCATCGGCAGTTGTGCTGGCTCAAGTATGCGCAATGGCGCGCGTGCCATTTTACGCGATCGCTTTGGGGAAGGATTCGAGGAAATAGGTAAGGATGGGTCCTCGTTCGAAGTGGATGCGTTGCCTGTTGATGCAACTGCAATTCCAGGACCCACACTTACTATAACGCTCGTGGCGGAAACTAGCAATGGAGGAACACTAGGAGCATCAAGGTCATTGGACCAGCGTGCAGCTCGAAAGAGTGGATTCAAGAGTGTAGAAGAAGCAGCGGAGCACATCGGTCGGGAAAGTTGATGATGTTCATAGTGGTGCGGCTGTAGACAAATACATGGCCGACCAACTCTGCACACTCATGGCATTGGCTGAGGGCGAGAGCAGAATCGGCGTTCCAGCTGTGTCTCTTCACATGAAGAGTGTTCAGGAATTGCTCGCTGGATTTGGACCGTCTCTCGAATTTGAGCAGACTAGCGATGGAATTGTCGAGATGGTCTGTAGAGGCTCTGTTGGCGAAGAGAAAGACAATGGTAAGCTTACTAGATGAGACGAGAATGATAAGTTAAGCTTTCGATGAAGCTGTGAGAATCAATAGGATGGCCCTCTAGTGCTGTGAAAATCAGAAGCTACGAGCGGTATCGCAACGAATCAGAGCTTTTACGTGGCTTAGGACTACTGTACTTGTCAACTGCTTCGGAAACTTTGCTGAGAGGAAAGTAGCTTCGATGAGTGCGGTGAGGTCCAATCCACCAGCTAGCATCCGTAAAGCGGCTTCATAAGGCAAAACAGCGAGAGCCTAACACACGGATTTCGTGAACCATGAATGGTACAGCGTTAAAACTAGTACCCATGGCACTCCTCGTTCTTAGTGCCTACGAAGTTCGGACAGCAAACATGGCCTAAAGAGTTTTGACTGCCAAACACGGCAAACAAAGTTTGACTGCCATATACGGCAAGCAAGGTTTGACTTCCAAATACGGCAAACAAAGTTTGACTGCCATATATGGCAGTCAAAGTTTTTGAAGAGGAGCACTGAGCGTTGCCCTTTCACACGTCTTCCTTATACATCCACGACCAATAATCCAAGTTTTTCGTCATCAACAATAGGAACACGGTCGTTTATGTCTACTACTTCGTGTCAACAATATGGCAAGCTGCTGGGAGAGGTTCCACGAACTGCGTTTTCTGTACGTAATTCGTCGGGAACTTTACATAGATTACGCACAAGAAGTGCTCTTCGTTTCACGCAAAGATTTTAGCGGGAGAACCGCCGATTTCGCAAGAATAACACGCTCCGCAATTTAAGTTGATTTCGCTTTCACAATTAGGTGGAACTCGCTCCGCAATGCCGAGGAACTTGTGCCCATGAAAGTTGGAAAAACCGGCCTAGCCGTGTATTATCACCAAGTCAAAGTGTTCCACACACCAGCAAAGAGTACGCGAATCAATGCTTCATCAGGCTCAAGTTTCGGTATTGAATTATTCTTCCGCTGAGTTGTGCCATCTGTTTTCGATACTCCAGGGTGTGCA
>JAAUYH010229243.1_pt1 | contig 17278 bp, 11 predicted proteins | sample 7278061 | NCBI WGS metagenome assembly JAAUYH01 (sample SAMN14350203, study PRJNA611818) | marine sediment metagenome | isolation source: surface marine sediment (0.6m) | place: French Polynesia: Moorea | collected 2018-08 | reverse complement strand
CTGGCAGCTCTCGTGAGTGGTCATATTCAGAGGGAACACTTTACTGTACTGTACTGCGCTATACAGTATTGCTCTTTCATCAATCCCGCATTAGTCTTGTGGCACAGTAATATTATATCCGTTTCCAAAATTATCGTCCAATTTGTGTTTTCGGGTGTAATTTAGCTGACTGTAGATTCGTTCTTATAGGTGGTTTTTGTTTATTCGTACCTTCTTTGCAAACTCGATACATGAGACTTACCCCCTGTCGTAGCGCCAGAAATGATCGTCGTTGGCTTTCAAAATCCTTAGTTTGGGTTGTTCTGCAACCATGACTGTACCACGCCACCCAAACACCGTCAGCTCACTCTACATGACGAAATCTATAATAAGTAAGCTGTTGGAGCCTGGTGATAGTAACTGATTCAAAATTCTACATGAAAGAAAGAAGCTCACCGTTACACCAGAAATGAAATTACAGATATTCGCTGTAACAGTGAGACTTTTTTGAACGCGAAGAGTAGGTTATTTGTCGTAAAAGCTCCTTACAAGGACGAGGAGCTCTGCACTCATCTTCTGGGTGCCAATGACGGTGACGATGTCGATGCAGAAGCGGATATTTTACCGAGAGCACACAAGTGGAAGTAAGTAGTTGGTCTCCGCCAAGTCAAGCGAGTACCAAATTGCACCCAGAGAACGTTAGGATACTGTACTGTACTGCGAGTATCGTGATTCAGTCAAGCGACTGCAGACAGCGTAGAGCCTAGCTGTGGTTTGTATTCAGAACTACGACAATGACATGGTAGACAAAAACAATATTTGGATAGCATATGCCCGGGTCTGTATTTTCCAGCTAGTTACACTTTCGCCCTTTCGGCTGACTTGTGTTAAAATTCAAATTAAATGGATTAGGATCCTGTTGGTGTTTACTGCGAAAGATGGGAGGTATTGAAGAGGTGCACACAGAAAATCGAGCTGTGGTACATTCAGCTCTTTGCCACGATAACTGAATTTGACGTTTCAGTGTACGCACGTAGAGCTTACGGGGAAATCGGAGCTGACATAGAAAGACTGGCTGGCTTTTCTCTAGAACTGCTCGAACATGACACTGCAGAAGGCAATTTCTGCCTCAGGAGTATCGAAGGCAACGAACACGACCACCATTTCGATTGCTACTTCCATGATTAACCCAGCATATTTGTTACATTCGATTTGTTCACGGACTGCCGCGTTGTCTGCGAAGAGCGACAACACAACGCCACGGAATATTTACAGAATCCTGCTTCATTCTCCTATCCTACAATGAGCATGATTACAATGCATTAAAACCTGGCAAGTTGCACAACGTCAAATAACGGAAATCGTTGTTAAAACGAATTGCACAATGCTGAAGAGCACTTTTTTTCCTCACATCGCCATTACCGAAGCGTTCCACTACTGATTGCTCGCATTCTTTCCATTCCCACCGATAACACTTCGAGTTGATGCAAGAAAATTACTTTGTCACAGGTGAAACATGAGGCGAATGCTATGGGCAAGGAATTCCGGGGGAACTTGAGCATGTTGGTGTTGTACTCCCAGTTTCTGGTGGCTCCATGTGGAGGGCAACTTTAATTCTTCAAGTAGGAGAAAGTTTTACCACGCAGTAAATACGTTTTTAGTGCACTATAGTTACAATTCATCGTGTTATGTTGCAATCAATTATAACCGTGTGACAAACGGTCACGAGTGCGCATATGATAATAACTTGACAGCACTTTTTAAATTTCCTCTAGTGAAGAGCATGCATTTTGCGTGCTAAGTAAAAGAGAATGGTTTTATCCTGAACTCGTAGCAATCGGTCTGCCACACTAATACCTGAATATGAAAGCTGGCTTTTGGTGTAGAAAAAATAAAGAACCCTTGCATTAGTGCTCAGTGTAGGGAAAGGTGGCCTGAGGAGTATAAGTTGTTTTTGAATTATCAGGATGCTACAGTATTAGACTCATGTCGACAACAAAGTGCACTGAACTGCCAAACGAATCCGAAAACAATTTTGCTCTTTCCTTACATCAAATACTTTCAACTTGTCTACAAGCCATTTTGTACAAAAAGTTTTCGACAGTGACTGGATTGCATAGGACAATGAGATGTTTATTTCTGGCATTGCGGAAATAGATTATTTGCATTCATTTTGCGTGCACTGAGAAGCTCACAGTAAGATTATCTTTTGCATTAGTCCTATAATACATAAATTTTTAACCACGCTTCTGGCTAGTTGCGGGTGATGCATGTCCGGATTTCATCTTCGCAGTCAGCATGTCTCAAAATACCGAGTGGTAGAGAGCATTTTTACGAGCAAATGAATAGAACTTGTACTTCATCTTGAAATCGTGCGAGCTGATTTATTATCGATACAGTACAGAAGTTCGTTTTTGATTTGCTCATAAAATTGCAGAGCAGTTGATAAGGAACACGAGTGCTTCTCGAAAAGGCAGGCATGCCTTCAAATTCCAATTGGAAGTATTAACGAATATCCACACACAAGCCATTCATTCTATGGAATCGCTAGCGGAGTGAGGCTCTAGCAATTGCAGATCGGGTTATTTTACTAGCGCTGTCATGAATGGAATAGAATTCAAGTCATGTTCATTCGAAAACGCGATATTTCAATTAAAGTATGCCGGAACTATGTGGCCAAGGTTAAATAATAAGCAAGTACAGAAATAAATGTGCATGGAATATCATGATACTTGAGAATTGTAACGGGTTATGGGACTGTGAAGCACCAAGAGCAGCTATAGAAGGTTCGGTCGGAATACTCTTCAAATCATGTACCGCTGTTTTATTTTCCATGCACAATTGCATACAAGCGATCATATTTTGTTGAGAACCATTCCTTCTACTTGTTCAATGATAGCCAATTTGGTAAACTGGCATTCCTAGGTTCACATATTACCCAAAAAATTTTCTATGAGTAATTAAAATGGGAACTAGACAGTGCACATCAATCTATTGTCGAACGAAATCAACAAGAAATTCACGGCATACGATAGTTTTTTAGATCGGTTTCTAAATATTCAATCCGATTACACGTAAACTTTTAGAAAAATTGCCCAACCGAACCCTCTGTGCAATATTTTATGTACCTAAATTCTGAGAGACAGAAAACGATTAGTTCAAAATGTTTAGTATTTTTCAACAAACATTCAATTAAAAACTAGATTAAATCTTGCTTTGTTCAACAGGACGTAAAAGATGTCGCTACTTGTCGTGTATCCGAAAAGAAATTAAATCTTGTGACCTACTGCCAATCTGTCGGGAGATTCTGCACATTTCTAGCGTATGCTATCCTCTAGAAAGAGAAGTTCAACAGACTCAATATTCAATTCTTTATTCGGTGAGATTGCTTAGAGATTAAAACAATGGATCGACATAATAATGTTTCTCAAGGTTTTGGGACACAGTTTCGTCAGTCTTAGTTCCTCTGTTTCAAGTACATTTGGCTATAAAGCTTGATGGAGCAGCATTCAGTAGACTGGCTAAAGGCCAATTATGACGTGTTCTGATAGCTGATAAAAGGCGTGAATTTCAGAAAAATGTTTGCTCGAAGGATATTTCCAAGATGTTCCATTGCGTTGGACATTGACGAATGTAAATTAGAATTAAAAGTTGATGAGGTACGTTTGGAACTCCATATTTTCTCTGGGTATGCCGAATCTATTTTTAGCTCTTTTAGAATGTCAAAATGAATTCGATTGAAGAATCAGAAAAATAGAAATAATTGAATAAAAGTACAGAAAGCTGCAGATCATATTGAATTCGATTCAGGGGTAACTTGAAAGTTTGTGCAACATAACTCTGATTCAGAACCGCCTATTAACAGCGGGCTTGATAGTAACTTCTATGAAGCGTTACAGGGAATTATTTGCTCGGACTCGCAAAATAGATGTGAATCAGCTCACAGTCAGTCATTTGTTATGAGAAAAACTCCTGTATGTTTTTTGATTTTTCGAGTCCGAACGCACAAATGAATTATGAAGAATTTCTGAACATGATGAATCTCCGGCTTTCACTACATCAAGCTTTTTGGTGGCTCATTGCTATTCTAATTAGCGATCAAGTCTCAGAAGATTTAAAAATCTTGGAATTAGGAAACAAAAAAGAGGAAGAGTTCGAAAGACCATTAATCAAGCAACAATTCATATACAGTCAAGCGCCATAATACCACAAACGTGGAATCTATAAGCATTTCTAAATGCTAGAGCCTGAACTCTGCAAATTTGGCAATCATACATTGCTGATTGCATGATTTACCGGAGACTGCAATCTCTTTCTATCAATTAGCTGTAAGTCATGAATCAGGGGACATATTGATATCAATGTAACTACGAATGCATTCTTTTCGCTGGATAAATAAAATTCTCTCTCAAATAATGCAAATACACTTATCGATCTTGAACCGAATACAACTGGCTTCAGCGATCTATTCTCATGCTAAAATCAGAACTATCTACTAACTGACACTATGAATCGATACTTTATATCTTGTGAGCAAAGCATTTATTCGCACATTTTATCTTCTGATCATCTCTCCTCGTTTTACTCGTTGTGAAACTCACAAGAGTAGTCCTCTTTGGATGTTCAACACATACGCCGCATACTCGTCGATATTTCAGTGTCGATTTTCTCTGATATCTCAGTCTTGCATTCCGAACCGGACTATCCTTCTGTTTTTGGCGAATGACAATCTCATGTAGGCTTGCTGATGTCTATTTTGGGATAACTGTGAGCTGAAGTGGTTCTCTCTACACTAGAAATGTTACTCCTCCCAATTCTTACAGCACAATAGCCTGTTCAAGAAACTATGAAGTGTTAGCAATAGTGAGTTATTTGAAGCGATAATTAAGGCCAAAATCTCGTGCTTCATGCTGATTTCAAGGAAATCATCATTTTTTGTTTGCAGGCATGGAATAATTTGTGTTGTATTCAGAAATCCGACATTCGCTGGATAGTTCATGTGCCTTTTAACTACGCTTGAATGCCATTCTCAGCTTACGAATTCGGATTCCGAGCCTTACTAGAACCTATTCTAAAATTCAGCGGGACACAAACGTTGTGAGCCTTCACAGTACCAGCGAAATGACATGGATAGAACTTAGAACCTACGAAAAGGTTATCCTGAGTAGAAAATAGGATTATGAAATCTAATACTACATAATATGGGTTGGACGGTTAAGGAACAGGAGAGAAATATAACGAAACAATGCTTCCGGGATCGAGGGTGCGACATTCTTTTGCGTACTTTCGATTGGGTTCATTGCAAAACACAAAAATCAAATGAAATACTGTAGCGCAATTGAGAGCGATTATTTGGTTTGCACTTCACTATAGGTAGTATTTAGTATATCTGCGTGATAAGAGAAACGTAATCAGCTGGATAAATCTACAAATTTTTCATGATTATCGTATGTAGTATACAAACCTCGATATAATAATAGATATAGCAGAGTTTTATACCTTTTTATAACTTGTCCACAAATTACAGAATACATAGGAGAGGACGAATACTAGAATTATGATCGGAATAGAATTACAGCTATTTTTCGAAAACAAAACACAATCAGGAGGCGCTTAGGTTCAAAGTCTACGATCATGTCATCACATACATAACATTTCATACTTTATTTCCTATCACTTAATAAATCTAAATTTGTATTTACTGATCATTAGAAAGGGAGGTGTTCAAATAAAAATGGCCTCAAGAATAGTAGTTAGGTCCTCGCACAGGGATACAAGTGTTGTAAACAATGCAAGCCGTTCTGATACAGTTCGATTTTTGTGACATCTTGCTGAAGAGACTACGTACAGATCCCGCTCGCATGAAAGTTAGAAGTAATTACATAGCGTTACTGAAATTTATCTTCAAGGTTGAATGTTTGTCGACAAGTGAAACCCAAACGTTATACCACACTTCATCGCCTGTTTTGCCTGTAGAGAACTGGCTCTCGATTCCGCATCATCGGCACTGAAGGATCGTTAATTCCTACCTTGCTACGAACCCTGCCTGAGGAAGTCAGGCTACCGATATAAAGTTGCATGCCAACTACCGCATTTAGAATAGTGTAAATATCAGATCTCAACGAGTATGTAAAAGAAAACATTACGAAAAAGAAGAATTAACAGCCCCCCGAGCAACTCTCCAACTTGTTGAACCACAATGCTACCAGAGCAGGAACGAATATGATTTTAGCAATCACAAGTAATACCGAAAAATCCGATTATATTCCTAACTTGCTTTGAAGGGCAACAATCAATGAGCTAATCCGATCTCAATTCACAATTGAAAGCCACTTATATTTTTGATTTTCGTTATGTTTCTTTTGAAAATAACCTAATGTATACACACACAAACTTTTTCCATCGTTGTTTTGATACTGCACTTCTTCCCCACTAATGTGGCTAGAGTTAACCTTCCAGCATAATAGATGTCATCGATTTTGGATTATCACTAATCACATTTTTCAAAATTCAACGTAGTTTAAAATTATAAAAAAGAACAGGCAACCCTAGAAAACCTACCTCTAATTCAATCAATCAGTAATTCATTTTAATTGCAATAAATCGGTTGTCGTATCACATTAGCGTTAGCCTTGGATATTATATACAATTCTGTCCTTTTGTCGATTGTGAATAAACAGCTCAATTATTCACCTCTACTGCTGTAATTTGGCCGGAGAATGGTTTTGTTGAATTTGCTTACAGTACGTTTGGTGGGGTGTTGATTAACAAACCAAATGAAGGGTCTCTTTAAATATAATGTCAATAACAAAGTCATGCATATGTATAATATATTATCAGAACACATAAAAGATTCTATTTCAAAAATAATTCTTGGAACCGGATCTTGTATTTTACAAAGTCAATTCTCAAAAAATCTGTGTCACCTTATTCACTGAGAAAAACTCGACTTCAAGAAGTGCTTTGAAATATCCAATCTAAGCTGAATAAAGACTCATAATCTTCCTGAGATAAAAACGAACCATCACATTCAAGGGCCGTAGGCAATGATATGAAAGCATCTTGCAAAAGTGGCTAAATGTTCGTAGTACTCCAAATAGGCCTGAAAAACGGAATCCTTTTAAGTTGACATCGTTTGATCTAGAATAAGGAAGAGATTAATGATTAAGGTTTTTCCGGGTTTTGCGTTTCCTTGGCTTCTCCAATGATAGTCTATCTATGGCCAGGGTTGGCGTAGTCTTTCGTCTTGTGTTTTACCATTTCAGAATCTCCGCATCTTTTTTGTTTTCCGCTACAATGTACTTCGCTTCTATATTCTAGCACTTAGATACGGGAAATTACTGTATTAAAGCTGTAATAGAAAGATTCAAGGACGCTCCATTACAGCCAGTTTGTGTCGGCACCACTGTCCCTCTCTAGGCGCATAGCAGGTGTCCTATTCCGTTACACATTTAGTAAGTCGGTTGGCAGAGAGCCTGACTTGTTCAACGAGATATTGAGATTAGACTCCATTCGTTATTCAAATTGCAAAGGACATAACTCCTTTTTATAGGGCTTCACTTGTGTCTCCGGTTTCTGACGTTTATCAAAGACTGGAAGAGGTGCTTCCAGTGTAGAACAGAATTTCAGAACTGTAATCCACGTACAGGTTCAGGATTTGTTCAGTGTAACACTAGACGGACAGAGTAGCTCGTCGACTAGCTAAGCTTTTCCTGGCACTGCTTATTTGGGATGCCTAGATTACCATACACCACCCTAGAGGTTCATAAATCAACTTCTATATGCTAGAATTTGGCGTCTTGAGTTCCGAATTCGAAATCCACATGGAAAGGTCATGCTTCAGTGATAGTAAGGAAGAAGTGGTTTATGCAGTGTAGCCGCTTAGCAGATGAGAAGTGGATTCAGGCCGTTCAAAACTAGAAAACGGAGTGATAGTTGGCAGTTGTCTTGTCAGTCGTCGTCTTAACATTTGTGAGCTGACAACATAGTTGAGAACTTCGCACAAACGAACAGTCTTACCTCAATTTCGAAAATTTATTTCCCGACCGGAGAGTTTCAGATCCAGCTGGCACATCTTCCACCGTGTAACGAACGTTTGAAATGATCGATTGTTTGAGTCAACAGCACATCTCCACCTTTTTCATAACACCGAAACATCGAAAAGTATCGAAACAATGGTACTGTACAATTGCCCTTTTATTCTCGCTCGTCTCTCTGCATCCAGGTGTTTGTCCGATTAACTTCCTCACCCCTCATCAAGTTTTCTCCGGTTCACCTTTCTTGGGAAAGAGCCAGTCAAGATGCTGCCCGCCCCTGTGATAACAGTCTTTCTCCTCGTTTTCTTCACAACGTGTTTTCCCAAGACCTATTCGGCCACAATTCCTCTGACCTATACGCCTCGTCTCCATTCAAGCGTCTCTCGTAGCGCAAACCCGAGTTCTACACCACTTTCAACACTTGCGCCTTCATCTACGCCCACGCCTCAACCGCTGAAATGTCTCACATTCGACGAGCGTCAATCGCTCGTCGAATCATGCGGGGAAAAGGCCCGAGAATTGAAATTGTATGAGCACGTGGCACACTGTTTCGGTCATGAACTTGACCGACTTGCAACACAATCTAGCGTTACGAAAGATTCGTCAACCATGATGTGCATCGAAGAACGTCAGATTATTGATCTGCTCGTTAATTGTGCGGTGAGAGTTGACCCTGACGACTTACCCGCTCGAGATTCACTTTGGGATGGAACGAGTGTTCGTGTGTTGAAACCTGCGGTTCGCACGGCAACTATCACTGTTGGTCTCACAGGATTGTCTTTCGGTGGCTCTGTGAGAATGGGTGTCGAACATGAAAAGGCGATGATATCATCGGCCGAGCGAGACCTTCAATCTGCTGCCAAATGGAATATGTGCGACCGACACTTCGTTTGTTGTTTGTTTCAGCACGTTGATGTTGGAGCGACAAGTTCTTGTCTGCATCAGAGGTGCATCAAAAACACAGGCTGTGCGTAAACAGCGACATATGCATCATGTGCAGAATACCATAACTCATCGCAATCACTAAGACTGTTTTTCATCTGTTTCTTAAGTTTTCTGAGATGCATGAATTTCATGCACTAAGGTATGGGCAAACGATTATGGATCGCGTGGACCAAATGATGAGAATCAATCGTTTCGTTTCAAGCAATAATTTCACCGTTTCTGTTGTGAGTTCTAAGAGAGTTCGAAAGTAATTGCGCAGTAAATCATTTCACATTTCTGAGTTGATGAACGACTACTCCATGCCGATCGATAAAAATTTTTTATTTCTATATCAATCAGACCGTAATAGAGAGAGGGTCAGCGATACGTTTGGAGTTCACGTAGGACAAAAACCTCACATTTCGAAAACCATTAAAGGAATGACCTTCTAAGATTATCAAGTGCACCTATACAAAACTCTTGCAATCCAAAACGATAAGCCCTAATCTCGTTTCGTCGCTCAGTTTTGAAAACTGCTTTTCATGAGCTCTCCTTAATACCCGAACGACGTGAATTAGTGCGAACACGATCTCCATGAAGAGATCGAAACAGTATTATTGCGTGGGATATTTGTATTGGTGTCATTAATTGAAGGGTACATGAAAAATCAGAGGTAGGAAAAACTATATTCGTAGTTCGAATTTGTCGAATTATTCGTAATCGTATTCATTTTCCCTATCTCTAGCGGCGATTTTTTGTATTTTATTTATTCGGTCTTAGAAAAGCGTAGGAATTATTATTATTTTCAACTCTTCAATTCAATTTTAAACCTCATTGGGAATTGTGCAGACTCAACATTACCAAATTGACTTAAAGCGAAGCTACTTGGTTTGAATGATATAGAGTACATCGAATAGCTTGAAAAGCAAGTGTGTATTATTCCGGCTCGCATCACCAATGATGAACAGCCAAAAGAGAAAACTGGTTCGCTTGGATGTACTTAAACGAGTAAAGCTACCTGAAGAATATAATTTAATAACTCGTATTTATTTGTACCGCCCATTATTTATTTTTGTTCATTCCAAAGAATCTTGAGCAGAGTCCTCTCTATTCGGGTTCATCATAAAATAAGGAATAAATGAAAAATTATATTTTCCTAGCTCTGTGAAAAATGTATCAGTTGACTCAGTGAAAGTTAAAGAAATTGGGACAATAACGATCGTTTTAGATTGACTTACAATTTCACTGAGGACTTTAGTGTGCGCTCTATTTGTGCTGACCTAATAGCGCCAACATATACAGTTAGTGCGAGAACTCAAGTTCGAGGTATTGGAATAGACGGATGATCTCAAAGAAGATATCGTATTATAGCAGAAAAAGTCATGTCAGTATTGATTCTGTAATGCAAAAACTTGCGCAATACACGCATTATGGTGCAAAATTAGGTGTTCGACCATATTTCGGGACGCAATATTTGTTTTACTAGTTAGCTTACCTATTTAAGTACTATTAGTTTTTCGGCTTACAGAACTACTAATATTCAGTGCTTGGTTCCCGAAACCCTAAACCAAGACCTAGGTCCCCGAGGTCCTAGTCATGAGTGTGACTCTCGACTTGTCTTTGGAGTTCTCCCTCGGTGTTTGCGGACGTGGTACTCAGTCGAGCTCCTCTAACCCACGCGTGCTCGCGATCCAGGTTCTACATTCAGCTGCCCCTGCCCACTTAGTAGCCTGGGTAGGTGTGGTATGCCATCTCGCCGAGATATCATTGCGCCTTAGATTCTGCAATAGATTTGAAATTCAAGGAACCGGCATATGAATTGGTAATCTTTTATACGCCAGTAAATAGAATGATTGAATTAGAGCAATTCTATCTATCGAGATAATGTTATTCAAGTTGGTTCCGTAAAGTTTTTTGTAACACTCTGCATAAAAAAGCGAGCAATTGAATTTGATACCGCTTAGAGATATTGCATTAAAAATTCAAAATAGGCATAAGAAAATTTTAAAAAAAGAGTTAACATCTATTGAGATCACATGAATGCACTAAGTCTCCCCTTACATTTTATGCCGCTTAATAGGAAATTTTTTACAGACACGACAAGCAAAGAAATAAGCTTAGGTAAAGGACGATTCATGAACACTATCGCCAAGATTTCACGGTCAAAAGAATCCTGTAGACCAAACATAGATTTGGAGACATTCATGAACTTCGACTCGAACTCCCATGAAATCAATTACTGCGCGGGGAGGAATATTTACCAAATCTGTCTCGTATCCTAGATTATAGACGAACATATGAGGAAAATCAATAAAATCAATTGAAACTAAAGAATTTAGTGACATATACCGGCGGAGTAGCGACTCTTCTTCTGATTGTATCACAATAAATTTCTACAGAAAAGATTCATTCATAGCATATACAGAGCCCAAGAATACACATACAAGGCAATAGATCACTCAAAAAACTTCCTGGACCCGATCCCTGGATTTAAGCTAATCAGCTGTAGTGGACCAATGTATCACTTGCAATTTTACTCCATTTTCGATTTTCAAATAAAAACAGTGTCATTGTTTAGAATATTTAAGAAGATTTCTGAATTGCTAGTGAATATGATTTATGGTTAGTCTGTAGTTCTTGCTGATTCAGAAACTACATTGCATTACGCGAACAAAACTATTTATAAATCAAATGAAACCTACTTTGGGTTAGCAATCTACCATCGTGCCAACTCCGAACTACTGCTGTAGTAGCCTCGTATACCAATACCTGCCTATTGATTTAGTAGCAAGGCGAGGTTCCCCAGCAATATTTTTCCTTCATGAAGGAAAAAAGTAATGTAGAATTTCCTCTCCCTGAAGCCACTGACGCCTGTACAAACCTCAGAAAGAAAAAACTGTCCTGTTAAATGAACGTGCGATAGATACCGTTACTTCCTGAACTGCCCAAAAAGATAAACCATTCATCAATTTCTTCCAAGTGTATATTTAGAAGCGCACATCTTTGATTTGTGGTGCTCAGAGTCTGATGCGAAAGAACAAAGTTTATTCAAAATAAATTGGATTTGCAGTGGAAAAAAGCTGGTTTAAAAGGAGTGCGAAAACAGTTCTGTTCAACATAGTTGGAATAATGCACTGTAGTAAAGCTGAACTTCTGCAATGATCTCCACTTGAATTTCCATAAAATAATTTAATGGAATCGTTGTTTCAGTAGTGGCCCAATTTTCACAGTATGTTCTGTAGCAGCGCATGTTACTGATTTCAGACTATTGCATACGCAGATGCATTGTAGCATTTCGAAAGATGAAGTTAGAACCAAGGAAAAATTCACATCTAATATTCGTACAATTTGATCATGATTGTGAGAAATTTTTACTAGAAAATGGTAAATTGAATTATAAGAACAAATTCCATGCTATTAAATTCGGCTATCTCAGTTGAGACCAAGAAACCATATTGTGCGATTGAAAAGGGCGACAGCTGCAGCTCCGATTTAGATTTTTGTAACGAGAATGGCGATTTACAAAAGAGAACACAATGAAGGGAAAGCGAACCAGTTGGTTCAGAGATGGTCATCAGAGAATGCATTGAAATGCTCTTGACTTGAGCTGATAAGGATGTAAGCCATGCTCATGACTAATTTGGGTAACAATGGTATAACGTCTACGAATCAAAGCAGAGAAAACGGCACGCAAATGTAAGTCGCAAGCATTAACTGAGTGAAATGAAGACGAACTTTGCCTGTACCAAGCTAAATAGTGGAGCTAGCGAAGCAAAAGACATGCTATTTATTGCTGGACTCTGCAAAAATTCCTATTTTTTGCGAACTCGTAGGTTATAGATTTGATGAAATCTATGTTTTGCTCTATAATGCAATGGATATGCAAATTTTCCAGATTTGTGAAGTATCTCTTTTACATCTTGCTCCCGTATCAGGAAAACTAGAATGAAAAAGTTGTTATATGAAATTACTACAGACTTTGGTATGATGAAAATAAAGTTGTCATTCATATGTTCCAAAACGAAATTCGAGCATTTATCACATACCCTTGCCTTTTCTTGCCTTTTACCTGAATCGAAAATCAGAAACACGACAAATTAATTTCTTTTTAACGAGTTAAGGCTGAATATTTCGTGCGAACATTTTACGGAGCGGTGCGCAAATGACACAGCTCTAGCGTAACATGGTATGAGAGGATGCTTTGCGATGTATTTCAAAATGAATGGCGGTGCATTCTAAACCCAGGCTACGCAATCAATATGCTAGGCAGAGAAAAAATGGTAATGGGACAGTCGTTGAGATAAGAAGTAAGAATTGAAGATATAAGGTTTTGTCATGGTAAATGAGCTATCTGTGATCATGATTCGCTGCAAGAGCGCCGAAGGCCGTGTTGTCACCTCAGGAAAGGAGCATAGAAAGCAGACCCGAAAGGGCCATTAGCGCAAATTTCTGCGACGGATAGTACATCTCCCTTTAGACAAGCTTGTATGCGGCAAGGGAGATACGTTAGAATAAGGCGCTCATGTTAGCTGTACGAAGAGTGCAACAGCTTCTCGGCGTAGTCCCGCACCTTGTTTCGATGGGACTGCCTCTTGCTTCTGGACTTCGCGTCTCCCACGGCGCCCACCGCTATTACTGCGTATGGACAACGCTGTCAAAGGGTGCCTTGTTTTGGCACCGTGTCGTGTTCAACGAGGAAAGGAAGTTCACCGTACATGATATGTACTGGCTGTCCGCCTTCGGGTGCGATAGGCTACGTTTCGGGAGCTGGCAACTGGGTTGGCGAAATAATAGCGGAGGAGGAGATTGTCCTTTTCTTGTGACTCGACTTCTATTATCTATGGGCGAACGCCTGGGATGAGCTTCAAAATATTAGAGATCGCATTGTAATAGTCTTTGCATCTAGTTAAATGAAATTAACTCATAAATCGTTTATACTCTTTGCTTTTCGAGGGTCTCGGGAATCTGGGTAAAATCTTGCTTATTTATCTTGTCCGAATAGGTCTGTTGAAGTGTTTCACGTAAAATTTTCGCAAAATCAATCGACAAGATACAAAGGCCTGTGAGAAATGCATGTTTTTTACATTTTGGAACATCTGCTATTTCGACCGTCGTGCTTTGAATCAAAAATTGCTGAGTAAGCATCACAGTTTCCACGTTCTCACTTGGAAGTTAAGAACCTTGCTAATTAATTAGAGGGGATAGCGCGACTCGTTTGCGCCGAAAACACTTATTTTCTGTTAGTTGATGCCTGCATTTACTTTAAAATATTTAATGAATATTTCGTACTTCCAATAGTACATAAAATTTATTAGAATTAAGTACTTCTTACTTTAAATAATTCGAATGGGATTCACTTACTATGTTTTACATCGTAGGCATAATATTTAATGAAAGAAAACTGAGCATTGCAGTTTGATTGCGCCTCGAAATTCGGTCGCTAATACATACGAGCATTTGACTTGACGATCTAGAGACTGCTGCTGGAATACGAGTATTGTTATTCAAAATGAACTCCTGATTCTTTCTTGACATCTAGAAATAGGTTAAGGTAATCCATAGTACTGCATTGACAACAGCTTCAATAAATCCATTCAAGAAACGAGGTATAACTCGCTTCGTTCGCTTTACGCAGAATTGTTCGGACAATCGTGCACATACTTAATTATTCCGCGAAAAGAACGAAAAAGAGACTCTACATGGTGCCCATAAAGGAAGTACTAACTCGACCAATTATTACTTGTATGGTTCAAAATTTTTAGCATCATACAGAATTATATCTCAAAATCACGCTTCTTACCTTTTAAAATGAAAGTGCAATTGGTCTTCGAGATATTGTAAAATTAATGAACTTCATTGATTTTTGACTAATTTCAGGTATACATACCGGTTCAAAGATGGCAAAGGACTGTTGATCCAACTGCTTGATTCTTCTATATGTTACGAATTCATCATCAACTTTTCCAGGCAAAATATTTAGCCTGTAATAGAGATTCACTAAAATTCAGCCATAGAACAAGAATTGAGGCGCTTACGGAGAATTTTAAGCCTCTGGATCATGACATTGTGACCACAAATATAATACATACATTATGATTTCAAGCTCATAAACCCACATGGCCATCGACGTAACCCGCCTAGAAAGCGTATTCATGAAACAACCGATAGATCATTGGCCTCTTAAAAATAAATCGGAAATCAGGGAAGTTCACTAATTCCGAGATGTCTCCAAAATCTATTACGTATTGTACTAGAATTCTGTACGACAAAATTATGACTGGTTGGATTATGATCCATAATTTTAGAACCTTTTTTTGAACTACTCAAATTGCCGTTTAATCTAAGTACTCCATTTATTCGTAGTGGGAACTGTTGGAACCATACTTAATTGGTGTCAATTATTTTGTCATTTGAATCACTGCAATCAAATTTCGGTATGCAATCGGGGTTTATTTGCAATAAATATTGTGCATGAGCGTGGACTTACCTATCCTACGCAGTATATCGCAGTATACTATCAGTCCAATATTTGAGGTCATCTAGAATAGGCTTCCTCTTTTCCTGAGATGGATCAATTAAATGGAGTAGACATTTGGCAGATAATTACTATTTGACTGCCCACCGACGAAATACAGGATAAAATGTACTGTGTACTGTGCTTCCTTCTGTAGCCGAGACCAAATGACAATCTCCAATCTGTTCGTTTCTACGAATCATTTTCACAATTTCTGTGATTGTTTTAAATCGAAGCATATTTTTGAGTTGAGAAACACTCATTCTCTGCCTATAAAAATGGTATTCATGGAAAGCTAGTGCTCTTCAGTTGAAGGCTAGATTATTGAGCATCTGATTCGGGGGACAAAATACACTGGCCAATAGATAGGCAAAGATCATTTCAGATATGGAAGATACGTTTTACTTGCAATTAAACTCCGCACTTTTGTGATCACCTGGGTTGTGCGGCTTGATCGTCACAAGTTACGTAACTAGTATCTCAAAATCTAGTTTGTGTTACAGGAATCTGAAAATACTTTGAGAAAAACTTGATGCTATTGACAGTTGGAGAAGATTCGTTTTACCGTTGGCTTAATTGTTGTACTCGCGTGGAAAGAACAAATGAAAAAGATTCGATTCTATTGGCGGAAGATATTTTACAGCTTGCTGTTTTGTTTGTCATCATATTACTGAAGTATATTAGCTTGTACATTCAAGACAGATTTCCAACAATTACTACTTTCTTGCCATTCCGCCTACAGTTGTTTACCTTCGACTTCACCACCACCCTCGAAGTGCTGTGCAGTTTACATTTCTTCGAACCAAGCATATCAGCATGTTGCATCCTCCTGTCACTACAACTTTACTCCTCGTTTTCTCCACAACGTGTTTTCCGAAGTCACGTTCAGCCACAATTACCCTGACCTATGACACCTCTCATCCCAGTTCTACGGTGACTCGATGCCCAACCCCAATTTCTTCTTCACTTTCAACGGTTGTGCACACACCCTCGCCCAAACTTCATTCCCTGAAATGTCTTACATTGGAGGAACGTCGATCGCTCGTCGAATCGATCCGAAAGAAGGCGAGAGAGTGAAAACGGTGTGTTCATGTGGCAAACTGTTTCGGCCATGAACTTGACCGACTTGCAACACAATCTAGCATTACAAAAGATTTGTCAAAAATGATGTGCATTGAAGAACGTCAGATTACTGATGCACTCGTTATTTGCGCTGTGCGAGTTGACTCTGGTGACTTACCCGCTCGTGATTCACTTTGGGGTGGGACTAGTACACGTGTGTTGAAACCGGCGGTTCGTACAGCAACTATCACTATTGGTCTCACGGATTATCTTTTGGTGGGTCAGTGCAAACGGGTGTCGAACATGTAAAGGCGAATATATCATCAGCCGAGTGAGAGCTTCAATCCTCTGATAAATGGAATATGTGCGACTGGCGCTTTGTTTGTTGTTTGTTTAAGCACGTTGACGTTGGAGCGACAAGTTCTTGTCTGCATCAGAGGAGTATCAAAAGCACAGGGTGTGCGTGAACACCAACATATGCATCATCGACAGGATGCTAGAACTCACTGCAATCATTAGTACTGTTTTTCATCCGTTTCTTCTGTCTTCCGAGATCATACGCGTAGAATAACTTGTTCAAGGACATATTAGAAGCCAAACACGTATAAAAATACTATCAAATATTTTGAAGTGATTCAAATAAGTTATTCAGACGAGGAGCAAAACCAGAAAAAAATATTCATCATTCCAGATATACTTTACGTTTCATCTCGATGTGATCTACATGAGCAAATAAGCGCAAAAGTACACTGATGTCATGGAT
>JAAUYH010145552.1_pt1 | contig 17284 bp, 13 predicted proteins | sample 7278061 | NCBI WGS metagenome assembly JAAUYH01 (sample SAMN14350203, study PRJNA611818) | marine sediment metagenome | isolation source: surface marine sediment (0.6m) | place: French Polynesia: Moorea | collected 2018-08 | reverse complement strand
CGTCGTCGCAGTTGTCAAACAGTCTTAAAAATTGCGATCGAAAATTTAGCAAAAGCGATCGCCCCCGTACTTTCTCACATGGCTGAAGATATTTGGCAATTTATCCCCTACGAAACTGGTTATAAGTCCGTATTTCAGTCTGGTTGGGTGGAAATGAATCCTCAATGGAACAAACCAGAATTAAAAGAATATTGGTCATTTTTTAGACAGTTACGGGATGAAGTTAATAAAGTTTTAGAAGCGGCCAGATCTGCTAAGGCGATCGGTTCTTCAGAAGATGCTAAAGTGCTTTTATATGCTTCGGAAGAAGAATTAAGATCGAAACTATTATCTTTTAATTCCGATAATAAAATAGACGAATTACGTTACTTATTTAGGGTTTCTCAAGTCGAAATATTAGATAGTAACAATGCGATCGAGTCGGCAGAGTTTAATAGTACATCAGAACCAGTTAAAATAGGCGTACTCAAAGCAGACGGCGAAAAATGCGAAAGATGTTGGAATTATTCGATTCAAGTCGGAACATTTGAAGAAAATCCAACTATTTGCGAACGTTGTAACGATGCTTTAATTGGGAAGTTTTAACTGCCTACCGCGAAAGGCAGAAGGCAGAACGGAATAGTGTTTAATTAATAAGTAACTTAAAAAAGATCGGGGGCTAGTAATTGTATTTATTTTTGCTAAGCTTCCGGTTTTTTTATTCTGATGCTTGAAGATATTTAAATAAATTAAACCAATTTGCGAAAATAGCTAGATACTTGGCAAATTTATTTTGTATTACGATTAATCACCAAATCACCTGTTATTTTTGACTTTTGACTTTTGACTTTTGATAAATGGTATCAGATTGGTAAAATAGTTACAATATTGTCAGTTGTTGCTCTATAATTTTTATTCTCAATTTAACGAAATTTTATGAAAAGTTTAAACTTAAATAAAATCTTCAGGGTTCCTTTTACTTTATCTTTATTATTACTAACTGCTTGTCAAGCTCCAAGAACTACAGATCGCCCCAATCCCGGCAATCGCAGCAATAACCAGGGGATTGAAATAAAATTTTCAGTTGGCAGTAATTTAGGAAAATTCTGTCAAGAGATAGCAACAAAATTAAACCAAACTCAACCAAAATTAAAAGACGGACAAAGATATTATTTAACTTGCGAAGCAAAAGGTAGCGGGGATGTAATTAACAGCCTAATTTCTTTGGCTAACGATTATAAAACAGGGAATATAACTGCAGCAGATCCTCAATTTCCCACCTTATTATCGGTAGATGGAGAAATTTATCAATCTCAGTTAATCTACGAAATGAATCGGGTATTTCCAGGACAAAATTACATTCCAGACATTACCGATTCTCCTTTAATTGCTAGTAGCCCGATGGTGTTAATGACGAGGGCAGATTTAGCCCCAGCTTTGAAAAAATTAGCAGATCCTTATTCAGCTTTAGTAAGATATCAAAACTTTTCCCAATTAGATCCTAATATTACGCCGATACCGATTCGCTACGTCCATACTGCGCCAACGCGATCGAATTCTGGCTTGCAAACTTTGGTTGCTGAATTTGTCTCGGTTTCGGGAATAGCACCGGAGAGATTTACCGTCGCAGATGTTAAAAAATATCAAGAGCAAGTCAGACAAATTGAAAGTAAAATTGCACGTTATGGAGTTTCGACGACTTCTTTAGGCAAATCGATGATCGCAAACGGCCCTTATTGGGCTTCTGTAGGTTCGGTGTACGAGTCGGTAGTAATTCGCGCTAACAGCCAATTGCAACCCAGTCAAACCCCATATAAAGCAATTTACCCCAAAGCTACTTACAGCTCCAATATCAGAGCTATTTTACCGCGATCGCCCTGGATAAGTACCTCTGAAAAAGCTGCAGCAGAGGAAATAATTAAATTCATGCGCCAGCCAGAAAATCAAAAGATCGCTATTGCTGAAGGTTTGCGGCCCGGTATCCCGGGAGTAGCTTTGAGCAATAAATTCTCTCCTCAATTTGGCGTACAAACTAATCCAGTTTACGATTCTTATCGCGCGCCAAAAGCGGAAGTAGTAGCCGCGATGTTGGAAAGTTGGCGAGAATTTGCGAAAAAACCTTCTTTTGTCGTCGTTGTCGTCGATACTTCAGGATCGATGCAAGGTCAAAAAATAGCCGCAGTCCAAAATACTTTATTAAATTACGTCCAAAACTTGGGGCCGAAAGAAAAAATAGCTTTAATTAGATTTAGTTCCGATATTCAGCCACCGATTATGGCCGACGGCACTAAACAAGGGCGCGATCGCGGAATTCAATTCATTAACAGTCTGCGCGCTAATGGCGGAACTAAACTTTACGATAGCACTCTTTACGCCCGCAATTGGTTGGAACAAAATATTCAATCCGATGCCATTAATGCAGTGCTAATTTTAACCGACGGACAAGATTCTGGATCTAAAAACAGTTTAGAAGGTCTCAAAATTAAATTGAGAAATCAAGATTCAGATAACAATCCCATTGCCTTTTTTACGATCGGTTACGGTAATAAAGGAGAATTTAATCCTCAAATTCTCGAACAAATTGCCAGCATTAGCGGCGGTTATTACAGTCAAGGCAATCCCGAAACTATTTCTAACTTGATGGAAAAATTACAATTAGAATTTTAATTTTGATGTCAGAAAGCAGAAGGATTTAGATTTAATAATAATCAATCTTTTTGCTCCCTCAAACTGTAAATAATTTATATTTATATCTCTTCTTTTGAATTCGATCGAAGTAACCGATAATAACAATAAAAAAGATGAACATAGCCAATCCACTTAATTATCCTGTAGCCGTTTTAGTTAGTGGCATTTTCTTTGTTGGCGGCGTGCGATCGCAAAATATATCTCCTTTAATAATGTTGCCATCAGCAGCCGCGATCGCCGTTGGGGGCGCAACAGTTTTAAAAACCCAATCTCAAAGGCAAATAAATCGGGAAATTCAAGCTAAAATCCAAGAAATTGAAGCGATTAAAGCGCGATCGCAATCGATAGCAGAAAAAGCAGAAATACTGCGCCAAGAATCGGAAAAAAATCTCACAGAATCGAACCAAATCGAACTTTTAACCGCCGTTCAATACGGTTGCAATCTGGCTTTAGAATTGCCCGCAAAAATTGAAACATTAGCAAGTCGCTTGCACGGGTCTGATTCTTTACTTGCTCCCCAAGAAATTGAAAAACAATTAACAGAAGTTAAAGCTAAACTCGATAATAGTAACGGGGTGGCTCGGGCCAGACTGCAAGAATTAGCAGCTAGTTTAGAAAATAATCTTAAATTAGCCAAAGAAGGTCAAGATGCCCGCGAAGCTCAAATTGCATCCCTTTCTACTTTAGTCAGTAATTCGGCTGGAATTTTACAACAATTACAAAATCAACTGAGAAACTCTAATTTAAATAGTTCCGAACAAATCGAAGAATTATTAGTTTTGAGCGACGAACTAAAAAACATTCAAGAACATGTCGATCTCTTAATTACTTAAACCAATAATAAATAAGAATCAATCAAACCATTTCTAGCTAATATGAAAAGAAGAACTATCCTCTCTCTGGGCATTATTTTAACTGCATTAGGTTTAGCTTATTTGCCCGCACCTGGAGGAAAAAGCAAAATTATTATTGTCAGCGGAACTGAACTGCAAGAACCTCTTAAAGAATTAGAAACTATTTTTGAAAAAAATAATCAAAATATCGATATTGAACTTAAATTTCAAGGATCTCAAGATACGATCGACGATTTTATCGACCAAAAAAATGACTTTAAACCAACAATATTAATTCCCGCTAATGGCGAGAAATTAAAAGAATTGCGCGATCGCTATGCAGCACAAACAGAAGAAGATCCTTTTTACTTCCAGCCCCAAGTTATTAGTAAAACAATGGTAGTCGCAGTTGCTTGGCCCGATCGCGGTAAAGTATTATTCCCCGACGCTCGCTTTGACTGGCAAAAAATCGAGCAAGCGATGAGAAAACAAGATTGGGGTGCGATCGGAGGCGATCCCAATTGGGGTAGTTTTGACTTTTTGATGACTAATCCAACTCGTTCTAATAGCGGTCAGTTGACGATGACTTTGTGGAGTAATGAAGAGTTAGGAGTTACTAATTTAAATAGTAGTAATATCAACAATCCTCAAATTACTACTTTATTTTCTTTAGTCAAGCGATCGGTTTATCAACCTCCTCGCTCTACCGATACTCTCTTAGAAAATTTTATTACTTTAGGGCCTAATAATGCTGATGTAGCCACTGTTTACGAAAGTATTGCTCTTTATCGCTGGTCGCAAGCTAAAATTTCTCAAGATAGATCTTATCAAATTTATTACCTCAATCCGACAATTGAAACCAAGGCGACTGCTGCGATCGTACGTCGCGATGTTGATGGCAATACGGCGCGATCGGCTAAAAAATTCGTCGATTTCCTCAGACAACCACAACAACAAAAGATCTTTGTTAAATACGGTTTTCGCTCCGTCATTCCAGGTATTAACTTAAAATCCGTACCCCAAAGTCCTTGGTCGGAAGATATTCCTGGAGCTAAAATTAATCCACCTCAAACTATCGAACCACCTCAAACTGAAGTTTTAGGAGAAATTCAGCGTTTGTGGCAACGGGCTAATTGATTTTATGATAAATGGTATTAGCTATAGCAGAAGGCAGAAGGCAATAGGCAATAGGCAATAGGCAATAGGCAGAAGGCAATAGGCAATAGGCAATAGGCAATAGGCAATAGGCAGAAGGCAGAGGGATTATGCTTAAGATTTAAGGCTTCAGCCTCTCTTAAATGTCCTAACCAAAACTTGTACTGCTATAAAAAACGAAGAGAGCATTGTTTTAAGGGATTTTTATAGTTACAGAAATATATTTTTTAAACCCTTGTTTGTAATATTTACCGATTATTATTAATTGCTTTGATAGTTATTAAAGATTAAACTTTTATAGTTATTTAGTTGTGAACGATCGCCGTTACATTTCGATCTCAAATAAGATTATTTATGACGGCAAATTTAGGATTTTTAACTGCAACGTAATATTATGCAACAAAAAAATATTAAGTTTTATTAAGATAGCTCGGTACAAATACTGGGAATACTAGCGATCTATTTGCGATCGGAGTCTCTGTTTAAGTGCGATCGCGATCTTAAAAAACGCTAAATTAGAATTTTTTGTCAAAATAGCTGCAAAAAAGATCGTTTTAAAGTCCCAAAACAGGCAAGTAGATCGGTGCGATCGCGGAAGTAGAAAACTTGAGAATATTACAGAATTTTTCATTAAGTGGAACTACTACACTTTCTTCTGAGTCAAGATTGTTTAAAGTAAAATTAGGAAAAATAAAAAATTAAAGAAAATTAATCAATAAATTAATAAACCAAAACTAACTTATTCTGAGGATATAATGAAGCATTTTTCTAAAATAAGCACAATAACAATTTTGGGTATTATCGCAACAACAACAGCAAACCCGGCACTAGCATCGTTAGAAGTTAAACAAAAACAGCAGATCTCACAAGAGTCTTTAGAAGCCGTAGAAAAATTTTATAAAAGTGGTTTTATAAAACTCGAAATAGGAGATTATCGAGGAGCAATTGAAGACTTTAATGAAGCATTAAAAATAAGTCCAAAAAATGATGAAATTTATCTAAGTCTCGGCATTGCAAAAAGACAATTAGGAGATTATCAAGGTGCGATCGCTAACTATACAAAAGCAATCGAAATTAATCCCTTAAAATCTGCAGCTTATAACAATAGAGGTAAAGCAAAAACAGATCTCGGCAACTATTCTGAAGCGATCGCCGACTATACTCAAGCAATCCAAATCACCCCTAAGTTTGCCAAAGCATATTACAATCGCGCTTATGCTCGCAAACAAATTGGAGACTATACTGGAGCGATCGCCGACTATACTGAAGCAATTAAGAATAAGAGCAATTATTTTATCGCTTTCCACAATCGAGCTAATACTTACTATCGAATTCAAGAGTTCGATAAAGCGATCGCCGACTATACTAAAGCAATCCAAATAAATCCTAATTTTGCCGGAACATATAATAATAGAGGGTTTACTAAAATTCGTCTTGAAGACTATTCTGGAGCGATCGCCGACTTTCAAAAAGCGATCGAATTAGCCCCTAATTACGCTCCGCCTTATACTAATCTAGGTTTAGTATTTAAAAAGCAAGGCAAAACAACCGCAGCCTTAGAAAATTTCAGCAAGGCGATCGCATTAAATGCAGCTGATGCGGTGGCACATTTTAATCGCGGAGTTACCCTAGGGAAAATGGGCGAAACTGAACTTGCGATTAAAGATATTGAAAAAGCATCTCAATTAGCTAAAGAACAAGGAAACTTGAAACTGCACGAGCAAGCGCAACTAATTGCCGCGAAACTGAATCGAAATTAGTAAAAATCGCTTTTAATTTTCAAACCTCGCTGCTTTTTAAAGCGAGGTTATACCCAACTATCTCAAGAATAAATCGCGCTCGAAAGTAAGTTCTAAATCGCGATCGGGGTAAATGACAATTACTTCTTTTTTACCCCCACCAATGACTCCAGCTTCTGGTAAAGCCCATCCTGCTAAAGCACCAGTCGCAGCCCCAGCCAAAACTTCTAAAGCGGCGACTCCTCTACGGCCGGTTACTCCTGAAATGATAGCCGCAGCACCAGCACCAGCCGCAGCACCAGTCAAAATATCTCTAGCACTAGCTCCTTGTTTGATGGTTTCTCTTCTGCTTACCGTGCGAGAAGTGGCATCAATATCGTACTCTCTATTATCTCCTTCTAAGATCAATCTTTCAGCCACAAAACGAGAACCGTTTCGACTCGGCTCAATTCTACCCTCGATTTTACTACCAAAAGGAATTAGTAATTCTCGATTGCGATCGCGTATATTGGCATCTACCGTCAAAGTAACAGGAAAAGTTTCGTTAGGAGCTGCTAAAATTTTTTCTTTCTTAAATGCAACAGGAATTCTCGTACCTTGAGGAATCTCCGCACGTTGGTAATAACGACGATCGTATTCTCTGCGATCGTACTGTCTTTGTGATTCAAATTCTCGAGCTAATACTGAATTTAATGGTAAAAAAGAACCAATTGCTGTAGCAGTTACTACCGCAATTAAGAACCCAGAAATACTAGATTGAAAATAATTATACTTGTACATAAAGACAAACATTCCTTTTTTTTATATCGAGTAAATCAAGTGACGCAAAGTAATTTTGCTTTGTTCCTATTCTTAAGTTAGTGCTGTGTTAGGATAGCTAAAAATTATGAAAAAAGATACTACACAGAAAACACCTTTTTTGTTTTCTTCAGCCTTAGCCTTATTGTTACTTGGCTCTGCAGTTTTATTTTTACCAATATTCCGTCAATCTTACCGAGAAGAAGAAAATAACAGCAATAATAAAGTATTAACTTTAATTTCTTTATCGCCTCAACAAAGACAATCTCAATTAGAAACTTTTGTTAATAAAAATAAATCTATTTCTCGAAATCGCGCTCGTTATTTACTTGCCAAAGATGCGATCGCGCAAAACAATGGCCGACTAGCACTAAAATATTTACAAAATTTAGAGCGAGATTATCCCGTACTTGCAGCACCAATTTTATTACAAAAAGGAATCGCTTATCAATTAGAAGGGCAAGATAAAACGGCAATTAAAATCTGGGAAAAATTAATTAAACAGCATCGGGATTCTCCAATGGTGGTGGAAGCAATTTATTTATTGGGTCAATCCGATGTTCAATACTGGCAATCTTATCGCGATAAAATTATCGGTTTTTACAATCATCCGCGCAGCAAAGAAATTGTCGATCGATTATTAGTAAAAAATCTTGATAGTCTCGATTTATTATTAGCTCTAGTCAAATCAGATCCCCAAGACAATCGAACTAGAGAGCGTTTAATTAATGATTTTAGCGATCGCTTAACCCCGGAAAATTGGCAGGCGATCGCCGATGGTTATTGGCAACAAGGTCAGTATAAAAAAGCAGCAGAAACCTATATTAATGCAATTCATAGCGGTCGTAATGCTTACCGTATTGCCAGAGGATTGCATTTGAGCAAACAAACCGAACAAGCAAAGAAATTATACCAAAGCTATCTTAATGAATTTCCCGATCGTCGACGAGAAAGAGGATTAGCCCTCAAACATTTAGCAAGTTTATCGAGCGATCGCGAAAGCTTAAAATATTTAGATATTTTAATCGCCGAATTTCCCGAACAAGCCGCTAAAAATTCTTTAGAAAAAGTCAAAAAATTAAATCGCCTTAAAGAGAATCAAAAAGCCGAAAAAATTAAAGAATCTCTTGCAGAAAAATACCCTGATTCGCAAATAGTTGCCCGATCGCGCTGGCAACAAGCCCGAGAATTTGCGGCAAATCGAGACTTAGAAAAAGCGATCGCTAAAGCCAAAGAAATAGTCGCTCAAAATCAAGATAGTTATTTAGTTCCGAAAGCCTCTTTTTGGAGCGGAAAATGGTCGCAACAATTGGGCAATTCCCAAGAAGCAAAAGCAGCTTTTGAATCCGTTTTAAAAAATTATCCTCAATCTTATTATGCCTGGCGATCCGCGGTGCATTTAGGTTGGGATGTAGGCAATTTTACCAGTGTAATTCATTTAGAACCTGCGATCGTCAAACCACCAACGAGATCCTTACCTCCAGCAGGATCTGATACCTTTAAAGAACTATATTTATTAGGTCAAGATCGGGATGCTTGGAACTATTTTCTTGTCGAAATTAAAAGTAAATTGGAACTGAACGTTCAAGAAAAATTTACCGAAGGCTTATTAAACGTAACTCGAGGTAATTATCAACTAGGAACTTATCAAATTTGGAGCTTGCAAAATCGAGCAGAGCCTCAAGAAAGACAAGAGTGGAAAGCTTTACGAGAAACCCCTCTATATTGGCAAACATTATTCCCTTTTGCCTACGAAGAAACTATCTTAAATTGGTCGGAAAAACGGCAAATAAATCCAATTTTAGTTACTTCTTTAATTCGTAGAGAATCCCGCTTTCAAGAAAGTGTCAAATCAGTAGCCGGGGCGACGGGTTTAATGCAAATAATGCCCGCAACAGGGAAATGGATTGCTAATAAAATAGAATTAGAAAATTATTCTTTAACCGATCCAGAAGATAACGTTAATTTGGGTACTTGGTACGTCCAACACACCCACGAAATATACAATAATAATTCTTTGCTAGCTATTGCCAGTTATAATGCCGGCCCGGGTAACGTCAGAAAATGGATTAATAGATACGGTTTTGCAGACCAAGATACCTTTGTCGAACAAATTCCTTTTCCAGAAACTGAAGGCTATGTTAAAGCGGTTTTTGGCGGTTATTGGAATTACTTACGCATTTATAACCCTGAAGTTTCCCAACTACTCTCAGATCGCTCTGGTGCTGAAATAGAATAAGAGCCAAAGGCGCGATCGAGAAGATAATTGAAAATTAGTCTGACTTTCCAAGAGTTATAAAAAAAGACTCCTGCCTTGACATCCTCACCGCCGTAAAAAGGACGGTTTAACATATCTTTTGTGAAATACTATGCTAAAAGAGTAAAGCCGCGCTGAAGACGCGGGGTTTTAGACCCATTTCCGATGACTGAGGCAAAAGCAAGAGATATTTAAGGGTTGTTTCAGTCTATAGCAACCCGACAAAGTGCAATGGCCCGTGTCCGCTCACCAACTCAACAATTAAAGCAATAAACCCCAACATTGCTAAACGACCGTTCCAAACTTCGGCCGTAGTAGTCAAACCCCATTGCCAGCGTTCTTGGGGATACATTTTCATATTCTTTTTCGGACGGGTTAACTCAGCAAAAGTAGCCGAATCATTATTTAAAGCTTCACCAACCATATCTGCTAAAGCTTTAATAAAAGTAGGGTGAGTATTTAGGGACGGAACTCTACCAAAATTTTCAATCCCAGCATTTTCGGCAACCTCACGATACTCGATATCTATTTCTTGTAAAGTTTCGATATGTTCGGAGACAAAACTGATCGGAACGACTAAGAGATCTTTGACTCCTTGTTGCCCTAACTCTTCAAGTGCTTCTTCAGTATAAGGTTTGAGCCATTCTACCGGGCCGACGCGACTTTGATAAGCTAAAGTGTAGGGATTGGGTCGATCGAGAGTTTCCATTATCTTTTGGGTACATTGCTCGATTTCGTACTGATAGGGATCTCCTGCTTCGGTGACGTAACTTTGAGGGACTCCGTGCGCGCTGAAAAAGATATGCACCTCGTGCGGGTTAGAATAATGCTCTAATTCTTGGCGAATTAAATCGGCCATTGCTTCGAGATAGCCAGGATTATCGTACCAAGAAGGAACGATTTTATATTTAACTATCCTCATTGCCGGATCTTCGCGCCACATTTGTTCTAGCACTCGAAAACTAGAGCCGCTAGTGCTGATCGAAAATTGAGGATACAAAGGCAAAATGACTAATTCAGAAATGCGATCGCGTTTAATTTTAAAGATCGCTTCTTCTGTGAATGGATGCCAATAACGCATTCCTACATAAACTCTAGCATCGGTTCCTGCTGCAGAGAGTTGTTCTTCTAAAGCTTGTGCTTGTGCTTCGGTGATTCTTCTTAATGGCGAACCGCCACCAATTTCAAGATAATTTTGTTGCGATTTTTCCGCTCTTAAAGTGGAAATTAACCAAGCTAGTGGTTTTTGTAAACTACTAATTGGTAGACGAATGATTTCTGGGTCAGAAAAGAGATTGTATAAAAAAGGACGTACATCCTCAATCTTATCTGGCCCGCCTAAATTGAGTAATAAAACCCCGACACGACCCATAATTTTTGTAAGTTTGTAATTTTTTTAGCTTTTTTACCAATTTTAACAATATAGCAATGCTCGTCTATAACTGGTTGTTAGCGATACACAATTTAACCCCATTTAAAATAAGACAAAAATTATCCGACATAAGTAAAAGTTAAACTAAGCTAAATTATATTAGCGAAGAAGTTTGCCACCTTTAAGCAGAAAAAATAAGCTAAAAATCTTCTTTGCTGCAACAATTAATTATCTTTATGTCTAAAGCAGCTATTTTACAACCCGACTTAGTTCTCGGCGGCCCGATTGTCGAGCTTTCCCCAGAAATATTAGAAAAAAATCAACTCAAAGGTCTAATTTTAGATGTAGATGAAACTTTAGTCCCCTTAAGAGAAAAAGATGTTTCTTCAGAATTGCTTGAATGGGTCAAACCAATTAAGCAGGTCGCAGCCATCTCTCTAGTCAGTAACAATCTCAGCGAAAATCGCATCGGTAGGATCGCTCGAGACTTGGAAGTCCCTTATTTCATTCGCGCTCGCAAGCCTTCAAGACGCAAATTAAGGCAAGCTCTCGAAGGGATGAATTTGCCAGTCTCTGAGGTTGCGATGGTAGGAGATCGGCTTTTTACAGATGTCTTAGCTGGCAATCGACTCGGTATGTTTACTATTCTCGTCGAACCGATGGTCGATCCGGCTAAAATCCCTAATTCCTATCCATTACGTAATCTTGAAGTCTGGCTCTCCCGCGCTCTCGGCGTTTCTTTGTCCGGTCGCAAATAAAACTTTATTGAATGTCACAAATATTTAATTATTTAAATATAAAGAAAACATTATGAAACAAAGAGATACGCAAAATCTCTGACATCATAGTTTACAGATTCAAAGAAGCCAGCTTATATAAAGGCTTCAAACATAATAGATAAAAAATAGGGTTAGCTTATATAAAGACCCTAGATATAAAATCAAGTTTGAAGGGCGTTGATTCTGTTACTTTTAATGGGATCGACGCTCTAATAATTTGTTTTGCCCGAATCATTAAAAGTATTCTTGAAGGTTGTGAGTCAAACTTTAGTAGTAAAAATTGGCACCTCAAGTCTCAAGCGAGCGTCGAACGGACAACTAGCACTCCCAACCATAGCTTCATTAGTTGAGACTTTAACGGATCTGCATCGAGAAGGCGATCGCATCGTATTAGTTTCTTCAGGTGCTGTAGGAGTAGGTTGTGCGAGACTAGACTTGAAAGAACGACCGAGATCGATGGCACTCAAACAAGCGATCGCCGCAGTGGGTCAAGGTAGGTTAATTAGAATTTACGACGACTTTTTTAGCAGTCTCGCTCAACCGATCGCCCAAGTATTATTAACTCGTCGCGATTTGATCGAACGCAGCAGCTACGTCAACGCCTACAATACTTTTCAAGCACTCCTAGAATTGGGAGTAATTCCCATTGTCAATGAAAACGATACGGTTGCCGTAGATGAATTGAAATTTGGCGATAACGATACTTTAGCGGCTCGGGTTGCCAGCATGCTCGAAGCTGATTGGTTATTTTTACTTACTGATGTAGATCGCCTTTATTCAGCCGATCCGCGAGTCGTACCGGATGCTAAACCGATCGAGCGAGTTAACGATCGCGAGTTAGATCGCCTCGAAATAGCAACGGGATCGTCAGCTACTCAATGGGGAACTGGGGGGATGATGACAAAATTAAATGCCGCTCGGATCGCAACTTCAGCAGGAGTGAGAACCGTAATTACTGGCGGACAAAAACCGGCCAATATTCAAAAAATTTTGCAAGGACAAGCGATCGGGACTCAGTTTGAACCCCGCTCTACGAAAATAGACACCGCCCGCAAACGTTGGATCTTTCACGGTTTAGAGCCAATGGGTAAATTATATCTAGATGAGGGGGCAAAAGTGGCAATTTGTCAAGGAGGGAAATCCCTCTTAGCCGCCGGAATTGTCGGGATTGAAGGAAAATTTAATGCTTCGGATGCAATTTCTTTGTGCGATCGCAAAACCGTTGAAATTGCCAGGGGGATCGCCAACTATAACAGCAGCGAAATTGAAAAAATCAAAGGGATGCGATCGGAAAAAATTTCCAGTTTATTAGGCTACGCTGGCGCAGAAACCGTAGTTCATCGCGATAATTTAGTTTTAGTCCGTCCCGATCGAGGCATCGAATTAACATAGCAGAGGGCAGAAGGCAAAAGTGTTGTTCGTTTTCTGATTCCTAATTTCTCGGTTTAAGACTCGCCTTCTCTAAGAGAAAAGTTGCTCCACTTCGGCGAGCAAGGGCAAGAGCGGTGAGACCCCGCGTCGAGCGTAAGCGCACCGCCCGGTCGGAGGTTTCCTCCGACTTAAGGACGTAGCAAGCAGACGCAAGGGAACGCTCACCAAGACAGGCAACAGGCAACAGGCAACAGGCAAGAAGAGCTTAGGGAACGTCTGCCAAGACAAGTAAAAAAATTGGAAAATAGATCCGTAGAATTATTTTTAGGAATTGGTATGACTTTTGCCTTTGAATAATCCCTGCTCCCCTCTTAATCGTCACAGATCCTATATAAACTAAAATAGTAAACAGGAAAAATACCAAAGATCTCAACCAAATTGAATGCTCGATGTTATCATCGAGAAAATGTAACAAATTTAACCAAACGATCGTAGGGCAATTTTTATGGCGCAAGCACCCGTATCTCCGGTAGTGCTAGTCATCTTAGATGGCTGGGGTTATCGCGAAGCAACTGATGCAAACGCTATTACTGCGGCAAAAACTCCAATAATCGATAGTATTTGGGAAACATATCCCAAAACCCTGATTCAAGCTTCCGGCAAACAAGTAGGACTGCCTCAAGGGCAGATGGGTAACTCAGAAGTAGGACACCTCAACATCGGTGCAGGAAGAGTAGTACCCCAAGAATTAGTCCGCATTACGGATGCGGTTGAAGATGGATCTTTATTGCAGAATCAGGAATTAATTGAAGTTTGTCAAGCAGTTAAAGCGAATAATTCTAAACTACACTTAATCGGCTTATCCTCTCCTGGAGGCGTTCATTCTCACTTACTCCATCTATTAGGATTGTTAGATTTAGCGAAAGCAGAAGGAATAGCCGATGTCTGCATTCATGCAATCACTGACGGGAGAGATACCACTCCCAAACAAGCAATTGAGGCGATCGAACAAATAGAAACTCACATAGCTAAAACTGGAGTCGGTCGCATCGCAACAATTTCAGGACGTTATTATGCAATGGATCGCGATCGCCGTTGGGATCGCACCAAACTAGCTTACGATACGATAACCGCAAACGGAATCATCGACGGGCGATCGGCTGTTGAAATCATCGAAGCTAACTATGCAGAAGATATTACAGACGAGTTTATCCAACCTACTCGCGTAAGTTCGGGAGCAATAGAAGCAGGAGATGGGGTGATTTTCTATAATTTCCGTCCCGATCGCGCCAGACAGCTTTGCTACGCACTTTTAAATCCTGATTTTGATGGTTTTGAGCGAGAGTTAATTGCACCTTTGAATTTTGTTACTTTCACTCAATACGACCCTAATTTACCGGCCAAAATAGCTTTTAAACCCCAAAACCTGGACAATATCTTAGGTCAAGTAATTGCCGATCGCGGTTTGCAACAGTTTCGCACCGCAGAAACAGAAAAATATCCCCACGTTACCTATTTCTTTAATGGGGGGAAAGAAAAACCTTTTCCAGGGGAAAAGCGAGAGTTAATTCAATCTCCTGCAGTAACGACTTACGATCTTTCTCCAGAAATGTCAGCAGATCTAGTCACCGAAACTGTCTGTAAGGCAATTTCAGAAAGAATCTATTCTTTTATTGTTGTCAATTATGCCAATCCCGATATGGTAGGTCATACTGGGAACATAGAAGCAACAATTACCGCATTGGAAAAAGTAGATCGTTGTTTGGGCAATCTGCTATCAACAGCCAATCAAATGGGTGGGACTGTTTTAATTACTGCAGATCACGGTAATGCAGAGTTGATGCGAGATGAAAATGATAATCCTTGGACGGCTCACACTACCAATCCCGTACCTTTTATTTTAGTTGAAGGGGAAGGACGTAAAATTCCAGGATACGGCACTAACGTATCTTTACGTCAAGATGGATGTTTAGCCGATATCGCACCAACTATTTTGCAAATTTTAAAAATACCTCAACCAAAAGAAATGACAGGTCGTTCTTTAATTGAACCGATCGAGTTTGAGGTCAAACCAAATCGTACTCCAGTACGCATTTCTTTGTAAAATACTCGACTTACAATTAGGAAGATCTTGATAAATTAATAGATCCGGCTATTTTAAACTCTCGCGGCTCTCGATCCAACTTCTTTAACTGAAGGCCGCGATTCGATCCGCTCCTATTTGTTTCTAAATAAAGTTAAAATCGCTAAATAAGTTACGAGACATAATAGACATCATAATGAATGCAGAATCAATTGTTCAAGTCATCTGGGCTGTTTCTGGCCTGTTGTTAGTCGTATTCGTTCTACTCCACTCTCCGAAAGGCGATGGTATTGGTGGAATTGGCGGACAAGCTCAATTATTTACCAGCACAAAAAGTGCAGAAAAGGCACTTAACCGCATTACCTGGGTTTTTAGCATTACTTTTATTGCTTTGACTATTGTTTTAAGTGCTGGTTGGTTGCAAGCAGGGTAAGAAAAATAACCATAAGATAATATAAGATTAATGCTTTTAGGATTCGATCGCTGGAAGTATATCCTACTATTTTTGCTCGTTCTGGGAATTACAACGGCGATCGATCTATCAAGGCCAGATTTATTTAAAGTTACTGCAGGTGAATTTTTAGAGCTAAGATCGACAGAGAGAGCTGGATCGATACCTTTAGGATCTCAATTTTCACTTCAAAACGAGCAAAGCGATCGAACGAGTATCTATTCATTTCCAGAGCAACAAGCACATTCTTTACCTTTAAGTTTATTGGGTTGGCAAGATCTTGAAAATTCCGGCGATTATTTCGATCGCATCCAACCAACACCATTGGGATATTTAATTTGGTCTAATTTTCCAGTAAAGATATATTGCGATCGCCCTGAAAACAAGGATCGCCAGTTTAATGCCAGTCAAAAACGCTCTCAGCAGTGGTTAAAAGCCGTTGAGAAGGCGATCGCAGAGTGGAACGAGGCTATTCCCTTAGAAGTAGTTTTAGAGCCAGAAATTGCCGATATTGTGGTCGATCGCATTGCTCCGGCAATAAAAGGCAAAATTAATTCCGCAACCGGATTGTTCGATTTACCTCCGGTGCGATCGGCAACAACTAGCTATAAATTTTATTTAAGCCAAGATAAGCCCCCGATCTTATCTCATCGCATGACAGTTCAAATTAGTCCCACTTTGGGCTACGATGCTATTTTAGGGGCAGCTCGTCACGAATTAGGCCATGCTTTGGGTATTTGGGGTCATAGTGAAGCAGAAACCGATATCATGTATCGTTCTCAGACTCGCAATTTAGCATCTATTTCCCCTCGAGATATCAATACCCTGAAAAAAGTTTATCAGCAACCGACTCAATTGGGTTGGAGAGTATCAAAATAATATCCAACATTAAAATTAAACAAGTATTTCTACTCATCTTTTAACAACCACATTCCGGTGTGAGTCATTTCCGAATCGTCCGGTTGTACTAGCAGGAAATGTAACCCATTACTGTTAATTTTTCTATCTTCATATTTTTGAGCCGCACTAGCAAATTCTTCGTCTTCAAAAGTAGCAAAAACCCAGCGATCGACCGATCCTGCTTCTAAAATTAACCCTCCCGATTTACCTGCTTCAGTAGGAATATAATTTAAAGAGAAGGGTTTTTGCTCTGCCAGCCAGCGAGCTAATCGCATCGATTGACGGCCGCCATATATGACTACTCCAGGAACGGCAACATCTGAAGCAAGACCTAATTCGATCGGATGTAAAGATTCTGGCAAATCTAAAATAGGAATCGGGCGATCGCTAGCAAAATCGATTAGATCCCCAGCAAGAATAGTGCCGAAACGCCATTCATCTCCCCAGAGATCTTCATCTAAAGCAGATGGGGGTAACTTTTCAACCGCGATCGGATCGTAATTGGGAAAATTTTTAGCGCGCTTTTTTAATTCTTCTTTTAAGATTGGGGTGCGTCGAGTTGCCTCTACTTCAATGCCCAATTTCTCTCCAGCACCAGAAATTAGATTAAAAGATTGGGGGCGGAAAACTTGAATTTTATTCGGTAAGTTTCCTTCTGCTGCTTTCTGGAGTTGGAAAACCAACCAGTCAATACTTGCTTCAGATTGAGGGCATCTTACTTCATAAACAAAACTATCATCAGAAGCGCAAATTAACAACTCCCACATATTTTGCCCTTCGGGGTTTTTGAGGGGACGACGGTAAAAATCAGCTTGCCAAATTCTCATATTTTGCTAACAAACATCAATACCATATAGTGACATCATCTGAGTATAAAAT
>JAAUYH010074597.1_pt1 | contig 17286 bp, 12 predicted proteins | sample 7278061 | NCBI WGS metagenome assembly JAAUYH01 (sample SAMN14350203, study PRJNA611818) | marine sediment metagenome | isolation source: surface marine sediment (0.6m) | place: French Polynesia: Moorea | collected 2018-08 | reverse complement strand
TGCATCACAGCGTTTGATCAAGCGCATTTCGCGACCAACACCAAATATATGGCAGACGGACGCCAACACGGCGGATGACGACGCATTGCCGCAGCATCTATTTGCCGCGATCGAGTCCATCGCGCGCGAGCTTCTCGGCGACCGTGCACCAACTTCTGTAGGCATGGCGTTCCCGGGCCCCATTGATGCCAATGGCAACGTCATGCGCACACCGACGGTATGGGGCGACCGCCAGCAGCGTCCACTGCCGCTGTTGCAGTACTGCCGCAAGCTCTGGCCCAATGCCGCCATCTGCATCCTCAACGACGTCACCGCTGCCGGCTATCGCTACGCCCAGGAGCACAGAGACTTCTGCATCGTCACGGTTAGCTCTGGCATAGGTTGTAAGCTCTTTATCGATCACCGCCCCTTTGTCGGCCCCAATGGCCGGGGCGGCGAAATCGGCCATTTACGGGTACAGTATGGCGATGATGCCCCCCAATGCGACTGTGGCGGCCGGGGACATCTCGGCGCAGTGGCCTCAGGACGCGGGGTATTGGCTGCAGTTACCCGGGCCGCGGGCGCAGATGCCGCGGGATTCGCGAATTCGTATCTCGGTCAGAACCGCACTTCCGCCATAGACAAACTCGACAACCGCGATATCGTCCGCGCATTTCACGCTGGTGATCCGTGGACATCCGCTCATATATCCTCGTGTACCCGAGAATTGGCCACCGTTCTTGCAGCTATCCACACCACTGCCGGTATCGAGCGCTTCATCATCGTCGGCGGCTTTGCCCTGGCGATGGGGGAACCTTATCGGCGTCTCGTCGCGGACTTGGCCCGTGACTCCTGTTGGGACCTCGGGCAAGATTGGCAACAGATGCTCGTGCTCGGCAGTGATGACGACGATCATTGCCTAATCGGTGCCGGCATGTGCGCCTATCGAAATCGCGATATTCGTGTATCCACTTGCTGAGCTAAAACGCTCGCCTACTCCCCCCCTCGCCACATTACTTTCCTCATGCCTACTCCCCACATGCAATCGTTCCGTATTCCCGGTTATTGCTCCGTCGTCCCAAGTATGACGGGCCCACTCATGACTTCGCATCCGAGCTCGTTCCCAACACCGACAACGGCATTGGTCGTAGAAGTGGATGGGGTCGGCATTTGTCGTTCCGATCTCAAGCAGCTCGTCGGCGATCCGAGTGCGTCTCACTACTTTGGCCATGAACTCGTGGGCCGCGTCGTATGGGCCGCTCCCGCCGTGGCGCGCAGTCCTGGCGACCGCGTGTCTTTCAACCCCAACATTGCCAACGTTGAGCGCAACTCGGGATTTTCTCATGTTTTGGTCGCTAGTGGTCACCACCGTGACATCGAACATGCCTTTCCCCGCATTCCCGATGGCGTCGACTTCGAGCGCGCCGTATTTATTGAGCCTCTCGCCTGCGCATCTCACGGGGTAAACAAGCTCTTGACCTATCTTGAGCGCACGCGCCTCGATCGCCTCGACGTCGCCATTATCGGTGCGGGAATCACCGGCACGCTGATCGGCCTGCTTTGCCGGCATCTGGGTGCCCGTGTGACCATCTTCAATCGCGGACATAAGCGATTGGCATTTCTCGCCGAACGTCATCTATTCGAGACGCATGAGCTCCGTCAGCTCGCGCATGATAGTGACGCAAGTCTACGCGCCAGCTATGACGTCGTGATACCGACCATCACACGACTCACCAACTCGGTACTATCTACCGGCGCCGATTTGCTGCGTCCTATGGGCTTTATGCTCCTGTACGGCGGCACCAAGGTTGGGGACCTCTTCCCACGTTCACAAGTAGATATCGATTCACTCAGGCGCAGACAACAGAAAACATATCTCGACATTTATCGGGATGCAGACGCAACGCATAAACGAATCACCATCGGCGGCACGCATGGGGCCGATATCTCCGATTACCAATACGCGATAGACGCGCTCACGGCTTCAGCAGAGGCGTTCCCATTGCATCAGCTCATCACTGATACCATTGCCCTCGATGCCCTGGTTCCGACGCTACGGTCTCTGAGCACGAATGAAGGGGATGTTGGCAAGGTCGTAGTCCGCTTCTAGACTTGCTGCTCCGAAGTTGAAAGAACATCGTCATGTTACAGCAACTTACCATCCTCGGCGGCAGTAGTCCTTTTACCGTGGGCCTCATCGATGCGCTCCGAGGTAGCTGGCCTACAGATGGATTTATGCATATCCAACTTCATGGCCGCAACCTGGTCAACTTGCGCAGAATGCGGGACTATGCCGAGGCATCATTGGCATCCCAGCCATGCACGGTGAGTTATACCGACTCGATAGAGCATGCCCTCGATGGTGCCGACGCGGTTTTGCATCAGGTTCGATATGGCGGATTTGCCGAGCGCTCCCGAGACGAAGATTTTGCCGCCAATCACAACGTATTGCCAGATGAATCCCTCGGCCCTGCAGGGCTGCGAGCCGCCATCCGCATGGCCCCCGAGCTACAGCGGCTCGCAACATTACTTCGCACGTACTGCCCCAACGCCTGGGTCTTGAACATGACCAACCCGCTGAGCGTGGCTGTCGCACTACTGGCCCATCACGGGGTGCGCAACGTCTTGGGTCTATGTGAACTGCCATTGGTTACCGCACGTATCATCTGCGCCCGTCTCGGCATACGCGAACAAGACCTGAGATGGAGTTATGCCGGACTCAATCATCGCGGGTTTCTATACGACTTTCAATTGGCGGAAACTCGTAGCACCCCGAGCTCCCCGGCGTCTCCGACCACGACGGCGCTAAACCAAGGCCCCTACGACAACAACGACGACGACATTCTGGGGCAGCTCGTGCGCGCGTTGGCGACCGCGCGCACGGCTCAGCAAGGAAGCCCCTATCAGCCCAACATCAACGGCATCTCCGACGACGTGATCCGTTCGCTTGGGGCCGTTCCGCTCAAATACTATCGCTATCTCAGCGGCGATGTCACTATTTCGCGCGGCCGAGCACAGTCTGTCGCCCTCGTACGCGAACAAATCGAGGCCGAGCTGCAGTCCCATCCGCATATGCAGCCCACCTCTTTGGGCCAGCGATCGATGGACTGGTATCCACTCGCGGTCGTTCCCATGCTCGCGGCATTGGCGGCCGGCGATGGCCAAATACACGTCGCCAACTACGTCGAGGCCAGTACTGGCTTGGCACGCGAGGCCAAGGTGCGGGTATACTCGGACCGTGTGGAACCAGTTCCTAGCGCGTCTCCACCGCCGCAGGTGCAGACATGGATGCAAAGGTTGGTCGCCCACGAGCGCGCTGTGGTTACGGCCGCCCTCGACCCCTCGCGATCTCACATCGCCGCTGCCCTTGAGGCCGATCCTTTGGTTCCCGCCAATCACGCGCGCGCCCTTGCCCGGGCTTTATCTGCAGATGGAGTTATGAGGAATGAGCAACAAGCCAGTATATGATTTTTCGTCGGTCGACTACGAGTACGATTATGCGCACGAAGGTGAGCGCAAAATCTACTACAGCCGAGTTCTGCGAAAGCAGGATGGGCAACCCTATCACTTCGTCGATTTAGTGCGCGTTCCACCGGATGCTGATATCGGTATCCATACCCACGCGCTCGACAATCAGGAAATGTATATATTCATTACCGGCCACGGCAGCATGCATGTCGATGGTGAAGAGTTTGCAGTCGGTCCGGGCTCTGTGGTCATCAACCGCCCCGGTGGTACACACGGGCTCATCAATACCGGTAGTGAAGAGATGCAAATCGTCGTCGTCGAGGTGCCTCACCAACCAAACGCAACACCGTCCCCCTAATCCCTGCCAATTCCCTGCCAATGAATGTGTGCGATCATGCCCAATTCTGCCGATTCCTCACCAACCATCGCATTATCCCAGCGAGATCGTTCGTTTATCGACTGCGATCCAACCACCATCTTGCTCTACTTTGAGCACAACATCGACGCAGAGAAGCTCTACCGGGCGCTGCGCGAAGTCTGCCGCGCGCTACCGATTTTTTCTAGCGCCATTGTCCATGAAGAAAAAGGGCCCTGCCTGCAATATCGGCCCAATTATTTTGCTTTTTCTGCCTGCGAGCATCGAGACATTGACTTCGCGGCAATGATTGCGCAGCCGAATATATCGATGCGGCGTTTCGATCGATTGATCAAGAATGTCCCTAGCCGTCTAGAGAGCCCTGTGCTCAATGTACAGTTGACTCACCTTGCCCGGGGTTCGCTCATCGCCACCAGCTTGTCTCATACTCTGGCAGACGGTGATACATTCAAATTCTTCATGGCCGCTCTGCAATGCGCCATGCTGGGTCAACGCATCCCCCCATTCTCCCAGCAACGGGCTCTGCAGCGTCCCGCGTCGTCAGCGGACTCGGTCAAGAATGGCAACAGCCCACAGCTGCAGACCAGTCCGCAGACGCGAGAGGGGTTCTACAGCTTCTTCAAAATTAGCTTCCAGAAGCTGCGAAGCCTGGTGCCAGAACGCGTCGTGGCCGATGAGCACCTGACCAAGCACGATCTTCTCACCGCGTTCTTGTTAAGGCAGTACGCGCTCCATCTGGCCCCGAATGTGGACAATATCAATATCCGGGTCCCGGTCAATCTGCGCCCCATCTGCGACCAGGTCGACGACCTCTATATTGGCAATGCATCACTCGACAGCACTTTTTCTCTGCCGCGCAGCTTCCTCGTCGACGGTAGCATGCAAGATTTGGCGATCCATATTCACAACGCCATCCGCACGCTCAAGAATTCGCACACCCTACGCGACCTCGTTCGCCTGAGACGAGACGGTATCGACTTCGACGAGCTATTCCGACACGTACAAATCCCCGAATACCAGATCGAGTCTGACATTCCCATCTCGAATATCGGCTCTATCCAAATAGAAAAAGTGACCAACTTCGGCCAGGGTGCCGCCCGGCATCTGTCGATTTTTCCAATGGGGCAGAAGATTTTCTTGACCCACTACTCCGAGAATATGTGCCACGTGAACTTTATCAGTCACGTACCGATGCCGCCACTTACAGAAACCGTGTCACTCGCGGCGTAGAGGACACAATAGACAGCCAATCTCCATTTATGCCGCAGCCGGCACTGTCTTGACATCGTCCTCATGCACGGCCGTCGCTTTTGGATAGCGATGTGACGGCAAGAAGTAGCGGACGACCGATATCAGACGACTCAGTCTGGCCTTGGGTAGATGACCGCTCGCCATGCGATCGATCTGCGCTTGGTACCAAGCCCCCTGGATCATTGCATCTAGGGACTTTATCCCGGTGGCCAAACGAATCGGCTTGGCACTCTCGGCAGTCCCCGAGAGGATACGACTGGGCAAATCGGGCTCCACGACCAAGGGCCGTGCCAAACCGACGATGTCGGCGGCCTTGCTGCGCAGCGCATCTTCCATACCCTCGCGGGTGCGAAATCCGCCCGTCACCATCAATGGCAGACGGGTCTTCGTCCGCACTTTTTCGGCGTAATCGACAAAAAACGCTTCACGGCGGCGCGAGCTCTCGTGTTTGGGCACGGTCTCTTCGAACATCACGGCGGATTCGTAGGTGCCCCCCGATATTTCAAGAACGTCAATGCCAACCTCATCGAGAGCCGATATCACGGCCATGGATTCTTCTTCATCAAAACCACCGCGCTGAAAATCTGCTGAATTGAGCTTCACGGCTACGGTGAAGTCATCACTGACCGCCGCCTTTACTGCCCCCACCACTTCGAGCAAGAATCGACGACGCCTCTCGGCTGAGCCGCCCCAATCATCGTCTCGCAGATTGGTCAGAGGCGATAAGAACTGGTTGATGAGATAGCCGTGGGCGCCGTGGATCTCAACCCCGTCGAACCCCGCAGCTTCGACAATGGCGGCCGTGCGGGCGAAGCGCGCGATGAGGTCTTTGATTTCGCTATCGCTGAGTGCGCGTGGACGGGCAAAGAGACCGTTCATACGCACCGGCACCGGAGATGGTGCAACCGGCTCTTTGCTCAGAAACCGCGGTACTTGACGGCCCGGGTGATTGATCTGAAGCCACATGCGCGTGCCATGGGGGTTGCCGGAGGCCGCCCCCGCCACCTTTACCGTTTGCGCCCAGGCGCGCAGTGCATCCATATGGCGCTCGTCTTCGATTGCCACGTTGCCGTGCTCAGACATGGCGCGGCGATCAATCATTACGTGGCCAGAGATCAGGAGACCAGCTCCGCCGCGGGCCCAGCGGTCGTAGACGCGGAGCAAACCGGTCGTCGGCGCACCGTCGCGGTCTGCCAGTCGCTCGCTCATTGCGGCTTTGGCGATGCGATTGCTCAGATGTTGCTGGGGGCCGAGGTCGAGACTATTGGAAAGCGGGGTATTCCGTGCAGAATCGAGTACATTTTCGGAAGAGCCTGGCATGGAAGAATGGGTCATGGGTCTATTTCCTTGCGTATAAGTTTTGGACACAGCCGCTTCGCCAATGTGCGTGCCGATGAAATGGCGACATCTTCGTCGGTCGCCGATAGTGCTCCCACATTCGCCCGGCCACTGAGCGCCAGCGATACCATTCCATGCAGGGCGGCATAGAGAATACGAGCATCGCTATCGGGCTCACTGGAACCAGTGGCCGTGATTTCGCTCACAAACGTATTCCACAGCGACATACTGGGCTGTACGATATCGAATGTACCGGCGGCCCGCAGGGCATCCCAATCATAATGGCGCTCAAACATCAGCCCATATAATGTAGGGTGACGAAGGCCGAATCGGACGATGGCTTCGGCATAGTCGGGAAGCTGTCCGCTAGCTGCGCGAACATCCTCAAGCGCGGCACAGAGAAGCTCAAACCCGCTCTCGGATACGGCAAATAAAACGCCGTCGACAGAGCCCCAATGGTGATAGAGGACCGACGTCGTCTTGCCGAGATAGGCCGCCAACGAACGCGCACTGAGCTTTGCGGGCGTGAGCTCACCGCGAATGATGGCGTCGCGGATTTTCCGAATGGGGTCCATGTCGTGATGCGTTGGAATGATGTCTGTCCGTGGTGCTCATGCACCGCGTCGGCGACAACATGAAGCGGCTGCGTAACAGTGTTACGTGAGTACGAGAGCCAGTGTAACGCTGTTACGTTCGCCGTCAAGGCGAAATCCATACGACTTTGGCTCGCTCAAAGGGCCATCATTGTCCCAAGCGACACAACGGTCGTTCTAACTCGCCAACATTGAGACAGCCAAGGATTCCAATCCCCCACGACCAATCACGGTTTCCCCGCCCTCACAGCGCCAGCGAACAGCAGCGAAGCCTCATGCGCCTCGCCTGATTGTGCCAGCTTCCTGTTTATTGAGCTGGCATTGATGCATCTTGTACTGCGCCGCGCCTGCTACTGGGCCGGCGACAGCATGAGCAACTTACTCAGACCCCAGCGCTTGCTGCGAAAGAAGTTGTCGGTCACCATCGCGATGGCACCGCGCGCCGTCCACTCAATGCCTTCGGGATTGTCGGCACTATCATGAGAGATATCAAATAATACAGTCGGTGCAATCGGCGACGCGGAGGTCTTATCCATCGTCCAATGCAGTCCACGCCTGACTTTGAAATCGCGCTCAATCGCAATGAACTCGATCTTATCGGTGCCGTCTTGGGTCTCGGCTTTACGACAGGCGAGGCCGGCAATTTTCCCGGTCGCAGTGCTGAGCGGCAATTGCATCGCCCGCCAGCTGCCGTTCACCGTATCGTAGACGCCCAATGGCGCAGCGCGTCCACGATTGCCTTGGCTCCATATACTACCGGTGGTAAACGCGGTCTCACTGGCGACGACCAACATCCCGTCGGCGGCACAAATGGCCTCAATGCCCTCATTCGCAGAACAGTATAAGTTCCACATGCCGTATGGCACATCGAGCTTTCCGGACACCTTAAATCCCTCGGAGTTGCGCTCGGCAAATAAAATAGCGTCACTAGTTCGATGGCCTGTATTGGCCTCTGTACCAATCGCAAGCCGGCCATCATCCATAAATGCGATGGATTCGAGTTCCAAATCTGCCGGCACCCCGCGAATGGCCATCGTCTGCGGCGCAGTATCTGAGCTGGGAGTGAGCGCGACCAACTGATATGAAGTCTCGGACACCGCCCATAGAGTCCCATCGCGATCTCGGGCCAGCCCCGATAACCCGTCGGGAACATCCGCGTAGCCAATTTCGCGAAATTGCGTCGACATCGCCCCTTCCATCACCTTCGGTGGAGAAATCTGCGACGACGGCCTGATGAACGACGGTAACAGAGATAAGAGCGATGACGAAAACAGCCCCCATGTAGCTGGGCTTACACTCTTTTCACGGAGCGGTGGGTCCACGTTGGTTACATCATTCAGCCCGCTTGTGTGTGTAACAACCAGCGGTGCATCCATGTCCGTTCCGCTCTTGGGGGTCTGCTGAGGCTCCCAGGCGTCCGGTTTTGCCGAGCAGGCCATACTCGACAGGAAAGATAAGCAAAGCAAGATACGGGTCATACAAAGTACCGACTTCGACGATAGGCACAATCGCAGCTATCTACAATCATTTATCAGCTTACCGCAAATTTACCAATAACCCCAGGTCTATGCAGCGATCGATGTTATGGGCCTTTTCCCCGTCAAAGAGACCATTAGACACTGCTTCGGCCGCCGACAGTTGCCCCTGCAGCACACATAAGATTTGCCGAATGCTGCGATAGTTGGCACGTATCCAGCAGTCCTCTGGGCAGAACTCGCCTTGGTTGAGCGGCGCATGGTTCCAAGTGACAGCGTCGTAACGCCACGGTGTGCCCACGGCAAAGCCGCCTCGTAAGCACAGCGTGCCCGTTGGCAGGTGCACACGCAGGCATTGGCGGATACCGGCCGGACCGCGATAGTCGCAGCGAAGGTGGCCGGGAATTCCTCCCGCAAACCGTACCTGTAGCCATGTGTCCTTGTCGCGACAACCGCCGTCCACGGCCTTGGGAGGGCCGAATAGATGAACCAGCAACGATAGCGGATGACTCGCCACTTCCAGAAACCATTCTGGTCCACTCAAGTCCCGCGCCAGATCCAGCTGTAAATTCACCTCGCAGCTCAACTCGATCGACTCGACAACGTCGGCCAGCCCACTACCGCTCACAGGCCCATGCGCCCGCCGATGGAGTTCCTCAGTGAACACGCGAGCACTATCGAGAAAGGCGAATGCGTAATTGACCCATAGCGGCCCGGCGCCTTCCGGGCGCACGTCTGTCAATGTAACCCCCGAGCGATAGCCGAACAGAGGTTTTTCGCAGATCACGGGCAGATGCGCAAATTGCGCCAACAGCGCCGCATGGGTGGAGGCCGGGGTCGCAATCACGACCAGATCCAGCTCGAGCGCCCGCAGAGCCAAACTATCGCCATACGCTTCAGCTACGCCTTCGGCCGCCGCAACCCGTCTGCACTCTTCAAGGTCATCACTACACAGGGCCACAACTTCAGCACCGGCCCGACGCAAACCTTGAATATGCACCCGCCCCCAGTTCGTACCAATGACGGCCGCCCTGAGCGGCCTATCGCCGTCCGACATTCCTGCCGTCATCGGCTACACCGGGCCATCTGCAAATCGACGTGGCAACGCAAGCACACGCGCGGATTGCGGTCCCTGAGCGCCTGACAGCGCCGACTTGTGGCCCAGCCTGGCGGATGGGGACTAATTCCGGAACCGGCCCCCGGACCGGCATTGGGCCCCGCATGACATGAGATACAAAACTGTTCTCGATGGCACGATACACATTGCCGCAAATTGCGCTCCGCTTCCCAGGCATGATGGTTTGCACCGCGAATCGAATCGGCATAACCGTGCGGATGGTAACGGCGCTCGACAATATCACTGCGAAACTCGCCGCCGCTGCGCACATCGGGACTCAGTCCCGCACGCGTATGGCAGCCGACGCAAAAACTCTGCAGTCGATGGCAAGCGCTGCAATCGGGTTGATTGCGCCGCGCCTCAAATACGTGCAGGGTAATATAATCATTGCCATGAAAGTCCATGGGCCGGACAACGCCATCGTGGCAATCGGCACAGAAGCGCTGCTGATGACAGGCGGCGCAGTAATCGCTGTTGTTTTGCGCGGCTGCCCCGTGATCGGTACGAAATTCCGCCGTATGCGCGGCCCCCATATATACTCCTGAAGGGATGAGCAATCCGCTCGGATACGCCGTGCGAACCCGTCCACCGACATCGGCTAAATGACACTTCGTGCACCCCTGGGTCGCCAAATGGGGTGACACCTCATTGCCTCGATGACACGCCAAACACAGGCCCATTTTGGGTAATTGCGCACGCGTTGCCAAACCGACATCTTCCGCAGCGAGATCACCGTGACAGTGAATACAGGGGATATTGACTTTCTCGCTCGTATGTACCGCGTGGGAAAATTTAATATACGGTGACGGTATCTCCACGCGCGCGACCGGTCGATTGGGCAGATAGTCGACGTGGCAGGCATCACAACGCGTTGGCGGCTGACCTGGTTGGACGTCTTTGCTGGGATTAGTCCGATCGATGGCGTGACAGCGCCGACAGCTGGCCTCGGTGGGGACGAGGACATCCAGCGACGACTGTGAACTCTTGGCCTTGCGGTGGCAGTCCACACAATCGGGCGCTTCGGCCATATTCAAATGCTGGCTATGAGAGAAGTTGAGGGGGATACTCTGGTCGGGGAAGATTACCGGTGACACAGGTGCCCGCGCCACTTTGCCGACGCCGGGCTTCGCCTTGGTCTCGGCGCTGGCCTTGCCCTCGCCCATATCGCTTATCGGCATGGGCAGCGGGACGGGAAACAACACCGGCGTGCGCGGCGCAGGATCGGTATCGGGATCGCCCGGCGGCGGACCGGCCCAGGCCAGCTCCGTTCCCCCTGGCGGCATCCTCCAAGCCAGCCAGCCCAGCGCGCTGATTGCCACAAGCACAATCACGCCCCAACGCCACCGCCTGAGCCCTGCGCGACTGCGCCCTGCGCCGTCGCTGTTCATTTCATTTGCTTTGCCGCTCATCATATACGAAGGGATCGATCTAGGCGCTCATAGTTCGGGCACAAATGCCAAATCAATGACACCCAATACGCGCAACTGGCCTCGGTAGTAGGCATTGTAATTCTCTTCCGCGACAACATGCAGCACAATACCGGCATCCATGCGATAGCTGGCCCCGAGCTGAAGGCCGTAACTCGTGCTGCCACTTGCGTCCTCCGCACCGGAAGCCGCCACAAAGGGCGTCGCAGTCCCAGCAAAATTCACCACACTGAGGCGCGCGCGCAGTTTGGTCGCCGCACTCATCTGCCACGTTCCCGCTCCGTGCCCGCCCGTTCTTCGGCCACCATAACCATCCTCGTGAAATAGCTCCATGCGCGTAGACCATCGCCGCTCGCGGCCGAGCCCACCGCCGAGCTGCACACCGCCACTCGACTCGCCACCGGCTCCTTGTTCCGCCGGTCCATTTGCCGCTTCCGTGGCAAAGTAACGGCCCCAACCGCGCACAAACGCATGCATGCGCAAGCCTGCGCCAGGGCCCCCGCGCCCTGCCGCAGACGTAGCCGCAGCCGACTGGGCCTTTTGCGATGTGCGCGGCGGCGGTTGCCATATATACGTCATGCGGGCATCCCAATACGGATACGCGGTGAATACGTTGAAGATCGAATCGCCATCAAACGACGGCATACTGTAATAGATCTCAGGCTCGATGTTGTGGGCCCCATGGCGAGCCCGGGTGCCGAGATGGGCCTCTTCGACCATTCCCAAGAGCATCCCATAGCGCAGCCCGGCATAGGGCGTCAGCTGCATCCGGCGTCCTTTTGCTGACCAATTGCCGCGGAGCGACAGCGCCGCGTGTTCTTCGTTGCGCCCCCAATCGGGCAAATCGCCGCGTTCGTTGGGATAATACCCGGTATCGGGATAATCGAAGCGATCGCGCGCCCCCAAGAGCCCGGGCCGCTTGGAAATGGAACGGCGATAATCAAGACGCAAACGCCAATACGACCGCGGCTGCAACCATTCGGCAATAACGGCCCCGCCAAACGTCGGCATCAATTCCTCGCGCTGGGGGCACCGATCGTAATCATTGCGATACCGACGCTCATCGGTCGGCGGCTGTCGATCGATGGGGCGCCAAGCCCCCGACCCCGGAGTGGGCCCCTCAACATACTCGCGGCATTCCGCCGCACTGGTGCCATCAGGCTCGGTGTTTGCCGCTGCAGCCGGTGAGCTATCGCGTACCCGGGTGCCGGCAAAGATCTCCATGGTGAACAGCCCCGGTCCCCACGCCTGGCGCAATGCACTCCACACCCCGTCCATGGCCCACCAATCGAGCGTGCCCGTGTGCACCTGCCGGCCGACGCGCACATCCATCCGCCCATGCCACAATCTCTCGGCCTGCACGTACGCGTGGACAAGATCCAGGCGCAATAGCCGGGCTTCGAGCTCGGGGATAAGATCGACAGCATCGTAAATGCGACCACCATCGATGAGCTCCCCGGAAGACCAGGCGCCGAAGTCGTGATCAATCCGCAAATACAGAAATGCCGAGACTTGCGGCCTGTCGGCCCGGTAGCGCTCATACAGCCGATGCCAGCGCCTGGGTCCGCGCAAGTTGCCGAGATCGTAGAGGTTTAAGCTCAGCATTTGTGTAAATAGGCGCCGGTCGAGCAACAGATCGCGCCCCAGTAGGCGAAACGAGCGCAGCTCAGCTCCCTGACCGATGGTACGGGCCTGCACTTCGAATTCGTACGCAAGCGCGCGACGTTCCCCCGCGAGTGCGGCGATGAGGACCCCGGCCAGGATCCAGATGCATCGCCTGCTTCCACGCTGCTCCATTGCACGTCAACGCTAGAGGGCAGTCTCTTATCTGTCAAGCGATCTGGAGGTCTAGCAAGGTCATATAGCCGACGGCATAGCCCAACGCTATCGGACGGCCGGGCAGACAGTAAATCTGGGCCACCGGAGCAATGTACTGCAGACCGAGCGCTAAATAGGGTTCGCATACGCGGTAATTTGTGCTTCGATGCCGGGGCCAATTTAGGCGCGGAGCCCGAACATCGATCAATTCCACGGCAAGCCCACGGCAACCCCATGGCAACCCCATGGCAATGTCAAGCCGACGGCAACCGATGTCCGGGCGGCGTGCAACAATGCGCGTCGTCGCGCTCTTCGCCCCCAGCCAAGGAGATAAGGACTTTGCCGAACAAGATGCGATTGCCCAACATCCTCGCCTACGCACTGGTGGCCATGGCCGCCAGCGCATGCGGCGACAACGTCGATCCCCCGGTTGAGCCGCCAGGCCCACCCGCCGACGATCTAATGTTGCATGTACCTTCGCCCGATTGGCGCGACCAGGTCGTATACTTTATCCTCACCGATCGTTTTGCCGATGGCGATCCAACCAATAACGATCAGGGCGCGGGCGAATTCGACCCCAGTAGCGAATCCCATTTTAGTGGCGGCGATCTCCTCGGCATTATCAACCGACTCGACTATGTCCGCGATATGGGCGCCACCGCCGTATGGATCACCCCACCGGTCGCGAATCAATGGTACGACGACTACGTCGGCTATGGCGGATACCACGGCTATTGGGCCCGCCATTTCAAGGAAGTAGACGAGCACTACGGCGATCTCGACACCTACAAGCTATTGTCGCACGAGCTCCACCGGCGCGGCATGTACCTCATCCAAGACGTTGTCGTCAACCATACCGGCAACTTCTTCTATTATAAAGATAATAACTACAACCCCGACGATGTGCTGGAGAACTTCACCTTAAACGAAAGTACGCCCCCGGTGGCGCGGCCCGTACAGGAGCCCTTTCACCTCAACAATGCCCTCGACCCCGACCATCGCAGCGCCGACATCTATCACTTCACCCCGTCGATCTCTGACTTTTCCAACCCAGTCCAAGAAGAGAGCTATCAACTCTCCGATTTGGATGACCTCAATACCGATAACCCCGTCGTCCGCGAAGCCCTGCGCGACAGCTTTGGCTACTGGATCAAGACCGTGGGCGTCGATGCATTCCGCCTCGATACCGCAAAATTTGTATCCCACGATTTTTGGCACGACTTCTTCTTCTTTGACGGCGATGGCTCTCCCGGCATGCATGCGGTAGCTGCCGAGACCGGCCGCGACGATTTTTACGCCTTTGGCGAAGTCTTCGAGGGCTCGAACCCCTTTGCCGATAACGGTGAGCAGAAAGTCGTGAGCTATCTCGGCAACGACGACAAGCCCGAGATTCCCGCAGTCCTCAACTTCCCCCTTCATTTTACCATCAACGAAGTCTTTGCCGGCGGTCGCCCCACGGCCGAGCTGAGCTATCGCCTGGAAAAACACGTCGATACCGCGTTATTTCCCGATCCAGGCCTCACTCCGGTATTTATCGACAACCACGATGTCGCCCGCTTTCTCAGCCGAGGCTCGGTGGACCAGCTCAAACAGGCGCTGGGCATGGTATTTACCATTCCCGGCATCCCCGTCATCTATCAGGGAACCGAACAGGCATTCTCCATCACCCGCGGTGCCATGTTCGCTGGGGGCTGGAATCCCGACGCCGACAGCGATGATGATAACATAAGCGATATCAATCATTACGATCGGACTTCTGAAGTATATCGCTATATCAAGGAACTCGCCGATCTCCGCCGCGCCAACCCAGTCCTGACCCGCGGCGACCTCGTCATACGCGCGGACGCCACCTCGGGCCCCGGGCTCCTGATTTACGAACGCACACTCAAGGCCGAAGCCCAAGCCGGAGACGAGGCCGACGCCGAAGACATCCGTGCCCTGGTCATGTTCAATACCGCCGATGAGGCACTGTTATTGGCCAACTTTGATACCGGTCTCAACGAGGGCCGGACCCTGAGCCTGGTCGCCAGCAGTGGCTTTGATGCCCAGGCCCTGGCCGATGATATTGTCGTCGGCACTGATGGCGCCTACACCGGAGAAATGCCGGCCCACTCGATGATGATCCTGATCGCCACCAACGACGAGCCCGAGACAATTGAGCCGCCCGCACTCACCTTGGCCATTACCAGCGACCTGGATGAGCAAACATTCACCGACGACATTACCGTAAGCGGTACCGCATCTGAGGCCAATACCGAGTTGGTACTCGTTGTCGATGGCCTCCTCGGCAACGCGATTTCCGTGACCGCCGACGGCGACGGCAACTGGAGCACTACCATTCCCTTCAACCGCTTCGGCCCCGGCATCAGCGATCATACCGTCACCGCCTACGTCGCGGACGAGGGCGTCGTATCCGCGACCCAGAACTTCAAGAGCCGCCTAGAATTCGACAGCGCCGCCGCCCAAATCAATGATGCTAGCGGCGATGACAATGGCCCCGGCGGCGCCTATCGCTACCCCGAAGACGCCTCGTTTCAAAGCGGCCAGATGGACATACAGCAAGTCGAGGCATTTACTGCGGGTTCGAACCTCAAAGTCACGATGACGATGGGTCAAATCTCGACCCAGTGGGGTCCGCCCAATGGTTTTGATCACGTGGCCTTCAACGTATACATCGATCTGCCTGGCGAGGAAGACGGCGCCACTGTGCTGCCACTCATCAACGCCAACGCCCCAGAGAACTTTTCATGGGATGTCGCCGCCGTGGCCTACGGCTGGGGCAATACCCTGTATTCGCCCGTTGGCGCCAGTGCAGAGACCTGGGGACCCAACATTACCCCCGTTCCCACCATCGACGTAGACGTCGATGCGCGCACCGTATCTTTGACATTTAGCGCCCAAGCAATGGGCTATCCGGCCTCCCTATCGGGCAGTAAAATTTACATCACCACGTGGGACATCGACGGCATTAGCAACAGCTACCGCCCGCTGACCGACGAGGGCGACGCCTTTGTCATGGGTGGCGGAAACGCCACGGATCCTCTGATCATGGACGATACCCAGCCAGTCCTCACCGTGCCATAAGCCGAGGTCTCGCCGAACGGGCGGCATATAATATCGTCCAATATCCCAATGGACGCACGGCGCAGTCAGTATCGACGAGCGCCCTACGCAGCTGGGCTGACCCAGTATGCCTTTCCGCCAATGCGTGACTCACGCCACCGAATGCGGTATCGTAGATATGCTGGCATTGAGCTAACCTCCGTCTCTCTCTATAGCAGCATATGAGGTCACAACTATGGCCGAGTCCGCTGACCGTCCTATCATCAAGCAACTCATTCATACTGGCATCATCGCGGCCAGCTACTACATTCTCGCCGAGATATCGCGAGAGCTCGCCGCCACGCCCCAGGCCGTCACCCCCGTATGGCCCTCGGACGGCATCGCGGCAGCCGCGGTCTTAACCCTGGGAATGAAGGCTCTCCCCGGCGTCTTCCTGGGATCGTTTTTGGCCAATATCTGGGCCTTTGCCAGTGGTGTGAGCGGCGGCGCAGCAGTGTTTGCTTGGATGCAGGTGATCACCATCGCACTGGGGACCACCGCCGGCACCGCCGTGGGCGGATATCTCATGCGCCGACAACTCGCCGGACAAGATCTGCTCGCGCACTCACGTCATGTATTTTATTTCGTTCTGTATATGGTGCTTGGCGGCACCGTGATAAATGCGACGAGCGGGGTCACCGCGCTATGCGTCGGTCCGCAACTACCATGGTCCGCATTTGGTGCGGTTTGGCTCACGTGGTGGTTATCAAATGTCTGCGGCATTGTTGTCGTTGCCCCGGTCATTCTGGTATGGCTCCGGTCCCAGCGCCATAAGCTCGCTCCACAGATGGACGGGCGCATGCGCGTCGAAATGGCCCTGGTATGTGCGTGCATCCTGATCGTGGGATACGAGTCGTTCTTGCGCGGCTATGCCATTGAGTATCTCCTCATCCCCTGCCTCATCTGGGCCGCCTTTCGCTTTCACGCCCGCTTTGGGTTATCACTCATGTTCCTCGTGGCAACGATGGCGGTATTGGGCACAGTTCGCGGACTCGGCACCTATGCGCGTCCCGATCTTGGCCAATCGCTACTGCTCTTGCAGGGCTTCATCGGCTGCGCCGCCGTCACTACCCTATTTTTGCTGGCCACGCTGCGCGAGCGCAGCCGCGCCCTCGACTCATTGGAGCAATCGCGTCGTCACAGCCAGGCCCAAGCACAACAACTATCGTTGAGCAATGAAGAACTGCGCGCAGCCACTGCAGCGGCACAGGCCGCCAGCCGGGCCAAGACCGAGTTCCTGGCCAATATGAGTCATGAGATTCGCACCCCGATGATCGGCATCCTTGGGACTGCTGATCTGCTGGCCAGCTCCTTCTGTTCGGGGTCCAGGTTGGAGTTGGCC
>JAAUYH010003606.1_pt1 | contig 17293 bp, 13 predicted proteins | sample 7278061 | NCBI WGS metagenome assembly JAAUYH01 (sample SAMN14350203, study PRJNA611818) | marine sediment metagenome | isolation source: surface marine sediment (0.6m) | place: French Polynesia: Moorea | collected 2018-08 | reverse complement strand
GATCACCTGTATTTTCATTCAATGCAATCATGCTGTTGAGGGACTCCAATTGTCGTGATCATAATCCTGCAGAATATTCTTCATTTTGTTGCTGACGTGTGTCCATCGAGCAACGGTGGAAAAGTATGTTTGTCTCACCCCATGCAATGGCTTTCTATTATAAATGCCGTCGAGTCCTCTGCAGATCGAATGTCACAATCAACGGAATACAATCCGGTCATGGCCACAGTCACCAAATTCACCACTCTGTTCGTTAGCCTCGCCGTTCTATCGCTCGTCTCTGCCGAGAAATCGGGCTCATGCAAGTGCGCCATCAAAGGTGGCCAAAGTGGTGCACGCCTTATCGCCTGTACGGGAGCTAATCGTGCGCAAGCGTACGCATACGCGACCGGTCTCACACAGCTCGAGACGAATGCCTGCATTCGTCGCATCTGGAACAGAAAGATAACGCAAGCGAAGGGTACGTTCGGTCTGTGTTCGCCCTGTGCAAATGGGGCTCAAGCAAACGCGTGTGTGAAGTACGCACGCGACGTAATTCAGGAGTGGTGCGCGGCGAAGCCTCCGAAGCAGGACCAGCCGAGATGCAAGTGTACTGCTACACCCCGTGGCGTGGGTAAGAGCATCGTGTCGTGCAAGCCGGTCAATGGTGGTGCAGTGAAGGTCAATGTAGGGGGACTGAGCCGTAACGCGACGGAGTTGCGAGATTGCTTGAGCAGAAACATTAAACCTGCCGTCGCGACTCTATACTGCCGTCCGTGTATGGATGCCGATCGTGCACGCTCTTGTGCGAACTTTATTAAGTTCACCGCCAAGACGCTGTGCCGTCCTCGTGCATGATTCGCATTCCTTCAGAGAGAGTGTGAGCGGCACATTTTCAAGAACTAACGTTGACATGAGTAAGAAGTCGCTAGAAGGAGTTTCATTTCAAAATAAGTACGGCTCGTATGCAATGTAGACCTTTTATGATTCAGTATCCACTAAAACATGAATGTTTTTCCTTCTATTGTTCAACAGATACCAGAAAGATTCTTTCAGCAAATGTCAAAAATAGTGCGGAGATTGTTCACATGTCACTTCAATATCCTAATCCAGTAGAGCTTTGTTCATCGAGAAAAACACTTTCAGTTTATCATCTAATTCCTCGAAAAAAAACTCAAGAATTAGAGAATACTAGAAAAGCATTAGAATACAGAAGTCTGTCTGATTATGTTTCTTATTTATAGCGACCTATCACTTTTCCTAGGTTGAAGAGACTATGAACAACTTCGAAACGCTGACGGCGCATAAAAATGACTTTGACTTCCATAAACAGGGCTCAAAGCTGGCCAAATGATTTCTTCGACTTGTGGTAGGGATTTTCTACAGGAAAGTGCGAATTCATTGTGGCCTGTCTCATTTAGACCACTCGGCCGACCAATTACAATTGACTTGAATGATTCATTGTATTTCTTTTTCTTGACGTTCCATCAAATGTCCCTACAATTGAGACGCAATGTACCAATCGATCCCAGGTACGGTACACTATAAAATCCAATGCGTTTGGAACAATTGAACGCACAACTTTCGCCTTCGCCTACCACACTCACAGATCGTTCCCATCTGATTCCCACTTTGCTATCCAAATGAATCATTACTCCCGCAAGAGGAAGACTGATGTCGCTGATGCGTACCTTTGCGAGGGCTGGCAGTGGCATCCTGTGAAGATATCAACTGATGCAACTATCCTCATCATAAAGCGAAAGAGCGGTAAGAGGCAGGCGTTATCGTTGTACTGCTGCCGGTTGTTCCGGTTGTCGTTTTTCCCAGGGAAGAAGGGCTTGCTGGTGCTGTCATTCGAGGGAACCATTGTGTTGGGCTTCGACGAAGAGGAGGAGAGAAAGAAGTGGGATGGCATATTCCGAGCTCTTCGTACTATTGAGGCGAATGTGTTAACATATACAGCGCGCCCAGTGCAGTACGTCGCATCCAAACCATCAAGCGAAATATTTCGCGATTTGCAAGATTGGGCGATACAACTCGAAAAAGATACGCCACAATTTCGCTACAGACTACGCGGATGGATTTGCACCAAACCGAAGACGGCGTGGCTAATAATCATCAACATACGGCCGTGTTCCTCCTGCTAGTGCTGAAAGCACCCTCATGTATTATTTAGCTCAAGCCAAACGGAGTTGTCATTCGCAATCGAGATCGTGCGTAGTAAACCCGTGCTGCACAAACAATTGAAGATTATAGTTTGGTTCGAGCTGAGGTCGTTTTCCGTCAGTTCATTTGTTTGTATTTTTGCCATTCAATTCATGTATATCAGTAGAGCAAACGATGTGAAAAAGTCGTAGTACTGACTTGGTGGCACATGCATGAATTGCGAAAACAACTAAAATTGTCCGAGTCATTCTTCGATTAACTGCTCGCTCCCAAATGTAATGTGATGTGGATTCATTGTAAATTTTCAAGTTGTTTGCGGGTACTGAACGCGTAATGTTACACAATTTTGTTTGTTTATGGACTTGATGAAGTGGCTAATAGCTACGTTCATGTCGTGTCATGATTCAAACCACGATACATCATCGATCATATCGTGAGAAGTTGACTGAGTGCCAATTTTGTTCATCACTCCATAAGTACATCAGTGTTCAACATTTGCTTTTCTCACTCACGACATGATGCTGAACTTATTCCTGACAATCGTGCTCGCTGTGATACACTGCAAGATATTAAGGTTGGTGTTCTATCCGCACAGTAACCTAAATATGTTGAGGTGTATCTCCGAACTGTTCGGAAAACCAAAGAAGTCAGAAACCCCTCGCGCTCGGCGAACTGACCAAAATGCAGTTCATCGCATGCGAGCCGAATCTTGGCGCCTCGCGCGCGCCGCCTGGGAAGTTGGTATGCAGAAGCATAAACCCAAGCGCCGTGGGTATAGAGCGCCCGACTTCGACCTCGACGACGACGAAGACGACGTATTCAGGGTGCTTTATCCGGTTCCAGAGTATCGGACCTGTCTGCATTCGGAGAATTGCCTCACCAGAGGATGCAGCGAACATGGTTCGGTACCAGAAATGTTCCACTGGGTATACAAAATTCCCATTTGTGAACCTTCGCTTTACAAAAACAAAATAGTTAGGTACTATTGACAATAAACTGTTTGTTCTACTCTTTCTTCTTCATGTTGATGTTAGATTTGTTCAGCAGTCGCAATCCGTTTGTCTCGTGCGCCATGCAAAATTCTAGTCAAAGGGCTGTTTAGCTGCTGAAATAAGGAATTGATCATTATCTTTCTCAAGCAGAACGACATATTTTTGGACGAGATTCTTGCTAGTCGCTCTCAAACTCGCTAGAAAGAATAGTGCGGTAGATATACAGGATTTGTGCACATCATCGGACGGTGTTGAAGAAGACCTAGATCCAGACCCACGGATGGGTACTGAAACAATAGGACATCGCTCCAAGAGACTAAAAGAAACGTAAAACAAAAGTGATTAGGATTTACTGTAGTTGCAGTTACCAGAGAGTAAAAATGCTACGCTTCTTCCAGTGTCGAATGTCTCAGTTATCGAATTTCCAGTAAGCTTGTGTCTTGAGCCTGTACAAGATAAATGATCAACCTCACTTGCATTTTCAAGATGGGCAACAAAACAGTGTGTAATTCAATACAAAGAACAGGCACGACTGTATGTTAATGACTATCAGTGACGCCGCCTTCGATTCGGCCCATATCCATCATCATAGTCTGCTCCAGAACTGTGGTACGCCCCCTCTGGGTTGTATCGCCCATTCTTGCACATCGCGAAATATTTCGCTTGATTACTTGGGGCCACGAACTGCACTGGACGCGCTGCATAAGCAAACATGTTCGCCTCAATCGTACGAAGCCCTCTGAACTTATCGTCCCATTTCCTCCTCTCCTCCTTTGTGTCGAAGCCAAGCACAATGGTTCCTTGGTGGGACTGCACGAGCAAGCCCTTCTTCCCTGGGAAAAACGCCCAGCGGAACAGCCGGCAGCAGTACAAGGATAAGGACTGCCTCTTGCCGCTTTTTCGCTTGATAATCAGGATTGTTGCGTCAGTCGATATCTTCACAGGATGCCACTGCCAGCCCTCGCGAATATAGGCCTGACCGACATCTGTCTTCCTCTCGCGGGAGTAAAGATTCATTTGGGAGGTGAAGTGAGAATCAGTTGGTACGGACATTGAGTGTGGTAGTAGACGAAGGCAGAAGTTGTGTGGTGAGTTGTTTCGGAAGGCATTGAAATTCATAATGTATTGATTGGCACGTGTCAGTAGTAGGGAGAATTGAGGTAACGTCGAGAAAAAGAAATCCCTGGATTAAATTACTTGCATTTTAATTGGTCGTGATGTTTTAATGCGGCAGGCCACAATGGATTTGCACATGCTCGCAGAAAATCCTTGCCAATCGAAATTGAAGGAATCAATCAGCAAGCTTCGTAGTTCTGTTTACGTAAGTAAAGATTAAATTACTGTTCCGTCAGCGTTTCGAAGTTGTTCATCGTCTCTTCCAGCTACAACAAGAGATATGTCGCTAATTCTTCATCTGTAAAGCAAATTCGCAATTCAAAAATGGACGACGACATTAAATACAAATCAGAAACTTCTAGGCAGTCGAACATTTCTCTTTCAACACCTTAGATTCTTGACAAAGTCACGCGTCATAAGAGCATTGATCATCCCGCCGTAGAAAAGAAATAATGTGTTCTTCAAGTATTAAGAAAAACTTTGATTTCAACCCACTAATTGATCACTTTCATGAATTTATAAAAAAATGTGAGTCATATGCCGGAGCCGAAAGACTATTTCTGCTATATTCCAAACCGGTACCGTTTGTTGTAGGCAATATGAACCTTGTATCGATGTATCCAAGAACATCTAAGTAAAAAGTCTTACATTTTCAATGCTTTTTCAGTAGAAAACACTTAACACAAAAAATGGGATTTTACTCGTTGCCAGTGGTTCATCTAGTTGACTCGTTTACTCTCTCTCTCTCTCTCTACTCTGCTCTACTCTCAATCTGATCAAGTTGACAATATTTTTGAGTACTTTGCGTGGCCCCTTTCTGTGCTCTCAATATTACTTGGGTTCATTTAGTGTAGACGAATCAGAACAGGGAGCCGATCTCAAGTGTGCCCGCATGCAGAGTACAAGTTTCCAATTAGCAGGTATGGTTGACATCGAGTACGACTTAAACTTATTAGTGTGGTAAAAAAGTCACTATTGAAAGACTTACTCGACGTGTCCAGGAAGGCTCTAGATAGACAAAATCAAGAGTAATACAGTAGGGTGTCTAGACCACTGGAGCGAATAGTCCTGCTAATAGCCAACGCTTGCACTCGATAGATACCGAAACAGGAAACCACGTGCAATTAAAGTGAGGACGACCTTAGCCGTGATTCCCAGCTCTGTCGTTCGATCAGCAGCCGACACGACAGGAGCGTTCGCCTTACGCATGTTGTGCCTCCACTGTCATCCTTACGCAGCAACCCTTCGGCTCACCCAACGCGGTGCCACCCGACGTACACGGCCCACAAAAAGCTACGATGAGCGATGATACCGCCGGCGTGTACCTGCCAGAACGTGACGCCAATCACAATGTGGTATGGCACACGGATGCGGATTGGGTTCCACTACCCTGGGATGACGTGCCGATCCTAGCCGACATCCCCAAGCCCGCAGCGCAAGCACCGCCGGCGCCCGCGCGCACAAAAGGGCGCAAGCGCTTTGCCTGCGCGGTGTGCAGGAAGATGTACGCACGGCGGCCCGACGCGAACATCCACGTGCTCGAGATCCATGTGCGATTCTTCCGGTTCCAATGCCGCGACTGCGAGTTCAAGACCTCGCGCAACTACCACCTGACCAAGCACATCGGGAAAACAGGGCACAAGCCGTGGAACCTCATCCATGCACATAGAGTCAAGCCGCACTACCGATACACCGCACCGTCCCATCTCCCCGCAAGTACCACACCGCCAACGCCCATCACCGCAATCACTACACCTGTCGACACTTTTTCCCCAATAACGCCTCAATGATCTCATCGAAATGTGCCGCATTGCATCATCCTATCACCTAAAACCCTGTACATTCTCATCGCCTCCACCCTCATTTTTCGTGTTCTTTTACCTTCCCTTCCTCACTAACACCGTCCATCCCGATTGATCAATATCCAACTGCACAACACTGCGTACTTTGCGCTCCCTGATTTTGCCGTTGGATTGCTCATTATCTGAGCAGCGCTGTGCGCTGTACCACACTAAACCAGAATGCGAAATGCATTCAATGCGGAATAGATAGATGACATATTTCGCGAATGAACGGTGGTGTGAAAGTAAATTTAATTTGTCAAGGTACATTTGCGCAATTGGTACAGGTCGTCGTCACTGACTGGGAAACATGCTTTTCAACACGGCCTCCTCCTGGGAGCTGGTCATGGGTTGCCCATCCGCGCCCAACGGCACGAGTACATCGAAGTCCTCTTGCAACGGCTCCTCCAACTCGTCATCTGCCGCACACTGCAGCGGCGTGTCCAAGGGATTCACCGAATCCCGCGTGGACACAGGCGACGTTTCGAAGCCGTTGATGTGGGGCACGTCGTCGAACTGATTCACGCCATCCCAGTCGACGCCGCCCACCAACTCGCCGTCGTCGGCCAACTGTGGCATACCAAGTTGCAACTGCGACGGCGGCGGCGGCGGCGGCGAGCAGTTGTTCGTCGCCGGCGTGGGCACCGGCGATTCGTCACTGGGCGGTGGCGAGTGTTGCGGCGACCCGCACCGGGGCGCCATGCGGAGCGCGTGCGTGCGGCGCAATAAGTTAGTTTCTTTCCTTAGCTCGGCCTCCTCGCGGCGCATGGCCTCGATTTGGCGGACGAGCTCCTCGTTCTTGTTGTACGTGAGGTCGATCTTGTAGAGCAGCTCGGCCTCGAACACGGTGTCGTATACGCGGCGTGCGGACGCCGAGCGGCGATTGTTCATGGTGCGGATGTCCTGCTTGTCCGCCTTCGGGTTGGGCTTGTAATTCTTCATGGCCTTGCGCGCGTTGATCTTCGCGCGGTACTCCCACTCGTCGTGCTCGCGCCGCCTCGCCTTGAAGTCCTCGCGCGCCGCGCTCGCGCTCCTCTCCGCATCCACCACCTCCGCACACGTGTGCTCGTCTTTCCTGTCCACTGGCAGGTCGTGCTCCTCGCAATACTGCTTCACGAACTCCGTCACCACGCACACCTTCTCCTTGCCCCCTGGCGTCGCGGCGTCGTTCTCCTCGCACCCCGGTTCTGGCCTGCCCCTCACTTCGCCCCCCGTTGGCACGACCAGATACCCCGACGGTGGGTTCGCCACGCCACCACACGCTTGATGTGGCGCAGGCGACACGGGTTCCGGTTTCAACGCGCGTTTCCCATCCCTTGCCTCTGGGGTGCTCGCATTCGACGCCGCATCCGTCGATGCCGCTGGCTCAACGACGACGGGGCGAGCATCGTTTTTCCGTGTGCGCCGCCGCGGCGCGGGGACACGGCCACGCGGCGCGCCCCCGCGCGGCACGGCCACGGTCACGGTGGCCTCCTTCTTCACGACCGAGGTGTGCGCGCGGGTGCGCGCCGGCTTGCGGGCGGCGCGCGTCATCCGGGGCTCGTGCGGCGATTACGTGGTGGCGGGCTGAGGCAATGCGCGGCGCTGGCGCAGGTGGTTGCGGCGCTGGATCGGACGATGCTATAGCGCTCAAGTGTAGTGCAGCTGCACGGCAAGGCGATTTAAATTATCCCGAATTCCTGATTGGTCGTACGCAACGCCGTGCGCTACTCCTGTCGGACTTGTACCCGCATCCACACTGTACGCGTCGCGATACCTGTGTTCGTAGTGGTTGTCGCCACGGTATTCGACGTCCGATTGATGCAGCTTGACGTTGCGGTTTCTGCGTGAATGACGTCGGCAGATGCACGCCCGAGCTGAGGTGGCTTGTTGCGGATCTATGGTGGCGGGATCGAGAAACTGTAGTGGTTAACAGAGCGGGGTCGGGGCAATCCCGTTAGTGAATTTATCTTAATGCACGTTGTTAACCTCAATGAGATTAGCGTCGAAATAGTCGCGGGGAACTCCTTGTTGTAGCATGATATGGATGTGAACTCGGCGTTGACGTTGCTGTGGAACTCGAGAGACGATGGAGAGGTCCACTTCAGGTCCTTCAACTACGAGGCAACTATGTTGGACATCGACGCAAGCACGTCGCCCCCACTTTTCTCTTACTGTTCCCATTATCAGTTGTCTCTACGATCAGGGTTTGCCATGGTGCCGTAACTGTGTGAATTACTGCACTGTCCCGATGTCCCACCAACGCGAATGACGCGAGAACAATTCGACTACGGTAGAGTAAACTTGGAGACTTTTTGCCGTACAGTATTGTCTATCTCCCACCACAGTTACCAGACTTCGGTACAGCAACGCGACCCCCCCCCGTCTCCGTTCGCTGGAGTTTGAAACGGATCGTTGTTGCATCTGTTTTCTTAGTATCGATGCAACCGCAGTAAGGTAGAGATTTACAGTTTTCCAACCACGAATGTTGCGTCCCCGCTTTTCGAAACTTGAAGTAGACCGACCAGAACGAATCAACGTTGTACACGACCTCTCCGTTGCAACTTACCTTCTGAGTTAATGACTGTACTGTAGTGCCTAGAACATGCTGATAATACTGTACAGGAACAAGCCTTCTCATTGCTAGGAAACTGTTTGCCAATTTGACTCGATCGTCAGAGAACCACGTGAAACAAATGAGAAATATCTGCAGGATAAACTTCAATTGATTGAAATAATTTACTAGATGCAAAACAGGAGAAAGTTCCTAGCTACCATTCGAGTCTGGCCATTTCTTAACTGCTTCTGCTTCCTAAAAAACACAGAGGTGTGTTCTTTTGCTTCTCCACAAAATTGACCAACTTCGACGCATTAGAAGGTGTGAAAGTTCACCTCAAACACTGTTGAAACAACTTGGGAAGAACTTGTATCAGTTTCACTGTTCCTTTGAGTTGGCCGGAAAACGAGAAGCGGGTCATGACCGCTGACGGCACAGTGACACGGCGGTGAACTTGATGAAGTTCGTACAAGAGCGTGCACGATCGGCATCCATGCACGGGCGACAGTAGAGGGTAGCGACAGCAAGTGGAATGTTTCTGTTAAAACAATCGCGCAACTCCTTCGCGTCACGGTCCAGTCCATCCACGTTGACCTTCACCACACCGCCGTTCACCGCCTTGCACGCCACGGTGCTCTTCCCCACGCCACGGCGTGTGGCAGTACACTTGCATTTCGGCTGGTCCTGCTTCGGAGGCTTCGCCGCGCACCACTCCTGGATAGTGTCGCGAGCGTACTTCACGCACGCGTTCGCTTGTGTCCCGGTGGCGCAGGGGGAGCACAGACCGAACGCACCCTGCGCCTGCGTTATCTCGCTGTTCCAGGTGCGGCGAATGCACGCATTTGTGCCGCGCGTTGTGAGCCCGGTCGCGTAAGCGTACGCTTGTGCGCGATTAGCGCCGATGCAGGCGATAAGGCGCGCACCACTTCGACCACCTTTGATGGCGCACTTGCACGACCCCGATTTCGTGGCAGAGACAAGCGATAGGACGGCGAGGAAGACGCAAAGCGTAGCGAAATTGAAAGATGCGGCCATTGCTGGGATTGTAACGTGCTGGTTGTGACTCTCGCGTTGCCGAGTACTCTACGGGATTTAAATTGGGAAGGCATTGAACGAGATGAGACGGGGAACTACATTGTCGGGATTGCTCGATGGATACGAATCAGCAATGAGATGAATATCCCGTGGAAACAAGGTCACGACGGTTAGAGTCGTTCGACGCCATGATTGCACTGAATGAAAATAGAGGAATTGAGAAGTAGGGATCAGAGCAACAGTACTCCAAAGTATTTTACAAAATGCCATGTACGGTACTGTACATTGTTGTCTGAGATCCATCATGATCGACGTAATGTTAACTGTCAGTACACGTAAATCTTCATAAACGGTACGTACTTCAGTATGTCAATGCATGAACAATTGAAAAAAGAATGCCAAAACCTACCCTGTACTGTACTGTGCGGTACTACCGTGGAGGCGAAAACTGGCGTTATGTTGACTTGAACAATAGGGACAGGTTTATGGAGACTACGTTAGCTGCAAATCACTATTTTTGAATTTGTCTTTCACCTTCTTTCGGTAATCTACAGTTGAATTGTACCTAATTCATAGCACAGTAAGCTTGTGGAAAGAGTACTTTCATTGTTGTACACGATGACCACTAGAATATGAAAAAGTAGAGCGCATTCGATATGGACTTCAGCAAAATGTGATTGTTCAGCCTTGGAATGATGAAAAACAGAGGAAGGTAGTAGCTCCGTCCCAAAATTATAGTCAATTCTGGAGCGCAGAGGGATAAGAGATGTTTCTGAATGATATTGTTTTCGTTGAAGACGAGCTATCAACGGAGAACTCGAAAAAGGGACGATAACAAAATATTGGAAATGAAATTGAGGTCATCCATTGTGACTTGCAAATATTTTCAATAATGTTAATACGTACACCATCCTCGAAGTCAAGGCTGTGGCCTGTAACAGCGTCTTCAACTCAGCTCCAAATATTCCAGATCGCATGATTATTGTTTTCACAATCAATGGAATTGCTATAATTTAGTAAACGTACCACTTGCTAGTTCTATCTCCTAAGAGGGTAAGTACTAATTGTTTTTATTCATTCCCAGACTAGGAGATGGTGCACTTGTTGTATCGGTAACCAATCATCTTCATCTTTACAAAGTTAACAGTTATACAGTATCAGGCATCAACAGTCGCCAGTAACCCCAAACGGCGCTTCTTCACCTACAGTGGTCTTAGCGGACCATTGTGTTCTAACGAGCTGTCGTTAAGTCCAACAATTTATTTGATTTCCCGAGTTCGCACATCAAAAGATGGTTTGTTAGGCTTCTTACAACCTTAGTGTACAGTACATCCCACTTAACCCCGACATAGCCATCAAGTTCGTTTCCACCCATCCGCGACAGGCACCCAATCGCTCATTGCGCACATCTCCTCGATGAAACCAGGCTGGTCCCACGCCCATCTTCTGTTGAGTGTTTCGCGCTGAATTCGCGCAATACGCGGCTTTCTTGCCTCACGATATTTCTGTCTTATCGAATCGAGTACCTTCACATCCGGTTCCGTCACCGCCTCATCGGTGTCCCATTTCAATTGCTTCGCCATCACATCCACCAACTCCACGACGTCTTCGAAGCCCTGCGCCATGCCTTGCGCCAAGAACGGCGGCGTCCCATGCGCTGCATCGCCCGCGAGAATCACTCGCCCCTCGCCCCACGTGGTTCGGAAGTGCTGCGGCACCTCGTTCGCCGTGGTCGGCCGCTTCACGCTGCGCGGGTCCTCGACCGGCACGATGTACGACGGCCGCGTCGTAATCGTGTTCCCACTCCCCTTGTCCAACATCGCCTTCACGAACGCCAGCGTGCATTCGGGATATCCCGCGTCTTTCAATTTCTCCACGGTTTCTGCGGCGAACACCTCGTGCTCCCCCTTTGCCACCGTCTCAGTGACCGCCACGTGCACGATGCACGTCCACTTGAAGCCATATTTCTCGACATTCTCCTCTTTCAGCCGCACCAAAATGATGGACGGCGCCCACTCCACCGGCGCGCCTATAACACACATCCTCGACCCGTCTGCAAGGTACAGCTTGTCCATTTCATCCGCCGCCCACTGCGCCTCGGGAGGTACGTCGCCGCGACTTTTCACGGAAACAAACCCAAAATATTGCGCCGTCGCGTCGCGCGCGCACTCGTCGCCGCCTAACTCGCGGCACAGCTCCGCCCTCACCCGCGAATTGATCCCATCCGCCCCGACAATCATCCTCGCACGCATGAATAACGACTTGGGCTCCTCCGTGCTCTGCGGCACGTCCGCCCTCGCCGTGTCGTTGTTCCACTGCGCGAACGGGTTGAGTCGGAATCGACCGATGATGAATTCCGCGGTTATGTAGTCGTCCTCTTCGCGCAACCCCACAAACTGCGTGTTCGTCCGCAGTGTCACCTCCTCCGGCAAGCCATCCAGCAAGAATTGCTGCACGGTGTACCAGTGCGCGCCCTTATCGGTCGGCTCACTGCGCAACCCACACGGCGACTCCTTCTGCGCCTTGATTTCGCACTCAAGCTTCGTCCCATCCGGCGCACGGAATGCCCACGACGACTGGTACGACTGCGCTGCGCACAAATGGTTGGCGAGTTCCGGCACGACCAGTCGCATCGCACGCATCCCGTTCGGCGGCACCATCACCCCGTCCCCCGCATGCGTGAAGGCACGCGTCTGGTCCACCACCGCAATGCGGCGGCATCCCCTCCGATACGCCGATATCGCGACCGCCAGGCCGACCGGGCCAGCGCCGACAATCAGTAACTGCGATACATTGTGTCAGTTCGCTTTCGTGTTCGCGGGGCATAGCGTCCTACTTACGTCGTAGACCTCATCTTCCGGCACGGCGCCCATTCTGATCAGCGTTATTCACAGGTTGTGCCGAAACGGTCTGTCGATGTCAGATAGAGACTTGTTGCAGGAATAGATCCGCCTCAGTGTCCAAAATGATGGAAGCTGCATTTCTGCCGTAAAACCGAGGTTACGCGGTGTTCAGCAAACCCTAAACTAATTGGTTTCTTTATAGTGCGGCTCTCATTCTGCCTGCAAAACCACCACCGACTATGAGTTCTTTTCCACAAGACGTTCTGTTCTACCCAGCCATGCGAGGGTAGTTTCATTTCAATACTGTACGGTACAGTACAACTTTAGTCCCGTCATGTACAACCATACCCGACAGTGAAAGATACGAATACCGACATCACTCCGTATCTTTCTGCGTGTCTTGAAATAGTCGAGTACTCATGCATGCGTCCAGAAAGTTCCACCATACTCAAACGATGAAGTGAAACACGTTCCTACATTATCGTCGCCGAGTTATCTTCGCATGCTACGAATTAGCGACGCATCACTTGCGTTTTGCGGAAGAGACGGTCGGCAACTTGAAAACAATGACGGAACCAATTTGACTTGGACTTACTCGAACATATCTGCGAGGCTGGCCAAATGGAATTGCTCGACACCCCTTGAGTTGTCTGGAAGCATGTGGGAATCAATTGGGCCATGCCCAGGAAAAACATGGCACCCAATGAAAACTCGAGTGATCCGTTCTTTTTCTCGACGTTACCTCAATTCGCCCTACCGTTCACGCAGACCGATCAATCTCAGGTACTGTACAGGACGCTATAAATTCGAATGCTTTCACTACAACTCCTCACACAACTCTTGTTTTCGTCTACCACGTTCGAATGTCACCACCAACTGACTCCCACTTCGCCTCCCAAATGAGCCGTTACTTCCCGAGGAGGAAGCCCCATGTCGGGCGGGCCTACATTCGCGAGGGCTGGCAGTGGCATCCTGTGAAGATATCGACTGACGCAACCATCCTGGTTATCAAGCGAAAGAGCGGGAAGAGGCAGTCGTTATCGTTGTACTGCTGCCGCCTGTTCCGCTGGCCGTTCTCGCGAGGGAAGAAGGGCTTGCTGGTGCAGTCCTTCCAAGGAACCATTGTGTTGGGCTTCGACACAAAGGAGGAGAGAAGGAAATGGGAGAGTACATTCAGAGGACTTCGCACAATCGAAGCGAATATGCTTACGTATGCAGCGCGTCCAGTGCAGTATGTAGCACCAAGTAACCAAGCGAAATACTTCGTTATGTGCAAGAGTGGGCGGTACAATCCGGAGGGGGCGTATCGCAGCTCTGCAGCGAACTATGATGATGGATACCCTCCAAACCGAAGACGGCATCGCTAATAGTTATCAGCACACTATCATGCCTGTTCCTTGCATTGAAATAGTTGTACAGAGCAGAATGCAGATGCCACTTCCTTATTCGCTCACCGTCCGTATACCCAGTAGTGGTGGTTGTAGAACCTTTTGCTATTAACATTCTACTCCAGTTTTGTGAACTGCAAGCATCGAGACAGCAACTACAACGTTCACCATGGTTCCAAAATGAGGCACGTTGAAATACCTTGCGGTATACAACGGTAGAGCGGAACAAGGTACGGCAAACTAACTGTAGGTCAAGAGTGGTCCATTTTTGCAAAGTTGCTGGACCATAGGTTCAACATCAACGAGCTGAGCATCGGATGAATGGATTTTCAATTCAGGCTGTACAGACTCAGCAAGCCTGTTCAGTAGCTGTCAAATGTGACAAACAGACTATGAACAATGCACTATCGATTTTACTTAAATAAATATATATATATAGTGAATTGGCAACTGGTTTGGTACCATTCCGCATAATGCGAAATTTCTCCTGTTGAAAACGTACGTGGGCAGATTGAGCGTGGAGAGCGAGAACGAGATGAATAAGCGACCAAATTAAACACTGGTGAAGGGCAACATCCCAATTTTCTGCATAGCAGAAAGAGGATTTAAAAACGTAGACCAACAGCGATGTTGCTGGCTATGTCGATTCAAGGTTCATATTGCCTACAAAAACATTGTGCGAATTTTCTCTTCTAAAGCTGGATTTACTCTCGGGAAGTAGGACTACGACAAGAATCTAAAGTCAAGGAAGAGCAGAATTCGACTACCTAGAAGAATTCTGATTTGTTTGTGCTGTCGGTGCCCACTTGTGAACAGCGAGTAAGCTTTGCAGATGAAGTAGCGACGTATCACTCGTCCCAGGTGGAAGAAACAACCAGCAACTTCGAAACTTTGACAGAACATGAATTAAATTTTGAAGCTGGCCTATTGATTTCTTCGACTTCTAGTGGAGTTGAGGGGTTTCTGCAACCATATGCGAATGCATTGTGGCCTGCCTGTAACAAAATCGTCTCCCAATTAGAATTCGATTGGCTTGTATTTCATTCTCTCGACGTTACAGAACCTCCAATCTCCCTACCCGTTGACGTATACAAATTAATATCAGTTTATTCCAATGCACTTTTGCCTCCGTCTACTACCACACTCAAATGTCGTTACCATCTGGTTCTGACCTTGTTGCCCAAGTGAAGCATTACTCCCGCGAGAGGAAGCCTTATCTCGGTCACGCCTACCTTCGCGAGAGCTGGCAGTGGCATCCTGTGAAAATATCAACTGACGGAACCGTCCTGATTATCAAGCGAGAAAGCGGGAAGAAGCAATCTTTATCGTTGTACTGCTGCCGGTTGTTCCGGTGGCCGTTTTTCCCAGGGAAGAAGGGCTTGCTAGTGCAGTCCTTCCAAGGAAACATTGTGTTGGGTTTTGACGCAAAAGAAGAGAGAAGGAAGTGGGATGCAATATTCCGAGCTCTTCGTACTATTGAGGCGAATATGACTACATATACAGCGCGACCAGTGCAGTATGTAGCACCAAGTAATCAAGCGAAATATTTCGCGATGTGTAAGAATGGGCGATACAATCCGGAGGGGGCGTATCACAGCTCTGCTACAGACTATGATGATGGATGTCCTCCAAACCGAAGACGGCATCACGGATAATCATTGACACACTGTCGTCCCAGTTGTATTGAGATGGTTATACAGAACAGAATGCAGATCCCACTTCCCAATTCCTGCAACACATTAATAGTTAATGAAATAGGCTGGGGTGCCCCTTTCTGTTAACGTTTTTGTTTGACTGTGTGGACTGCAAGCATCGAGACATTGATTGTACCTTTTCGCAGGGTCATGGAAAGGACCAATAGAAATTCCTGGTAGTATACTGAGAGTGCAACAATGTAGGCAAATGAAGTCAAAGCGTAGTCCATTACTGTCAAGTTACTGCTCTATTATTTCTACATGAACGAGCTTTACATCACATGAAAAGAAGCGCATAATCGAGTCCTTACAGTCTCAACAACCCCGCATCGTTGGTGTGAAATATGTCAAACATACTAGGAAACAAACAGTAGACATCCACAATACACTATGGCAAGAATATCAAGCTTCGAAAATGAAAGAGCGAGCCTTCGAACAGTATCATGATTAGGTCGTTCTTCAGATGAACAATTGACAAAGAATACCCGAGAAGTGCAAGAATATTCTTCAGGTTCCATTATAGCACTAGTAGTTGTTTAATCCTAGCCAACAACGCTTAATGTAGCGTAGATAAGAGTGAATTAATCTGTTTTACTTACTAAATTAATTATATCTTGTAACCGGTCTACTGTTTTCGTACTATTGCGTATAAAGCGAATTTCTTATGTTGCAAGTATATGCGAGCAGATTGAAGGTGGAGAGAGAGAGAGAGAGGCTTGATAAAGGGACTAGATGAAGCACTGGTGAAGGCAACGTCCTAATTTTCCGTATAGCATTTCTTCTGCAGGCAGAGCATTTAAAAACGTACAACCAACTGAGATGTTGCCGGCTACTTCAAATCAAAGTTCGTATCGGCTACAACAAGTATTACAGAAGCATTTCGTTTCTAGAGATGGACGTACTCTTGAGAATTGGGACTGTACAAGAATTTACGTGCAAGAATGAGGAAATTTCGACTACCTAGAAGTATTCTGATTTGTATTTAGGGTCGCTGTCCGCCTTTAAACGGCGAATCTTCGTTGTAGATGAAGAATTAGCGGCGTGTCACCTGTCCCAGAAGGAAGAGACGACGAGCAACTTTGAAACGCTGACGGTACACAAATTTAATCTTGACTTACCTAAACAAAACTACGAAGCTGGCGAATTGATTTTTTCGACTTCAAGTTGTGTTGGACTTTTCCGCAAGCATATGCAGACATCTCGACCAATTAAAATGCAAGTAATTTAATCCTAGGGATCTCTTTTCCTCGACGTTCCCTCAATTCTCCCTACCATTCACAAATGCCAATCGATACACTATAAATTTCAATGCCTTCCGAAACAACTCACCACACAACTTTTGCCTTCGTCTACTACCACATTCAATCTCCGTACCAACTGATTCTCACTTTGCCTCCCGAATGAATCGCTACTCCCGCAAAACTGATGTCGGACGCTCCTATATTCGCGAGGGCGGGCAGTGGCATCCTGTGAATATATGGACCGACGCAACTATCCTGATTATCAAGCGAAAGGGCGGCAAGAGGCAGTCATTATCCTTGTACTGCTGTCGCCTGTTCCGCTGGCCGTTCTCGCGAGGGAAGAAGGGCTTGCTGGTGCAGTCCTTCCAAGGAACCATTGTGTTGGGCTTCGACACAAAGGAAGAGAGAAGGAAATGGGACGATAAGTTCAGAGGGCTTCGCACTATTGAGGCGAACATGTTT
>JAAUYH010167716.1_pt1 | contig 17298 bp, 18 predicted proteins | sample 7278061 | NCBI WGS metagenome assembly JAAUYH01 (sample SAMN14350203, study PRJNA611818) | marine sediment metagenome | isolation source: surface marine sediment (0.6m) | place: French Polynesia: Moorea | collected 2018-08 | reverse complement strand
CGCCGTTCTGGAATTGGCGCGCGTAGATCATCGGTTGCGTCGGTGCACCCACAGGCGTTGGGCCGGTCAGGTCGACAGTGAACGCCTGGTTCGTACTTGCAATGTTGCCGCCATTGGTCCAGCCGCCGGCCGTCAGCAACTTGCCCTCGTCGTACATGATCGTCGTGCCATGCTTGTGGTAGAAGTCCGTGAGCAGACTGCCCACAGGCTCGTAGCTGCCGCTGCCGGTCGGATTGATCCAGTGCATCTGCGGCGTCGGTCCCGAGTGGAAGATCTTGCCGTTCGGCGCGATGTGCAGCAGCGGCCACCAGTGGCTCTCGCCGTGCGTGCCACTGAGGAAGTAATCGTCCAGAACCATGTCGTTGAAATCGATACCGCCCTGCACCTGCCAGCCGTTATTCGGATCCCAGCGATCGGGATTGCGCTGGTTGGTGGCCGTGCCGATTGCCGTGAACATGTCGCCGTCCGTCAGTGCGATTGTCGTCGGGTACCAGCGGCCACCCGACGTCATGTTCTCGATCTGTACCCAGGAGTTGTCGGTGTAATCGAACAGGCTCGTCCAGGGACTGTTGGTCTGGTTACGCCCGCCGTTGACGAACACGCGTCCGTCCTCGGCCATTGCCAGGTGTGCGCAGAACATGTTGTGGCCGTCGTGGAATACCTCGACGAACTCACCGGTAGCGGGATCCCAGGTGCCGCTGTAGGTCTGTTCCGTCGTCGGCCAGGTTGCGCGCTCGGATCCGGACCAGGTCAGCACGCGTCCATCGGGGAGGTTGGCCGCAGAAACGGCAACATGCGGCCATGGAATAACCGGGCCCCAAAAACCTTCGACTGACAGATCGGGTAGTCCACCGATAACTCCGCCGGGCGGAATCGGCTGTTGCCCGTTCGCAGTGTTGCTCCAGGAGACGTCGAGGACTTCGCCGCCGCCCTGCTCGAAGAACGTGACCGTAATCGCGTACGAACCGGGAGACAGTGCGATCTGGCCGCTTTGTTCAGCCGGTCCATGCAGCCCGTCATTGTCGACGACCATCGTGCCGTCAATGAACAGCTGCGAGCCGTCGTCCGAGTTCGTGTAAAACGTGTAGGTGTCGTCGGTGGCAACCGTGATGCTGCCCGAAAACCGAAAGCCATACTGCGAATCGCGCAAGCGGAGAGTGATGTCGAAGGTCGGCGTGGTTCCGGTCGTGACGGGCGTCAGCGAATCGAAGTCCGGCAGCACACTCCAACTGCCTTCATAGTATTCGTAACTGTAGTCGGCGTGGGCAAGAGAAGAATACAATGCGATCAGGCAAACGCCTGCGAAACGACATACGTTTGTCATTCGAACGGACCCCCGTTTCTGGTTCTTGTAATTGTTCTGGTTATTATTCTTATTTGTATTATGCATATAGTGCGCCAAAGCCCGGCTCGGCGCGAAAAATCGTACATTAATCGGACACTTACAACAGGTTTGTACGCTGCCGGGAATCCGTGACCGGAATTTGGTGTAAAGGACTTCGACGCGCCGGGCTGTTCCGTCGGATTCGAGAGCTCTCAGGCCGTGCGGGCCATTCAGGGAATGCCGAGAAGCTTGTGCGTCTGCACGCTCAGCTGCCACTGCGGATGTTGCAGGCAGTATCGAATCGCCGCCTTCGTATGCGCATCCCGGGCGTCGTCGTCGAGCGGCTGGAGAAAAAAGTGATCAAAGCCCAGTTCCTCGAATCGTTCCGGCTGGGCCTCTGCTTCCGTCTGTGGATACACGAGCTTGAGCTCGTCGCCACTGAGCTGTTGCAGCGGCGCGTTGCCTTTCGGGCTGATGCACAACCAGTCGATACCCTCCGGCGCCGCGATCGTGCCGTTGCTCTCCACACCGACCTCGAAGCCGACGCCGTGTAACGCGTCGACCGCGGCAGCATCGAGCTGCAGCAATGGCTCGCCACCGGTACAGACAACATAGCGACCGGATCGTCCGCCCGATTCGGGCCAATGCGCGGCAACGGCTGCGGCCAGCTCGCCGGCGGAATCGAACTTGCCGCCTCCCGGTCCGTCGGTGCCGACGAATTCGGTGTCACAGAAGCGGCAAACGGCGCTTGCCCGATCCTGCTCCCTGCCGGACCAGAGATTGCAGCCGGCAAATCGCAGGAACACGGCAGGCCGGCCGGTGCGCGCGCCTTCGCCCTGCAACGTGAAGTAGATCTCCCGTACCGAGTACGTCATGAGGCTGCCAGCAGCGGATCTTCGACGCCGGCCTCGTCGAAGCCCCGGGCGCGAAGCTTGCATGCGGGGCACTCGCCGCACGGAGGCCGGACACCGTTGTAGCAGGTGTGCGTCAGTGCCATGGCCTCGAGCGCGCCCAGTTCGACTGCCAGCTCAACCGTTTCTTTCTTTGAACGCTGCATGAGCGGCGCGTGTATCCGGATGTCACTCTCCATACCCAGGCGAAGCGTCTGTTCGAGTGATCGGATCGTATTCTCGCGGCAATCGGGATAACCGCTGTAGTCCGTCTGCGCGACGCCGGTAACGAGGTTACCGATGCCTTGCCGCCACGCGTACGCCGCGGCGAACGTCAGGAAGATGATGTTGCGACCGGGGACGAAAGTATTCGGCAGTCCACTGCCCGTATCGACTTCCGGTTCGACGTCAATCGACGAATCTGTCAGCGCGTCGCCACCGAGCGCCGCGAACGTGTCGATCGGAAGCCGCACGATGGGTACGCCGGCATGCGACGCGACGCGGCGTGCGCAATCGAGCTCGATGCGGTGACGTTGCCCGTAGTCGAAGGTCACGGCAGAGACCGACTTCGCGCCGAAGCGATCCAGCGCCCAGTACAGGCAGGTCGTGGAATCCTGCCCGCCGGACAATACAACCAGTGCTTTTTGCGCCGCTTCATTCATGTCTGCTGGCCACGTCCCTGCGCGGCGATCCGTTCCCGAACGGGTCCCGGTCCGGACGCTTTTGTTCGACGAGATAGTCGGCCGCAAGTTCGGTCGAGACGTCGAACAACTTCTCGGCCAGTGCCTGGTCGCGCATGAAGTTGTCGCCGGCGATCGTTACCGCGTTGCAGTCCTCGAAGTAGTGGCCGCTGGTCGCGCCGAGGTCCGGGCTGGTCGCTACGTAGCAGCTGGTCGCGGCGCCCTGCTCGATCGTCTTTCCCGAGAACCGTGTCAGGAGTCCAAAGCCGAACCGCGTCACCGCGCTCAGGTTGCGGTCGATATCGGTATTGATGACACCGGGGTGCAGCGCGTTGCTCGTAATGCGCGTACCTTTGAGGAGCTGGCCGAGGCGAAACGAGAACAAGACGTTTGCGAGCTTCGACTGGCCGTATGCAAGACGGTCGCTGTAGTCCCCCGACAGGCCCAGATCGTCGAGACGGATACCCTCGGCGGGCACGTCCCGGTAGGCCGTGCGGCTCGCAACGACGACTATCCTGCCCTGCCAGGCGTAATACAGGTGCTCGAGCAAGCGATTGACGAGCACGAAATGGCCGAGGTGATTAACGATGAAGTGTTTCTCGATGCCGTCGACGAGTTCGAGGCTATTGCCGCCACCGCGATAACCGGCGTTGCAGACGAGAATATCGATCGGCAGGTTCATCGACCGGATACTCTCTGCGCATTCCACCACGGAATCGAAGTCGGACAACTCCAGCTGCACGGGAGTCGTCAATCCGATGACGCTTCGGCAGGCCTGCCGGGTGCGCTCGAGTGAGCGCCCGGTGCCGATGACGTAGCAGCCACGACTTGCGAGCACGCGCATCGTCTCGTAGCCGATCCCGGACGTGCAGCCCGTAACCACCGCGATCTTGCCCGTCAGATCGATGCCCTCCGTGACGTCCTCGGCCGTCGAGTCCTCGTTGAACGGGCTGCGCGGCACGCTGTCGACGGGATACGCGCGCCCGCCACCGCAGCCGCCGACAACCGGCGCGGCCAGCGTGGCGCCGGAAAGGCCGAGAAATGTGCGACGGCTCGTCACGGATGCCCGGTCGCCAGCACGTAGGCGCCGCGCAGGTGCCCGTCGCGCAGTGCGCGCAGTGCCTCGTTGGCCCGCTCCAGCGGCATACAGGTGGTCTCGACCTGCACACCGGCGCGCGCCGCAATGGGCAGGAATTCGCCGATATCGCGATGTGTCACGTTGGCTACCGTCTTCACCTCTTTCTCGAGCCACAGGTGATCTTCGTAGCGCAGACCGGCCAGAAGATCGCGATCCGCATCTTCCTTGCGAATGGCATTTATCACCAGTCTGCCGCCGGGGCGCAGTCGCTCCAGCGCCGCAAGCACGGGTTTCCACACCGGAGTCGTATCGATGATCGCGTGTGCAGGCTGTGGCGGATCGTCGAGCGTGTCGCCGCTCCACGTTGCACCCAGCTCGAGCGCGAATGCACGTTCCCTTTCGCTTCGCGCAAACACGTAGATGGCGCTCGACGGGTAGAGATACCGTGCCAACTGCAGGACCAGGTGGCCGGAGCCACCGAAGCCCGTCAGTCCGAGTACCTGGCCGTCCTCCACTTTCGCGAGGCGCAGGGCTCGATAGCCGACGCCGCCTGCGCACAGCAACGGCGCCGCGCTGGCGTCGTCAAACGCCTCGGGTATCGGGTAAGCGTAATCTGCCGGCACAGTGGTGAACTCCGCATAGCCGCCGTCGACATCGCGCCCTGTTGCGCGAAACGCACCGGATACGTTTTCGTTCTCGCTGCCGTCCGACGAGTGAATCCAGCCGACTCCAACCCGGTCACCTGCGGAGAACCGGCTCACGCCGCGCCCCAGTTTGGCGACACGTCCAACGATCTCGTGGCCCGGAATAACCGGCAGTCGCGGTGGCGGTGTTCGGCCCTCGATTATGTCGAGTTCGGTATGGCAGACCCCGCAGGTCGACACCTCGATCAGGATCTCTCCACTGGCAGGTTCCGGTCGCGCGACCTCCGACAGCTGCAACGGCCCGCCCGGCTCGTCCAGGCCACCCAGGGTTTGCAGGACCATTGCCCGCATTCTCCGACTCCTTTACCCGGTCACCTGCAAAGTATATGGTGCAGCCACGTTTGACCAGCACCGGTTTTCATGCGCACCACCACCGTTCCGATTCCCGTACTCGCCGTCGCGCTGCACGCCTGCACCGCGGAACCGGAATTGCTCAACAGCGAGCGAATCGCAGCGCGGTTCGGCAACTACGGCATCGAAGTCCTGAAGAACGACGTGCAGCTACGAAAATCCAACCTGTACAGCATTGCAGACGGTGTCAGGACCTGCCGGACTTTTGCGATCGTGCAGTTTCTCGAAACGCCCGATGACCGGACGTACCAGGAACACGCGAGGATCGTCAGCGGCGGCTCCATCGGTGAGGTATTCAAGTCGCATGGCTGGAGGATCTACAAGCAGACCCTGCACATCGGCGATCTCACGGTGACCGATGCCGATACGGAAGTCGCGCGACTCATGCACGTGGACGATGGCACCGTCCTCGCCCTGCACGTCTACCGGCTATTGATCGAGAAACGGGACGTCTCGATTAACTACGCGACGATCGTCGAGGCGCATCATCCCGAGTACCTCGATATTGCCGCCCTCCGCGATACTTATCCTGTGAGCGACTCCACATTTCTGTCAGAAAATCAATTGGCTGCGCTCGTTTCACTCGTAACGGATAGTGAAAACGACTAGACTCGACCTGTGCTTGAACGACACGGGAAGGGACGTGAAATGCTAAAGAAATCGACGCTAATTCTGTCCATTTTGGCAGGTGCTCTGCTTTCGATCGGCGCGGCAAACGCACAGGAGGATTCCGACGACCAGGTCGATGTCTGGGCAGTCGTCGAGAAACAGTGGGATGCGGACGAGAAAGGCGACAAGAAATGGGCCACGCGGATGCTGACCGATGATTTTGCGGGCTGGGGCAAGAATTCGCCGGCACCGCGGAACAAGGATTCGACGATCATGTGGGATCGGTTCAACGATACCCAGGGCCGATCGGTCGCTCACGAACTCTATCCGCTGGCGATCATCGTGCACGGCGATGTCGCCGTCGCACACTACCTGTATACGACGGCTTTCGAGGACAAGGAAGGTGAAGTCGAGCTCTCGAATGGCCGCTACAGCGACGTGCTGGTGCGCACCGATGACGGCTGGAAGTTCCTCGCCTGGCACGGCGGCGACGACGAATGAGCTGATTAAGCGCCGGTTCAGCTAGGCGGCGCTAGTCTTGACCCCAGGATGAGGAGATCCGCATGCGGATCGGGAGGTCAGGACATGACGCGCACACTTTGGACCCTCCTGGTACTGCTGCCGGCTGTAGGCCTGGCGCAGGTACCTGTCGATGAAAACGGCCGCGAGTACGGCGCCACGATCGAGGATCTCGGCGATGAGGATATCCCGCGGCTGTCGAGTTTCGAGCTGCAGGAGCTCGTCGGGCCGATCGCGCTTTATCCGGACGATCTGCTGGCGGTGGTTCTGCCCGCATCCACCTACCCGCTGCAAGTCATCGAGGCCGGCCGGTTCCTCGAGGAACTCGAAAGCAACCCGAATCTCAAGCCGAACGAGGAATGGGACGATTCCGTCGTCGCGCTGATCAACTATCCGGAAGTCGTCGAACTACTCAACGACGACCTGGACTGGACCTGGCGTCTGGGCGAAGCCGTCGTATCGCAGCAGGCCGACGTCATAGCCGCGGTCGAGACGTTTCGGGATCGCGCGTACGCCGCGGGCAATCTCAAGTCGGACGACTATCAGACCGTCAGCCGCAGCGAAGGCGTGGTATCGATCGAGCCTGCCGCCGATGACGTGATCTACGTGCCGTACTACGAACCGACACGAGTCGTGGTTCACCAGCCGCGACCCGTCTATTACTATTACCCGAGGCCGCGTCCGGTTTACTACTATCCCTACCCGGATACGTATGCTTTCCGCAGCGGTTTCTTCTGGGGCGTCACGACGGCGTTTACGATCGGCTGGACGCACGATCACCTGAACGTCTATCACCCGAGCTATCACCGGCACCCGTTCTACGGGCACTCTTACTGGGATCGTTGGTGGTACCGGCGGCCGACGATCAACGTGTATCGCAACACATACGTAAACAACGTCTGGCGTCCGACCCCGAGAAGCGGCATCGTCCGTCGTGTCACTCGAAACGACTATCGACCGCCGGCCGCGCCGCCCCGAACCGACTACGAGCAACGCCGCGTGCGCTCCACCCACGTCGTACCGGAACGGAGCCGGAATCGACCGTACGAGGCCCAGCGCGAGGTCAAGGAAAGGCGCGATGCGATCAAGTTTCGCGCACGCCCCGAGCATCGGACGGTCACGCGGCAACCCGCCAGGAACGAAACGCGTGCCAATGTGAGGTCCGTACGTCGCGAATCGCAGCTTCGCTCGGAACCCGAACAGCGGCAATCGCGCGCGATGCCCGAACAGAGGCGTGCGGCGCCCGCGCAGAGGCAGTCACGCGCCGTGCCCGCACAGCGGCAGACGCGTGCGGCTCCGCCGCCGAGGCAATCGCGTTCTGCAACGACGCCGCAGCAGTCCCGCAAATCCGTCAAAGGTGAGGGTGGCTCGGCGAAGCGGACGAGCGGCCGGCCGAGCGGTTCGCGCTACAAGCGTTAGCAGCCTGCAACGACTTATTCAACCGGCTGCTCATCCTGTTCCGGGCGCGGTTTAGGCAACCGTCCGGACTTGCGCAGCGCTTCCCGCAAGACGAACTCGATCTGCGCATTCAGACTGCGCAGATCGTCGTTCGCCCAGCGCTGCATCGCACGCAAGGTCTTTTCGTCGATTCGCAATGCAAATGCCTTGCGTGCGGCCATTGAATCGCTCCGGCTGCGTAATCGCTAGTTGTAGAGCGTTCCGGTGTTGACGACCGGCGTCGCAGCCTCCTCTCCGCAGAGCACGACCAGCAGATTGCTGACCATCGACGCCTTGCGTTCTTCGTCGAGTTCAACGACGTGCTTCTTGGAAATCTCCTCGAGGGCCATCTCGACCATGCTGACGGCACCCGCCACAATTTTCGTGCGCGCTGCAATGATCGCGGAGGCCTGCTGTCGCCTGAGCATCGCGTTGGCAATCTCGGGCGCGTAGGCCAGATGGCTGATACGTGCTTCAATAACCGTGACGCCTGCCTTTTCCAGCCGCTCCTGGATCTCCTCGCGCAGCGCCTGCGCGATGTCGGCAGGGTGACTTCTCAAGGCGACGCCCTCGCCCTCGTGCGGCTCGTAGGGGTACGTCGTCGACAGGTTACGCAGCGCCGACTCGCTCTGTATGGTCACGAACTCCTCGTAATCGTCGACTTCGAACAAGGCCTCGGCCGTGTCGAACACCTTCCACACAACGACCGCCGCGATCTCGATCGGGCTGCCGCGCGAGTCGTTGACCTTGAGCTTGCCGCTTTCGAAATTGCGGACGCGCGTCGACACCGCCGTCTTGGCGTAGAACGGGTTGGCCCACTTGAGACCCGGATCGTGCGCCGTGCCGACGTATTTGCCGAACAGCTGCAACACCTTGGCCTCGTTCGGATGAATCATGAACAAACCCGCCCACAGGATGAGGACGATGATCGAGGCCAGTATCCCGGCGATAATGCCAAGCGGCGACATCGCTTTGATCTGCAGGAATACCAGGTACCCGAAGCCAAGCTGGGCCACAGTAAGGATTAACAACATCAGGTAACCCGATGAAACTGTTCTGGTTTTCTCGTGAATCATATCGTTCTCCTCTCCTGTCTCATTTTGATATCATTTTGATATCTCTGCAGCGAATTGTCAAGGTCGGAGCGATGGACCAGGCAGAGAGGCCCCGGACGGCGCCTTCGGAAAGTGTCAGGAATCTGCAGCCGTTCAGACGCGCAGGCGGACCTCGAAGCAGGCGCCGGGCCCTCCCGGGTTGAGCAGCTTCAGTGTGCCGCGATGCGCGCGGGCAACGAGCGTTGCGAGGTACAGCCCGAGGCCGGTACCGCCTGTTGCCCGTGTCCGCGATGGGTCGGCCCGGTAAAACGGCTCGCCGATGTGGGCAGCCTCGTCCGCCGGAATTCCCGGCCCGTTGTCGCGAACCTGGACAACGAGCTCCGACTCGCCCAGCTCGACGACGACGGTCACGGGCCCGGAGTCGGCGCCCGAGTGACGCAGCGCATTACTGATCAGGTTCTTCAACAACAGCTTGAGACGTGCTTCGTCGACATTGACCTCGATCTCCGGGTCTCGCTGTTCGATTTCGATTCGATCCCTGTACCTGTCGAAGAAATCGTCGATCAGCTCGTCGAGCAGCCCGGTAATAACGACTGGCCGGCGCGTCAGCTTCGCGTGACGCTCGTTGAGGCGCTCGGCCTCCAGCAACGCGACGACGATCTTGTCCATTTCGATGATCTCGGCCCGCAGCTTCTCGCGGCTCTCGCCGTCATCGATGAACTCGAGCCCGAGCCGCATGCGTGACAGCGGCGTTCGCAGCTCGTGGCTGATTCCGAGCAGTAGCGCGCGCTTGGCGTCGAGCATGGTCTCTACGTCTGCGGCGAGCTTGTTGATGTCTCGGGCGAGGTCCCCGAGCTGATCACTGCGAATATTCCTTATGCGGTGTTCGAAACGACCGCGGCCGATGTAAGCCGCCCCTGCCCGGATGTCGCGAATGGGGCGAAACAGCCATGTTACGGCAACGTAGCCGAGCGCAAGCAGCACCAGGCCCATACCGACGACGAGCAGCATCAGGTCCGGACCCTCCGGCTGATCGGCAATTCGTGGCGTCGACACGACGATATCGTGTTCGCCCTGCCGCATCTTCAGAAAATTGTGAACGCCGGAATTCGCAAACTCGACGCCCTGGAGCTCGTCGACCCAGGCGCCGGGCTTGTCGCTGAAACTCGGACTGGGGCCGAACTCGAGCTCCTCGAGCTGAGGAAAGCGTTCGTCCGACGCCCAATTGACATTCGGGCCGACAATACGGATATCGACGGGAACTCGTCTGGTAATCGACAGCGCCCGGTCGATTCGCGGCGGCGAGCCAATGTCTTCCCGCACGTATTGAACGTGCAGCGACAGGTGACCGCTGATCAGGCCGCGAATGTCGTCGCTGTTGTACACCCAGCGGACGGCGCTGAACGCGCCGTAGACGAACAGCCCGCCGAGAATGAGGAATATCGCCAGCAGCCGGAGCGAAAGCGATCGCGAAAAACGTTCAATCATCCGAGACGGGAACTCCGATAAACGAGTATCCGCGTCCCCAGATCGTCTGGATGAACCGTGGCGGCTTGACCGAGTCCCCGATCTTGCCGCGCAAGCGGCTGATCATGATGTCGACGGATCGTGTCAGTATTGCGGCGTCGATGCCGCGGAGTTCACTCAAAATATCGTCGCGGGAAAGCTTCTTACCGGGACGACGGGCGAGAATCAGCAGTAACTCGAATTCCATTGACGTCAGGTCGACAGGTGCGTCGTCGACGATGACGGATCGCGTTTCGGTGTCGATTGACAGGCCCTCGAATTCAAGCTTGCCCGTCTCCGATCCCGCGAGCTCCGAGCGCCGCAATATGGCTTGCACACGAGCAACCAGTTCGCGAGGCTCGAACGGCTTTGGAACATAGTCGTCGGCACCGAGCTCGAGGCCCGAGACCCGATCGATTACATCGCCGCGTGCAGTCAGCATGATAATAGGTATCGCACTCTTCTTGCGGACCTCCCGGCAAATCTCGAAGCCGTCCTTGCCCGGCAGCATCACGTCGAGCAGCAGCAGGTCGGGGTCCTCGCGATTGAGTTTGCGAAACCCCTCTTCCGCTTCGTAGGCACACACGAGATTGATGCCGAAGCGTTTGAAATACGCCTGCAACAAGTCCGAGTGTTTGCGGTCGTCGTCTATGAGAAGCACTTTGGTCATGGCCTGCTAATAATAACGCCCGACAGGACAAACGTCTCTCCTGTCCTCCCGCTGATACAAACAGAAACTTCTGGATACAGTAAGTGGGTTAAGTCGTCCCGGTGCGTCGCTAGGATTTCGCGGAGTCTTAGTTAACCCTGCGGAGAACGAAATGAACAACACCAAGAAACTGCTGTTGCTGGCAGGCGCGTCAGTTTTTCTGGCCGCGTGCGAAGGCGACGATGGCCTCAACGGCTCGAACGGCGCCGATGGCACCGACGGAATCAACTCACTGGTAGCTACCCGAGATATTCCGAGGGGCGACGCGGTGTGCCTCGGTGGCGGTCTCGCGCTCGACAGCGGTCTCGATACCAACCGTAACGATGTCCTGGATCCCGGTGAAGTCACGTCGACGACGCTGCTGGAGTGTGAAGCGACCCCGCGTGTTCGTGCCTTGCATGCCTCGCCCGACGCGCCGCCCGTCAACATCTGGGTCAACGGTGCGCCTGCGCTGACAGACGTGGACTTCGGCGTTGGTTCGGGCTTCTTGCCGGGCGTTGAACAAGTCAACGTACAGGTCGAGGGCATTATTCCCGGTGGCAACGCGATCGTCATCGATGAAGATTACAGCCTCGACTACAATACCGACTACACGATCATTGCGGTTGGCAATGTCGCCGGCATCGACGATCTTGTCATCGCCAACCCATCCGACGCTCGCCTCGTTCCCGGCAACCTGTTCGCACAGGTTGTGCACGCTTCTCCGTCGGCACCGCCAGTTGACGTATACGTGACCGCCAACGGCGCTGACCTGACCATGGAAGCCCCGATCAATGAGACGCCGCTCGCGTTCGGACAGTTCACGCCGCGCCTCGAGGTTCCCGAGGGCAATTACCAGGTTCGCGTCACGCTCGCCGGCGATCCGCTCACCGAGGTGTACGACTCGGGTGAGATCCCGCTCGCGGCCGGTGCCGACCTGCTCATCGCAGCCCTCGAGAACGTCGGGCTCGGCGACTCGGCCGTGCAGCTCGTAGCACTCGATGGCACCGCCGCGACGACGATCTACGACACGAATACGCCGGCTGCCGCGGTTGCCGTGCACCTGTCGCCGGATGCCCCGGCGGTCGATATCCTCGCAGATATCGAGTCGACGCCGAACGACGAGGCCATTCGTCTTGCGACGGACATCGAGTTCACAGAGTTTTGCGCAATCGATGGAATCCCGGCACCGGAGACTTTCACGCTGAACGTCGTCGCCAATGCGGACAACAGCGTCGTAGCGCTGCCGATTACGGGATTCGCGACGGAAGTCGACGGCGCATCGACGGCGATCGTGAGTGGCTTCCTTGCTTCCGGAACACCGGCCATCACGGCGATTCCGCTGGGCGTCGACCCGCGCAGTGTGGCGACCGAGGCCCGCCTGCGCCTGGCGCACGCGTCGCCGAGCACGGCTAACGTCGATATCTACCTGCTTGCCGCTGGTACCGACCTCGACGACATGAGCGTCACGCCCAATTTCGCGGACGTACCGTTCGGTGCCGACACGGGTCTTCTGTCGATTGCCCCGGACACCTACGACGTCTACGTCACACCTGCAGGCGACAAGAGCGTTCGCGCGATCGAAGTGCTGGGCCTGGCCCTTACGGGCGGTCTGGTCTGGGACGTTATCGCTCGTGATCCGGCGACGGACGGCAGTGAAGGCGTATTGCCGCTGCCGCTGATCATCGACTACGACGCAGTCGCAGATTGCACCTGATCCAGTTCTTCTGGTAGTCCCTTCAGGACCGGCGGCAAGATCCTTCCCCACCCCTGCCACCGGTTCCTGATTGCAAAGCACCCGGGGCGACGGCCCCGGGTGCTTTCACTTCTCGCAAGCCTCAGTGCCGACCCGGACTCAGTCGGAAAGTGCGGCGAGCTTCTTTTCGATCTTGTCGCGGAATCGTTCCGCGACAGGCGCCAGCAGTAATCGTTCCAGCTCAGCTGCTTCGGGACTCAGGTCGTAGTAGAAGCGAACCAGGTCACTGATCGTTACCGTGCCTTGCTCGTTCTCGATGAATGTCACTGCATCGCCCACGCGCACATCCCCCTCGTTGAGCACGCGGAAATAGATACCCGGACGTTCCGCGCGCCGGAAATCGAGCGCGAACGACGAGTCCTTGAGGCGCATCGATAAGGTCGAACAAGGGATTCGTGGCGACGTCGCTTCGAGCACGACGTCCCCAATCAGTAGTCGGTCACCGACCTGCATGTCGGTCGGCATGCCGCGGATCGTCAGGTTGTCGCCAAAAGTGCCCGGAGGCAATGCCGTGCCGAGCGTCTCGGCCCACCACTCGTAGTCTTCGAGGCTGTACGCGTACACGGCCTGGTCCACCCCCCCGTGGTGTTCCTCATTGCACACGGCATCATCCGCCAGACCCAGGGAGGTCACGCGCACAACGCCTTCCTGCGGTGCCTTGCAGATACCGGTCCGCATCGACTTGCCGTTGTGGCTGATCGTCTCCGCCTTGCCCACATTGACGCTTTCGATTCGCAAGTGATGCACGCGCATTACCCCTGGAACGTGAACGGCTTGTCCGATGGCGTCGCGTTCACCTTGTATCGTGCTCGCAACTTCTCCTGCTTCGCCGGCGGAAACTGCTCGACGATGACACGCCGGACCCGGTTTTCGGCAACGAGTACCTGATCGTGCGCGATTTTCAACAATGCCTCGCTGTCTGACAAGGCGGCACGCGCTTCCTCGAGACGCACTGGCCGTACCGACGCCGATTTCGCCTCAAGCCTCGCGCAGCGCCGGCGCGCCCGGTCCGCGCGGCGGCGTGCCGCTCTGGCGTCACGACGTCGGTGCTCGAGCTCCTGCAGTCTCCGGCGCAGCTCCGCACCCGCCGATCGACTCACGGCAACGAGAATTGCCTGCAGGACCAGCGCCGTCAAAACGACGCTGGCGGCAACGAGCGCCCAGTTTTCGCGAACAAGCTCGAGCATGCTGCGGAGGTTAGCATAAGGAAACCGCAAAGTGCGTTACATTTGTTCTATATGCTGTGTACAATGTAACGCATGGCACGTACCAAGGTTTCAACGCTGAACCTGCGCATCGACCCGGCCGTCAAGAACGCCGTGCGAGAGGCTGCCGCGCGTGAGCATCGCAGCGTTGCCAACATGGTGGAAGTGTTGATTCGCCGGCATTGTGTCGATGCCGGCATCGCTATCGCCGATCTGGCCGATCAGGCCGAGCAACACCCGGGGAACCAGCATGGATGAAAGAATGTTGAAGGCCATGGTCGCCGCAGGCGCCATCAAGAGCATCAACATCATCGCCAGTGGCGCGCGATTTCACGTCGAAGCGAGAACGCCGAACGGGCCCGTGACCGCAGAGACCCGCAAAGGCAAGGTGAAGACCTGGGTCACGCTGGACGCCGCCGCGAAATGGGTTCGCGGTCTTGGCGTCGGCGGGGCACACGTCAACCTGACGCACTGGCAGCCCGGCCAGCGCGAGCTGGCGATCTAGCGGCTCAGGATTTCTCGCTCGGCCACTCGCTGCCGAACGGAAACGGCCTGTCGTCGGTGTTGTACGTCAGGTAACGGATGACTTCATACATATACGCGGCTATGCCCTGCCCGACCTGCCTGAGCGATGCGTTGACCTCGCCTGTGAACAGCACCCACAGGAAGCCGAGCACGACAACGACGGTGCCGACCATGCTCGCCAGCGACAACAGGATGTAGTAAAGAAGGAAGAACAGGGCGCGCATCCACGTGGGCTTCGACTTCAGGTTTTCCTCCATCGGCCGCGCCTTTTGCTCCTCGTCAACGAGTACGTTGTCGGCAGTAGGGTTGTTTTCACTCATTTCATTGCTCCTCGACCAGGGACGCCGGCTTCACACCGTTCGCGATGATATTGGTACAATCTTCGACATTTTCAACCAGCAAAAAGTCCCCTGAGCGCCATGAATCAACGCCTCGCCGCTGCGGGCCTGCTCGCCTTGTGCCTCGCAGCCTGCTCCAAGACGCCGGACAGTCCCGGTAATCCCTTCTCGGATCGGGCCGCACAAATTGCCCGGACCAGCATCATCGTCGACACCCACATCGACGTGCCGTACCGGCTCTCGGTTCGGCCCGACGACGTATCGCAGGCCACCGAGAGAGGCGATTTCGATTATCCGCGGGCCGCCGCCGGCGGCTTGAACGCGCCATTCATGTCGATCTACACGCCGGCTTCGCTCGAGTTGCGCGGTGAGTCAAAGGCGAAGGCGGATCGGCTGATCGACGGCGTCGAGGCCATCGTGAAGCAGGCACCCGACAAATTCGCGATCGCACTATCGACGGCGGACGTGCGCGAGCAATTCGAACGCGGCGTCATTTCCCTGCCACTCGGCATGGAGAACGGTTCACCCATCGAGGGTGACCTCGAGAACCTCAGGCATTTCTATGATCGCGGTATTCGCTACCTGTCGCTGGCTCATGGCGAATCAAACCACTTGAGCGACTCGTCCTATGACGACAATCGTCCCTGGAAAGGACTGAGTGATACCGGCAAGGAGGTCATCAAGGAGATGAACCGGCTCGGTATCATGGTCGACGTAAGCCACCTTTCCGACAGGGCTTTCTGGGATGCGCTGGAGGTCACAAACACACCCGTGATCGCATCACACTCTTCGGCGCGCCATTTCACACCCGGTTGGGAACGCAACATGAGCGACGAGATGATCGCCGCGCTCGTGGATAATGGCGGCGTCATCCAGATCAACTTCGGCTCGATGTTCCTGACGAAAGAAGCGTACGAGTATTCCAAGGCACGTTCGGATTCCCGCAAGGCCTGGAAACTGGAGCATCAGGATGTCAGTGACACCGATCTATACGAGGTCTACGCGGCGATTTACGCCGAAAAGCAAGGCCCGTTTCCGTACGCCACGATAGACGACGTCCTCGACCACATCGATCATGCAGTGAGGATCGCAGGTATCGAACACGTCGGAATCGGCTCGGACTTCGACGGCGTCGGCGATGCCTTGCCCGTCGGGCTCAAGGACGTATCCGGCTACCCGAACCTGATCGCGGGTCTGCTCGGTCGCGGCTATTCCGAAGAAGACATACGCAAGATCCTCGGCGAGAACCTGCTGCGTGTGTGGGAAGCCGCGGAAGACTACGCCGCGACGACGTCGAGCAGCACGTAGCGCAGCAGCACTTCGTAGCTCGTCTTGTCGAGCTTCAGCGCTTCCGGCAGTTCCAGCGTGTGAATCGGCGCATCGTCCGCATCGCGAATGTCCAGGTAGTGGACATCGTCCTCGCGATAGACCTGGTAGCGAACGTCGCGGTGCTCGCCGTATTTCAACAATACTTCCGTATCGGTCCAGTTCTGTATCGTCGCTCTACCCATCCTGACTACTCCTTTCCGTTGTCCAAGCGGCCACGTCCCTGTGGCACAAGAAAGGTGGTGCAAGGGGTGTGCCAAGTGCGCAATTGTAGTTGGCCATTTTTTTTGGCAACAAATTCAGAAAGTTATAGCGGACCATGCTGAACCCTGGCACGAGACGCGTCACACTAATTGTCAGTTTTTGCCGAAATCTTAGCTAATTTGCGACAAGCGGTTTACATAAGGCCCCGGGGTCACAGCGGCCAGAACACGAGGATTGCGGGCACCGAAACCACGATGATCAGGATCTCGAGCGGCAGCCCCATTCGCCAGTAGTCGCCGAAACGATAACCGCCGGGCCCCATGATGAGCGTGTTGTTCTTGTGCCCGATCGGCGTCAGGAACGCGCACGATGCGGCCACCGCGACCGCCATCAGGAAAGGGTCGGAATTCACGCCCAGCCGCTGGGCAATCTCGACGGCAACCGGCGCTGCAATGACCGCTGTGGCCGTGTTGTTCATGACGTCCGAGAGCGTCATCGTGACGACGATAAGCAGCGTCAGCACGACGACCGGGGAAAAGCCCGCAGAGACACTGACGATGCCGTCGGCAATCAGCGCCGTGCCCCCCGTCGACTGCAGCGCGGCCCCGATCGGAATCATCGAGCCCAGCAACACGATGACGGGCCACTCGATCGAGTCGTAGACCTCGCGTATAGGCACGATATTGAGCAACACGTAGGCAGCTGCCACGCAGCCGAGCGCGATCGGGAGATACACGACCCCGGCGCTGGCAACGACGATGACGAGGATCTCCAGCGGCAGGCCCATGCGCCAGTAGTCGCCAAACCGGTAGCCGCCCGGTCCCATGATCAGCGTGTTGTTCTTGTGCCCGATCGGCGTCAGGAATGCACACGACGCCGCAACGGCGACACCCATGAGAAACGGGTCCGGCGCAACGTTGAGCCGCGACGCAATCTCGATCGCGATCGGCGCCGCGATGACGGCCGTCGCCGTGTTGTTCATTACATCGGATAGAGTCATCGTAATGATGACGAGCAAGGTCAGGATGAATACCGGCGAAAGGTCGCTGGACAGCCCGATGATGCCGTCGACGATCAGGCGACGGGTGGGTCGGGCCTGATCG
>JAAUYH010187459.1_pt1 | contig 17300 bp, 16 predicted proteins | sample 7278061 | NCBI WGS metagenome assembly JAAUYH01 (sample SAMN14350203, study PRJNA611818) | marine sediment metagenome | isolation source: surface marine sediment (0.6m) | place: French Polynesia: Moorea | collected 2018-08 | reverse complement strand
GTGCCGATCACGATGACCACGAAGATGACCGCCACGATCGCCAGCGCGTGGCCGAAGGCGATCGGCAACAGCGACAGCAGAACGACGCCGCGGCTCTGGCGGTGCAGTCCCAGCGCCACCGCGAACAGCCAGCCCATCGCCGGGCTGGCTGTTCGCGGTGGCGCTGGGACTGCACCGGCAGAGCCGCGGCGTCGTCCTGATGTCGCTGTTGCCGATCGCCTTCGGGCACGCGCTGGCGATCGTGGCCGTCATCTTCGTGGTCATCGTCATCGGCACCACCATCGACCAGTCGATCCTCAGGATCGCCACCGGCCTGTTGCTGATCGGCTGGGCGATCTACCACGCCCTCTACGGCCACCGGCACCGGGTCCGGGTCGGCATGCAGACCGGCATGGCGGGGCTGGTGCTGTGGTCCTTCCTGATGGCGACCGCCCATGGCGCCGGGCTGATGCTGCTGCCGGTGCTGATCCCGCTCTGCGTTGCCGCCTCGCCGGCAGCCGAGATCACCGCGGCCGGCGCCCTGCCCGTCTCGCTGGCGGCGGTCGCGGTCCACACCACCGCCATGCTGGCGGTGACCGGCGCCATCGCGGTGGTCGTCTACCACTGGGCCGGGCTGGAGTTCCTGCGCCGCGGCTGGATCAACCTCGACCTGTTGTGGACCATCGCGCTCATGGGCGCGGGCGCGCTGCTGATCCTGCACCGGTAGGGCGGCGGCCGGGCACGCACCCCCTTCCCGATCCGGGGCCGGCAACGGCATAGTGCCGTCCAAAGGGGAGGACGAGTCACATGCTGCAGCTAGCCGCCGGGATGAAAACGCTCGGCACGGAGACCGCATTCGAGGTGCTGGCCCGGGCCAACCAGTTGGCGGCGGAAGGCCGCGACATCATCAATCTCGGCATCGGCCAGCCGGACTTCAAAACCCCGGAGCACATCGTCGAGGCGGCGATCCAGGCGCTGCGCGACGGCCATCACGGCTATACGCCGGCGGCCGGTATCCCGCCGCTGCGCGAGGCGGTCGCGGCCTATCTCGGCCGCTGCTACGACGTCGAGGTTGATCCCGGAAACGTGCTGATCGAGCCCGGCGGCAAGGTGACAATGTGGTTCGCCATGCTGACTTTCGGCGAGCCGGGCGCGGAGATCATGTACCCGAACCCGGGCTTTCCGATCTACGAATCGGCGATCCGCTTCACCGGAGCAACGCCGATTCCGATCCCGCTCAGGGAAGAGAACGGCTTCGCCTTCGACGCCGAGGAGGTGCTGGCCAAGATCACCCCGCGCACCCGCCTGTTGATCGTCAACAGCCCGGCCAATCCGACCGGCGGCGTGGTGCCGAAGGAGCAGTTCGACCGGCTGGTCGCCGGCCTGGCCGAGCACCGCCATGTCGCGGTGATGAGCGATGAGATCTACAGCCGCATGCTCTATGATGGGCGCCGCCACACCACCCTGCTCTCCTACCCCGAGATCCGCGACCGGCTGATCCTGCTGGACGGCTGGTCGAAGACCTATGCCATGACCGGCTGGCGCCTGGGCTTCGCGGTGTGGCCTGAGAGCCTGGTCGAGGGCGCGACCCGGCTCGCGGTCAACAGCCATTCCTGCGTCAACGCCGCCGCGCAATATGCCGGCATCGCCGCTCTGGAGGGCCCGCAGGACGCGGTCGACCGAATGAACGCCGCCTTCGCCGAGCGGCGGCAGGTGATCGTCGCGGCGCTCAACCAGCTTCCCGGGTTCCGCTGCGTCGAGCCCGGCGGCGCCTTCTACGCCTTCCCCAACATCACCGGCACCGGGCTGGACGCCAAGGGGCTGCAGACCCGGCTGCTCGAAGACGCCGGTGTCGCGGTCGTGGCCGGCACCAGCTTCGGCGCCGAAGGTGAAGGCTATCTGCGCTTCTCCTACGCCAATTCGGTCGAGGCGATCGAAGAGGCGGCACGGCGGGTCGGCCAATGGCTGACAGAGAACGTGCGATAGGCGGCGTATCCCGGGTTGCCTCGCGCGTGGACGGCGTCGGGATGCCGGTCGAGGCCCGACGCCGATAGGCCGGGGTGTCCCCCTCGCTCTGGCTCTCCTAAAGGAAAAGTGTACCAACGGCCGCCGCTGCTTCCCCTCTCGCGTCATTGCGAGGAGCGAAGCGACGCGGCAATCCACTCTTTGCGGCGCCAGTGGATTGCTTCGCCTGCGGCTCGCAATGACGGGTCGGAGGGTTGGGCTGCACTGGACGCCTCGGTCGCCAGCCTGGACCAGGACCGCGAGCACTGACCATTTCGCAGGCGTGACTGCCTATGAAATGGTCGGTTCTGTGCATAATTCTTGTGCAACGACGCCAAAAAACAGGCACTGTCGGTCGGCCAATCGGCCTGGATTCGGCGAAAACCGGCCGGACTGCACAGGTTTCCACCGCCGGTCAGTTTGGCATGGGCCGTGCTTTACGGGAGGGGACCGATGCCGTGCGGACGGCCATCGTCGAGCCCAACTCGGCCAGCCAGGGACTCAACTCTAGGGACATCAGCGGACGCTCATGAAAAAAGTCGAAGCGATCATCAAGCCGTTCAAGCTCGACGAGGTCAAAGAGGCGCTTCACGAGATCGGCATCAAGGGAATCACCGTCACCGAGGCCAAGGGCTTCGGGCGCCAGAAGGGCCATACGGAGCTGTATCGCGGCGCGGAATACGTCGTCGATTTCCTGCCCAAGGTGAAGGTCGAAGTGGTGATGGATGACGGCCTGGTCGAGCGGGCCATCGAGTCCATCCAAAGCGCCGCGGAGACCGGCCGCATCGGCGACGGCAAGATCTTCGTCACGCCGATCGAGGAAGTGGTGCGCATCCGAACCGGGGAGAAGGGTGCCGACGCCATCTGAGGGAACCTGACGAGCCGCCGCGCGCCCTGCCCGCCTCCCGGACAGGCGGGCCGCGCGTCATGCCCGTCACCAGCACACAACCAGCAAGCAAAAGAGAGAAAGAGGCATGTCAAACGACATCTCCAAGGTGTTCGACCTGATCAAGGAAAACGACGTCAAATACGTCGACCTGCGCTTCACCGATCCGCGTGGCAAGTGGCAGCACACCGCCCAGCACATCGACACCATCGATGAGGACACCTTCAGCGACGGCATCATGTTCGACGGCTCGTCGATCGCCGGCTGGAAGGTGATCAACGAGTCCGACATGACGCTGATCCCGGACGCCTCGAGCGCGGTCATGGATCCGTTCTCCGCCCAGCCCTCGCTGATCCTGTTCTGCGACGTGCATGAGCCGTCGACCGGCCAGCCCTACAACCGCGATCCGCGATCGGTGGCCAAGGCCGCGGAGCAGTACATGAAGTCGCTGGGGATCGGCGACACCGCCTATTTCGGCCCGGAGGCCGAGTTCTTCGTCTTCGACGACGTGCGCTTCGGCTCGGAGATGCATCGCGGCTACTACTTCCTCGACAGCGAGGAGGCGCCGAGCAACACCGGCCGCGAGTACGAGGAAGGCAATCTCGGCCACCGGCCGGGCATCAAGGGTGGCTACTTCCCGATCCCGCCGGTCGACAGCGGCTCGGACCTGCGCGCCGAGATGCTGAGCACCATGGAGGAGATGGGCGTACCGGTCGAGAAGCACCACCACGAGGTGGCACCGGCCCAGCACGAGCTCGGCATGAAGTTCGACACCCTGGTGAAATGCGCCGACAACATGCAGATCTACAAATACTGCGTGCACATGGTGGCGCATGCCTATGGCAAGTCGGCCACCTTCATGCCCAAGCCGGTCAAGGACGACAACGGCTCCGGCATGCATGTGCACCAGTCGATCTTCAAGGGCGACTCGCCGATCTTCGCCGGCTCCGGCTATGCCGACCTGTCGGAGACCGCGTTGCACTACATCGGCGGCATCATCAAGCACGCCCGCGCGATCAACGCCTTCGCCAACGCCACCACCAACAGTTACAAGCGCCTCATTCCGGGCTTCGAGGCACCGGTGCTGCTGGCCTATTCGGCCCGCAACCGCTCCGCCTCCTGCCGCATCCCCTATGTCACCAGCCCCAAGGGCAAGCGCGTCGAAGTGCGGTTCCCGGATTCGGCCGGCAATCCGTACCTGACCTTCGCGGCGATGCTGATGGCCGGGCTGGACGGCATCCAGAACAAGATCCATCCGGGCGACCCGATGGACAAGAACCTGTACGACCTGCCGCCGGAAGAGCTGGCCGACGTGCCGACGGTCTGCGGCTCGCTGCGCCAGGCAATCAACGCGCTGGAAACCGACCACGAATTCCTGACCAAGGGCGACGTGTTCAGCACCGACATGCTGGAAGGCTACATGGAGCTGAAATGGGAAGAGGTGTACGCCTTCGAGCACACTCCACACCCGGTGGAATTCGGCATGTATTACAGCGTGTAACAGCCGGTTTCTAGATCAACTTATCAAGAGCCCCCGCCACCTCGGCGGGGGCTTTTGCCTGTCCGGCCGCGGGCACGACCCTGGCTCCCGGGGACGGTTGACGGTAGGCTGAGTTCCGGAGGCTGGAATAATTGGTGGCGACCGACCTGGCCGGCCGGGGCGAACGACATCGGCAGGGCTGGGCGACCGCAGGACATGTCGCATAACGGAACCCATGTCGCCGTGATGTTCGCGGCCGTCTGCGACAGCGAGCGGCTCTACGAGACTCTCGGCGACGATCGCGCCCATCGCATGATCGCGCAATGCGCCGATGCCATGGCCTCGGCGGTGGATTCGGAACATGGCCGGGTGGTCAAGACGGCCGATGCCGAAATGCTCGCCATGCTGCCCGATCCCGATCGCGCCTACCGCGCGGCCTCGACCATCCTGGAACAGCAAACCGGGGGCCTGGCGGTCCGGATCGGTTTCCACGCCGGCCCGGTGATCGCGCATCAAGGTGACATCTACGGCGACACGGTCAATCTGGCGGCCCGGGTCATGGCGTTGGCGCGGCCCGGCGAGGCGCTGGTCACCGACGCCGCCGTCCAGGAAATGACGCCGACCAACCGGTCCGGCACGCGGCTGCTGGACCGCGAGACCGCGGTCAAGGGCAAGGCGCTGCCGATCACCGTCCACGAGATCGTCCGCGCCGACCAGGAAATGACCATGGTGGGCGGATTCACCGCCACGCCGCAGGTTCGCGAGAGTCGGCTCGGGCTGCTGCACAAGGGCCGCCGATGGATCGTCGACGGAGCCGCCGGCAGCATCACCATCGGCCGCGTCGACACCAACGATCTGATCGTGCCGGACGATGCCGTCTCGCGGCTGCACGCGACCATCGAGGGGCGGCACGGGCATTTCCACATCAGCGACGTCAGCACCAACGGCACCTATGTGCAGAGCGAAAACAGCCCGCCGCTGCTGCTGAAGCGCGAGCGCCTGCATCTGACCGGGTCCGGCACCATATCGCTGGGCCGCGCCCCCGACGGCAGCGAGGAGAATTTGATCCGCTACAAGCTGCTGCCGGGCTGAACCGACACTCAGAGCAGCCAGAGCAGAGCGAACCCCAGCAGGCCGCTGATGGCGAGCGTCGCGATCACGCCCAGGCGGGCGCCGAACAGGCACGCCGCCGCCGCCGCGACCACCGCCAGCGACCGCCAGTCGAGCGAACCCGGGACCGGCATTTCAAGCCGCACCGGTCCCAGCGACAGCTCGGCGAACTCGCCGAACAGGACTCGCAGACCGAACCACAGGGCAAGGTTGAGGATCACCCCGACGACCGCCGCCGTGATGCCGGCCAGGGCCGCCGACAGCATCGGCCGCCGGGCCAGCGATTCGATGTAGGGCGCGCCGGCCAGGACCCAGAGGAAGCAGGGCGCGAAGGTCACCCACAGGGTCACCAGCGCTCCGGCCAGGCCGAGCCAGAGCGAGGCGCCGCCGCGCCAGTCATGGGCGGCGAGGTAGCCGATGAACTCGGTCACCAGGATCAGCGGCCCGGGGGTGGTCTCGGCCAGGCCCAGCCCGTCCAGCATGGCGCCGGGAGTGACCCAGCCATGGGTCTCGACCGCCGCCTGGGCCATGTAGGCCAGCACCGCATAGGCGCCGCCGAAGGTCACCACGGCGAGCTTTGAGAAGAACACGCCGAGCTCGACCAGGATGTGATCGCCGCCCAGGAGGGTGGCGAGCGCGAGCAGGGGCGCGAACCAGACGGCCAGCCAGGTGAGCACCGTGACGACCGTGCCGCGCCCGGAGACCGGTGGCTCCGCCCCCGCCTCCGGCACGCTGGCGCCACCGGATGCGCGGGCCGCGCCGATGACCGCCGCGGCCAGCACGATCAGCGGGAACGGCACGCCGATGACGAAGATCGCCAGGAACGCGGCGCCGGCGATCACCCAGTCGCCGGCCGCCTTCAGTGCCCGGCGGGCGATCCTCAGCAGCGCCTCCACGACAATGGCCAGCACCGCCGCCTTGATCCCGAAGAACAGTGCCGCGACCAGCTCGGTCCCGCCGAACCGCGCGTAGATCGATGCCAGCAGCAGCACGATGGCCGCGCCCGGCAGGACGAACAGCAGCCCGGCCGCCAAGCCGCCCCGCACGCCATGCAGGCGCCAGCCGGCATAGGTGGCAAGCTGCATTGCCTCGGGCCCCGGCAGCAGCATGCAGAAATTGAGCGCCCGCAGGAACTGCGCCTCGGACAGCCAGCGACGCTCGTCCACCAGCAGGCGATGCATCAGCGCGATCTGGCCGGCCGGTCCGCCGAACGACATCAGGCCGAGCCGGCCCCAGACACCGAGCGCGACGGAGAAGGCCGGTGCGTCGGCCGCCATGCGGCCCTCAGCCGCGCCGGCAAGGATCGGAGACCACCCGGCTCGCCTCAGCGCGGGACCGCGACGCTCTTCTCGACTCCTCCGAAGCCGTCGACGCTGTCATGGGCGCGGATGGTGACGGTCTCGATGCCATCCGGGATGCGGATGCCGCTCTGGCTGCGGGTGAAGGGCTGCTCGTGCTCGTGGGGATGCAGCAGGACGCGGGTTCCCAGCACGGTGCCGTCCGGGGCCACGACCTCCCAGCGGTCGGCATAGTGGTCCCAGCCGGTGTCGTCATGGCGGACGGTGACCGAGAAGGAATAGGTGCCGGCGCTGCTGCGGCTGACCTCAACATCGAGGACGTCCGCCTCCCCCGCCGAGGCGGAGACACCCGCCGTCATCACGGCGACCAGCCCGCAAATCCAGATCCGCATTGCATCCTCCGACCGGTTCGCTCCATCCCCGACAGCGGCAGTGATGATAGTCGGCGCGGGCCGGCAAGGTCGACACGTTCCTGGCGCCGGGCCCGAATACCGTTTGACCCGATGTTCCGATTATGTTCTCCTGAGGTGGATCGGAACATATAGAGAACGACAATGCGACGTTGGCCGGTGCTTCGCGATTTCCTGTCCCTGTCGCTGTTCTTCGCGGCGGTCTACGGCTTCGCCATGCTGGGCCATGCCTACGGGCTGTGAGCGCGGTCAGGCCTCCATCGTGCCGTCGGGCTCCGCCGGCGGGATCGGCCGCGGCCGGCCCTTGCGGTCGATGGCGACGTAGGTGAACAGCCCGTCGGTGACCAGGACCAGGTCGTGGGATTCGCGCCGCCGGACAAAGGTCTCGACCTTGACCTGGATCGATGTGGTGCCGACGCGGGTGACGCCGGCATAGCAGCTCACCAGGTCGCCAATGAACACCGGCTGGCGGAAGCTCATGGCATCGATCGCCACCGTGGCGATCCGGCCGCCGGCGCGCTCATAGGCGACGACGCTGCCGGCCAGGTCCATCTGGCTCAGCAGCCAGCCGCCGAAGATGTCGCCATTGGGGTTGGCGTCGGCCGGCATGGCGATGGTCCTAAGCGCCGGTTGGCCGCCTGGCAGGGCCGGCCGGCCGGTGGATCGTTCGGTGGATCGTGACGTGTCGGTATCGGACTTCGCCATGGCGTATACCAAATATTGTATAAACACGGGCTAGGCATACCGCATATCCTTGCCTCGTCACCACCGCGATTCTAAGACTCCACTCATGTCCGATCTGTTCGACCGCGCCCAACCCAACGCCGACGGGTATTCCGCCCACGACATCGAGGTCCTGGAGGGTCTCGAGCCGGTGCGCCGGCGGCCCGGCATGTATATCGGCGGCACCGACGAGCGGGCGATGCACCACCTGGTCGCCGAGGTGCTGGACAACGCCATGGATGAGGCGGTCGCCGGGCACGCGAGCTGGATCGAGCTGTCGCTGGACGCCGAGGGGGTGGTGACCGTGCGCGACAACGGCCGCGGCATCCCGATCGAGGAACACCCGAAATTCCCCGGCAAATCGGCGCTGGAGGTGATCCTCACCACGCTGCATTCCGGCGGCAAGTTCTCCAACAAGGTCTACCATACCTCCGGCGGCCTGCATGGCGTCGGGCTGTCGGTGGTGAACGCCCTGTCCGACCGCCTGACGGTGGAGGTCGCGCGCGACCGGCGCCTCTGGTCGCAACGCTACGAGCGCGGCGTGCCCGACGGCCCGCTGAGCGACGACGGCGCGGTGCAGAACCGCCGCGGCACGATGATCAGCTTCCACCCGGACGCCAAGATCTTCGGCAAATCCGTCGTCTGGGACGCCAAGCGCATGTACCGCATGGCGCGCTCCAAGGCCTATCTCTATCGCGGCGTGGAGATCCGTTGGAGCTGCCCGCCCGGCCTGGCCGATCCCGATGCCGGCGTGCCGGCGACCGCGAAGCTGCATTTTCCCGGCGGCCTGCTGGATTTCCTGCAGGCGGCATTGGCCGACCGCCCGACCCTGACCCCGACCCAGTTCGCCGGCACCGCGCAGTTTCCGGACGATGCCGGCAATGTCGAATGGGCCATCACCTGGCCGGAGGACGAGGACGGCTTCATCAACTCCTACTGCAACACCGTGCCCACACCCCAGGGCGGCACCCATGAGGCGGGGCTGCGCTCGGGCCTGCTGCGCAGCCTGAAGGGCTTCGCCGAGCTGACCGGCTCGAAGAAGGCGTCGGCGATCGCGGCGGAGGACATCGTCGGCGGCGCCGCGGTGATGATCTCGGTCTTCATCCGGGATCCGCAGTTCCAGGGCCAGACCAAGGAGCGGCTCGCCACCCCGGCCGCCGGCCGGCTGGTCGACGGCGCGGTGAAGGACCATTTCGACCACTGGCTGTCCGGCGATCCGGCCGCGGCCAACACCCTGCTCGACCGCATCAGCGAGCGGGCCGACGAGCGTGTCCGCCGCCGCCAGGCCAAGGACCTGGCCCGCAAGACCGCGACCCGTCGGGTGCGGCTGCCCGGCAAGCTGACCGATTGCAGCCGGACCAGCGCCGAAGGCACCGAGATCTTCCTGGTCGAAGGCGACTCGGCGGGCGGGTCGGCGAAATCGGCCCGCAACCGGGAGACCCAGGCCATCCTGCCGCTGCGCGGCAAGATCCTGAACGTCGCCAGCGCCTCGGCCGACAAGCTCGCCGGCAACCAGGAGGTCGCCAACCTGATCCAGGCGCTGGGATGCGGCACCCGCAGCGAATACGACGAGGACAAGCTGCGCTACGAGCGCGTCGTGATCATGACCGACGCCGATGTCGACGGCGCCCACATCGCCTCATTGCTGATGACCTTCTTCATCCGCGAGATGCGCGGCCTGATCGTCGACGGCCACCTCTACCTGGCCCAGCCGCCGCTCTACCGCCTGCAGCATGGCACGACGGTCGCCTATGCCCGCGACGACGCCCACAAGGAGGAGCTGCTGGCGACGGTGTTCTCCGGCAAGACCACCGTCGATGTCGGCCGCTTCAAGGGGCTGGGCGAGATGTTCCCGGCGCAGCTGCGCGAGACCACGATGGATCCGGCCAAGCGCACCTTGTACCAGGTGCGCCTGCCGACGGCCGAGGACCCGGACGCCGCCAAGGACACCGCCGAGCTGGTCGAACGCCTGATGGGCCGCAAGCCCGAGCTGCGGCTGGCCTTCATCCAGGAGAATGCGCCGAAGGTCGGCGAGCTGGACGTGTAGCGCGGGCTGGATGCCGGCACCTCCGGGCCCGGCGCCGGCGCGACGCGAACGCCGCCGCCGTCGCGGCGTCAGAGGCTCATATACATGATGAGGGTGACTGTCAGGGGGACGGCCATGTCGCTCGCGTATTGGGCAACCTCCGCGATCTCGTCCGGCGAGACGGCACTGCCGGCGGCCGCCGACTGAAGGATGGGCAGGGCCCCCCGCCACATGCTGTCGACCTTCAGCAGCTCGTCGCGAATGTCCTGGGTCGGCGCCGGCAACAGGCGCAGGTCGGCATCACCATTGATCAGGCCGTTCAGGGTGCGATCGAACTCGGCCGTCGCCTGAGCCAGGTCCTGGCTCGCTTGGTCATCGTCCTCCAGATGGGCGACCATGAGCAGGCCGCGAAGCACCAGCTGCGTGCGGGCGCGGAGCTGGCCCACGCCGTCCATCGTGGCGGACAGGATCGAATGGTTCCTGCCGCCATGGACGAAGTGCTCGTAGGTATCGACCATCGTGCCCAACGCCTCGATTGCGCTGGCGTGGGTCGCCGTCAGGGCGTCGATCTGGAATTCGGTCGCAGTACCGGTCGCGGCGATCTCTGTGAAGATCGTCTCGTAGTGCTGCCAGTGGATGTCGACGCGGTCGAGGGTCTCGATGATCTCCGGCCGCGTCGCCGGGCGCGTGCCCAGCAGCTGGGCGCCGTGGCGCAGTTCCCTTTGCGTCCGGTCGAACCGGTCGCGCGACCAATGCACCGCGCTCAGCCGCGGTGAGGCGTCCACGCCAAGCGCCGCCAACAGGGCGCTGTTGGTCATCGTTTCCATCAGCAGCCATTGGCGTCCGGCCATCGTGAAGGACCGGGTATCCTGCGCCGCCGCTGCGGTCGGCAGGGCGGTGAGCATGAGGACGGCAACAAGGGCCGCGACGCCTGGCCCAAGGCCTGTGTTGACGGGACTCGTTCGCATTCTCGGCATTCCTGGGGGCAATGGTTTGTGCAGGCGCGGACTTCTCAACCCGACAGGTAGCGCCGCAATCGACAGGCCATGGGCCGGGGTGGCATCGGACCCTTAATTGCTCAAGGAGCCCAACTGCGACCAGACGACCGCCTCGACGTCGATGCCGACCGTGATGGCGCCGATCACCTCGCCTGTCGTCTGGTCGGTGATCGACATGCTCAGCTGCGACTGGAAGGTCTGGGTCGACTCGTCGAGCTCGATCTCATCGATCAGCATTGCGTCCGGACCGACAAGGAATGTCTGCTGCCACTTTGATTCGTCGCCCTGCCAGTAGTCGGAGGTGACGTCGCTCTGGCCGACGTTCAGGCCGCGATTGTCCATGATGAAGACTTCGGTCACGATTCCCCCCTGCTCATTCTTCAGGTCTAGGAGGTATCGCGAGAGCGCGTTGGCCAGCGTCCGATCGATCATCGGTCGTCGGGATTGCGATGTCTCGGCGCGCCACTGCCGGTCCATGGCGTCGATGTCGGACTGGCCGAGAGCCGCATGCCGGGCGTTCTGCTCACGGATCGCTGAAATCACCATCGGGCTGCTGATCCACGAGGCCACGGTATGCGCCGCGAATTGTCGGATCGGCGCTTCATGGGGCCCTTCGGCCCGGCATTCATGAGTAGTGGTCAATCCGATGAATGTCGCGAGAACGACGAGAACTGGAATCCTCGGCATGGTTGTCCGCACCTTCTAATGCCGCTGAAGATTTCCCAAGGTCTTGGGTTCAATATTCGACTTTGAGTTACTCGGCGAGACTCGCCGAGATCACCGAACGAGTTCTCGACCCATAATGCTAAAAAAGACTGAATTGACAGCGCCGAAGCTGTTTCTCTTCAACTGGACGATTGATAACCTCCGGTAATCATTCCGGAATCCAGGAAGTCCGCCGTATCGGGCGTGGCGCCGTAGGCGACGCCAATGCGGGTCCGTCACGGGCATCCGCTCACCGCCTCCGCCCGGCATTGTGAATTGCCGGGCCGTAGGCGATGGCTTACCTAAACGGGACGTTCCACGATCGGGGAAGGCACCATGGCGATGTACCGCCGACTCTGGACCGCATTGCTGGCGCTTTCGATGACCGGGCTGGCCGCCTGCGAGTACACCGCCTACCGCAGCTATGTCGAGCCGACCTATCGGCCGACGGTCTTCAACTACGCCGCCGGTGGCCGCGACCTCGAAGTCCAGACCGTGGGCAATCCGTACGCCGAGCGCGGGTTCGGCAATCAGGACTTTCCGGAATTCATCGTCGCGTCCATGCAGGGCCGCAATCTCGGCCAGCCGACCAACTTCACCACCACGCCCGGCGAGACCGCCCGTCAGGAATACAAGGTGGTGATCGCCTTCAACCCGGTCGAGCCGGCCACCTATCGCTCCCTGTGCGACGGCGAGGTGCAGTCGGGGCCGACGGAGGAGAAGGTCCGGGTCAAGGCGGCATTCTGCCAGGGTGGCCGCAGCACCGGTCAACGGGTGCTGACCGGCGTGCGGGCTGAGGTAATCGCCGGGGCGGAGCCCGATTCGGCGGCCTTCCAGAACATGATGGGCGGGATCACGCGCAACCTGTTCCCGCTCTGGGATGCCGACTTCGACGACGACCGATGCCGGGGCTTCCTGGTCCTCTGCAACTGATCGGCGACGGCGCCGAACCGGCTATCGGATCAGCGCGCTCAGCTCCTTGAACTCCGGCGTTCCGGCCTGCCGCATCCATTCGAAGACCACCATCTCGGTGGTCACCAGGTCGACGCCGTTGCGGATCGCGCGGTCGCAGGCCGCCTCGGCGCTTTCCGGGCGCCGCGAGGTGGTGGCGTCGCGGACCAGAGACGTCCTGTAGCCGAGTTCGTTCAGGTTCAGCGCGGTCTGCAGGACACAGACATGGGCCTCGATGCCGCAGATCACCGGTTCCTGGCGATCCAGGACCGCGAAGCGCTGGTCGAATTCGCCACTGCCGGCGGCCGAGAACGAGATCTTCTCCACGATCGCGTCCTCGGGCGCCAGGCCGGCGATGGCCGGGAGCGTCGGCCCCAGCCCTTTCGGATACTGCTCGGTGAGGATCATCGGCACCCCGAGCCGGGCCGCGGCGCGCATCAGGATCTCGGTATTGCTCAGAAAACGCTGCAACTCGTGCATGGCCGGCGCAAGCCGTTCCTGCACGTCAATCACAATCAGGACCGATCGATCGGCGCTCAACAAGGCCCCGCCTCCTCTTCCTGCCGGCGCTGCCGGCCTGTTCTGACGCCCGACAAGAACGTCCGTTGTCGAATGCGACAATCTTCATGTTTCTGCAACGATTTTGGTCGGGATAACCAAATATTGACATCCGGGTTTGACTTTCTATGCTCCGGCCCCAATTAAGGGCCGAAGCGGGCCGAGCAAAAATACTGGCGAAAAGATACCTACCGAATGAGTTTTTCTGACCTCGGGCTGAAGCCCGAAATCCTGCGTGCCGTCGAGGATGCGGGCTACACGGCGCCGACGCCGATCCAAGAACAAGCCATCCCCTATGTGCTGCAAGGGCGCGACGTCCTTGGCATCGCCCAGACCGGAACCGGCAAGACGGCAAGTTTCACACTGCCCATGCTCGAGATCCTGTCGACCGGCCGGGCCCGCGCACGGATGCCGCGATCGCTGATCCTGGAGCCGACCCGCGAGTTGGCCGCCCAGGTGGCGCAGAACTTCGAGACCTACGGCAAATACGAGAAGCTGACCTATGCGTTGCTGATCGGCGGCGAGCGCTTCGAGGAGCAGGTGCGGCGGCTCGACCGCGGTGTCGACGTGCTGATCGCGACGCCCGGCCGCATGCTCGACCTCTTCGAGCGCGGCAAGGTCCTGCTGGCGGACGTCAAGGTCCTGGTGATCGACGAGGCGGACCGCATGCTCGACATGGGGTTCATCCCCGATATCGAGCGCATCGTCGGCAAGCTGCCGACCATCCGTCAGACCCTGTTCTTCTCCGCCACCATGCCGCCGGAGATCAAGCGCCTGACCCAGGCCTTTCTGACCAACCCGCGGCAGATCGCCGTCGCCCCGCCGGCGACCACCGCCGACAGTGTCGAGCAGTTCATCGCCACCGTGGCCAGGGCCGACAAGCGCGCCACATTGCGCCAGCTGCTGCGCCAGGAGACGGTCCGCAACGCGCTGGTCTTCTGCAACCGCAAGCGCGATGTCGGCATCGTCTTCCGCTCGCTGGAGCGGCACGGCTTCGATGTCGGACAGTTGCATGGCGATATGCAGCAATCGGTGCGCACCGAGACGCTGGGCAAGTTCAAGAATGGCGACATCCAGATCCTGGTGTGCAGCGACGTCGCGGCGCGCGGCCTGGATATCAGCGAGCTGAGCCATGTGTTCAACTTCGACGTGCCGACCACCGCCGATGACTACGTGCACCGGATCGGCCGCACCGGCCGGGCCGGGCGATCGGGCCGCGCCTTCACCCTGGCGACGCCCGAGGACCGCAAATTCGTCTCCGCGATCACCAAGCTGACCGGCAAGCCGATCCCGCCGGCCGAGATCGAGGGCCAGGCGGAGACACCGCCGGCCGAAGCGGCGGTGGCCGAAGCGGCGCCGGAGGCGCCGAAGCGGCGACGCTCCGGTCGGCGCGACGGGCCGGCCGAGGAGCCCAGGCGGCGGGCGCCCAAGCGCGAGCGCGGCGCGGCGAGCCGCGGTGGCAAGCGCGGCGGGAAGTCCGAACCGCATGACGAAAAGGTGGTCGGTCTCGGCGATCACACGCCGGCATTCCTATTGAGGCCGGTGCGGCGCGCGGCGGCCAACAGCTAGCCGACGGCCTCTCCAAGCCGCTTCCGAAGAGCCGCCCGATCGGGCGGCTTTATGCTTTTCAGCGCATTGTCCGGTTGACTCGGAGTCGCCGTTTCGGAAGGCTGGCCGCTTGCCCGAAGGGGGACGGGCGGCAGTGGCGGCAAAAAGAGAACAACGTATGGGGCGATGGCTGAGGGTGCTTGTTGTGTTGGGAGCGTTGATCCTCGCCCCCCACACCGCAATCGGCCAGGACTCTGAGGAAGACCCGGAACCGGTCGTGCTGTCGGCCGACGAGGTGGTCGTCGACGAGGTCCTGAACATCGTCATCGCCCGCGGCAATGTCGAGGTCTCGCAAGCCGGCCGCCTGCTGACGGCCGACACGGTCACCTACAATCCCCGCAACGGCGTGGTCACCGCCAGCGGCAACGTCGTGGTCATGGAGCCGACCGGCGAGATCGTGTTCGCCGAGTATGCCGAGCTCGACAGCGAACTCGCGGAAGGCTTCGTCGAGGGGATCGGGCTGCTGTTCGACGATGATTCCCGCCTCGCCGCTGATCGCGGGATCCGCCGTGGAGAGCGCACCGAGGTCGGTCGCGCGGTCTATTCGCCCTGCGCACTCTGCGAGGACGATCCGGACCAGGCGCCGCTCTGGCAGCTCCGCGCCGGCCGCGTCATCCACGACGGCGAGAACAACGACATCATCTACGAGGACGCGTTCCTCGATTTCTTCGGGGTGCCGGTCTTCTACACGCCCTACTTTTCGCACCCCGACCCGACCGTCGACCGGCGCAGCGGATTTCTGGCGCCGCAGATCGGTTCGACCACCGATCTCGGGCCGTTCCTGAACGCCTTCTACTACTGGAACATCGAGCCCAACCAGGATGCGACATTCCAGCTCGGCGGAACCCGCGACGCCGGGTACATCCTCGGCGCCGAATACCGCCACCGCTTCGAATACGGCCAGATCATCCTGGACGGCTCCGTCAACGAGAGCGACCGCACCGAACTGGTCGGCACCACCGAGGTGGAGAAGCAGGACGAGATCCGCGGCCATATCTTCGCCAACGCGGAATTCCACATCGATGAGAACTGGCGGGTCGGAGCGGATATCCGGCAATCCTCCGACGACACCTATCTCGATCAGTTCGAGATCAGCGACGAAGACGTTCTGACGTCGCGGGCCTTTGCCGAGGGCTTCTACGGGCTCAGCTACGCGGCGGCCGAGGCCTACAGCTTCCAGGACCTGCGACAGGAAACCATCGACCAGCCGCTGGTGGCGCCGCTGCTGAACTACGAGCATGTCAGCGAGCCAGGCAGCCTGTTCGGTGGTCAATGGTTCGCCAGCGCCGGGTCACTCAACCTGATCCGCGACAAGGACCCCCTGGTGCTGCGGTCGGGCACCGAAGGCGTCGATACCCGCCGGTTCTCACTGGAGACCGGCTGGGATCGAGAATTCCGCACCGATTTCGGGCTGCTGACCAATATCTCCACGGCGGTGCGCGGCGATTTCTACTGGTCCGACGACGTTCCAGTCGGCGGCGACCCGAGCGTCACCGAAGATGACGTCACGGAGCTGCGCGGCTTTCCGAGGGCGACGATCACCAGCAGCTACCCCGTGATCCGCCAGCAGGGCTCGATCCAGCAGCTGATCGAGCCGATCGTGTCGTTCACCGCGGCACCGAACCAGGGCGATGTCGACGACATTCCCAACAATGACAGCGTCGACGTCGAGTTCGACGAGATCAACCTGTTCAGCGACAGCCGCTTTCCCGGGGTCGACCGGGTCGAGGGCGGGCTGCGCTTCACCTATGGGCTGAGGCTCGGCGTGTACGGCTTCGGCGGCGGTTCGACGACATTGTTCGCCGGCCAGAGCTACAGTTTCGACGACGACAATGATTTCCCGGACGGGTCCGGCCTCGAAGACCGTCAGTCGGACTGGGTCGGCCGGCTGACGGTCACGCCGTCGCCCTTCTTCAACCTGGATTACCGCTTCCGCTTCGACCACCAGAATCTGGACGGGCGCCGGCAGGAGATCAGCATGATCGCCGGCCCCGATCTGTTCCGGTTCGGGGCCAACTACACCTTCGTCGACGAGATCGCCGGAACCGCCTCCGATTCCGACGTCGAGGAGGTCACCGCCCGGTTCAGCTCCCGCTTTGCGCAGAACTGGCTGCTGTCGGGGTCATTGCGCCGCGACCTGGAACTCGACGAATCACGCGAGATCTCGCTCGGCATCGCCTATGGCGACGAGTGCATCACGATCGGCATCGATTTCAGGCGCGACTTCACCGAGGACCGCGATTCCAGCTCCGGCGATTCGGTCTTCTTCACGCTGAACCTGCGCAACCTGGGCGAACTGCCGTTCTCGGTCAAAGGCGGCGATCTGTTCGACTGATCCGCCGCGGGCGGAGCCGTCCGCGAAAGACGAAACCCTTGCTCACGCCCCGGATTGCTGGAGGATGACACGAGTACCCACCATCATGGATGGATGGCACGTATGACGGCCTTGCATCCCCTTCGGCAAGGAGCGTGGTTCGCCGCGATGCAGCGCATCGCAAGGGCCGCGCGACGGCGTCCGAAGGGGATGCAAGGCCGCCCTCCGGGTCGCGTCCCGCGCCCGCCGG
>JAAUYH010150197.1_pt1 | contig 17306 bp, 11 predicted proteins | sample 7278061 | NCBI WGS metagenome assembly JAAUYH01 (sample SAMN14350203, study PRJNA611818) | marine sediment metagenome | isolation source: surface marine sediment (0.6m) | place: French Polynesia: Moorea | collected 2018-08 | reverse complement strand
CGAAAGCTATGTGTGCAATAAAACGGAAAATCGATAAATTTCGTGTAGATTGACATACGTTTTTATTCGTAGATGTAAAGAAAATTATGCTTTCATTAATTACCTAATTCTATGATTTTTTTTCTGTTTTAGGCTAAGTCACATTTTCTACCACATCTACGAGGAAGAAATATTTCTGTGTTGCGTAAGATCTAAGTGACTCTTTTCCGTGACTATTTTCATGCCCTTTTGATTCCTGGGGTCGAAACAACTGTCTGCGTCTGACTTTCTGAGCCAAAAGCTCTTGTATTCAAAAAATTATGCTTATTCTAATAACAGGCAATCTTTGATATGGATGTAGAGAAATCGTACCCCTGTTGAACATAATTTATAGGTCAGTCATTTGACTTTACTCATGGATAAGATTGTAAGAAACTCAAATAGGTTGACATGGACTACGAATTTTCTACAAACTTAGAAATTCTCTCACCTCACTCTATGTTTTCAAAAATGAATATCAATATTTAACTTAAGAAATCATTGCCAAAAAGCCCTGCTTATCATTTTGAAACAAACATGGATCAAAGATGGTAAGAAGGCACAAAGAAGAAGTAAACCATTTCTCGGAGTTGTTTACTAGATTTTTTATTGTCAAGACTACCTTATTTCGAATCAAAGTCATATATTCGATCTTGTTCGGTTTATAGAATCAATGTCGCTGGAAACCCATGCATTCTCTATGCGATACTCTAAATATCTGTTATAGCAAGTTGCAGTTTTAACTCTTTTCCGCATAATGCCATACCCTAAGCCACCCAATTCTCACAGAATTAGTCGGTTTCTACGATAAACTATCCATTTACTGTATTCTTCATTCTGCCGTTCGAACCTGGGTAAACTGATATATATTCTACGCAAAAAAATACACCTATTCTATGAAAAGAGTCGTTCCAATTATACACCAATCATTTCATCCTTGAGATCCCACTGACTCAAGCTGCTAGTATTCTCAATAAGGGACTTCTGGATTACTATGTCATTCGATAATTTTCTGCTCCTGACTTAGTGCTTCTACGGGATGTAATTTTGAAAATTCCAATTTTTTAGCACAAATAGATATTCTGAGAAAGATTCTATTCAAAATCTTTCTTTAATACTGATGGTAAGCCATTCATCCAATTAGACAGTTTCGAAACTTAAATAATAGTTTTCATTTCAGCTTCTAAAGCCAGTCGAGTTTCAATCGAATTCGAAAACCTGATAAGACCGAAGGAAGAATGAACTACGCATACTAATTGAATCGAGCAACGAACGTAGCAATAGAACTTCAAGCGATATGGAGCACTAATTTCTTCATCGAGAAGCATCCATCAGACTATTAATGCTCCATTAGAAATTTTGCCATCGAATTCATCGCCACACATGAAATAGGAACTGTTGTGCTCTACACAAAAGAAGCAAATCAAGATTGCTGTATCATCATCCTTATAGCACAGCGAAAATAATCAGGATCCATCCAATTGATCAAATCCTGACATTTCATTCCGGAAATATATTCAATTCCAAATTAGCAGTAATTGCCTTATCTGAATATCAGATTTGGTAGTGCTTTCGCCTCAGGTTTGCAACAATTATCGCATAGTAATGAAATAGAAAATTTCTTTCAATCTTGTATGCGGCTTCCTGAACAATATTTTTAGGTCGCCATTGTACTGATATGCTGATTTATGTGGATTGTTTGGAGCAAACTTATTTTTGTCGTATTAGATTAAGTAGTTCGATGCTCGTAGGCTTCAGAAAGCTTGAGTAAGAAGTCAAAGAAAGGTAGATAGGTACGAATTTTTATTCTTTTGAGAGGTGTGAGAGTACGACGTGGAAATCCTGGAATCTTCATCTTTTGATGTGCTAAATGATGCGCACATGTGGCAGTCAATCAAATTGGGAGAAATGTGCCCGAAAACAAATGAATTTTCTATGTGTAGTAACTCAGAAGGCAAGGTTGCAGTAGAAATCGTTGCACTAATGTACCGTATTTATCTTGACTGCATTCAATGCCTTGTAGAACTTTTCACCTCATTGAGTTGAAACCAGTATTACGAGTTCAATTCTTGAACATCGTGTATTATTTGGAAACTAACGTGTTTTGGATTGCGCTAACCCCAAAAATAATTAATAGCTATCGAAAAAGGAGTGACTTTGTTTAATTGAGACCAATCAAAAATATCTACGCTAAGATAACCTGGTCCTGAAAAAGTGTAATTCGTATGTAGTGCTCACTGACTACGCGCATCGCTGCCTCCATTTCACGCGATTGTTTTCCGACGGCAATCCGCCCCGCCCACGCTCTCCACATAATCGCAATGGATGCAAACGCGCGATGATCTTCCATAGCATCAGCAGCACGCCAGTGCAGTGCGGTAGTTTCACACGCGGCGAGTCGATTTCAATCTTGTCCCTCGGTAGTTTCACTCGGCTAAACCGCGGAACCGCACGCGCACCGTGTGACTACGGCACGACAGTGCAGGCCCGCGCAGATGAGAGGAGATAGGCACACGGCGATTAGTGGAAACGCAGGAATGCGCTTGAAAACGATTAAAATTTTATAGCATATTATAAGCAGAAATTTGGTTGGAAACTGCCTGATTCTGAAACAGTGCCAGCGAGTATTTGAGGTTCGCTGCTGCTGCATCGCGATACTCTACGTCGCATTGCTTGCTATCCACAATGGACGGTGGACATCTCACCTCGTTTCTGTCGTCGTCTTCCTCTTCCGATGACGACCTGTTGGGTCTGGTGGGCGGCGGCGGGTCGTTTCCACGGCGCCGAGGGCCGCCACGCAAAATCCACGGCAAAGAAACATGGCTCCTGGGCGAGCGCATCGGGTCCGGTGCGTCGAGCGTGGTGCGCGCGGGTATCGATGTGAAGTCGCTGAAAATCGCCGCGGTCAAGGTGCTCGACATGCGCCGTCTGCGGCGAAGTCGGGGGGCTGTGGAGCGCGTTCAAACTGAGATCCGAGTGTTACGTGCATTGCAACATCGCAACGTGGTTTCATTGATGGATGTAGTGGAAGAAAAAGAGCGGCAACGAATGTACCTCGTGTTGGAGATGGTGAACGGGTCCTCGCTCCAAGACCTAATACAAAAAGAGGGTGACGGTGCCCCTGGCTCAGGGCGAGCGTTACCCGCGAGTCAAGTCTCATTTCTGGCAGCACAAGCATTGACTGCATTACAATACGTGCATGGGCGCGGCTTTGTACACCGTGATGTGAAACCCGCGAACCTCATGTTAAACTGTGCGGGAGTGTTGAAACTGTCTGATTTTGGTGTTGTCGAAGAATTGGACAAGTACAATGCCGACGACAACGTGAGCAAAACATTGGGATCGCCCGCGTTTCAAGCACCGGAAATCGCCTCTGGTGCGGCGGAATATTCGGGGACGAAAGTCGATGTGTGGGCGCTAGGCGTGACAATCTTTTATCTATTGACAGGCGAAGTGCCGTTTATCGCCGATAGCCATATTGCATTGTTTCGCACCATCGAAAAAGGGGAATATGAATATCCCAGTGGAATCGAACTTCCTGCCGAAGCGAAGGATTTGATAGATAAGATGTTGCGCGTTGACTTCGAGAAGCGAATATCGATCGACGAGTGCCTGAAACATTCGTGGATATTGGAGGGGCAGCGCAGCATTACGAAACAAAGACAAAAAGAGCTGTGTTGGGTGGAGGTGCCTGCGAGAGCGTTCAACGTGCTCGAGCTGGCGAATCGCTACATGGAAAACGAGGCGAGCAATGGCGCGGCCAATGAAGAGAATGACGACATATTCGGGGCTGCTGGCTCAATACAGGCAACGAGTGGGGTCAGTGACATGCAAATGCTCTTCAGACCATTCGACGGATGAACCCTAGCACCCCTTGTGAGCAGACATTCGTTTCGTTGTCGAGTACAGTGGCGACGCTCTACATGCCGCAAGGGCCGCGCTGTACGGACATGCTCGTCTCGTACGCCGCGATGCGGTCGGGACGACGAATGAAGGTGGTCGTATTTCCGTCGAGTTTCGCCGCCGCGTATAGTTGTACACTGTTACTCACACTATGTGGCGTGCAACTGCGTCGTCCATAAACCTAGCCTTGTAGACCTCGTCACGCCCCCATACAGCGCTCGACCTATTGTATTACCTGCAGACGAGCTACCAGCTAAGTACATAACGCGAGACGTCGTCTACCGCCACTCGATTTGCACGAGGTGAATTAGCGTAGTGCTACGAGCGAGTGCATGTCGGTGGATCAGAAATAAGATATGGAACGTAAAAGTTTTCTCCATTAAAGGCGTCGCCCTTACTCTGAGTGAGCTGAGTGTTTTCATCACTTCCGACCGACTGCGAAACGCAACAAGTAAACAAGTTAGATATGATGAGGGGAGCAACAAGTTCATGCGAAAGGAGACACAAACATGTCCACAATGCAGTGCACCTTGTACTAAGAGCATCACCATCAACCACCGCCGTACAGGTCAACGGACAGGTGGGCTTGCGATACGCCAAGACATTGTCGCGATTCAATGATGCGGTGGTGGCCGATGTGATGCGATGTTCGAGAGCGACGAGTCGACGACGAATTTAATTGGTATCGGAATTGGATCAAGCTGGCGGAAGGTGGTTTGATCCAGAGTTACTGTAAGCCAAAGAATTACAGTGTGCTGCGCTGGCACGATGAGATACCGTACGAGTGATTGAAATTGGCGGTAAATGAATTTATGCCACGCAGCATGAATCGCAGTTTTGTTGCAGTCTGTCTGTCCATCGTACCCTCATTCGATGCATAGCAGAGCCTAGTTAGGGGTTCGACTCGGGCAGCGAGACTCGATAGCCAAGTGCTGATGTAGGCTACACACAACCCAGTTTCATAATGTACCATACTGTTAGGGGGACGTCAACAACAAACTTGGCAATAAACCGAACACGATCCCCGTCCAAGAACGGTGAACAGTGAGGTGCTTTATTGCATCGAGTATTTTTTAGTGGTGTTTCTTTGGCAGTGTCAAAGCAGCGTGGCCAGAGATGGCGGCGTGCCATCTGCAGGCGACGTTTCGCGCTCGAGCCCAGCCCAGCGCGATGGTAGTGCGGCGCCCCAGCTCCTCGACAGCGTTCCCGGCCATCGAAATATCGTAAAGTAGGCGCAATCGCCGATCGACCCGTATATACGTGCGACGGGCATACGCGACGAGCGTTAACGGCAAACTTGAGAACGAAGAGCCAATAGGAGAATATGCTGAAACATCGAAATGATTCATACCGGAAACAGGTGTTCGTCATCGGCGTTTGGCGTTGGTTTTCGTCACGTAGCAGGGTCTCGGCAAAGCCGCATAGAAGTAGATACATACATAGTACACGACGGTAAGCGCGAAGTAAGCGGTAGTTGAGTCATCTCCATAAGAGAATACAAGGAGAAGTGACATAATAAATACGAGCGAGCGATGGGTGGTGGTGGTGGTGGTGGTATTGTTCGGCGGCGTTTGGTGGTCGAGATACAAATGAGAATTGAGCAATCACAACGACTTTTCAGTCGAGTTGCCCGTGGGCTTGAGTCGTTTCAGAAACATGCGAATCACTTCGGCTTCATTCACTTTCGCTTTCGCGAAATGTCGTTTTACGGCAATTACCAATGCATCTCTTGGCGCATCATCGGGCAATGGTAAACGATGATGTTTCCGGTAACGCTCCAAGGAACTCTTGTTTAAATGTGCGATATTCGCCGACACCGAAGCGACATCACTAGGTGGCGGTGGTAACATGGCGACGGTAGCTTCCGATGGTGCATCAAGTAGAGTCAACGCATTTCGTTGTACCCTCACATTCGCACCATCATATAATGCGACTTCATGCCAACCACCTAGCGTTTGTGCGGATAACACCAAACCTTGTCGATTCAATAATTCACGTTTTGTTCGATTGTTTCCAGTAATTTTCACCACAGACCCGCGCGGAAGCACAGCATCGGCAGCACCCGTATTTGCGGGATTATGGAGTGCATTTGTATTTGCCGCACCACTTCGACGCGCTACAGTACGAGGCGAAGTAGCACGTTTTCGTGTTACGCCCGAACTCGTACGTGGAGCTCGATTCACACCGCGTAAATTTGGAGAAGTGCGAGACGATGGCAAGTCGGAAGATGCACGTGGAGCGGTTTGACGCGGAGTGGTTGGAGAAGAACGTACAGTACTTCGACCTGGAGAAAGAAGAGTAGAAGTTGGAGGTTGCGGTACAGGTACGGTGACGGGATGAGATAGTTGAGTGGGAGTGTTGAAAGCAGCAATCGGAGCGAGCGTCATTGGGTTAGGATTGGGATGAACAACAGCAGTATACGGAATCTGTTCAGCGGGAGGTGGTACGGGTGGTAACAACTCGCGTGTGGTAGGTTGGCTGGAAAGCACGGGTGGAGGTTGGGTGTTGGCGTTGTCGGAAGGCGGGAGTGCGCCCGCCGCCGCGTTCGGCGCGGCGGCGGCAGCGTATTGGGGGCGCGGAAGGTCCGTGGTGAAAGCGCTCGGGTTCGAGTGAAGAAAAGGTCTAGGCAGCGAGAGTGTTAGACTTGAGTCGGTCGGCACAAGGAACAGTTGGTAGAGTGATGTGTGAGACAAGTTGAGTGATACTACGCTAGTCGACAGCAGCATACGCATTGCAAGCAAGCAAGTGCACGTAGCCCCCCTTATGATAAACCTATTTTTTTTCCAACATGTTTGACGTCACTTTTAACTAGACGCCTCATTCGTTTCCTATTTGTTCCAGGGTAATGTACTGTACGCGCGGTTGATATGCCTCACCAAGAATAATTTTTATTATTTTCCCCCAAGTCGGCAGGCACACCCCCTTTCCTGGATTACAACAATACATTTCTTCGGCACGTTAGATATGTTTTTTTCGTGCGGGATCTATCTCCTTTTTTCAATATTGCACTACACTGCACTACACCGCATTGCAATACTTTACTGTACATACACAACACCGCAGCATTGTGGAGCATATCCCACGACGCCTGCACGAACCAAATCCCACCAAACAAGCCGTCACATTACCCTCATTTTAACTCCAACAATGAACACTCCAACCTTCATTCCTCCCGCTACCATATCTATGTGGCTTCCATCCCCAACCCTCCCTCTTACATTGCCCTCCATGTCCGCGTGTGCTGTGCTGGGCTGTGCCGTGCCCGTTTCTTCGTTTATCGCTTCGTTATTTCACCTCGGTTCACCCACTACTCTTCTCCGTTATGGTCACAGCAATGCCGAGTACTTGTCGCCATCTTTTCTGCTTCCCCATTATCTCTCCCCCTTCCATTCATCGTCTCTGTACACTACTGTGTACACGACTTACTGTATCTATGATCTACTGCACCGTACTTTACCGCTGTTTTTTTCTATTTTTTTTCTTTTTTACCCTCCTGTCCCATGATCACTTCTCATCGTTATCTTTTCCTGTATCTTTTTCTCACTTATTTTTTACTCGCACTTACATTTATCCGTTACATTTAATCAGGTCCACACACGCAATTCCTACTTTTCTGTACTGGATCTCCCTCTTTCTCTCTCTTTTGATTGCTACCTCACTTATCATTCAATAATCAATCAAAATGATTGGTTATTCCATCAATTCCGAGATATTTCTTTGCTTATCATTTCGTTATTAGATTTTCTTTTTCTTGTTTTATATTTCAATCAAATATATTGGTAAACTTAGTCTTGATATCTTTTTTGGCTCAAGTTCCGAACTGATACATAAATATTATATCGAAGTACACCAGTTGATCAGATCAAATTGTAATGTTCTAAAATCTAGTACCGTTAGGCTCAAATTCGTAGGTTATGACATTTTAAAGAAATCTTAAAACTCTGCTATCCTACCAAATATTATAATCGACAACTATCTGATTTCGAATGACGAAGTAAACACCTAAATTGACGCAAGGTTGGCTGTGAATAACTGACTATTCGTGGGAATGCATTCAGCCATGTGTGATGCTCCAAGAACGGTGGCCGTTGAATTGGGATAGCTTGCTTCTAGACATTCTCAGAAAGGTGATCGCCATTTAGTACTTAATGTGAATGATCCATCTCTCGAATAGTCGATTTCCCATTATTCTCCGCTAGAGTTGTCACATACTTCCATGAATGATGCTCCTTGTATCGTAGGTTTAACTTCGTTTCCTATAAATGTTTTCTTATTACCTTCTAAGCAATAATTTGATTTTTCAATTCCTTAGTCTTCATTTTAAAGTAACCATTTCCTGCATATTCAAAAATCCATTTTTGATGGTTATCCGGTATACATTCACTCATGTAAGTAGCCCCATTTAAATTTGATCCCGGTATAACTTGATTTCCTTTTAGACACTTCAACCTTCCTAGACTTTTGACTGTTCTTAAAACATAATATTTGGTCGGATCCGGGAATATAGAAGGCGACACTGTAGATAAATTATAAAAAGAGGCTGGAGTTGGATTCATCTAAAATTAATTTGATGATAACGGAGTTGAAGTCAAAGTGACTTCTGGAAATGCTGATCGAGTAGTTGAACTACTTATACTTGTGGAGGTATGTGATGATAGAACAGTAGAATTAGCATTTGAGTATGAAGGAGATATATTAGAAACAGCGGAAATCGAGGCACTCGTTGAAGAATATTTTGACGGTTGATAGGTACTTGACAATTTAGGGGATGGAATAACTGTTGTAGATAGTGTTTCAATTTCTGTAATACTTGGTTCAAATATATCTGATATGGACAGTGATGGAGAGACAGAAAGATCTTGGTAGCCTTCAGAAGTTCCTAAGATTAGTGTGCTGAGTTGAACAAACAAGAGAAGAACACCGACATACATCTCTCAATAACCTTCATTTGGTTTATGAGTTATCTTCTAGCAATAGGTTTTCAACTCGTGTTATTTGATCATCACGGTTATCCGAAATTTTTCCGTCTTATCTGCTTAAGTACACGTCTGAATCTGATCTTCTCAGCATCAGAAGTCTAATCTTTTTTACTTATTGACTGAATCATCACACAAAAAATTAGCGAGGCAATATCTTTATTTCAATCTCTTTCATTTTTTCATTGTTCATCTATATTTAATTGGAAATGTGACCAACGAGACAAGATCTTTGATGTGGCACTCAAGTCAAATAAAACTATTCCGAATCATCTATATACTGCTGCGAGACTCGTTACACGATGATATTGGTCCAACGATTCTGCGCTAATCTCAAGTAATAAGACGAGTAGTCAATTCTAAAAGAAGAAAATTTATTGTAATTCTCGTTGGCTTCCGACATCCTAATTTAGCAATATGGTATGTCAATTTATTTTGAGACTGAAATTGAGTACTGCGATTAAACCTATTTTTCTAACCTTAATATTACACATGAGGCATGAAGAAATAAGATACAAAAATGATATAAAACTGAGAGCTAACATAGATTTAGATCTTTAGAGCTTAAAATCAAAAATGCAATGCAACCGCAGTCTGACTCGATCATGAACCTAATTGTTCTGCTTTTTTAAATTCAGTATTTGTCTTTGGCTTCTATATAGATTTCTTTAAATTCGATAATCATTCTCGATGATGGATTACACCAGTTTTATAACGTATATAATAAGAATAAAAGAATATTACAAATTCATTCGATAACCGATCACATTGCATCTACAGTTTTTAAATCTTCTGTCGTTTACCCAATATACTATTTTAGCTTAATCTCAGAAAATCTCCTGGTTCCATTCTAGTAGGGAGTCGCCTGGAAAATTGAGTTGAATCAGCTATCGCAATGAATCAAATAAATCAATCATGAAAATGCATGCAATGAACTCTACTATATAGGAGATCTTCGTTGGACGGCAAAGAATCTAATCTTACTAGAATACAGAATTAGCCGCCTTCGATTACTGTCAAACAAAGACTTGTTTCATTGTAATGTAGTGCAGCGTGAGAATTTGATACCCGACATCGATATCCGCCAGTGCACTATTCATTTTATCCAGATTCTCTACATTTTGTTGACGCTAAAATACATCATGCATCACTGGGCCTGACCGTTTGGAATTTCAAGCTTGGTTTTGCATTTGCCAAGTATTGAAATGTTGACATCTGTGTGTTTTCCTAGGATTGAGTTAGTGTCGTAGATGAAATACTTCTCGAATTATGACAGCGCAATGGATCTAACTTTGAGATTTCATTGGTTCAGGGAACAATCCAGATAACTGATTCATCACTCTTGCTCCACTCAGCCTAATAGCCCGCATTACTTGATTCATCAATAGTCTGGTTATTTTTTGCACATCCTTCTAACATGTGGATTGTTCGGGATTTGGTTCAATCTAAATTTAGTAAGTCGATTACGGTAAGCAAAGTGGTTTCGAAAGCGTAACTTAATGGCACTAGAATTTCAGAAACTACATTATCTCAGAAACTGTACGTTTCATCTATTGCCATTTCCGAAAATAGTGATGCCGAATCTATTGTCAAGGTCCAATTCCTACGGGTGAACGCCACCGCAGTGCAACCCTTCAATCTGTCAACGATGTCGCCGGCGGTGAAGACGGGGTCGACAGTATGCGTGAAGACATTGGTGGATTTATTAGAAGCGATGTGCGAGAGCAACGCCTTGATACGAAGTCAGTCGGGTCACAAGTTCCAAACGTCTGTGCCACACCTCGACGAACATGACTATGCAACTCTTTCTGCAGCGGTAGCGGAGCGATTACGATCATTGGAGCCGTCTTTCGAGTGGCAAGTACATGCGGGCTCGCTTCTTGCGGCAGTCTATGCAGTTCCCCATTGCGACGCCCTTTTGGAGCCGGCGCAGGAAGCTGCGCTTACCGCCATCACACATGCGGAGCCTCGCGTTCGCTCCGTGGCGAGCAATTTGCTCGCGGTTATTGCGCAGCAAGATCGAGGGGAAAAGTCTTGGCAATGTGTGGATGCCCTACTTGCGATTGTGAGTGCGCGGTTTGAGATTGGGGAGGACGCACGACTGGCTGAGGCTGGACTGGTGGCGGCACGCGAGGCAGGCGCGCGAGCTGCAGGACGAAAATTGAATGATATAAGTATGGTTCATGAAACTGAAGGCTGGAAAGGTTTGGAAACGGCGCTGCTAGCACTCAAAGGTGTGGTAGAGGGGTGCGGCAGAGTTGTATTGGCGCAAGCCGCTGTTGTGGATGACGTCACCTCATTAGACAAGATTCTATCCTTTGTTGTTCGTGCGAAAGAACATCAGAACCGTTTCGTCAGGGAGGCTGGCCTTCGACTGTTGACTTCTCTACTTGCGGCCGCTCCTCAACCGTTGATCGTGGAAATTGGCGAACGCACTGTGGAGCCACTCTCTGCAGGATTGCAAGACAATTGGAGCCAAGTTCGCTATGCTGCTTCGGAATGCACTCGTAGCTTATTGAGTGCGCTTCCGGCGGACGTTCGTCGCACGTATTATCCCACGTTACTGCCAAGAATGTGTCTCAATCGGCATTATGTCGCTGAGGGAGTTCGTGTGTTAAGCCAGACAACGTGGCGCAACGTTATCGGATCAGATGGGCGCCAGTATCTCGTTCGCTATCTCGGGGAAGTGATAGCCTTTTTTGAATCGCAATGCGCCGCCGATAATCACGCGGTGCGAGAGGCGGCGTGTCAAAGCTTGGGTGAAGTGGCCGAACGGTTGGAACCGGCAAAAGTGCACGGACACGTTGCGCGTATCATCGCGGCACTTGTCGATTGTTTCAAGGACGAATCGTGGCCAGTTCGTGACCACGCGTGTCGTGCGATATCGGCGGTGGTGGCGACGTATCCGAAAGGGGCAGAGGAAGCGGGACGGTTGCCCGAATTGTACGACCTTTTCTTAGCTCATCTAGCGGATAACATTCCATCGGTACGGGAGAATTGCGCGGCCGCGTTGGTACGTGTCGTCAAGGAATATCCACCAGAACATGAGATATTTGGCATGAGGCGTGTGACAGATGCGGCTCGAAAGCTACTACTACGTGCTAGAGCACAATCAATCCAGGAATTTGTGAAGGATGCGCCTCATCGGCATACTGGCTATGGTGCGGCTGCTAAGCTTGCACGTGACAATGACGTGGAGTTGCATACAGGACAGGTGATGTATTCTTGCGGAAGCTTAGCACCGAAACTTCGTCGTGGTGGTGGATGTATGGATCATGGGTTTTCTAGACCTAAGCAGCCGTGGGAAGAGGCGGATGGCGGCCTCCGATTGTGGCGTCGTATTGCGGCTGCCGGACCAGTTGGTGCGAAACATGCAGGTGAGATATTGAGACAAGTAGCGGATGTCGCACACCTTGGAGCGAATTTAACGTTTGCTCACCAGTCGCACCTCGCCGAAACTGTTTGGACTCAGGTTGCGAACGGACTTGCATTCATTCCAACCGAATGTTGGACACCACAAATAATATCCAGGTTTGTAAAGGCCGTGGAGAAAGATCGCAGTTGTGGACATGCTCGTGTGGAAACGTCGGCAGCGGGCGCCATGCGTGCGATTAAACGAAGCATCGGATTCCAGCCATACGAAAGCGCGAAGTCTATGACCTAGACGACTGTGTGTGTATAGCCGCAAACCTTGTCAACTTGACGTAAATAATATCTGTGAATGTTGGTCGATGTCGACAGTCCCGGAATACTGTACAAAACTGTACAACACTGTAGATTGGCGCTACCGTACTGCGACCGTACAGTATTGGACCATTAGAAAGCGAACACGAAGATTCGTCCGCTTTGTTTCACTTTCGAAACCCTCGTTCTCCGTATTCTGAATCTAGAATAGATACCCTAGATGCCATCCACTGTCATCGCCGCAACTCGGAGTGGGTGATGGCTGTACGGTACAGACCGCTCCTCTACTCGCACCCAGCAGTGGAATTGTGACATTGAAGCACGTGAGAGTTGGGCTACCGACAAATCAAGTTCGCACTGTACAGCACTTCGTATGAAGCAGTGGAGGGTTCGAACGGGAAAACAAGTCCCACAATTCACTCGGATTAGACCCAAAATTGTTTAATCTGCGCTACTCGGAGATACTAATACTGTGCTTGTCTTCGAATAAAACGTGATACCCCATGCCAAAGAATCCCAGCGACACTCCAAACATACATTCAACATACCGTACGGCAACTAATCGACCTACACTTGCGATACGCGATGCTCTCAGTTACATCGTCGACCTGAACGATTCTTTCGCTTACATCGTCGGCTTGAACGAGATCGACGCGGGAGTAAAAGGAATTTGCTCGATACCCCAGATCTCCTTCGCGTACTGTCGAATAGTACGGTCAGACGAGAACTTGCCCATACGCGCGACAGAGACGATAGTCTTCTTAATCCATTCCGTCTTGTTCTTGAACGCGGCATCCACACGGTCCTGCGCGTCCATGTAGGACGTGAAGTCACGGGTAACCAAATAGTAGTCGTTGTACGCCTCCAAAGAGTGGAGGATCGGTCCCGAGGTGTCGGAGCCACAGTACATGTTGTTCTTGATTTGGTTAATCGCTTCAGAGAGACGATCATCGCGAACCTTGTACTCGCCATACTTCATCTGGTTACGCGCTCCATCAATGTCCGGAGTGTGCAATCCGAAGGTGAACATGTTCTCCTCTCCAGTTTCCTCACGGATTTCGATGTTCGCACCGTCCATGGTACCGATAATGAGCCCGCCGTTCATGACGAACTTCATGTTCGAGGTACCAGACGCCTCCATACCGGCAGTAGAGATGTGTTCCGATAAGTCATTCGCCGGGATGATAACCTCAGCGAGCGAGACGTTGTAGTTGGGTAGGAAGAACACCTTGAGGAGGTCACCAACATCCGGGTCATTGTTCACCACATGCTGCACACCGGTAATCAAACGAATGATGTGCTTGGCTTGAGTGTACGATGCGGCTGCCTTGCCACCGATGATGCACACCTTGGGCACCATTTGAGCGCGCTGCTCATGCGAGACACGCTTGATGCGGTTGTAGCGGCAAATAATACCGAGGATGTTCAACAACTGGCGCTTGTACTCATGAATACGTTTGATCTGAATGTCGAATAACGCTTCAGTGCTAACAGCAATATCGAACTTGTCCTTGATGTACGCGGCGAGGCGTTGCTTGTTCTCCAGTTTCGATTCTGCGAATTCTCGTTGCAGGTCAGAGTTGTTGACATACTGCTCGAGTTCACGAGCCTTCTCGAAGTCAGTCACCCATTCATCACTTTCCAACCAACGAGAGAGAACGGCCGAGAGCGACGGGTTAGCTTGCTGCACCCATCGACGCGGGGTCACACCATTCGTCATGTTCAGAATACGGGTGCCCTCCTTGGCAAAGTCGGGGAACAGACGAGAGGAGACCAGTCCAGAGTGAATGGCAGCCACACCGTTGACGGTGTGAGAGCCGACAACAGCCAAGATGGCCATTCGAACACTCTTCGGGAACCCATCCTCGATGATCGACATGCGCTGCAACTTGTGCCCATCGTTCGGGTACTTCTGAGCAATCTTCTCCAAGTGACGACGGTTAATCTCATAGATGATCTGCATGTGGCGCGGTAGAAGTCGTTCCATGAGCGGAACAGACCACTTCTCGAGCGCTTCCGGAAGCACAGTGTGGTTGGTGTACGAGAACACCTTGGTCACAGTCGCCCATGACGCGGTCCATCCAAGACCGTAGCTGTCCATGAGCAGGCGCATGAGTTCGACAACGGCAATGGTCGGGTGAGTGTCATTCAATTGGATGGCAACCTTGGTGTGAAGTTCGGTCAGAGGGCGGTTTATCTTGCGGAAGCGACGGATGATGTCCTGAAGGGTGGCCGACACGAAGAAGAACTGCTGCTTGAGACGAAGCTCCTTACCCGCATCGGTGCTGTCATTGGGATACAACACTGCAGAAATCTTTTCGGCGTCAATGGCGGCCGACACCGAGCGATGATAGTCGGCACGATTGAAAGCATCGAGGTCAAGTTCCTTGGCAGGCTGAGCACTCCACAGACGCAAGTTCAGAGTGTTGTAAGTGTCATAACCCGGGATTGGGGAATCGTAGGCAACAGCGAGCACACACTCACCACCTCTCCACTTGAAGCCAGAATCATGCGACTCCACATGACCATAGAACCGAACAGGGTAAACGACGTCCAGTCGTTCGATTTCCCAGGGATTACCACGGGTGAGCCAGTAATCCGGAATCTCCACCTGGTAGCCGTTGACAATGCGTTGCTCGAACATACCGTACTTGTAGCGAATACCGTAGCCCCAACCAGGAAGATTGAGTGTAGCCAGGGAATCCATGAAGCAAGCAGCGAGGCGACCGAGCCCACCATTGCCAAGCCCTGGGTCACGTTCCTCAGCAGTCACAGTTTCCATGTCGAATCCGAGGCCCTTGAGCGCCTCAGTGTACTGGTTACTGATACCAATGTTCATCAACGCATTGGTCAGGTATCGACCCATGAGAAACTCGAGCGACAGATAGTACACTCGCTTGCAATCTTTTGAAGTGAAGAACTGCTGGGTGTCATTCCAAGATTCGATGAGACGGTCACGAACGGAGTTCGCAGTAGCTTGGTACGCTCCGAACTTGTCGAAGTTGTATCTCGTACGAGCAAGAGTGTATTCGACATGGTTCACAATCTGTCGCTGGATAGAGCTGACATCACGGGGCAGGTATTGGGACATCAACGACGCAACGAGCTTGTTACGCTTGTCGGATTCGGCATCGAACTCCATCTCCTGGGGGGTGGTGGTCCCGGTAACGGAGAAACGAACATCCGGCGCCGAGATTGTGCCGTGCACGAGGTCGCGGAAGGAAGAGGTTCGATGATTCATCATGGCCAGTTGAGGGTGAAAGAATCGAGCCGAGTAGACAAAATATCAAGATTCGAAGTATCGAAAGGACGGGAGTTGTCAGCACAGTTTTCGGTGCAGGACTTAGATAGAACTAGAACCTGGCAGCATTTAAGCGAATCGGCGAGCTCATGGAGCGTGGTAGGGTTGGTGTCGTCTCGCAATGCTGCCATGCGGTGAGTTGGAATGCGTCAAAATATCTGTGGCGCTCTGCACATTCAAATCCACTGGCTATCCAATCGCGGTGTATCACCACGGAATCCACTTTCATCGTAAACTTTAGCTATCACGTCTAGATTTCCGTTGACCGCCTCCGCCCCTGCATCATTCTCACCGTATATATTTGTCGTATTTCCTGATGAGCCTTACCCTTCCACTTCACAGGTTTCAGCTGTGCTCCCCCCGAAAAATATACGACTTTCAGAAGCGCTAGTGTAATGCTCAAGTCGTGTTTTATCGCAGTTGTTCTACAGCAGTCACAAATCCTCTCATAAAATGAGAGAGAATATTGTATTCACATAACTATTGATTTTGGAAGACTATTGTTCCGAAACAAGTTGTTATGCATTGTTGTACTATGAAAAAATATTCGAAAAATAATGTAACAAAGGAGCTGAATAATTAGAAATTTCCATTTTCCACAGGAAAATACTCTTGCTATGGAAGTAGTTTTCCGCATATTAGATTTTTAACGGGAAACAGAGATTTTTGTTAATATCTTCGGCTGAGCTAAAAGTTTCACATCCGTTCCAATTTCTATTTTTTTCAAAATTTTTATCCTATTCTTAACGCTCCTAAAAATAACTTCCATGGCCGACCAATTAATTGAGAAATGCACAGAAATATGCGACAGTTGTCTTAGATTGCAAGTAGCAAGACCAACATGAAATAAGTATCAACAGGAGCAGTCAGAATTGCTGAACCCATGCATCTGTACTTTGCAATCCTGTTCGTTATTTTTACTTGAACAGACAGAAACTTAGACTTTCTTAACGTTGTTGTGCAATCTTCATTACCATCCTCGTATAACTTCAGACAATGGGGTACAAGTCAACATGAACACGCTCTGCATATGCCAAATGAAACCCGACATATCAGAATTTCTTGTTATTCCTCAGAAAATTCTGACAACATTAATTAGTAGCATAATTTCTCTGTTAATTTGAAAGGTGAAGAAGAAATTCCAATAAAATTCGGCGAATTTTTGTTTTGTTTTTAGTTGCACTTTTGTTAAGTAGATTGCAATAAGAGCCCGGAAATATTGATAAATAATCTAGTGGGTATCAGTTGTAGAGATGATCCTTAACAAGAACGAACAGATGTTTTTGTGTCCACACTTGGTACTGCCAAATCGAGAATGTGAAATTTTGTATTCAGACGGTTGCATTAGTTGTTAAATTTTGGTATATGATAGATTTCTGAAAGGGATCAGAACATTCCTGCTATGTCAACGGGAAATAATTGAT